>ERZ1034519.96-NODE-96-length-15679-cov-16.566692_pt1 | contig 15679 bp, 14 predicted proteins | sample MGYA00520655_ERZ1034519 | MGnify/ENA primary metagenome ERZ1034519 (study PRJEB33760, sample SAMEA4777702) | hypersaline lake metagenome | biome: hypersaline environment; feature: brines | place: Spain | collected 2012-08 | depth 0 m ...
TAATGACGGTGGTCGACCAGGCCGCCGCCTCCCCCATGATCACGTTCATCATGAAGACCAGCCCGATGAGGCTGAAGATGATGAGCGATCCGCCCATCATGTTCGCAAACAGACGAATGGCGAGGGCAAGGTGCCGCATTACGAGACCGATGATCTCGATGGGCACCAGGATGATCCGAATGAGAACAGGGGCGTCCGGCGGCCCGGTCAGCAGCTCCTTGTAGTAGTCGGACGAGCCGTAGAGAAGCACGATGGAGAACGTCATGATGGCCATCACCCCCGTCACCGCGATGTTGGACGTGGCCGCCCCCGCAAACGGCACGAGCCCCAAAATATTGGCGACGAGGATGAAGAAGAAGGCCGTCAGCAGGTAGGGCAGAAACGTGCGCCACTTTCCGTCCGGAATGTTGGGCTTCGCGATTTCGTCGCGGACGAAAACGACCAGGACCTCCATCATATTCTGAAAGACGCCCTTGGGGGCCTCGGGTCGGTCGTGCTCCTTTTTGTAGCGCTGTGCCAGGGCAATGAAGACCCCCAGCACGATGAGCATCGCCAGCAGCCCGAAGATGAGATGCCGAGAAATGGAGAGGTCCGCGACGACCTCCCCACTGGTGCGGACCGCCGTGCTGTGGAGGTGCTCCTTCGCCTCGATGGCTTCTGCGAGCTCCGCCGACGCCGTAATCGGACCGGCATGCCCTTCCCCCTCGTCCCCGTGGGCGGCCAGGCCGTACGGTCCGTTTTGCAGGAGCCCTTTCGTGCTTCCGTACGCTTCGAGGGTCAGTGCGCCGTCCGCCGTGCGGACGAGCATGATGCGCGGAAGCTCAACCTGCGCAAACGGCTTGAGGTTGAGGTAGTAGCCGTCCTCGGCGTGCCCGAGGATGGTGTTGTTGACGATGCCCTCAAGGGTCAGCTCTCCGTCCGCGGCCTTCGCAGGCGCCGCGGGCAGTGCCAGACTCATTCCCAGCACGAGGAGGGCAACAATTCGCAGAGGGCGAACCCGACCGATCATAAGGTCTGTATCTATGAAATAGCGATCATGTGCGCGACGGACTGAGCGCTTTCAATCTCGGGCCATGAGGCCGTCTTGTCTCATCCGTCGGACAATCATCCAAATCTCGAACGCGATGCTCACGAATAGCAGCCCGAGCAGGGTCCCTACGTACGTCGGCACGTGGACCGGAGCGTACAGGAGGACCACGATCATTACGACGAAGACAAGACCCATTCGTCCCCCGAGCCCGCCCAGCTCAATGATCAGGAATGTCTCTCGGTCCGATGCCCGCAGGGCCGCGTAGTGCGTCAGCATGCGGGCCAGGACGTGGAGCCCCACCGTTGCGACTCCCCCTCCGAGACCCAGCCACAACCCAGTTGTCATCGCGGTGCCGGCAGTTGGTCAGTGAGGGCAATGCGCGGCAATGAACGTGGGGCAAGCCCCTACGCTACGCACATCAATGCTCCCACACCGCCACTGAAGCTACGCATCGGGGCGGTGCAGGACTTATGAGAAGCGGTGAATCGTGCATGAAAGAATTTCGGAGGAGCGCCCCAGACCTAACGGGCTCGTTATGGCGGCCCGCCGCGGCGTCAAGAGCGGAATTCGTGCTGAAGCCGTCGGAGCTGGAGCCCGGACCCCACGAGCCCAATCGCCGCCCCGACGAACAACCCCCAGGGGGCGGTCTGGAGTTGCCAGTCAACGTACGCTCCAATGAGGGGCGGAAAGGCGGCCACCCCCATGAGGCGCCAGCCCAGGTCGAGATACGGGGCGATGTCACGAAGGGCACGCCTCCACGGTCCCCCCTCCTGCGCGGAGCCCTCGTCGTCGGCCCGGGAAGCGCCGGGGCGGTCGGTCGGCGCCTCGTCCGATTCAGCGTGAGCCCGGTCTTCTGAACGACTCATACCCAACGTGCACCGATGGCCTGTGCGGCACGGCCCTGGCCCGGCCCGTGTCTACGCCTCAGCTGCTTCGCCCGACGGCTCCGGGTCTTCGGCCTCAGATCGCTCGGAGCGAACGGAGTCGCGCTCCCAACTCGCCTCCCCAGAGGGCGCCTTGCTTTCAGAAAGGGTCGTGCCCATCTCGCACTCCCCCGTGAACTCCGCCCCCTCTTCCACGACCAGGCGATCCGTCTCGATCGTCCCGTCCACCTGGGCGGTGCTCTTGAGGACCAGACGCTCGTCCACGTAAATCTCGCCCTGTACCTGCCCGGCAATCTCGACGTTGGTCGCGATGATCTCCCCCTCTACCTCTCCCTCTTCGGCAATCATTGTTTTGCCATCGACCTCGAGGGTCCCCACGATGCGCCCACTGGCGCGGACGTCACTTTTCGCCCGCACGGTTCCCTCGAAGACCGTGCCTTCGCCGACGAGATTCACCTGATCCTGAACGGTGCGTGTCTGGTTAGCCATGGAGGATGAAGCGTCGTCCGTTTGCGAGTTGGCGAAGAGTCCCATCAGCGAAAAATGGAAGTCCAAAGGAGGTTCGGCAGTCGCCCTGACATCGGCTACCAGCCTGCGATGTAGGCGTCCGGCCCCTGGGCAAGGCCATTCTGCCAGAGCTCAAAGTGTAGGTGAGGGCCGGTCGTCACGGCGCCCGTGTTTCCGGTTACCGCGACCGGCTCTTGGGCCGTCACCCGGTCGCCCAGCTGTTTGAGCAAGCGTTTGTTATGCTTGTAGACCGAAAGGTATCCACCGGCATGCTGAACCGCAATCGTGTAGCCGCCGTCCTGCGCCCAGTCGGCCCAGACGACGTACCCGTCCCCCACGGACCGGACGTAATCGCCCTCGGACACTGCGACGTCGATGCCGTAGTGCCCGGTTGCCACGTCGAAGCCTCGAGTCGGAAACCCGTTCGCGACCGGGGGCGAGAGGGGAAACGAAAGGCCCCCAGGGGCGCTCGCGGCGGCGCCCGAACGGGGACTCGGTGCGAAGGCCGGTTGCTGGTGGGCGTTCCGGGCGGATGCGCCGGACGGTCCCTCGCTCGCTGGGGGCCCCGCGTCCCCCGTTGCCACTGCCCCCCCTCCCGACCCAGATTCCGAACGGGCTCCGTCGGAGGGGGGCGCCGGCTCAACCCGACCGGTGATGAGTCGACGAAGGCGCTGGATGTAGTCCCGTTGGGCGGCGAGTGAATCCTGAAGGGCCCGCACACGAAGGGTATTGAGGCGGGCGCTCTCCTTCATTTCCTCCGTTCCATAGCCCGGAATCTGGGTACGCAGTGGTGTAAATGCGACCAGAAGGGCCGCGAGGAGACCGGCCGCCGCCAGGCTCCCCCCCCACATCGCGACCATGCGCGACGGGCGAACGTGATGGCGTCGCGTCTTGCCCACCCCCTCCGCGTCCATGACGACGATGGTTTGCTCGGTGCCCACCTTTTGGACGAGATCCGCGAAGAACGACCACATAACACCTTTCTTCTGCCAAGCACCAAATGAAGGATGGGACAGGCCGATTCGGCCGTGCCGCCGAGCAGCCCGCCCGTCCGGGGCGGAGGGAAAAATGTGTCTTGGCGGTGAGGAACGGACCGCGGTGTTTTCGGTTTCTAGGCCGCTTTCCGAAAAGAACGCCTATCCCCTTCGAGGCGACTCGCACAATCTTCGACGGGGAGACAGGAACCCGTCGCCGGCCCGCGCGATGCGTTCAGGGAGGCGTACCCAACACTACTCGCAACCCTCTCGTCACGTACCGACCCCCAGACCATGCCCCGACACGAATCTGCAAAGAAGCGCATGCGGCAAAATGAAAAGCGCCAGAAGCGCAACAAGTCGCAGAAGAGCCGCGTCCGCACGAAAATCAAAACCCTCCGCTCCCTAGACGACAAGGAAGAAGCCGAAGAACTCCTCAACGACGTGAAGGGCGACCTGGACCGTCTGGCCGCCAAAGGCATCATCCACGAGAACAAAGCCGCCAACCGGAAGAGCAAGCTCGAAAAGCACGTGGATGCCCTGGAGTAGCATGTTCGGGGCCCCATTTTGCCCCGGCCAACGCAGTCTCCAGGGCGCGGATGGGCCGCAGGACGCGGACCTCCGCCCCCATCCGGAACGAGCTTGGCGCCCCACCTACGGCCCCCTTTTCCCTTGGGGGCCAATCGCTGCCCCGCCCCATAGGCGATTTCTTCTTGAAGACCCCGGATTTATTCTTGGGGAAGCAATTGCGTGTCCGAACCACGTTCTATACCTTCACATCGTGTAGAAACCCTGAACTCTCCAGTGGGGGTGGCCCTGGGGAGCCACCGTTTCTCTTCTCTCGGCCTCTACTTCCTTTAAAACACCATCAACCCTATGATGAACCCCAATATCTCTTCGAACGCGCATTCTCTCTCTTCACTCTGGGCCCCTCTTCTCCTCATTGTCGGGGGACTGTTTCTCGCCGGGTGTGGAGCGACCGCCCCCGTCGTGCAGTCGGTAAGCGGCCCCGACACCCTCGAGACTGACGAGACCGGCACGTTCGAAGCCTCAATCAATGAGGCGGAGGCCGACGACCCCCTGACCTACACCTGGGAGTTCGGCGACGGCTCGACGGGCTCCGGACTGCTGACGAATCACAGCTACAGCTCGACCGGGCAGTACGCCATCCGGTTCCAGGCGAGCAACGAAGGAGGCTCCGACTCGGACACCATCTCCGTGCGCGTGGTCCCGCCGCCCCAGCCCGCCTCCATCACCTCGATCAACGCGACGCCCAACCCCGTCGACGAAGGCGAGACGGTGCGCTTCAGCAGCAACGTGCAGGGGGACACGCCCGTGTCACGGAGCTGGAGCTTCGGGGACGGCTCCTCGTCGATGAGCCAGTCGCCCACCCACACCTACGAGGAGCCGGGACAGTACACCGCGCGCCTGGAGGCGTCCAACGATGTGGGGGAGGACACCCGAACGGTGACCGTCCGCGTCAACCGCGTGCTCCCGGAGATCTGCACCACCGTGAGCGAGATGAACTCGGCTTTCTTCGATCGCAACTCCAGCACGCTGACCGAGGAAGGAGAGGAAAGTCTTCAGGAAAACGCCGACATCCTCTCCGACTGCCCGAACCTGAGCGTGCAGGTTGAAGGCTTCGCCGCGCCGGGCGAGCGCAACGTGCAGTCGCTCTCGGAGGACCGAGCCGAGGCCGTGTCCAGCTTCTACCAGAACAACGGCGTGCCCGGCTCCCGCATCATGACCAGTGGTCAGGGCCAGGTTGAAGGCATCACCTCGAAGAAGGGCGGCACGCGGCAGTACCGCCGCGCCGACTCGCTGCCGCAGCGTGAAGACGACGGCATGTAGTAGGCGTCCCTTACGCCCATTTGAGCCGCCTCTGCGGGCGGATCCCTTCGCGGGGGTCCGCCCGTTTTTTGATGGGGCCCGTCCAGGAGCGGGCTCGCCCCGGTCCCGGTGCGGCTCTTGGAGCCGGCCGCCTCGACGGACGGGCAGTGCTGTCGCCACCACCACACGTCCCCCGACAGACGAGCGCCTGGCCTTTCGGCGAAGGGGCGTCCGTGTCCCGGGCGATGCGCGGCGCCCACCGGCGATTGGTGAACGCGGCGCCGCGTCGCCCAGGGGGCCGACTACTGCTCGGGGCGGAGCAGGGGGAAGAGAATGACGTCGCGGATCGACTCCTGCCCGGTAAGGATCATGGTGAGGCGGTCGATGCCGACGCCCAGCCCGGCCGCAGGCGGCATGCCGTACTCCAGGGCCCGGAGGTAATCCTCATCGATCAAGTCTTCCGGATCCACATCATCGTCCACCTCCGCGGCGCGTTGGCGCGCCTGCCGCTCAAACCGCTCGCGCTGATCCTGCGGGTCGTTGAGCTCGCTAAAGGCGTTGGCCACCTCACGCCCCGCCACCACGAGCTCGAACCGCTCCACGAGCCCCTCCTTCTCGCGGTGCTTTTTGGCGAGGGGACTCAGCTCAATCGGATAATCGGTCACGAAGGTGGGTTGGACGAGCGTCGGCTCCACCGTTTCGCTGAAGATCTCGTCGAGGAGCCCGCCAAGGCCCATGTCGGCCTCGACCTCCTCCAGCCCCAGTTCGTTCGCCGCCACGTCGTAGACCCGATCGGCCCCGGCCCGGTACAGGTCGAAGCCGGTCGCCTCCTCGATGGCTTCGAAGAACGGAATTCGTGTCCATCCCCCCCCGAAGTCGATCTCGTGTCCCTCGAAGGCCACCGTGGGCGTGTCGTGCAGCGCAGTGGCGGCCGTGCGGAGAAGGTCCTCCGTCAGGTCCATCATCCACCGGTAGTCCTTGTAGGCCACGTAGCACTCCATCATGGTGAACTCCGGATTGTGGAACCGGCTCAGGCCCTCATTCCGAAAGTCCTTCCCGATCTCGTAGACCCCCTCAAAGCCCCCCACCAACAGCCGCTTCAGGTACAGCTCGTCCGCGATGCGGAGGTAGAGCGGCATGTCGAGCGCGTTGTGGTGCGTCTCGAACGGGGCGGCCGACGCCCCGCCGTACACGGGCTGGAGGACGGGCGTCTCCACCTCCAAGCATCCTTGCTCGTCCAGGAAGCGACGCATCGTGGAGATGAGCTTGGACCGCTGCCGAAAGACGCCCCGCACGTCCTCGTTCACTGCGAGGTCGACGTACCGCTGCCGGTACCGGAATTCCTTGTCCGTCACCTCGTAATAGGTCTCCTCCTCGGTCTCCTTCACCACCGGCAACGGCCGCAGGGCCTTCGCCAGCAACTGAAATTCGTCGGCGGCCCGGACGGTCACCTCCCCCATCCCCGTCCGGAAGACGAACCCCTCGACGCCCACGATGTCGCCGATGTCGAACAGCTCCGTAAAGACCTCGTCGTAGAAGTCGTCGCCCAGATCCTGGGAGCGCACGTAGACCTGAATCGTGCCCGTCTCGTCCCGGAGGTCGAAGAACGCCGAGCCCCCCATCACCCGAAGCCCCGTGATGCGGCCGGCAACGGAGACCTTGTACCCCCCGACCTCGCCATCCTCCGGCTGATGCAGGTCGTCGTCGAACGTATTGAGGATCTCGTCGGCGTGGGCATCCACGTCCCACGCGTAGGGGTAGGGGTCGATGCCGCGCCGTTCGAGCGCGTCGCGCTCCTCACGTCGGCGCTGTTCCTGTTCACTGAGCTCTGAGGATGCGGGGGACATTCGGGGACTAGATCGTCAATGGAAGAGAGCAAACGTACACGAGCGGTGGGCAAACGGCACTCGGCCGCAGGGGCCTTTCGCGTAGCAACGAGACGACGGCTTTCTCCGGAACGCCGAGCCGACCGCCGGGAGGCCCTACGAGATCCACTCCTCGGCCTCCAGCAGCAGCGCATCGTGGTGGCTTCGAAGAAGTTGGGCGGTAAGTTGGCTCAGCTCGCGGGCGGCACTGCCCGGCGACTGGCCCGTCGTGAGCGAGGTCATCTGGTCGGTGCCCTGTTCCAGCACCTCCAGCGCATTGGACAGCGTGAACCACCAGGGCTGTCCCGCATCGTCGGCCGCCGACGCCGGCCCCACCGGGGACTTTTCGGTGCACAGATGCATCACCTTGTGCCCCTGCGCGGTGAGCGTGTCGCGCAGGACCGACACAGCCTGCTCCGCCGTCTCCACCATGGATCTCATCTTCTCCTGTTGCCCCAGCGAAAGGGCCGCGCTCGCCGCTTGCCGCTCGTAGCGAAGGGCCTTCTCTAGAATCTGCACGGCGGCCACCGCCACCGACTGGTACGGGGCACACTGGCAGTCGGCCTCGGCCACGAGGGCGCGGAGGGCCTCCACGTCCGGATTCGGGACCTCAGACGGCGCCTCGTCCTCGTCCGCCAGCAAGAGCGACCGGCCCGAAAACTGCTCCGGGTCGGCCTCTTGTTCGTCCTCGGCCGCCGTTGATCCGGTCTGGCGCTCGTGTGCCTCGGTACTCATGCAGGATGTCGCATTGTGAAACAACAGTGGAGGAGGGGCCCACGATGGCACCTGCGGCGTCTCCAATTGATGCTCCGAAGGCGCCTGAAAGCAGGCTCACACAAAATCACAGGGCCGGTGCGGGTTCCAAATTCCGCCGCACACTTGTCAAGAAAGAGGGAGTCTTACGTTCATTCAACGCGAAAGGGGGATTACCTTTCCGAGTCGGGGTCGGCGTCCGTGACCGTTCCCAGAGAGGAGCGGAGCGCCTCTGCCTGGTCGTCGGACAGGTGCCCGCCTCGCGCGGCCACACGCACCATCTCCCGGGAAAGGGCCGCGTAAACGGGCACAAGGTGTGGGGCCTCCCGCTCCAGCGCGTCGAGGTGTGCCCGAACAGTGCCCGTGTCGCCCCGCATTACGGGGCCGGTGAGCACCTCTTCCGGACGCCCCTCCTTGAGGTTGGCCCACGTGTGCTCCACGAGGGGCGCAACGAGGGCGGCGCCCGACGCCGAGCTATCGTCCTCTTTCAAGCCCCCGAGCACCTCCTCCACGACGGCCAGAAGCGCGACGAGGCCGTTGGAGGCGAGGGCGGCGGCACAGTGGTACCGCGCCTTCTCGTCGGGCGTCAGCCGGAGGGGCTGCGCCCCGAGCACGCCGGCCAGGGCCTCCCCCACGGCAAGGGCCCGGTCGTCGCCTTCGATCCCCACGACGATCCCTTCGAACGCCTCGGGGGGCGTCTCCTCCGTAAACGTCTGCACCGGGTGGAAGCTCATGGGGGCGGCGCCCTGCCGGGCGAGGGGATCGAGGACCGCCGCCCTCCTCGCCCCGGACGTGTGGGCCACCACGGTGTCCCCCCACGGATGGTCGCAGTGCCCCAGGTCCTCCGCCACCTCCTCAATTGCGTCGTCCGGCACGCAGATCAGCACGAGCCGGACGGGGGCCGGCAGTGCCGTTCCCGTCGTCCCCGCCACGGAGGCCCCGACCCGATTGGCCAGCGCCCGGGCGTCTTCCTCGTTCCGGCTCACCACCGCCTCAACCTGGTGTCCGTTTGCGGAGAGGCCTCGCGCGAGAGCCGTGCCCAGAGCTCCGGCCCCTACGATGGCAATCGGACCGATGGGGGCGCTACGGGACATCTCTAAACGGTCGGCTCGATGTGGGGACTCGGTGGAACGTCGAACATAGGGGCCGGGCCGGAAAAGGTCTACCCATTCCTCTCCTCCGGCGGTCGCTTGCTGAGAGCACGAAGGGAAGCGCCCCGTTCGTGCCTCCCCTACGGGCCTGAGTGTGCAAAAGCGATGTTGCTTTTATAGTTTAGATCGTTTGCAGACCCAATGCCCGAATTGTCGGGCGTTTGTCCCCCGAATGCACTGTACCTCGCGGCCCACCGATCTATATGGAGATTCCCTCTTTACAGCAGGGCTTTGAGCGTGAGCGCGGCCTCATGACGCAGGAGAAGCCCCTCAAGCAGGACGACGAGCAAGAGTCTCTCCGCATCGGCGTGCCCCGCGAGGTGGGCAACGAGGAGCAACGCGTGGCCCTGGCCCCGAGCGGGACGGGGGCCCTCGTCGCCAACGGACACGAGGTGTACGTGGAGGAGGGCGCCGGGCACGAGGCCCATTTCCAGAACGACGAGTACGTCGACGCCGGGGCCGAACTCGTATCCGCCCCCGACGACCTCTACGAACGAAGCGATCTGATCGTGAAGGTGGGGCCGCCGGTAGAGGACGAAATGGAGCTTCTCCAGAAGGGCCAGATTCTCCTCTCGGCGCTCAATCTTGGGGGCACGACCGCCGAGTTTCTGCACCATTTGATGCGGCTGCAGATTACCGGCATCGGGTTCGAATTCATTCGCGACCCGGACGGGACATTCCCCCTCGTGCGAATGATGCACGAGATCACCGGGTCCGTGTCGATCCAGATTGCCGGGCGCTACCTGGAAAGCAACGAGGGGGGGAAGGGGGTCATGCTCGGGGGCATCTCGGGCGTCCCGCCCGCCACGGTGGTCATTCTGGGGGCCGACGTGATTGGCCAGTGGGCCGCCCGCACCGCCCTCGGCTACGGGGCGCACGTCATCGTGCTCGATACGGAACTCGGCTCCCTGCGCACCCTGGAAAACACGCTGGACCGCAGCGTCACCACGGCCGTCGCCAGCGAGCACTACCTCCGCCGGGCCGTCCGCTCGGCCGACGTGGTGGTGGGGGCCATGGTCACGGGCGGCGAGCGCTCGCCCCTCCTCGTCACGGAGGACATGGTACAGTCGATGGCCCCGGGCGGCGTCATCGTGGACGCGGTCATGGACCAGGGCGGCTGCATCGAGACGAGCCGCCCCACCACCCACTCCGACCCCACCTACCGGCGGCACGACATCGTCCACTACTGTGTGCCCAACATGCCCTCGAATGCGGCCCGGACCGCCTCGTACGCCCTCACGCACGTGCTCGTCCCCTACCTCCTCCGCATCGGCGAGGCCGGGTCCATCAACGAGGCCCTGTGGCGCGACGAGGGGCTGCGCAACGGCACGTACGTCTACCGGCAGCACCTCACGAAGCAGAACCTGGCCTCGATGTTCGGCATGAGCCACCGCGACATCGAGCTGCTCATCGCCTCGGGCATCTAGTCCGGCCCCACCCATGGCCCTTCCCGTCACCCTCCGGAAGGTGGACGAAACGCCGCGCTACTGCCTCTACGATCTCGGTGCCGAGGACACGGTGGCCGGCCGCGTGAAGCTATACAAGGCCTCCGGCGACGTGGAGGTGGTGCGCCTCTCGGGCGAGGGCGTGCCGGCCGGCCCGCCCTTCTACCTCGCGCAGGGCGTTCCTCGACTCCGGACGTACTGTGAGCGGGATCAGTACCCGGACGAGGACACGTGGACCGCGTAGCCCCCTCCGGCGGGTTTCTGTTTTCCATGATTTTCCGTGGGCAGGCGCCTCCCCCCGTCGTTCGTCGTTGTGTTCAGGGGAAGTACCCGTTATCTTCGCGGTCTGACTGTCCTCGTCCCACCGGGTCGTTCCGACCCGGACGGTCGCGCTCGGCGCGGCGAGTCCCTTTGCTCAACCGCCTGTCCCGAAATGGCATTTCCTTCTCCGGAACGGGAGCAGTGGAGCTCTCGGCTCGGCTTCGTCCTCGCCGCGGCGGGGTCGGCCATCGGCCTGGGCAACATCTGGCGGTTTCCCTTCAAGGCCGGCGACAATGGGGGCGGCGCCTTCGTGCTGATCTACCTCGCCTGCCTCCTGTTTCTCTGCGTTCCGTATCTCTTTGCGGAGCTGGCCCTCGGGCGCAACAGCAAACGGAATCCGGTCGGGGCCATCCGGGCCATTCGGGGGCACTCGCTCTGGTCGCTCGTTGGGGGGCTCTGCGTGGTGACGGGGCTCGCGATTTTCAGCTACTACGCGGTGGTGGCCGGCTGGGCCGTGGGGTACGTATTTCGGGACCTCACTGCCGCGGGGGCGTCGGGCGCCGCCTTTGCCCAATTCATCGCCGATCCGCTGTGGGTCGTTCCGCTGTTTGGCGGCTTTCTTGTCGCCACGGCCGGGGTGGTCGCCCAGGGGGTGCGTCGGGGCATCGAGCGGTGGGCAAAAATTTTGATGCCGGTGCTGTTCGTCCTCCTCTGCCTCATCGCCTTTCGGGCCGTCACCCTGCCCGGTGCGGGTGCCGGGCTCGAATTTTACCTGACGCCCGATTTTTCGCAGGTGTCGGGCCTGATGGTCGTCGAGGCGCTCGGCCAGGCCTTCTTTTCCCTGAGCCTCGGCATGGGGACGATGATCACGTACGGCTCGTACCTGCCCGACGACGAGAACCTGGTCGTTGCCGGCGGCTACGTTGCGGTCTTCGACACCCTCATTGCCCTCATGGCGGGCCTGATGATCTTCCCCGCCGTGTTCGCGATGGGCCAGAACCCGGCGGAGGGCCCCTCGCTCGTGTTCGTGGTTCTGCCCGACGTGTTCGGGGCAATGCCGCTCGGGTCGTTCGTCGGGACGCTGTTTTTCCTCTTTCTCGCCATCGCCGCCTTTACGTCGGGCATTTCGCTGCTGGAGGTGTTCGTCTCGTACCTCGTTGACGAAACGGCCTGGTCCCGCCGCACAGCGGCCTGGGGCGCCGGGGGCGTCGCGTTTGTGATCGGCCTGCCGTCGGCCCTGTCACAGGGGGCCGTGCCCGCCCTCAGCGACCTGTCGTGGCTCGTCGGGGACCGCCTCCTCGGGCCCGCCCCTGGGGTCCTGGACGTCGTGGACTTTCTTTGGGGAAGCGTGGCGCTCGTCCTCAGCGCCGCCCTCCTGAGTGTGTTCGTGGGGTGGGTGTGGGACGCCGACGACGCCCTGGACGAATTGCGGACCGGCGACGGACACGCGATGGGGCGATGGGTCGGCCCTGTCTGGCGGGCGGCAATCAAATACGCCTTCCCCGTTACGATCCTGACCGTGCTGGTCGTCGACCTGCTCTACGGCGTGCTGTGACGTGCATTGCGGGGCGTCCCCCCGCTTCTCGGCCCTCATCCGGCCCCCGATTGCGATCACGTTCGTCACCTTTTAACTTCGGGCGGTGATGAGCGCGCCGAGTCCGTTCTCGCGGGCTGTTTCTCTTCCCCCTTCTACGAGCCAACCCGACGACTCCCCATGAGCACGACCTCGACCGACCGAGAGCAGTGGTCGTCCCAGATCGGTTTTGTTCTCGCCGCCGCCGGGTCCGCCATCGGGCTGGGCAACATCTGGCGCTTTCCCTACCTCGCCGGAGAGGGCGGGGGCGGGGCCTTTGTCCTCATCTATTTGCTGTGCATCCTCTTCATCGGGATGCCCTACCTGTTCGGCGAGCTGTCGCTGGGGCGCAACAGCCAAAAGAACCCGGTCGGCGCCATCAAGTCCATCACCGGCGGCGGCTCCGCCTGGATCGTGGTGGGGGGCTTCTGCGTGCTCGCCGGGTTCGTGATTCTGAGCTACTACAGCGTGGTGGCCGGCTGGGCCGTGGGGTACGCGGTCAAAGACGTCCTCGCCCCCACCATGGGCTTCGAGGCGTTTGCGGCGTCCCCGTGGCTGAACGTCGGGCTGGTGGCCTTCTTTCTGCTGCTCACGCTTCTGGTGGTGGTGGGCGGGGTGGAGAAGGGCATCGAACGGTGGGCCAAGATCCTGCTCCCCGTTCTGTTCGTGCTGATTCTCCTCGTCATCGTCCGGGCCGTCACGCTCGACGGGGCCGCGGAGGGACTGCGCTTCTACCTCGTGCCCGACTTCTCAGAGATCACCTTCGACCTCGTCATCGCCGCCCTCGGGCAGGCCTTCTTTACCCTCAGCCTCGGCATGGGGGCCATGATCACCTACGGCTCGTACCTGCCCAAGCGCGAAGACATCGCCATGTCGGGCGGCTATGTGGTCCTGTTCAACACGATGATTGCCCTCATGGCCGGGTTCATGATCTTCCCTGCCCTGTTCGCGATGGGCGCCGATCCGGCCACCGGGCCCGCGCTCGTGTTCGTGGTCCTGCCCGAGGTGTTTGCCCAGATGCCCCTCGGGGGCATCGTCGAGTTCCTGTTCTTCCTCCTCCTGTCGATTGCGGCGCTCACCTCCAGCATCTCTCTGCTGGAGGTCGTGGTGTCCTACTTCGTCGACGAGAAGAACTGGTCCCGCCGCAAGTCGGTGCTCATTATCGGGGTCATCACGTTCCTCATGGCCCTTCCCTCCGCCCTCTCCTTCGGCGCGGTCGGGGCGTTCAGCGACCTGAGCTATCTCTTCGGCGAGGGCGGCCTGTTCGGCCAGAACAACGTGCTCGGCGTCCTCGATTATCTCATTGGAAGCGCCGGGCTGGCGGTCGGGGCGTTCTTTCTGAGCGTCTTCATCGGGTGGGTATGGGGCGCCGACCGGGCGGCCGACGAGCTCCGTCAGGGCAGCTCGACCCTGGCCGACGGCTTTCTGGGCGTCTGGATCTTCGGCATGCGGTACATCATTCCGGTTGTCGTCTTCGGCATCGTGATGGGCTACCTGACCGGCACGCTGTAAGCACGTTCGTTCGACGGATGCAACCAGTGCACGTCATTCCGGGTCGGCTGTGGGTCTGGGCGTGGGGGGCGCTGCTGGTCGGCCTGCCAGCGGCCGGCGCCAACGCCTGGGCTGCCCCCCCGCCCGCCGCAGATTCTGTCGCCTCCACGCCCGCCCCCCTGCCGCCCACCCTCACCGGGCTTCGGGTCGAGCTTCTCGTGCCGCCGACGCGCCCGGCCCGGCGGCCGGTGCGCCGCGACCGGTGGTGGGCCCGCGACAAGGCCCGGCACCTCGTCTTCAGCGGGCTCTGGACGCTATCGACCCAGTACGTGCTCGTGCACAAGGCCGGCTGGTCGGATGGCAATGCCCTGCCGGCCTCCGTCGCCAGCAGTGCCACCGTCGGCCTCGCCAAGGAGCTCTACGACGCGTCCCGCATCGGCGGGCGGGCGAGCGGAAAGGACCTCGTGGCCAACGCCGTGGGCATTGGGCTTGCCGTGGGGGTCATTGCCCTCTAATCCTGCGTCGCCCTCGACACGTCGGCCCTCCCGCGTCGCCCTCCCCCCCACCGGCACCAGCAGGTCGCCGTTCTCCACGTCCCCGCGAACGGACCGTCCGGGGCGCCGACCCGTGCGCAAGAATTTTCCGCGGACGGCGGCCGCGGGCCCGAACGGGTTGGGATCATCCGGCCGCGTTCCTAGTTTTGAATCGCGTGACCGCTGTTCCTGCCTTGGTCGCCGAAAAACTTCTGCTCAGCGCCCGTCCCACCAGTCTGCGGCCCGCCCTCGCCGCTGCCCCATGAGCGACGCCGTTCAAGAGCACTGCGGCATCTTTGGCATCTTCAACCACCCCGAGGCCGCCCGGCACACCTACTACGGCCTGCACGCCCTGCAGCATCGGGGCCAGGAGGCCGCCGGCATCGTCACCTCCACCTACGACGAGCAGCAGGAGCAGCCCACGATGCCGGCCTACAAGGACTTCGGCCTCGTGCTGGACGTGTTCGACGACCCGGCCCTGTTCAACAAGCAGCTGCTGGGGGACGTGAGCATCGGGCACAATCGCTATTCCACGAGCGGGGCGTCCTCGAACCGGGACAACATCCAGCCCCTGGTGGTGCACCACCGGAAGGGAAACCTCGCCCTGTCGCACAACGGCAACCTGTCGAACGCCAAGGAACTCCGCGATAGCTTCCGCGAGCAGGGCACCCTCTTCCAGACCACCAGCGACAGCGAGCTCATCCTGCACCTCACGGCCCAGAGCCGCCGGCAGAATCACATCGACCAGATCATCGACGCCCTCATGCAGATTGAGGGCGCCTACTCGCTGCTCCTGATGACGGACGAGCACATGATTGCCGTCCGCGACCCGAATGGGTTCCGGCCGCTCGCCCTGGGCCGCCTGGAGACCCCGGAGCGCCACGAGGGGCCGGCCTACTGCGTCGCCAGCGAGACGTGCGCCTTCGACATGATCGACGCGGAGTACGTGCGCGACATCGAGCCGGGCGAGATCCTGGTGATCGACCGCGAGGGGTGCGTGAACGACGGCGACTTCGAGAGCCACGAGATCCCGACGAAGTACGGGGTCAGCCAGTGCGTCTTCGAGTACGTCTACTTCTCGCGCCCCGACTCGCAGATCTTTGGGGAGATGGTGGACAAGGTGCGGCGCCAGCTCGGCATCCAGCTGGCCCAGGAGGCGCCCATTCCCGAGGAGGCGGAGGACGACGAGAAGACCCCGATCGTGGTGCCGGTGCCGGACTCGGCCAACACCTCCACGCTCGGGTTTGCGGAGGAGTGTCAGGACATGGGACGGCGCTGCCGGTTCGACCTCGGCCTCATCCGCAACCACTACGTGGGCCGCACCTTCATCGCCCCCGGCCAGGACCGCCGCGAGATGAAGGTGCGCTGCAAGTTCAACACGG
>ERZ1034519.103-NODE-103-length-15351-cov-14.085186_pt1 | contig 15351 bp, 8 predicted proteins | sample MGYA00520655_ERZ1034519 | MGnify/ENA primary metagenome ERZ1034519 (study PRJEB33760, sample SAMEA4777702) | hypersaline lake metagenome | biome: hypersaline environment; feature: brines | place: Spain | collected 2012-08 | depth 0 m ...
CCGCCATAAACTCCGGCGGGTAGTGGGCCTTCAGGTAGGCCGTGCGGTAGGCGACCAGGGAATACGCCGCACTGTGGCTGTTGTGGACGACCAGGTCGTTGGCGACGAAATTGTGCGTGCCCTCGACGGTCAGGTCGTACACGTCTTCGAGGCCCGTGTCCTCAATGGCGTCCACCTCGTCCCAGTACAGATCGGACGAGGCCCACTGGTCGAGCGCCACACTATCAGTCTCGGCGGCAATGGCCGCCACTGTCTCGCGGGCATAGCCCTTCTTTCGGGCGTCCTTCTGAAGCAGCTTCGGTGAGCAGTCGGCATCCCGCATCACCGTTGCCATCGATGTGCCGCGGGCCTCCGCCGAACTCTGAACCGCCTCCCTCATCATCGGACGAATAGAGGCAGGGACCACGTCCTGGGTCATGCGGCCGGTGCCGACGTTGGTGGCCAGCAATACGTCGAGACTACGGACCGCGTCCCCGACGAGGTGCGGGCCAATGGTGTCGGCAAATCGGCCGAGCACCTTGCTCGACACGCGAACGATGTAGCCGAGTCGTTCGCCGCCGCGATAATTGAAGCTCTTCTCGTGGATGGTGCTCGGGAGCCCCAGCCGGGTGAGGAGGTGTTGGACATCGTCCGCTAAATCCGTGGAGGAGGTCGAGTAGAAGACCTGCTGCCGATCCGCGTCGATGCAGCCGTCGCCCGTCCACAGCCGCCCCAGCAGTACGGCTAGTTGGTCCTTCGGTAGCTGGAAGACCTCATCCGGAATAAACTTTTCGGTAGCCGTAAGGCCTTTCAGTCCGAGAGCTTCGATGAACTCGACTGCCGCGGAGGGCTCATCGACGTTCTCTCGCTTCGCGTAGATCGAGGTGGCCGACTTCGAGCGGTCAATCGTCACGTCGCTGTTCTCGAAGCGGCGAAGGTGCTTGCAGTAGTCCCGCAGTTCGTCCTCGCTCTTCGTGTACACGTAGAAGCCGCTCGGATGACACAGGTTGCCCTCGCTTAGAGCATACCCGAGCGTTACCAGCTCGTGCTCGTCCATCGAGCGCGACGGTTCGTACGACACCGAACGCGGGACGGCCACGCGGTCGTCTTCCTCCAACTCGCCGAGGTATTTCCAACCCGCCTGCGTGTAAACGGGATGGTTGGCGGTCGCCCGGATCGTGCGCCCCGTGCGCGTGGTGAGCCGATAGGTTTGCCGTTCCCCGTTCGAAAAGGCATCGACGACTTTGCGCGGGACGAGCTGCTGCGTCTCCTCGTCGAGGGAGGCCACGCTTACGTCCGTCTCGCGGCCTTCAACGATGTCTCTCACCTGAACGGGGCGCCCGCTCTCCGCATCGATGATTTCCGTGTCGCCGACGACGCACTTGTTGAAGCCGTACCCGGCGAACTCGTTGATGATGTCGAAGAGCTCGTCCGCCTCGTCTTCCGGGATGTCATTCTCCGCCTGGCACCCCTTGATGAACTTCTCCCGCTGCTTGCGCATGAGCTTCTCCTTCTTCTTGCCCATCGCGCGGCGCAGGATGTCCGCCTCGCCGAGGGAGAAGCCGGCCAGCTCGCGGGCCATCTGCATCACCTGCTCCTGAAACACGGCGATGCCGTACGTCGGCTCCAGAATGTCCTCCAGCAGCGGATGGGGATACTCTACCTCCTCCCGCCCGTGCTTGCGGGCCACGTAGGTAGGAATGTTCTCCATCGGCCCAGGCCGGTAGAGCGCGTTCATGGCGATCAGGTCGCCGATCTCCGTCGGCTTCAGCTTGCGGAGGTGCTCCCGCATGCCGGTCGACTCGAACTGGAAGATCGAGACCGTATCCCCGCGCTGAAAGAGCTCGAACGTGGCCTCGTCGTCGAGCGGAATGTCGTCGATGTTGAGGTCCACGTCGCGGGTGTCCTCGACGAGCTCGACGGCGTCCTCGATGAGCGTGAGCGTCTTGAGGCCGAGGAAGTCCATCTTCAGCAGCCCGAACTCCTCCACCCAGTCGCCGTCGTACTGGGTCGTGACCACCTCTTCGCCCTTGCTCTTGGCGACGGAGACGGGCACGTAGTCGCTGATCTCACCGGGGGCGATGATGACGCCGGCGGCGTGGACCCCGGTATGCCGCACCGACCCCTCCAGCACCTCCGCGTACTGCATCATTTTGCTGACCTCCGGGTTGTTCGCGTCCTTCAGCGCGCGGAAGTCGGGGTTCTCGTCGAAGGCCTGTTCGAGGTCCACGCCCGGCCCGTCGGGGATCATCTTGGCAATCTCGTCGGCGCGGTCCAGCGGGATGTCCAGCACGCGCGACACGTCGCGCACCGCGGTCTTCGCGCCCATGGTGCCGAAGGTGACGATCTGGCAGACATTCTCCTGCCCGTACTTCTCCACCACGTAGTCGATCACCTTTTCGCGGCCCCGGTCGTCGAAGTCGATGTCGATGTCGGGCATCGACACGCGCTCCGGGTTGAGGAAGCGCTCGAAGAGAAGGTCGTATTCGAGCGGGTCCACGTTGGTGATGCCGAGGCAGTAGCTCACGCAGCTGCCGGCGGCGGACCCCCGGCCCGGCCCCACGCGCACGTCGAGCTCGCGGGCCGCGTCCGTGAAGTCCTGGACGATGAGGAAGTAGCCGGAGTAGCCCTCGTCGGCAATAATGCCGAGCTCGTGGTTGAGCCGGTCGACGACCGTCTGCGGCAGCGGGTCGCCGTAGCGCTCCTTCGCCCGCTCGAAGGTGAGGTGGCGCAGGTACCCGTCCATGTCCTCGAACCCGTCCGGGATGGGGTAGTGGGGCATCAGGAGGTCCCCCATCGGGAGGTCGAACGAGCACTTGTCGGCCACCTTGTTGGTGTTGACGAGCGCCTCGCGCTGAAACTCCTCCGGGATGCCCGTGAGGGCCTCCATCATGCCCGCCGAGTCCTTCAGGTAAAACTGATCGTTGCTGAAGCGCATCCGGTCGGGGTCGTTGTAGTCGTCCCCCGTTTGGAGGCAGAGCAGAATGTCCTGCGCCTCGTGGTCCTGCTGGTCGACGTAGTGGACGTCGTTGGTGGCCAGCACTTCCACGTCGTACGCCCGGGCCCACTGCAGCAGCACCTCGTTGACGGTGTGCTGGTCGTCGATGTCGTGGTCCTGGATCTCGATGTAGTAGTCGTCCCCGAAGATGTCCAGGTACTCCTCAAACTTTTCCTGGGCCGCCTCCTCGCCCTGGTTCAGAATCATCTGCGGCACCTGGCCCTGCAGGCAGCAGGTGGTGGCCACGAGCCCCTCGTGGTGCTTGCGGAGGAGGTCAAGGTCGATGCGCGGCTTGTAGTAGAAGCCCTCCAGGAAGGAGGTGGAGGAGAGCTGCATCAGGTTCTCGTAGCCGGTCTGGTTTTTCGCCAGGAGAACCTGGTGATAGCGAGTCGGGTCGGATTGGTCCTGAATGCCGCTCGGCGTCAGGTAAAACTCGCACCCAATGATTGGCTGGACATCGGACTTCTGGGCCGTGGTGTAGAACTCCGGAACGCCGTAGAGATTGCCGTGGTCGGTAATGGCGACGGCCGGAATGTCGCGGCGCTCGGCGCTCTCGATGAGGTGGTCGATGCCGGCGGCGCCGTCGAGCAGGGAGTACTGCGTGTGGCAGTGGAGGTGGGAAAAGTTGGGCATACGAGCGCGGGGCGTCAGGGGGGACGGTTCCGGGGCGGAGAGGCTTTAGGTCCAGTGCCCAACTAAAACGACGCCCGCTCGGGAATCAATGGATTCCCGGCGTCTTCCCATCAGGGCGCGTCGCCGGCCCGCTCCGTTTCGCGAGCCGGGGGGAGGGCACACTGTCCGTGGGGCCCGCCGACGCAGCGGTCCCTTGTGCGGCCGGGGCGCGGTCGTCTGTGGGAGCGGCCAAATCGGCAGGTCGGGCGGGACCATTCAGGAGCCCACTGGGCTACGCGATCGGCTCGAAGTGGTCGTCGAACCAGTGCTGGGCCGACACGACGGCCTCGCGCATCAGGTCTTCGGCCTGGGCCGTCTCCCGGCCGGCGAGGAAGTCGTGCAGCAGGTCGGCATCGAGCTTTCGGGCGGCGTGCTCGCAGGCCTCCCAGCTGAGAATGCTACGCACCGCGCGGCCCAGGGCCTGCCTGGTGTCGTCGTAGGGACGGGCCTGCACGTCATGGCCCTTCCAGCGGTCGAAGCCGGCGTCCTGCATGAGGCGGGCCATGGCGATGTTCAGTCCGTTGATGCGGGCGGCCTGGTCGATGTCGAACCGCCCGGGGCCGCCCATCGAGATGCCGTCGTTGTAGCCCTGGCTGTTGAGGTGGGTGTGGTGCATCATCCCGTTGTCGAGCTCCTCGATCGTATCGTGCACCGGGTCGAGGCCCACCATCTCGGAGTGGCCGATCTCCTTGTTGATGCCCTTCCGGTCCAGGGACACGTCGAACTCGTCTGCGATGCGGTACCACATGACGATGGCGCTCGCCACGGTGGGAAGGAGCAGGGCCGGGTGCCCTTCGTTGGGCTTCGGCTCCAGGGCAATGAAGAGGGCCCCGCCCTGCTCCGCCTCAAACTGGCACAGTGTCGCCAGGCTTTCCTTCAGGTTCTGGTACATCCGCCGCAGCTCGGGGGTGGCGAGGTCGTACCCGAAGGAGCCGTTCCACACGACGAGGGAGGGGGCCTTGGCCGGGTCGTCGTTCCAGCCGGGGCGGAGGGGGCCGTAGGCAAGCTCGACGCTGCGCCTGGAAAACGCCTCGGCCGCCTCGCGCTCGTCGGGGTCGAGCGACGCGATCCCGCCGTAGGCGTAGTGCAGGTGGGCCCCCGGTGTCACCATTGCCAGGCTCAGGCCCGTCGCGTCCAGGGCGTCGGCGATGTCCGCCGCATTCTCCTCGTTATACTCGTTGTCGTAGTGCAGCTCCACGCCCAGCTCCACGTGCTCGGGCAGGCGCGGCGCCACCTCATCTTGTACCAGACGGACGAAGTCGACGGTGTCGAACCGGTCGGGCCCCCAGGCTGGGCGGACGCCACTCGGGACGAATCGGCCCGTGCCCTCGTGGAAGGTCCAGCGGCAGAGGCTGTGAAGCGAAGGGTCGGACATGGTCAGGTTGGGCGGTTGAGTTGGTGAGCGAGCGTGTCGGTCCAGCGGGCGTACGCCTCCGCGTAGGCCGGGGCCTGTTCGGGGTTTGGGGGCACCGTCGTCACGGGCTCCAGGCCCCCGAAGGCATCGCTCGGGGCGGCATAGAGGCCGGTCCCCACCCCGGCCCCGCGGGCGGCCCCTTCGGCCCCGTCGGTGCGAAGCAGCTCGACGGTCGTGTCCGTGAGGGTGGCGAAGGCGGTGGCGAAGAGCGGGCTGCGAAACATGTTGCCGTGGCCGGCCCGAATCGTCTCGGCGGAGAGGCCCATGTCGCGCATGATGTCGAGGCCGTAGCGCAGGGCGAAGACAATGCCCTCCTGCGCGGCGCGGAGCAGGTGCGACCGGTCGTGGACGTTGAAGTTGAGCCCGTGCACCGACGCCCCGAGGTCGCGGTTGCCCAAGGTGCGCTCCGCCCCGTTGCCGAAGGGGAGCACGGTGAGCCCCTCGGCCCCGATGGGGGCCTGGGCGGCCTCCGCGTTCATCTCCTGGTAGGAGAGGCCGTTGGCGCCGGCGAGGGTCCCGCGCAGCCACCGGTTCAGGATGCCGGTCCCGTTCACGCACATGAGGGTGCCGTAGCGGGGACGCGCCTCGGGCTCGTGGTTGACGTGGAGGAAGGTGTTGACGCGAGACTGCGGGTCGTAGGCCGGCGTGTCGCCGACGCCGTAAATGACCCCGGACGTGCCGGCGGTGGCGGCCAGCTCGCCGGGCCCCAGCACGTTCAGCGAAAACGCGTTGTTGGGCTGGTCGCCCGCCCGGTAGGCCACAGGAACGCCGCTCGGCACGCCCACGGTTGCGGCGGCGGAGGGGGTGACGGTGCCCTGCTCGGAAAAGGTCGGGACGGGAGCCGGCCAGAGGCCCGGGTCGAGGTCGAAGTAGTCGAGCAGGTCGACGGCCAGGCCCTGCCGCTGCACGTCCCAGAGCGTGCCCTCGGAGAGGCCCGACGGGGTCGTGCGGACGGTGCCGGTCAGCTTGAGGGCGAGGTAATCGCCGGGCAGCATGGCCTTGTGGACCCGGTCGTACACGTCCGGCTCGTTCCGCTGCACCCAGGCCAGCTTGGCGGCCGTAAAGTTGCCGGGGCTGTTGAGGAGGTGGCGCAGGCACCAGTCCGTGCCGAGCGCCCCGAAGGCCTCCCTCCCAATGTCCACCGCCCGACTGTCGGCCCAGATGATGGCCGGACGGAGCGCCTCGTGATTCTCATCGACGAGCACGAGCCCGTGCATTTGGTAGGTGATCCCGATCGCCTGCACGGCCTGAAGGTCGGCGTCGGGCCTCGACCGGAGCGCGTCCGTGGCGGCCTGCATGTGGCGCCACCAGCGGGCGGGCGGCTGCTCGGCCCAGCCGGGGCGCGGGGCCTCCATGCTCATCTCGTGGTCCGACGGGGCGCGGGCGGAGGCCACCGTGTTGCCGGTGTCGGGATCCAGCAGGGCGGCCTTGATCGCCGAGCTGCCGATGTCGTAGCCGAGAAGCATGGAAGGGAGACGGCAGGTGAACGAGAATGTGTGTTTCGGGGCCGTCCTGCCTTCGGTCTCACCACCGATGGGAGACCGGCGCACGGGGGCACGGTCGTACGCGTCGTGGATCACACCGCCACGAGCCCGATCAGCCAGCCACAGCCGAGCGCGGCGTAGATGCCCAGAATGTAGCCGGCCACGCCCATGAGCAGGCCCACAGGCGCCATTGCCGGCAGGTAGACGCCCGCCACGATGGGGGCGCTGGCGGCCCCGCCCACGTTGGCCATGCTGCCGGTGGCGACGAAGAAGAGGGGAGCCTTCACCATCCGGGCGGCGGCCAGCAGGAAGGCGATGTGGATGAGGATCCACAAGACCCCCGCCAGCAGGTACAGGGGGACGTCCAGCACGGCGGCGAGGTCGGCCTTCGCGCCGATGGACGTGAGGAGCAGGTACAGCGCGAAGTAGCCGAGCCGGGACGCCCCCGCGTTCTCCATCTCCTGGAGGGGGGTGAACGAGAGCAGAAGCCCGCCCGTCACCACGAGGAGAATCGCCCAGGTGTCCGTACTGATGACGGTGGCGTCCGCAGTGCCGATTTCCGGCATCGTAGCCCCGATGGTCTTAGCCGCTACTGTAGCGGCGAGGGCGAGGCCGATCATCAACGCGAGGTCGCGCAGGGTGACGGGCCGCAGCTGGTCCTCCATGTTTTTCATCTTCTCGTTCAGGCGGTCCATCGCCGTCGTGTCCGCCTGGATCCAGTCGTCGAAGTGGGCCTGGTAGGCGCTCAGGAAGATGAGCACGCCCATCCAGCCGTACCCGGCCACCACGTCCACCACCAGGAGCGGCCCGAGCGTGCTGTCGGGGGTGCCGAAGCTCTGCTTCATCGCCACCATGTTGGCCGTGCCCCCGATCCAGCTTCCCGAGAGCGCGGCAAACCCTTTCCAGGCCACCGGGTCCTCGAAGAACGGGCCGAACAGCGCGAACACGACCGGCCCGCCCACGATGATGCCGAGCGTTCCCGCGCACATCATGAACAGCGCCATCGGCCCCAGGCGGAGGATGGCCTTCAGGTCGACCGTGACCATGAGGAGGAAAAGCGAGAAGGGCAGCAGGTAGGCCGACATCCAGTCGTACACCGGGCTCTCGGCCGGGGTGAGGCCGACGGTGGTGCACAGCATGGGCACGAAGTAGGCCCAGATGACCGGCGGGAGGTACTTGAACGCGGGCTCGAAGACCTCGAACGAGTCCAGCCAGAAGACGACGCCGAGGATGGCACTGAAGAGCGCGATGATCGCCATCGGCTCGGAGACAAGGGGGGAGGCAAACACAAGGCAGGAGAGACATGGAGAGACCGTGACGAAACCGCCCACAATCTGGCACAGCGTGAGGAGAGGGTCAACTGCAGAAGGGAGGCAGAAGCGTTTGGGACGAGCACGATGCGTGCGGCATCGGGATGGACGAGGAAAAATTAGCGACACCCCACAGGGAACCCCCTCTTAAAGATGAGCCGATTATTTGCGTTTGGGGTGGGGGGTGGAGTTGCTTAATGCGTGGACGAAGCCGCAACGGTTCGTGCGCAAGAAACAGTTTAGCGTGTCGAAATGCAGGGCGGTGGAGGAAGCCCCGGGAGCGTGGCCGTCGCTGCAGCGCACGCCCCAGTGAACGCACGGGCTGAGTTCGGGCCGATCGGACGAAGGCACAGGTTCCACGGTCGCCGATCTCGGCGGGCACGCCGATCCTGTAGTCCTCCTCCTTTCTCTGTTAAGTGACGGATGCCACCGGCACGCGCTCACCTATGATTGCCTACCACCGACTCTTCGGGGCTTTCCTGATCTGCATGACGGGAATCATTGGGGGGGCCGGTCCCCTCCACGCCCAAACCGTAGAGCTCCTGTACGAGGAGGGCGGTGTGTTCGGCGACGCGCGGCGCGTGACCATCGGCCACGCCGACGAAAAGGGCACGGTCCCGCCAGATACGAGCGTCGTCCGGGCGTCAGACCGGGTCTATTTTGCAGTCCGGCCGGCTGGGGACTGGACGTTCGACCCCGACGACAAACAAACCTTGCAGAATATCACTCCGGTGCAGGACACCTCGGTTCTCGTCCCCGAGACCCTGACGCTAGTCGGAGGAGAGGAGGGGGCGCGTGCTGCGGTCATGTCGATGCCCAAGTCACGGATCGATTGGTTCGCCCCGGTCACGTTCCGCCACACGATCGACACGACGAGCGGGCTTTCGCTGAGGGAGCAGTACGCCCCAGCGTATCCGTTCCTCCGGCGGGCCTATCAGGAGGGGCAACGGCACCTGGACGTCGGCAGGCCCCTCCGTGCCATTAGGGCCCTCCGCCCGTTCCACGGCCCCGCAACCCCGTCGTTTTCGTTCGTAGACGAGGCAAAGGCGCTTCTCGACACCGCCAGCACGCAGGTTCTCGACGAGGCCCGGTCGCGGTTTCGAACGCTACGGCGGGACCTCGTGTCCGAGCCCGACGCCGCGGGGCTCGCCCGCCTCGACTCGTTTCGCGTGCGCCTCGATTCGATCCGGCCGGCTCTGGTCTCCTACGCCGAAGCGAGGGCGGAAACGGACCTGCCGGTCCAGAACCGAATCGAAACCCTCGTCCACTCCGCCGACCAACTCTACTCCGACGTCCGCAGCACCTATCGCCGAGAAACCCTGCGCATTTTCCTGCGCGGAACGTACGACAATCCGAGACTCCGCCTCTACCTCGCCGCCTTGACACAACTGCTCGTCACTCCAGACTCAGCCTTCGCGGTCTCAACCCCGCAGGTCGATCCCCTTCAGCCAGCGGCGCTTGACAGCCCGCGCCACGCCGAGTTGCAGCGTCGACTCCGGTCCGAAGGCTGGGCCGCAGGCTTTCGGGAGGTCGTCCGCCTCGTAAATGAGAACATCCGGGAGCGGAACGAGGTCTTCGGGGCGGAAATTATGAAAAGCCTTCGACTGCGACGGCCGGCGGCGCCCCAGCCCTACTTCGAAGTCATTGCGGCGATGAACGCACGCCTCGCCGAGGACCAGACGCGGTTCGCCGACGCGTGGGGCCGAGCGCTGGAAAAGGTGACCGACGTTTCCCTCCTAAATGATTTGCAGCGATGGCGATTGGCCAGCCGGATCGCCCCGGGCACCGTCCCGGAGCGGGCCTTGAGGCTCGCAGAGGAGGCCCGTTCCCACCGGCGGGCCGGCCGACTCGGCGCCGCAAACGCCCGCCTCCAACTGGCTGCACGGCTGGCCGAGCCGTACGCCCCCCTGTATTACGAGCTGGGAGAGCTCAAGCAGGCGCAGGGGGACACGTTGAGGGCCCGGGAAGATTTCAGACGGGCACGTGCCCTGGCCAGCGCGTACGCCCCGCCGGAGGTAAAAATGCTCCGTCAGTTGTTGGCGCAGCAGAAGTACGAGCGGGCCTTGACGCGGGCCGACTCGCTCTTGCAGGAGCAATCGTACTGGCTGTTGTATCTGCCGAAGGCGCGGGCCCTGCTGGGGATGAATCGGCACGCCGAGGCGCGTCGGGTGCTTCGGGGGCGCTGCGAGCCCCTCAACGACGAGAGCCATGCCCTGTACGCGCTTCTTGCGGAGGCCTACGCCGGCATGGATGTCTGGGAGGGGGTCCGGTGGGCCGTGCAGCAGGCCGAAGCGCTACGGCCGCGCCGCTCAGCGTTTGTGGAGCGGGTGTCGGCGGTGCGCGCCACGGCCACCGAGCGGGGCCTCTCCCTCACCAAGGCGGCAGGGGACTCGATAAGTGCCGAGGAGCTCCGCCGGCGTGCCGACACGACGCGGGGGATTCGGACCCGAGACCGAAACCGACCACAGGACGACTGAGGCTCAGGCACGAGCGGGGGACGAGGAGGGAGTGGAGGCCCGCTGCCACAGCCAAAGGCCCACCGCCACGGCGGGCACGCTGAGCAATTGGCCCATGCTAAGCCCCATCGGCAGTGCCGCCTCGAAGTGGATCTGCCGCATCTTAAAGAATTCCAGCACGATGCGGACGCCAAAGATCAGCGTGAAGAACAGCCCCACCAGCTGTCCCCGTGGGGTCTCGGCCCCCTGCTGCTGATAGAGGCGCCACAGGAGCCCGAAGACGAGGAAGTAGCAGATCGACTCGTAGAGCTGCACGGGATGGAGGGGGACCGCCTCAATGCCCCGCCGCACCCGGGCTGCGCGCTCGAAAACCACGCCCCAGGGCAGGTCGGTGGGCACGCCCAGAATTTCGGAGTTGAAGAAGTTGCCGAGGCGGATGAGGCTGCCGGTAAGTGCGACCGGGGCGGCCAGGCGGTCGAGCAGCCACAGGAATGGCTGGTCCTCGCGGCGCCGGCAGTAAAGCCAAATGGCCAGCACGACGCCGATGAGGCCCCCGTGGCTGGCGAGCCCGCCCCGCTGGATCATGGGAATTTCGAGCGGATTGCTGAAGTAGTACCCCGGCGCGTAAAACAGAATGTGTCCGAGGCGGGCCCCGAAGATCGTCCCCCCCAGCAGATAAAACAGCAGGTAGTCGAGGTCTTCCTCCGGCTTGCCCTCCCGCTCGAAGACGTGCCGCATCAGGTAGAAGCCGATCAGGAAGCCCAGCGCGAATAGAAGGCCGTACCAGCGCGGGGCGAGAACGCCCCAACGAAAAATCGTCGGGTCGACATCCCAGTGGATCTGCAGGAGCATGCGAGCGGTGGGGGAAGTGAAAAAATTGGCACTGTACCAAGCGATTCCGCCCCGTCGCGTTCAGGGCTTCGTCTAACCTTTACACGCGCCGACGCCGGATTCAGAAACCTCGGCGATTTAGATTCGATCTAAATAGCCAGTTGCATCCTTAGGACCCTTGATCCACCCCCTCATGGCTTCTTCCGTTCCGTCCGACACGTCCGTTCTCTTTGCGACCGATCACGGCTCCGTGGAGCGCACGACGCAGGGCCGCGTCCGCCTGCGGTTCGGGGGCACGAGCTGGATTCTGGCATCGTCGGACGTGCCGGGCCTGCGCGACACCACGCGATCGCTGGCGAGTGAAGTCTACCACTGCGAGCGCGACTGTCGGTGGCAGCTCCGGGTGGACGGACACCCCACGGTCGTGCTGGACTCCGACGAGGTGCTCCGGCTCGATGCCCTGCTCGACGGGGCGGTGACGATGCTCGAGCTCGACGCCATTCTGGACGGTGCGTCCATTTCCCGACCGGTCGTGGCGTAGAAAGAATATGCGGGGGGCGACAAGACCGATTCAGTTCTCTTCGCTGTCGTCCGGCGTCCTCACATCTGTCGGGGGGCGGAGATGCCGAGCACCGTGAGCCCGTTCTTGAGGACCGTCTTTGCGGCCAGTGCAAGCCGCATGCGGGCCGACGCCAGTTCCTGCTCTTCCCCAATAATGCGACAGTTGTCGTAGAACTGCGAGAAGGCGGTCGCCACGTCCCGCAGGTAGTTGGGGACGAAGTGCGGCGCCCGCGCGTCCGCGGCGTTCTGTAGTTCCCGCGGAAAGCGGAGCAGCTCCTTGATGAGGGCAATCTCGTCCTCGTGGGTCAGCAGGGCGAGGTCGGCGTCCTCGTCGTGGGAGAAGCCCACCTCCTCGGCCTTGTCGAGCACCGAGCAGATGCGGGCGTGGGCGTACTGCAGGTAGAAAACAGGATTCTTCTCGCTCTCCTCCTCCGCCAGCTCCAGGTCAAAGTTGAGGTGCGTATCGGGAGAGCGCATCAGGAAGAAAAAGCGCGTCACGTCCGCCCCTACCTGTTCGATGAGGTCGTCGAGCGTGACGTAGTTGGCGCGGCGGGTGCTCATCTTGACGGGCTCGTCGCCCCGCACGAGCGTGACGAACTGGTAGAGAATCACGTCGACCCGGTCCGTGTCGTAGCCGAGCACGTCCAGGGCGCTCAGCACGTCCGGGTAGGCGGCGTGGTGGTCGGCCCCAAAGACATCGACCATGAGGTCGAAGCCGCGCTCGAACTTGGCGGCGTGGTAGGCGATGTCGGGGGTGCGGTACGTGGGCTCGCCGGTCTGCTTCACGAGCACCGTGTCGTCCTCCGTGCCGAACTCGGTGGTTTTGAACCAGAGCGCGCCGTCTTCCTCGTAGGTGTAGCCGGCGTCGGCGAGGCCGTCGAGCACCGCGTCGACCCGCCCTTCGTCGTGGAGGGCCTGCTCGTTGGCATAGCCGTCCATGTCGATGTTGAGGGCGCGGAGGGTGGCCTCGATGTCGCCGAAAATGGCCGTCTCCGCGGCCGCCCGGAACGGCGCCAGGTCGTCGGTGGCGCAGAGGGCGTCCCCGTGCTCGTCGTAGAGGGCCTGGGCAATCTCCACGATATACTGCCCGAGGTAGCCGTCCTCGGGGAAGGTCTCGGGCACCTCCACGGTCGTGTCGTCGTCGAGCGTGAGGGTCGTGGTGGGGACGTTGCCCGCCAGTGCCTCGTAGCGGGCCCGGACCGACTGGGCGAGCACGCGCATCTGGCGCCCGGCGTCGTTGTAGTAGTACTCGCGCGTGACGTCGTAGCCGGTCCAGGCCAACAGGTTGGCGATCGTGTCGCCGAGGACCGCGTTGCGGCCGTGCCCCACGTTGAGGGGGCCGGTGGGATTGGCGCTCACGTACTCGACCAGTGCGCGCTCCCCGGCCCCGGCGTCCGTCTGCCCGAACGTGTCGCCCTGTGCCAGGAGGTCGGCGAGCCCGTCGAAGAGGTAGTCCTGCGCGAAACGGAAATTGACGAAGCCGGGCCCCGCCACCTCCACGCTCTTGATGCGAGCCGGGTCGACGCGTTCCCGCAGCCGCTCCGCCAGGGTTTCGGCGATGGACCGCGGGTTGTCGCCGAGCACGCTGGCGAGGCGGAGGGCCGTGTTCGTGGCCAGGTCGCCGTGCTCCGGGCGGTCCGGCGCCTCAAGCTCGATCTCGAAGTCGTCCGGCACGTCGCCCAGGGCGTCGAGCACACGGCGGATCTGCGTTCGGAGGTAGTCTTTCATGGGGGCATGATGGATGAACGGTTTCGGTGATACGACCCCAACCTATAGAACCGGCGGATGCTCCGAAATGGCCGCCTCGCCGTTTCGATGGGTTTTTGTGGACGCAACGGATCGAGGCTGTCCGTTTGGAGGCGTGGAAAACTGCTCCGAGGCGTTTCTTGGTAAAGGTGCCTCTGTGCTCAGCAACGCTCTTCGCATGGAGGTAATAATTTGGGCGACGTGGTGGTTTTCATCGCAGAAACAGGTCTTGCCCATTGCCCCTTGACTGCATCCGTGTCCCAAATCGTTCAGCTTGCCGTTCTTTTCGTTGGATTGGTGCTTGTCGTGCTCGGCTGTGCGCAGGGGCTCCAGAGAAAATCCCCAACTGGGTCTCCGTCAGGGACCACGCAGGGGGCGGATCACGCAACTCGTCTTGAGGAGCCGGGCCGGATCCTCGTCGATTCGCTCCCGTCGGGCCCTGATTCCCTCGTTGCTGCCAAAGGGGCCAGGATGAAGGCATTCGAGGCGGCTGAAGTCGACCCGGGAATGTTGCTGTATACGGAGCCGCCGCCGGGGACGAACATGCCCGTCTTCACCCCGCCGGACAGTGTGGATCCTGAGATGATCTGGCGTCCAAGGCCGTGACGGAACGCAACGATTTGAGGCGCCGGGCGGTTGGTATGAGGCATTGCACTCCTGAGTCTCACACGCCGCCCCGGCATGCCTGTTCATTCCTTCGACGCCCTCGACCGCTCCGAGAAGATGCCCGGGTACCTGGGCGCGTTTCTGCACGGCGAGAACATGACCGTGACGAGCTGGGAGGTCGAGGCCGGCGCATCCTTTCCCGAGCACAGCCACCCCCACGAGCAGATCTCGATCGTCGTGGCGGGGGAGTTCGAGCTTACGATCGACGGCACGACCGAACCCCTAACGCCGGGCCGCGTCGCCGTCATTCCGCCCGACACGCCCCACTCGGGCCGCGCCGTCACCGCGTGCGAGATCCTCGACGTGTTCAGCCCCGTCCGGGAGGACTACCAGTAAGCCGCCGGAAAACGCAGCCCGGCCCGGTGGGTTGGGCCTGCCCTCGCGTTGTTCGTGTCAGAATGCCCCCCCGTCGATCGCCCATGCCCGATCTCTTCGACGAACAGGCCGAGCAGGCCCGCCAGGAGCGTGCCCCCTTGGCCGACCGCATGCGCCCCCGCACGCTCGACGAGTTCGTGGGACAGGAGCACTTCATCGGGGAGGGGAAGCTGCTGCGCCGGGCCATCGAGGCGGATCGGGTGACCTCCGTCCTCTTCTGCGGCCCGCCCGGCACGGGCAAGACGACCCTTGCACGCATCATTGCCCGGACGACCGAGGCGCACTTCACCTCGCTCAACGCGGTGCTGAGCGGCGTCACCGACCTCCGCGAGGCGATCCAGAAGGCGAAGAACCGCCTCAAGCACCACCAGACGCGCACCATCCTCTTCATCGACGAGGTGCACCGTTTCAATACGGCCCAGCAGGACGCGCTGCTGCCGCACGTGGAGGACGGCACCGTCACCTTCATCGGCGCCACGACCGAGAACCCCTACTTCGAGGTCAACGACGCACTCGTGAGCCGCTCGCGCGTCTTTGAACTGGAGCCGCTTGGGGAAGAACACCTCCGTCAGGTGGCGGCCATGGCGCTGACCGACGCGGAGCGCGGCTACGGCGACCGCGATGTGGAAATTACCGAAGAGGCGCTCGACCACCTCATTGGCACGGCCAACGGCGACGCCCGCTCGGTGCTCAACGCCCTGGAGCTGGCCGTCGAAACCACCGCGCCGGACGCCGAAGGGACCGTCTACATCGACCTCGACGTGGCGGAGGACTCGATCCAGCAACGGGCCGTACTCTACGACAAGGAGGGCGATGCGCACTTCGACACCATCAGCGCCTTCATCAAGAGCCTGCGCGG
>ERZ1034519.106-NODE-106-length-15226-cov-13.446576_pt1 | contig 15226 bp, 13 predicted proteins | sample MGYA00520655_ERZ1034519 | MGnify/ENA primary metagenome ERZ1034519 (study PRJEB33760, sample SAMEA4777702) | hypersaline lake metagenome | biome: hypersaline environment; feature: brines | place: Spain | collected 2012-08 | depth 0 m ...
ACTGGTCGCCAGCGCTCGCGCCCGTCACCGTGGGCAGCGACTCCAGGGCCGCCTCCACCTCCGTGCGGAGGCGATCGAGGCTCACCCCCACGCGCCGCAGGATCGATACGGCCACGCTGTCGGGGTCGCTCAGGAAGGCCTCCAGCAGGTGCGGCGGCTCAATGCCCTGGTGGTTCTTGGAGGCCGCCAGCTCCATCGCCTTCTGCACGGCCTCCTGGGCCTTGACGGTAAATTTTTGCAGGTTCATAAGTCAATCTTGGGGTTGGTCAAACGGCAATGGGAGTGCGGCGCGGCCCTCGGCCCAAGCGGGCGTCCCTGGACGAGCCTCCACGCTATGCATCCCGTGTAATAGACGAAAAGTGTACCAGCCGGCAGTGATCTGACAGGATGACAGAGAGTTGTTTGGTCCGTGATGCGTGAAGCATGAGGAGGAAAAAACGTCACGCATCACGGTTCACGCTTCTGCCAGTGTGCGGAGCGTTCTGCCATCCCGCAATATCCCCATTCAATTCGTGCCGCGTTTCATTCCAGCCCGGAACCAATGACGCGCTGCGTTATTACTATATTTGCAGTGTCTCACACATTGCAATTGTGCTTTCCTCGCAGGCCCATCCATCAACGAGTTGACGGACTGCCATGACGGCCACGAACGACGAGACGCCCACGGACGACCGGAAAGGCTTCTCCTTGAAGACGCTGCCCGACGAGGTATCGGGACGGGCGCGCGAGATTTGGCTCGCCGGCCTCGGGGCGCTGGAGCGGCTCGAACAGGAGGGCGACAAGGTGTTTGAGACGCTCGTTGAGCGCGGCCGAAACTACGAGGACGCGCGCCGCGACCAGATCGAAAAGGCCACCGAGACCGTCCGCGAGCAGCAGGAAACCCTTACCGAAGACGTGACCCAGCGGCTCGACGACGCCACGCAGTCGGTGGAGCAGGCCGTCTCGGACACCCTCAGCGGCACGCTCGGCCAGCTCGGATTGGCCAGCCGCAGTGAGGTGCGCAACCTGTCTCGGCGCGTGGGGGAGCTGTCGAAAAAGCTGGACGCCCTCTCGGAGATGCTCAACGCTCAGCAGACGGCCGTCGAGCCCCGTGTCTTTCACGTCGCGCCCAGCGACGACGGGTGGAGCATCACGGTGGAGGGGGAGGAGGCCCCCGTCGGCACCCACGACACGAAGAAGGAGGCCGTCAGCACGGCCCGTGCCACGGCCAAGGAGCAGGCGCCCAGCCAACTCGTCGTCCACAAACAGGACCGTTCGGTCCAGGAGAGCTTCTCGTACGAGGCGGACGAGGCGTAGCCTTCGGTTCGGCCTGACCATCCCGTACGGCACGAAAGCGGCCATCCCTCCAGGGTCGGCCGCTTTTTTCGTACATGTCTCCGCCTCCACACCGCTCAATGCCATCGACGCGTCCCCCCGCCTCATGCACGCCGGAAGCCTCCGCGAGAAGCTGGAGCAGTTCGACGAACAGTGGGCGCCCCGCATCATCGCGGCAGTGAACGACCAGCACGTCAAGCTCGCCAAGCTGGAGGGGCCGTTCGACTGGCACCACCACGACGGCGCGGACGAGTTTTTTCTCGTCCTCCGTGGACGGCTCGTCATCGAGTTCCGGGACGCGGACGATCGGCGGCTCGACGAGGGCGACTTCTGCGTCGTCCCGAGCGGCACCGACCACCGCCCGGTCGCCCCCGACGGGGAAGCGCACGTTCTCCTCGTGGAGCCCGCCGCCACCCGCAACACCGGGAATCTCGACACCGACCGCACGGTTGAGGATCCCGAATGGATTTGAGCCGCCGGCTCGGGTCGGGGCGGACCGCTGGGGGCGGCTCCGCGAGGCGCGCGCCGCCGCGTCTCCTCCACCGACGGCAACACGTTTTTCTTTTCCAGAGCGCCCGCCTCCTCATGATCCACCAGGACGTGCTCATGCGGCAGATCCGCCAGTTCACGAAGGCGATCGCCACGCTGCTGGGCCAGTCGTCCCGCGAACAACCCGACGACCTGCTGCAGGGGATCGATGAGGCCTGCCGCACCCACCTCGACGGGCGGGCCGAGGACCTGCGGACGCTGCCGCCCGACGCGCTGCTGGAGCTGTGCCACGAGAACGACCGGTTTGTGCCGGACGTGGCCCAGACGCTCGCCCGTGCCCTCCACCGGATGGGCGAAACCTACGAGTACCGGGACGACGACGAGAAGGCCGGGGGCTGCTTCGCCCGGTCCCTCCTCCTCTACCGCCACCTCCTCCACGACCCGGACGCCCCGGTCTCCTGGCAGGCCGGCACGACCGTCGCCGCGCTGTCGAAACGGGTCGACGCGTTGCCCGTCGACGACGCCACCCAAGAGGCGCTGGCGGCGCTGCGGAATGGGGCGGAGTAGGAGACCCTCACGACCGGAACGGAAACCAGACCTCAGCGCCTGCGCTCAGCGTTTTCGATGCGGTCCTATCGGGAAAGAAAGAGATCAACCGGCGTAGGAAGAGGCACACGCTTCCCCTCACAGTTGCGCATGGTCCCATGCCCACGGATAAATCCGAACTCGCTGAACGGGGGAATGAAATCTTCGAGCGGGTGGTGCGGCCGGAGGTCGACGTGGACGAGGAGGCCCGCAAATTCGTCGTGGTCGACGTTGAAACGGAAGACTTCGAGATTGACCGGAATGCGCGAGCCGCCTTTGATCGTCTACTGGAACGGCACCCGGACGCACGGGGCCGCACGTGGCTTCGCAGGGTGGGAAGTCGTTCAGCCTATCACTTCGGCGGTCGCCTCCAAAACACCGAGGACCAATGACCGGACACGTGAATGCGGACGGCGAGCCGGCGCTTCCCGTTCACACCGTGGGTCCTGCCGGGACGCTGGAGATCGAGGCCGTCGTCGACACTGGCTTCAACGGGGAACTCACCCTTCCCCGTCCGCAGATTGAGGCGTTGGGCCTTCCGGAGGCGACCGTCACCGAGGTGACCCTTGCGGATGGCCATGTGCGCGACGTGCCCATGTACGATGCCGAGGCCGAGTTCGCCGGATCGACGAGGGAAATCTTTGTGACCGAAGCCCCGACGACGCCCCTCGTGGGCACTGGTCTCCTCTGGGGATTCTCCCTCTACATCGAGTTCCAGGTCGATGGGGCCGTCGATGTCGATCCCCTGCCCCCCTCCTCCTGACCGGGTCAGTCTACAAATTTGGGAGACGCACCGTCAGGGCTCTCCCGCACGCGGTTCCTCCTCTTGTCCTCCTGTTTTCCTCCTCTACCGCCACCTCCTCCACGACCCGGACGCCCCGGTCTCCTGGCAGGCCGGCACGACCGTCGCCGCGCTGTCGAAGCGGGTCGACGCGTTGCCCGTGGACGACGCCACTCAGGAGGCGCTGGACGCGATGCGGAACGGAGCAGACTAGTCAAGCATCCCTTCGTCGACTCCGCTCGGCTCCCGAAACTGATACGACGCGAGCCGGCGGTAGAGCCCGCCCGCCTGCATCAGCTCGGCGTGGGTGCCGCGCTGCACGATGCGGCCGTCGTCGAGCACGAAGAGGCGGTCGGCCGTCTGGACGGTGGAGAGGCGGTGCGCGATGATGAACGTGGTGCGCCCTTCCATGAGCCGCTCCAGGGCCTCCTGCACGAGGGCCTCCGACGCCGAATCGAGGGACGAGGTGGCCTCGTCCAGGAGCAGCAGCCGCGCGTCGCGCAACAGGGCCCGGGCGATGGCCACGCGCTGGCGCTGCCCGCCGCTCAGCTTGACGCCTCGCTCGCCCACCTCCGAGTCGTAGCCCTCGGGCAGGTCCACGATGAAGTCGTGCGCGTTGGCGGCGCGGGCCGCCTCGGCCACCGCCTCGTCGGACGCGTCGAGCCGCCCGTAGCGGATGTTCTCCCCGATCGTGGCGTTGAAAAGGTGCACCTCCTGCGACACGGACGCGATCTGGGCACGCAGCGATTGTCGCGAGACGTCGCTCAGGTCGTGGCCGTCGACGCGGACACGCCCCTCCTGGGGAGCGTAGAAGCGGGGAATCAGGCTCATCAGGGTCGACTTGCCCGCGCCGCTCGGTCCCACGAGGGCGACCGTCTCGCCCGCCGCCACGTCGAGCGAGATGTCCTTGAGCACGGGCCGCCCCTCGTCGTAGGCGAAGGTCACGTCGTCGAGGCGCACACGGCCGTCGATCGGGGGCAGGTCGATGGCGTCCGGGGCGTCGCGGAGGTGGGGCTCGGTGTCGAGCAGGTCGAACAGGCGCTCGGTCGCCCCCGCGGCGCTGTTGAAGGTGGAGTAGAGCTGCGACATGCTGCTCACGCTCCGCGCGATGTTGAAGGCGTAGAACACGAACGCCACGAGGTCCCCCTCCGTGAGCCGCCCGGCCAGCACCTCGATGCCGCCGTACCAGAAGATCGCCACGAGGGCGGCGAAGAAAAGCAGCCCCACCGTCGACTCGAACAGGGCCGTGACGACCACGCGGTAGCGCGCCGTGCCGAAGAGGTCCTCCACCGCCTCGTTGTAGCGGTCCACCTCGTAGTCGGACCGCGCAAACGCCTTGACGACGCGGATGGACGCGAGGGCCTCCTCCGCCACGGCGGTCGTGTCGGCCAGCCGGTCCTGGATGTCGCGGGCGAGCGCCCGAATCTTGCGCCCGAAGTAGATCGCAAACCCGGTGACGGCCGGCACGATGAGGAAGATGATGAGGCTGAGGCGCCAGTTGAGCACCACCATGAGCGCCACCGAGCCCACCAGCGAGAGCGACTGGGTCAGAAAATTGGGGAGCGCGTCCTTCACCGCGCTCCGCACCGAGCCTACGTCGTTGGTGAGACGCGAGGTGAGGTCTCCCGTCCGGTGGTCGGTGAAGAACCGCAGGCTCTGCCGGTGGAGGTGTTGGTAGACCTTCTTGCGCAGGTCCGCGACCACGCGCTCGCCGGTCCAGCCCAGCAGGTACTTGCCCCCAAAGGCCGCCGCGGACCGGGCCAGAAAGAGCACGATAAGCGCCACGGTCAGCCAGTCGAGCAGGGCCCGGTTTTCCTGCTGAAACACCGCGTCCACCAGCTCGCGCAGCCCCAACGGCACGACGAGCGCCACCGCCGCCCCCACCACGGTGAGCACCACGGCCCCCACGAGGCGGACCCGGTAGGGCCACCCGAGCCGAAGGATGCGCCGGAGGGACGTCCACAGCCGCTCGGGGCGGAGCGACGGCTCTTCAGACGTAGAATCGGTCTCCGGCATGGGCGGTGTGGGCGGGCGGCGTTGTGGTCGTGCGTATCGGCTTCAGTGAGTCAACCTTTTCTGCGACGGCAGGGATTCGCGGGGGGCGTTCTCGTTTGGGAAAAAGACGCCAAACCAGTTGCTTAGCGCCGCGAATGGAGGCAGGTTGGCGCTCTGACTCGTTTCCCCAAACGGCCCCTCGACTGTGAAGCCGTGCGCAACAACCACGAGGCGTGCGTGTGAAAGGGCTAGACTCGTGTCTCCCGCCCACCACCGTCCCCCCATGCGCTTCCCTACGCCATCTGTCTTGCTTCTCCTCTCGGTCGGACTCCTCGGGGCCTGTGGCACCGCCGGCGGTGCCCTGTTCGACGACGGCCGCGAGTCGTACGTCCAGGAAAACGCGCTGTCGGGCAAAGACAGCGTCCACGTGATGGAGGGCCGCATCTACCGCGGCATGCCGATCGACCACGCGCTGGCGGCCCTGGGGCCGCCCGCGGGCCAAGACACCACGACGGCCGACGGCGAGACGCGCGTCGAGTACATGTACCGGTCCCGCCCCAATGCCTTCGACCCCGGCAACGTCCCCCGGGCGTACGTCTATGCGGAGGAGCAGACAGTGACCGACTGGACGGGCCTCGACCGGATCCCCCGCTTCGACGCGTACTACGAGGGCGGGATGTGACGCGACGATCGGTCCGGCCCCCTTCGCCCGACAACGCCGAACGCGCCCAAAGACAATCTTGGCCCCCGGCGAATGCGCGCAGGGGCTCATTTTCCTCGCGTGCCCCTCACAAAGGACCCTGCCGGCCTGCTTTCCCACCGGTAAAGCCTCTCCCACTTTTCATTCCTCAATAATGAGCATCACACCTCAAGAATGAGCGTCACGATTCGCGATGTCGCCGACGAGGCAAGTGTATCGGCGACCACTGTCTCACGAGTCTTCAACCACGACCACCTGGTCAACAGCGAGACTCGGGAACATGTGCTCGAAGTAGCGCAGCGCATGGGCTACGCTCCCGATGCCACTGCCCGAAGCCTCAGCAGTGGCCGTACGCGTTCCATCGGGGTCATCCTCCCCGCCCCGCACGGCGAGTTTTTCTCGGAGCTGATTCGGGGGCTCGACGACGCCGCGCAGGAGGCCGACCATTTTCTACTCATCGCGAGTTCACACTACAACCCGGATGAGGGCAGGTCGGCCTTGGAATCACTGGCTGGGCGCGTGGACGGGCTGGTGATTATGACGCCTCGGGCGCGGTCCGATCCGTTGACCGAAGGAATGGACCTTCCGACGGTTTTCGTTAACAGCGAGCTCCAGGGGGATGCTTTCGACCTGTACCGCATGGAAAACCGTGAGGGTGCTGCCCACGCAGTGCGTCATCTGATCGAGGCGGGGCATTCCCGGATTGCCGCCATCACCGGACCGCCTGGAAGCTACGACGTGGAGCGGCGGATGCGGGGCTATCGCGACGCCCTGGCTGAGCACGATCTCGACGAGGGTCCCCTCGTGGAGGGGGACTTCACACAGAAAAGCGGCTACCAAGCCGGGAAAAAACTTCTCGAGGGAGAGGAACTCCCGGACGCGGTTTTTGCCTGCAACGACTACATGGCGATTGGAGCCATGCTGGCCTTTCAGGAGTCCGGACTTCGCGTGCCCGACGACATCGCGGTGGCCGGGTTCGACGACATCACGAGTGCCCGCTACGCCAATCCCCCGCTCACCACGGTGCGGGTCCCGGTGTACGAGCTAGGCCGGCGGGCCGGGGAGCGGCTTCTCCAACGCGTGCAGTCCAGCCGTCCGCCGGAGTCCGAGACCTTTCGCGTCCCCCACGAGCTGAAGGTGCGCGACAGCACGAAATCGCGGGACTCGTGACGGGTCCATGGGGGCGTCACGTCTCGATTGATCCCAGGCGGGCCGGGAAGATGACTTCTCCTGCGTCCTGAAAGCCGAGGGGGGACCCTCATCGCCTCCGTCGTCTGACAGTTGTGGCCACACACGGCCCCAGTGCCCTATGCGATCTGGCTCATTCGGCATTCTTGACTGGGTCGCAGTTGCGGGGTACGTCCTCGTCATCCTCGGCATCGGATTTTGGGGAACGCGCCGGTCCGACACGAGCGATGACTACTTTCTCGCGGGGCGCTCCATTTCTTGGCCCCTCACGGGCCTTTCGCTGTTTGCGACCAACATGTCAGGGAGCACCCTGGTGGGCCTGATTGGGGGCGCGTACCAGATGGGACTCGTCATCTACAACTACGAATGGACGGCGGTCGTCGCTCTCCTTGTCCTCATCTTCTTTTTCCTCCCTGTCTACCGTCGTCTCGGCATTACGACGGCACCTGCGTTTCTGGAGTATCGCTTTGACGTGCGCACCCGAAAGTACTTCTCGGCCCTCGCTCTCACCGGGAACGTCTTGATCGACATGGCGGGCACGCTTTACGCGGGAGCCATCGTGATGCGGGTCGTGCTTCCCACGCTGTCGCTAGAAGTGTGTGTAGGGGTGCTTGCCCTCCTAGCGGGCATGTACGCCATCGCAGGGGGGCTTCGCGCCGCCGTCTATACTGATGTGCTCCAGGGTGTCCTCCTGCTCGCGGGTACAGCCTGCGTGTCGGCGGCAGCGTACTGGCAGGTGGGCGGATGGGGGGCAGTTGAGAGCGCCACCACCCCGTCCATGCGAAACCTCATCCTTCCAGCTAACAGTGAGGTTCTCCCGTGGCCTGGCCTCTGTACAGGCCTAATGCTGCTGGGTGTATATTACTGGTGCATCAATCAGGTGATGGTGCAGCGTACGATGGCGGCACGCTCACTTGATGAGGCCCGGCAGGGAGCACTGCTTGCCGGAGCACTTAAACTCCCGGTTTTGATCTTGATGGTAATGCCTGGCCTTCTCGCCTTAGTTCTGTATCCTGATCTACAGAATCCGGACCTCGTCTTTCCAACACTCGCGTTTGATCTTCTTCCTAGCGGTCTACGTGGCCTTGTCCTAGTGTCGTTTGTTGCGGCAGTCATGTCGTCCGTCGACTCCGTGCTAAACTCCGCGTCGGCCCTCCTCACGATGGACTTCTACGCGGCGCTGCGCCCAGAGGCATCAGAGCGCCAACTTGTGCTCGTTGGACGGATCGTCGCCGCTGTCGTCCTGGTTCTCGGCGCTGCGATCGCGCCGCAAATTGCCCAGTTCTCGTCGCTTTGGACGTACCTGCAGTCCGCGCTCTCGTACCTCACCCCTCCCATCGTCGCCGTCTTCCTCGGCGGGCTCTTCGTCCGTCGCGTGAACCACCACGCCGCGTTTTTCACCCTCGTGGCCGGCAGCCTGCTGGCGCTCGCTCTCCTCCTCGTCGATCCAGGCCTACACTTCCTCTACGTGGCGGGCCTTCTCTTCGTGGCGAGTCTGGTCGTGATGGGAGGCGTCAGCTACGCCACGGCTCCCTGGATCGCCTCCGCCCCCAACGCGGCGGCCATGTGGCAACGGAGTGACTCGGACATCACCCCCGAAACGACGACGGCCACCATCCTCCTGCTCATCGCCATCGCCGTCACCGTCGGTCTTCTGTGGTAGGCCCGGCGACGAACGGAAACACTCCCCGGAGCGGCGGCCCGAAACGGCGCTCATCGCGATGACACGGCGGGTCGGGACACAATCCTGTGGTCCACTTGACATTTTGATAACCTCCGGTTTATTATGAAACCGGTTTCTTGAAACCCGTTTCACTCCAACAATTCGTTTCAAGAAACCGACCAGACGGAACCGCTCCCGGCCTCCGTCCCACGCGAACACTTCCTAAGCGATTTGCTCAGCATCATGCTCTGGAAAAAAGCGCTTTTATCGTTCGCCCTGCTGTTGATGGGCGGGGTCGGTTCCGCCATCGCCCAGACTGGGACCATTACGGGGATGGTGACGGAGGCCTCGTCTGGAGACGCCTTGCCGGGTGCAAACGTCGTCATCGTTGATTCTCAGCGAGGCACAAGCACCGACGCAAACGGGGCCTACCGCCTCACCGGCCTCGAACCGGGGACGTACCAAGTTCGGGCCTCTTTCGTAGGATTCCGTTCTCGCACCCAGGAGGTCGATGTGGCGGCCGGTGAGACCCTTGAACTGAACTTTGCCCTGGCGCCGGACGCAATGGCGATGGACGAGATGGTCGTCGTGGGGTATGGCACTCAGGAACGGAGTGATCTTACTGGCTCGATTTCATCGGTGCCCACGGAAGATTTAGCGGAAACCCCAATTGAGAGCGCTCAAGAGGCAATTCAGGGACGCGTGTCCGGTGTGACAGTGACCCAAAACACAGGAAGCCCGGGCTCTGGCTTCAGCATACGGATCCGCGGAACCGGCACCACGGGCAATAGCAATCCCCTTTACGTGGTGGATGGCGTGCCGGTGTCGGATCCAACGGAAACGGGGGCGGGTGGCATCAGCTTCCTCAATCCCAACGACATTGAGTCAATCGACATTCTGAAGGGGGCGTCTGCGGCAGCCATTTACGGGGCACAGGCAGCCAACGGCGCGGTCATCATCACCACAAAAAGCGGAAGCGCCGGCGAGCGCAGCGTCAGCTTTAGTGCCTACACGGGCATCCAGCAAACGCCGCGCACGATCGACATGCTGGAGGGGCCTGAGTACGCCGCCCTGCGCAACGAGGCCAATATCAACGCCGGTCAGGCGCCCACTTTCACGTCGCCGAGTGCCTACCTCGGTCCTGAAGGAAGTACAGACTATCAGGACTTGGTCTTCGAACGTGGGATTACACAGAACTACAGCCTAGCGGTGTCTGGAGGGACCGAGGATCTGACGTACCGAATCAGTGGCGGGTACTTTGAGGAGGGAGGTATTATTGACAAGTCGAGTCTGGAGCGGCTGAATGCACGGGTCAACACCGAGTTCGAGGTCAACGACCTACTCACTGTGGGCGAAAACTTGACTTTCGAACGGAGGACCCGCAGCACGATCTCAGAGTCGGACAATGTGCGGAATCTACTGATCCAGACGCTGCAGGTTGACCCCACGGTGCCGGCGCGCGACAGTGCAGGCAATTTTACGGCCCAACCCCGCACGAACGCCAACAATCCGCTGGCTGCTCTAGACTTTCGGAATAACGAGTATAACGAGAACCGTCTCGTGGGAAATGTCTTTGCGGAGTTATCCTTTTTGCCGTCGCTCCGTGTTCGCTCTCAGCTCGGCTTTGACTTGCGTAACGGCAACACGTATGCCTTTACCCCGGAGTACGACATCAGCCCCAGCTTCCGCAACGTCTCCCCAAGCACCACGCAGTATTCGGATTTTCAGAGTTCGCTTATTTGGGACAACACCTTAACTTTTGACAAGGCTTTTGGCTCCCACGACGTGGAAGCGGTGGGGGGTACTACCATCGAGACGAACTACTACCGCTTCATCAACGCTACCACGCAGGGACAGCCGGGCAACGATCCGTCGCTCCGGTACTTGGGCGCTGGCCCCGAGGTCGTGAACATCGGCGGGAGCCTCGCGGAGTCGAACCTACTGTCGTTCTTCGGACGCCTCAACTACAACTTCTCGGACCGCTACCTGCTGACCGCCGTGGCGCGCTACGACGGCTCCTCGCGGTTCGGGGCGAACAATCGATTTGCGTTCTTTCCATCCGTCTCGGCGGCGTGGCGTATTTCTGAAGAACCCTTCTTCCCCGACAACGAACTGGTGACCAACCTGAAGCTACGGGCCGGGTGGGGGCAAAACGGAAACCAGCGCATCGGGGACTACCCGTTCGCAGCCACCATTGCCGGCAATCAGGACTACGTGCTGAACGGCCAGCTAGCTCCAGGGTCTGCTCCGCTGCAGTCGCCGAACCCTAACGTAAAGTGGGAGGAGACAACTCAGACGGACATCGGGCTCGACGCGGCCTTATTTGGCGACCGTCTGAACCTGAGCGCTGGGTTTTACAACAAGGTCACCTCCGATCTGCTGGTGTCTCTCCCCCCGATTCCTACGAGCGGTCTGGTGAGTGCCAGCCCCGAGAACGCCGGAGAAATTCGGAACCGCGGCTGGGAGTTTTCGGCCGACTACTCTCTGACGCCGGCTGAAGATCTGACCGTACGGGTTGGCGGCAACCTGACGACCCTGAGCAACGAAGTGGTGAGCCTCGCCCAGTCGACCGACTTCGTGATCAATAGCGGAAACTACCGAAACGGATCCATCACGCGCACCGAGCCGGGCCACCCGGTTGGGGCCTTCTACGGCTACAAGACTGACGGCCTGTTCCAGACGCCGGAAGAAGTGGCCAACGCGAATGAGCTGAGTGACGAGGGACCCTACCAGAGCGCCGACACGGCGCCGGGTGACATCCGCTTCAAGGACCTGAATGGAGACGGGCAGATCACCCAGGCAGACCAGACCTTCATCGGCAATCCGACGCCCGACTTCACCTACGGGTTCAACCTGGACGTCGAGTACAAGGGGGTGAGCCTGAGCACCCTTTTTCAGGGCGTGCAGGGCAACGACCTCTTCGCGGCCTACAAGTTCTACACGGTGTTCAACACGGCATTCAACATGAGCGAGGCCGTCAAGAACCGCTGGACGGGCCCCGGCACGAGCACCCGCATGCCCCGCCTCACGTCCTCTGATCCGAACCAGAACAGCCGCATCTCCGACTTCTACGTGGAGGACGGATCGTACCTCCGCCTTAAAAATGTCCGGCTGGGATACTCGGTGCCGTCGCGTCTGCTCAGCTCCCTCGGCGCCGGTCTGGATCGGGCCCGCCTCTACGTGAGCGCCAAGAATCTCTTCACGCTCACGGGATACGACGGCTACACCCCCGAAATCGGCGTCAACAACAGCACGCTCGACCGCGGCATCGACCGGGCCACCTACCCGCAGCCACGGGTCTACACCGTCGGCATCAACCTCGGCTTCTAAACGGCGCTCCACACGCCCTCCCGGCGCCCCACACGGGGCTCAGCCTCGACACACCCTTTCCACACCGACCGATTGATCGGCCATGTACCGACGCCTTCTCTCCAGCCTCCTTGCGGCCGTCGTCCTCACCGCCCTCTTCACGGGGTGCGATAGCTTCCTGCAGAAATCGCCGCAGGGCGAACTGACCTCCGAGAATTTCTTCCGGAATGGGGAGGACGCCCAGCGGGCCCTGAATTCGGTGTACGACTACGCCCAGGCGCGGTCGTTCGACTTCTTCCCGCCCTATCCCATGATTTTTGGCTCCATCGCCTCAGACAACGCCACGAAAGGTGGAGAAAGCGGGAGCGATCAGATCTCGGTCCAGCGCGTGGAGCAGTTCAATCCGCGCCCCACAGACCCGTACATCACCTCTACGTGGAATACGATGTACACGGGCATCTACCGGGCGAACCTCGTGATTGCGAACGTGCCGGACATCGAGAGCATGAGCGCCAGTCAGCGCGAGCAGATTGTGGGGGAGGCGAAGTTTCTGCGCGCATACTTCCACTTCTACGCGCTGAAGATGTACGGCCTGGGTAACGACCGGGCCAACGACGGGCCGGGCATTCCCCTGATTACCGAGCCGCTTCCAGCTTCGGATGCCGACGTGCCCCGCACGTCGGAGGCGGAGGTGTGGGCACAGATCGAGACAGACCTGCAGGATGCCGCCACCGCGATGGGGCCCACTGCGCCGGACCTGGGCCGGGCCACGGAGGGCGCCGCGAAGGCGTTGCGCGTGAAGGCACACGTCTTCCAGGAAGAGTGGAGCGACGCGCAGACCCTGGCCAGGGAAATCATCGACTCGGGCCGCTACAGCCTCGACCCAGACTACAGCCGCGTCTTTGACCAGCGTGGAGAGTTTGGCCCTGGGTCGGTCTTCGAAATTAACCATGTGGACCTCTCGAGTGCTCTAGAGGGCACGGTCGGGACCATCTACCAGAACAGCCGGGACACCTGGGGCTACGGATTCAACTGTCCCACTCAGGCGCTCTATGACGCCTTTGAGGCCAATGACCCACGCCGAGATGCTACCATCATCGAGAGCGGCGAGACGATTACCGGTCCGGAGGGTAACACCGAAACGGTTGAAGTCGTCGGGGCCTGTGCCGCTAACGGTCCCGATGGATACCTCAACGAAAAGATGTGGCTGCCGGCCGCACGCCAGCCCTCTGGCCCCCGCAAGGGTCCCACGAATCGGCGCGTCATCCGCTACGCCCACGTGCTGCTGTGGCACGCGGAAGCCGCCAATGAGAACGGCGATCCGCAGGCGGCACTGGAATCGCTGAACAAGGTGCGCGCCCGGGCCCGTGACGATGACGACGATCCGTCGAACGATCCGGATGGGGTCCTCCCCGACATCACGACCGCCAACCAGAGCGAGCTCCGCGACATCATCTGGCACGAGCAGCGGGTGGAGTTCGCGATGGAGTACCAGCGCTTCTTCAACCTCGTGCGACAGGGGCGCACTGACTTGATGGCCGACGATGGATTTCAGGAGGGCGTCAACGAGCGCTTCCCCATTCCGCAGGAGCAACTCGACCAGGGCACGGCGCTCGACCAGAATCCCGGGTACGAGTAGCCCCTCGCAGGACGAGTGTCCCGGCCCGCCCTTGCACTTCACACGTATTCTTGACCATCAGAGGCCCGGCTTTACAGGGCCCGTTGCCTGCCATGACCCACGACTCCTCCTACGCCCACCAGGTGCTGCGCTTCTTGCTGATTGTCGTCGCCGCCGGCCTCGTGCTGGCGGGGTGCGACTCGGGCCCCGCCACGGACACGGCGGACGGTGTGATTGCGCCTGTGACTCCCCAGATCGACTTCCGCGTTCAGCCAGACCTCTCGCAGTCCGATACCCTCACGCTGGAATACCAGGGCCTCAGCGAACGTCCTCGTCCTGACACCGCCAGTTTGCCCGACGTTTATACCGTAGAGGTGGGCAAAGAGAACGGCACTCCGGCCGACGGATCAAGTTCATTCCTTGTCACCTTCACAGGTCCCCGCCAGTCCGGAAACTACGCTTCCCCGATCCGCTTCCGCGCCGGGGGCGTAACCGCCACGGTCCGGTTTGCTGGCACGGTGATCGGCCCGCAGACCATTGCCGACTTTGAAAGTGGAACGGAGGGATTCTTCGCTTTCGGCGGACCGGGCATCAGCCAGGAGGAGGGCCAGCTCCGCATTGACGGCACCAACCTGGGCGGCGTGGGCGTCTTCCCGGGTATCTCGAAGCCGTTCAGTGCACCAACGAACTTCGAGGACACGCCGGTCGTGGAGATGCGCATTCGCGCGACGGCGTCGAGTGACGGTCCAGCCGTCATCCGCACGGCGCTCAACGGAGCGGGCGACAACGCAGATGCCAACGTCACCGTGCCTGAACTCGTAGCGGAGGTGCCAGCCGACGGGGAGTACGCGACCTACTACTTCGACTTCCGAGGCAACTTTCAGCAGTTCGACGGGGTGCCCGTAGACCCGACGCAGATGGGAGAAATCGTGCTCCTACTCAATGACAACAACCCGAACACCTTCACGGGAACGATCTACATCGACGAAATCCGCCGGCGCCCCGTGATCCCGGAGTCTAGCAATTAGCTTCCACGCGGGGCGCACCCTTTTTCCGCAGCCTACGCTCCTGCCATGTACACAATGCTCCTGTATCTACGACCGTTCGTCGTTGCTCTGCCACTGTTCTTCGCCACCGGGTGCGACTCGGGGGGAGGAAACGGAGGTACGGAGTCCAATACCGCTCCGACCGCCACGTTTAGCGTGTCTTCCAACACGCCCACCGCCGGAACTGAGGTGCAATTCGACGCTACCGGCTCCAGCGACGCGGAAGGCGGCATTACCTCCTACGAGTGGTCCATCGGAGAAACGACGAAAACGGGTGCGCAGGTGCGCCACACTTTCCCAGAAACCGTAGAGAACAAGTACGGGGAGAACGCACGCTACGAGGTGACTCTCACGGTGACGGACGCGAACGGGGCCACCGACGACGCTTCGAAGAGCGTGCGCGTCGCTCCCATCAACGCCACCGTCACCTGGAAGCAGGTCTGGGGCGACGAGTTTGAGGGACAGGGCCTCCCGAACTCGGACAAGTGGTACTATGAAACCGGTGGCGACGGTTGGGGCAATCAGGAGCAGCAGTACT
>ERZ1034519.109-NODE-109-length-14720-cov-13.771974_pt1 | contig 14720 bp, 12 predicted proteins | sample MGYA00520655_ERZ1034519 | MGnify/ENA primary metagenome ERZ1034519 (study PRJEB33760, sample SAMEA4777702) | hypersaline lake metagenome | biome: hypersaline environment; feature: brines | place: Spain | collected 2012-08 | depth 0 m ...
CAGATTGTCCTTCCGAATTGTCTGGAGAGACGAGGCTGACCGAACTGGATGCAGTAAATGTTAGAGTTCTGTGTAGAACCGAACGGGCGTTGACATCCCTGCCCGCGTGCCGTACCGTACGGTAGTCATGAATCAACGCGCTCTCCCATCCGCCATCCCGTCCGCGGCCAGCGCCTCTGTCGGCGCGACCGAAGGCCGCTGCGCCTTTGCCCGCTTCTATCTGGGCTACGTGTATGTCTATTTTTATCTCTGGACGGCCGGCGGCTCGTAGCGCGCGTACCCTCTTGTTGTTGCACCCCGCCGGCCGATCGCCTTCGGCCCCGGCGGGGTTTTCGCATGTGTGGGCCGATGGCGCCGCGCCCGGTGGGTCCCCCGACGCATTCTGACCCCCACGCCAGCGACCCACCCATGTCCACGTCTCCCAGCCCAACGACCGTGCCGGAGGCCCGCGCCCGCATCGACGAGATCAACGAGCGGGTCGTGGAGCTGCTCGCCGAGCGGCAGGCCATCGTCGACGCCCTCTGCGAGTTGAAGGCCGACGCCGATCGCACCGTGCGCGACCCCGAGCGCGAGGCCGAACTGCTGGCCCACGTCCGGGCCGTGGCGGACGAGGCGGGCCTGCCGCCCACCCTCGCCGAGACCCTCTTCGAAGAGATCCTGGCCCACTCCGTAGAGCGCCAGCGGCGTCAGCGGGCCGACGGGGCTGCGGGGCCGTCCGCCGAGGAGTCGTCCGCCGAGGAGCTGTCCGCCGAGGAGCCCGCGGAGAAGGCGACCGGGGCCGTCTCCACGTGTGGGGCGCAGGCGTAGGCGGGGCCCCCTCCGGCAGTGCGCCCGCGCCGCCGGGGCCGAATCTCTCGGGGCGGGCGGGCATTCAAGACGGGCCTGTTCTCGTGAATTGGTTGGCGTTCCTCATGAGCTCGTCCTCGGACCGCCCGGACTTCGTGCCGGAGTACAACAAGCCGGATGCGCCCGGCCTGCACATGAACTTCGACAACACGGTCTCGCTCTACCACATAGTGCGGCCGGACGACGACTTCGAGACGGCGGCGCAGGACGTCTTTGCGCTGCTCAAGGAGGCGCAGGCGGAGTTTCCGGACTGGCCGCGGGTCCTGTACCTCGACATTCAGGGGCACGCCCGGGACGACGAGCGCCTGGAGGAGGACATGGTGGAGCTGCAGCAGGAGTTTCTGCTCGCCGCCATGGGCAAGTTCTTCACCGCCCTGGCCCTGCCGCTCGTGTCGGTCGTCAACCCAGGCGACCAGGTGAACGACCTGCCGGACGAGCTCGTCCTGCAGCCCCCCGATGCGGAGCTGCCCGAGGAGACGGCCTGGCCCAAAGAGTGAGGCCCCGAACGAGCAGCCTTGTCGGCCAGTCGGGCGAGCCCCGACGCCGGCGCCCCCGCCGTTCATTCTTCCCCGCGAAACGCACAGTTGCCCCCATGATGCTTCCCATCGCCCTTCTCCAGCGCGCCGCATCGTTCCAGGCGGACGCGCCGGTCGGGACGGGCATCGAGTGGCTCACCCTGGCCGCGATCTTCGTGCCCGCCGTGCTCCTCGTCGTGCTCGTCTACTGGGGGGCCCAGGAGACGGTGTGAGGGGCCCCCGCCTCTCCCTCCACTCGGGTGGGGCATGGAGCCGTGGGCCCATCCCGCCCAGGGGCAGACTGCCCCCACGGCCTCGCCCGGCGCGCCCTTCGCTGATGAGTGGTAGGTTCTGAGGACGAGGCGGTGCACCGTCAACACGAAACGCCCGCGCCGGAGGGCACGGGCGTTCCGAGGGACACCGGAATGGCGCGGAGCAGCGGCGCGTCACACGTCGTCGCACTCGTTCTCCAGGTAGTGGTTGGCGCGGGCCTCGTAGTCGCCGTACGTGGCGTTGGCAAACGTCTCGCAGGCGGAGGCCTTGTTGCCGGTTTCCATTTGCGACTCGGCGATCACGAAGTGGAACTTCGCGGCGTCGCTGCGGCTGCCCTGGTGCATGTCCAGGCCCTGCCGCGCGGCCTGAATCGCCGACTGGTACTGCCCGCTCTCGTAGAGCGCCGTGCCGCGGTAGAACATCGCGTCCGCGTTCGGCTCCACGTACTCGGTCATCTGGTCGAGGGCGCTCAGGGCCTTGTCGATCTGGGCCTGCGACGGGCTGTCGCCCTGCAGGGCCTTCGAGGCGCGGGCCAGGAACTCGTCCCGAATGCGCTCGGTGGCCAGGCCCGCCACGCGGGTGTTGCCCACCTCGTTGCCCACCTCAATCGCCTGCCGCAGCGACTGCAGCCCGGCCTCCGTGCTGTCCTCCATGTTGATGAGGGCCAGGCCCTGGTTGTACTGGACGGTGGGGTCGGCGTCCGTGTACTCCTGCAGCGTCTTGAAGTGGGACAGGGCGTCTGTGTAGTTCTCCTGCTTGAGCGCGGCGCTGCCGGCGCCCTTGAGGCTTTCGATGAGGTTGTTTTCAATCTTCCCGATGAGGTCGTCGAGCCCCAGCTTCTGGGCCAGCTCGATGGACTCCTCAAACCGCGTGGCGGCCACCTCGTAGTTCTCCGCGTTTCCGGCTTTGGCGCCTTCCTTGTACGTCTGCTGCAGCTCCTTCTTCAGCTTCTTCTTCTGAGCGTTGGACAGGGAGTTGTCGCTTTGAGCACGCACGCTCCCGACGCCAAGCTGGAGCCCGAGCAGGCAGGCAAATGCGACGACCGTCCAGCGGGTTGCGAGAGCGCGGGGTAGCCAGTGGGTATTCATGACTGGAAGACTGGTTGCGGGGAAGAATGAAAAAACCGTCGACATCAAACACTAAGTGCGGTAGGAGTGCTCCGTACGTTTGTTTCCGGGGCCGAGGGCCCCGACGCCGACGGGGGCAGGCCGGCGGGCGGGAGGGCCGCCGCTGCCGTCATCGTGGAGCCTAAAAGGTACAACGTCTGTGCCGGAAGTGCAGCCGGGCCGACGAACCGGACGCGCTCGCCGGCCAAAGGGGCCGCGGCCCGCGGTGGGCCTCCAGAACGGTCGAAAATATGAAGACGGCGTGGGGGAGGTGAGGCAGGGAAGGACGGAGGCGGGTCGTAGGCGGCAGTGCGCAGCGTTGTCCAGAATCGAGGACATTCCGGACCCGCCGAAAGAGGGGCGGTGCACGAGAAAATCGCGGCGGGCGCGCTGGCATTCGGCCCCCGATCTCGTTATTGTTATGAGGGCGTCACACCGAACGCGCACTCGGCATGTGAGTGTCTCCCGCGCGTGGACGCCCACGGCCGTTCTTCTCGTTCTCTGCGCAACGCATCAATTCTGCCCATGAAGCTCATCGTTCCCATGGCGGGGCGGGGCACCCGCGTCCGCCCGCACTCGCACGTCACCCCCAAGCCGCTTCTCAAGGTGCGAGGGCGGAGCATCGTCGAGCGCATCGTCGACACCTTCTCCCGCGTCCTCCCGGCGCCCCCCGACGACGGCGTGTTCGTCCTGGGGCCCGACTTCGGCACCGAAATCCGCGACCAGCTCACCGCGCTCTGCGACGAGCGGGGCATCACGCCGCACTTCCCCGTCCAGGAGGAGGCCCTCGGCACGGCCCACGCCGTCGGCTGTGCGGGCGAGCACCTCCAGGGCGAGGGCGTCGTGGTGTTTGCGGACACGCTCTTCGGCCTATCGGGCGAGGTGACCCTCGGCGACGCCGACGTGGTGGCGTTCGTCCGCGAAGTGGACGACCCGCGCCGGTTCGGCGTTGCCGTGCGCGACGGGGAGGAGGTCACCGAGCTCATCGAGAAGCCCGACGACCCGGTCTCCAACGAGGCGCTCATCGGGATCTACTACCTCCGCGAGCTGGCCGACCTGAAGGCCGGCATCGACCACGTCATCGAGACCGACATGAAGGGCGCCGACGGCGAGTACCAGCTCACCGACGCGCTGGACCACCGCCTGCAGGAGGGCGACGTGTTTACCACGGCGGGCGTGGACGCGTGGATGGACTGCGGCACGATCCCGGCCCTGCTGGAGACCACCGGGCGCGTCCTGGAGCGGGAGTCCGGCGACGCCCGCCAGGGCACCGTCGAGGACAGTGTCATCCACGACCCGGTCTACATCGGCCCGGGCGCGACCGTTGAGAACGCCGTCGTGGGCCCGCACGTCTCGATCGAAGAGGGCGCGACCGTCTCCGACGCGGTGGTGCGGGACAGCATTGTCTTTGCCGGCGGCACGGTCGAGAACGCGGTGCTCGCCGACTCCGTGATCGGGCGCCACGCCGCGGTCGACCTGCGGCCGGAAAGCCTCAACGTGGGCGACCACTCCCAGGTCAACGTGGAGCTGCGCAGCTAGGGAGCGCCGGGCCCCACCGAGCCTAAGGACGTTGCCGCCGTATCGACGGCGCAGGGGCCCGCTGCGTGTGGATTTTGGGTGGACTACGGCATTTGGCGCCGCTGAGGGCGCGTGGGCCGCGTGGCGTTGGAGCAGCCGGGCCGGTCGATTGTTTATGATCCTGCGCCAGGCGGCGATGGCCTGCCGGGCCGGCGGGGCAACGGCCGGCCCTTCCGTGAACGGACACGCGTGAGAGGCGAGTGTCGTTTTTCGCGCCCCGGTTCACGGCCCCCGAGCGTCCCCCTTCACCCTTGCGTGCTACGCGCCCCATGGAGACGTACCCGGACTCGCTGGATGAGAAGCTCGGCTTCGACGTCGTGCGCGACCGCCTGGCGGCCCGCGTGCAGAGCCCGCTGGGCGAGGAGCGGCTGGCGTCCATGCGGCCGGCCCGCACGATGGACTGGCTGCGGGGCGAGCTGGGGCGGGTGGAGGAGCTGCAGGGCGCCTTTCAGTACGGGGACTCGGTGCCGCTCAGCCCGATGTACGACCTGCGGGACGCCCTCCGCCGCGCCGCCCCGGAGGACGCCTACGTGGACCCGGAGGACCTGATGGCGACCCGGCGGACCCTCGTCACGCTCCGGCGCCTGAAGAAGCACTTCGAGGCGCGGCGCGAGGACTACCCGCGGCTGGCCGACGCCGTGGCGCGGGCCACCCCGCTCCCGGATCTCGAAGAGACGATCGCGTCGATCCTCGACGAGGACGCGTCCATCCGGGACGACGCGTCGCCGGAGCTGCGGCGCCTGCGCCAGCAGATTCGCTCGAAGGAGGAGGAGCTCCGCACGACGCTCGACAAGGCGCTCCGCCACGCCGTGCGGGAGGGCCACGCCACCGGCGAGCAGGCCACCCTCCGCGGCGGGCGCATGGTGATCCCGGTCCGCGCCAGTGCGAAGGGGAAGGTGGAGGGCTTCGTGCACGACCGCTCCGCCAGCGGGCAGACCGTCTACATCGAGCCGGCGGCCTGCCTGGAGCTCAACAACGAGGTGCGCGAGCTCCAGAGCGCCGAGCAGGCCGAGATCGAGCGCATCCTGCGCCGGGTGACCGACCACGTGCGGGCCGAGAGCGACGCGATTGAGGAGAATCTGACAGTGCTGGCCCAGTTCGACCTGCTGCGCGCGAAGGCCCGCTTTGCCAACCGCCTAGGCGCCGTCGTCCCCAAGCTCAACGACGAGGGCCACGTCGAGATCTACGAGGGCCGAAACCCGGTCCTGCAGCTGCACTTCGAGGGGCGCGACGCCGGCGACGCGACCGACGGGCGCGCCTCGGGCGAGGAGGAGGCCCTCCCGCCGCGGGAGGTGGTCCCCCTCGACCTGGAGCTCGGCGCCGACTTCCGCACGCTCGTGATCACCGGCCCCAACGCCGGGGGCAAGACGGTGACGATGAAGACCGTCGGCCTCTTCTCGCTGATGCTCGCCTACGGACTGCCCCTTCCGGTGGCGCCGCACTCCTCGTTCCCGCTCTTCGACCAGATTGTGGCCGACATTGGGGACGAGCAGTCGATCGAGGACGACCTGTCCACCTTCAGCTCGCACGTCTCCAACCTCCGTCACATGCTCTCCGCGGTCGGGGAGAACGCGCTCGTCCTGATCGACGAGGCCGGCACCGGCACGGACCCGGACGAGGGAGCGGCCCTCGCGCAGGCGGTGCTGGAGCGGCTCACGGAGGCCGGCGCCCGCACGATCGCGACCACCCACCACGGGACGCTCAAGACGTACGCCCACGAGGCGGAGGCCGTCGAGAACGGGTCGATGGAGTTTGACCAGGAGACCCTGCGCCCCACCCATCGCTACCAGGAGGGCGTGCCCGGGTCCTCCTACGCCTTCGAGATTGCCCGGCGCATGGGCCTGTCGGGCGACCTGCTGGACCGGGCCCGCACCCTGGCCGGGACCCAGAAGACGGCCATGGAGAACCTCATCACCACGTTCGAGCGGCGCACGCAGGAGCTGGAGGACGAGCTCTACGACGCCCGCAAGGCCCGCGAGAAGGCCGAGGCGGAGCAGCAGCGCTACGAGGAGAAGACGGAGAAGCTGGAGAAGGAGCGCGACGCGTTCCGCCAGCAGGCCCTGGAGGAGGCCGAGCGCATCGTGGAGGAGGCCAATGCCCGCATCGAGAACACGATCCGCGAGATCAAGGAGGCCCAGGCCGAGTCGGACGCCACCCAGGAGGCGCGGGAGCAGCTCGAAGACTACAAAGCGGACCTCCAGGCGCGGCGCGAGGAGGCGGCGCCGGAGCAGGACGCGGCGCCGGCGGAGGCGGACGGGGCGTCGCCGGCGGCCGCTGGCGGCCCCATCAACGAGGGCGACCAGGTGGTGGTGGACGACGGGTCGACCGCCGTGGAGGTGCAGGAGATCGAGGACGGAGAGGCCCGCCTGCTGATGGGCTCGATGCACATGCGCGTGTCGCTCGACCGCCTGACCCGCGTCGGCGGGCCGGAGTCTGCGGAGCCCGACGAAGAGGATACGGGCGGCAACGCCGAGATGGCGGCGCTGGAGGCGAGCCCCTCGATCGATGTGCGCGGGGAGCGCGTGGACGAGGCCCGGCGGCAGGTGCAGCACTTCCTCGACGACGCCGTGGCGGCCAACCTCGACACGGTCGAGATCCTCCACGGAAAGGGCACCGGGGCGCTCCGCAATGCCCTCCACGAGATGCTTTCGGATCGGCCCGACGTGACGGACCACCGCAAGGCCCCCATTGAGGAGGGCGGGGCGGGCGTGACGAAGGTAGACCTCTGACGTCAAGCAGGACGCACGGGTCCGTTCAGGGGAAAGCGGGGTCCCATTGTTTCCGTCCCTGCCGTTTCCGGCTGCGCCTGTGCCCTCCCCGCTGGACGAAACGCCCGCCGCTTTGTAGCTTCGTGGGCGACAGCCCGACTCGACGACGTTCCTTAGTAGCCCTTCCACCGATGGCCCACATCGTTTCGACGCGCCCCCTCATCGACGGGGGCCTCTCCGGGGTGCGAGACGAGCACACCCTTACGGTCTGTGACCCGCCCGACGGCAGCACGCGCTCCGTCGATGAACTCATCGCCCTGGCCGACGGGGCCGACGTGCTTCTGTCCGTGCTCGCCGACCCGATCACGGAGGCGCTGTTCGAGGCCCGCCCGGGGCTGCAGATGGTGTCGCAGTACGCCGTCGGGGTCGACAACATCGACCTGGAGGCGGCGGAGGCGCACGACGTGGCCGTCACCCACACGCCCGGCGTGCTGACCGACGCGACGGCGGACCAGGCGTGGGCCCTGCTGCTGGCCGCCGCCCGGCACGTGCCGGCGGCCGACCGGTACGTGCGCGACGGCCGCTTCGAGCGCTGGGAGACGACCCACTTGATGGGCATGGAGCTGGCCCGCAAGACCATCGGCATCGTCGGCATGGGGCGGATCGGGACGGCGGTCGCGCGCCGCGCCCTCGGCTTCGGGATGGAGGTGATCTACCACAATCGGACGCGGGCCAATCCGACCGTGGAGCGCCAGGTGAGCGCCCGGCACGTGGGGCTGGGCGAGCTGCTGACGACGAGCGACGTCGTCTCGCTGCACTGCCCCCACAACGACGAGAGCCACCACCTTCTCGACGCGGCGGCCTTCGCGAAAATGAAGGCGTCGGCCCTGCTGGTGAACACCGCCCGCGGGCCCGTCGTCGACGAGGCGGCCCTGGTGGACGCGCTCGAACGCGGCGAGATTGCCGGGGCGGGGCTCGACGTGTTCGAGGACGAGCCGGAGGTGCACCCGGGGCTGATGGAGCAGGACCGGGTCGTCCTGGCGCCCCACCTGGGGAGTGCCACCACCGACACCCGCATGCGGATGGCCCAGATGTGCGTGGCCTCCATCACGGCGCTTCTGGAGGGGGCCGAAAGCGTGCCGCACCGCCTGGTGTAGGCCGCCGGCGGCTTCTGGACCGGGCGGCTTGGTGGACGCCACTGTGTGCGGCGCCGGACGGTTGGCGGCGGGGGAGCGGCCCGGCGGCCTGTAGAGCGGGATCGGTTCGTTTTTTGCAGGCATGGATCCGTGATCAGATCCATCGCGCTGTCGTTCACTCTTTGCCGGTTGGTTTCCTGCGTCCATGTCCGTCCCCAAATCGCTGGTGGTGCTCCTGGTCATCGGAATTGGAGGGGCCCCATCCGTTGGTCGGGGACAGCCGGCAGACTCGACGGCGTCGGGCCCGGGCTCGACGATCGAGGACACGTCCGCGGTGGCCCGGCGGGTGGCGACTGCGTTTGCGGAGGGGAACGCCCGCCGGCTCCTCACGCCGTCGGCCGACCGGGTCGAGATCAGTCTCTTCGGCAACCGCACCTTCTACAGCAGCTCGCAGGCCGTGTACGTGCTGCGGGAGTTCTTTCGGCGCCATCCCTCCGGCCGCTTCGCGGTGGGGGACGTGATGGAGGCCGGAACGAGCTTTTTCGTCCGGGGCGAGTACGAGGAGGCCCGCATGGCCCGCCGGCACCACGTCTACGTGCGGCTCGACCAACCGCAGGGCAAGGACCTGTGGAACCTGCACGAGGTTCGGATCGAACATGCTGCCAAGTGACGAGGGTGCTGGGGGAAAAACCGCCGATCCCTGAAGGGAGCGCGTCTGTCGTGGGCCTCGGGCCGATTGGGCCCATCTCCCAAGGGGGGCTCGCTCGTCTGTGGACTCGTAGCTCCGGTGCGCGTGATGGATCGTCTGCTTCGTATGCTCCGCCGTCGTCCCTGGGCCTGGGGGGTGGGCCTGGGGATATGCGTCGGGCTTTTGGTGACGGCCGGGCTCCGGACGTACGCGGTGCAGAGCGTTGCGGCGAACGTGACGGCCCGCCAGGAGGCGACCGTCGAGGCGGCCCTTGCGACGATCCAGGAGCGGTTTGAGGGGCTCCGCGACCGGCTGCACGACCGTGCGGAGGGGCTCGCCGCCGACTCGACCATCTGGCAGGACCTGCGGGCGTGGCGGGAGCAGGGCACGCGCCCGGCGCGCCTTGCCCAGTACGTTGCCGCGCGCCCGCCTGCCGCCCGCACGGCAATCGAGGTGTACGCCCCGAACGGCCGCGTCCTTGCGTGGGCGGGGCCGCAGGTGCCCGTCGACAGTGCGCAGGCGGGGAAGGGAGGGGCCGCCCGGCCCCGCACGGCCGTCGTCCGCGACGGCCGTGGGCGATGGGCCCTGGCGGCCTGGGCCCCAGTGACCCGTGGGGGCACACGGCTGGGGGCCGTGCGCGTCGTCCGCGTCGTCCGGTACCGGCCGCCCGTGCAGAACCGGTACGTGCAGGCGACGAGCCTGGAGGCCCAGTGGAGCCGGGCGACCGGCGAGCTGGTGCGGGTGCGCTGGAGCGGGGCCCCACCCGCGACGCCTCACCGGGCGCTTCGGGGCCGGAACGGCGCCGTCCTGGGGTACGCGTCCGTAGAGCCGCCCCCGCCCGACCGGCTCGTGGACCGGACGGCTGCGTTTTACACCGATCTCCTCGCGGCCGGGGCCGTCGGGCTCCTCGGGTGGGTTCTCGCTTTGGGGGGACACTGGTACCTCCGGCTCGCCCGGCGGCCGGGGCTGCGTCGCCACTGGCGGGCCCGGCGGGCGGCGGCGGGGCGGCTTGCCCTCGTCGCGCTCCTCGCGGTTGGGGCCCGCTACGCGATGCTGGCGCTCGACGTGCCGGCCCGGTGGGCGGGGCCCGGCTCGGGCATCGCCCCCCTCTTCAACCCGACGTACTTCGCGTCGACCCTCGGGGGCGGCCTGTTTCGGTCCATCGGGGACTTGCTCCTTACAGGCGTGTGGGCGGCGGGGCTTGCCACCGGGGTGGTCTACCTGGCCCGGCACTACCGCCCGCGGGCGGAGGCGCTTAGTGGGCTTCCGGAGGCCTTTCGCCGATACGCGCCGGACCGGCCGCACGCGGCTCGCTATCTGGGGACCCTTTTGGGGCTCGTGGCGGGCAGCCTCGGGGCGATTGTGGTCCTCGCCTTCATCGTGCGGCGGGCCGTCTTCGACAGCACCCTCGACTTCTTTGCCCGCACCGGGCTGCTCCCGGAGCCGCTCGTGCTGGGGGTGCTGTGCGGCCTGTTTCTCCTGGTGGCGGCCGGCATCCTCGTCGGCATCGGGGGCACGTGGGGGGCCCTGCGCCGCCTGCTGCACCATCGGCCCCGCAGCTGGCCGCGGGGCATTGGGCTCGTGCTCGGGACGGGGCTCTACGGCGGGGCGCTGGCCGCGCTGTACCTCGGCACGGACGTGCAGGCCTTCGTGTCGCTGCCGTACGTGCTCGCCCTGCTCGCGGGCGTGGGGGGGCTGGCGACCTACGGCCTCGTGGGGCCGGCGCACGGGGACGAGGCCCTTACGCTACGGGGGCTGCTGGGGGGCCTCTTCGCGGTCACGTTGCTGCTCTACCCGTTGCTGTACGCCGGGATGGACGCGAAGCGGCAGGAGCACATGGTCGACGCCGCGCGGTCGTTCGAACGGGGACAGGACCCGCGCGTCCTCTACTCGGTGCGCCGGGTGCTCCGGTCGGCCGCCGAGGCGCTGGGGCCGTCCGTCCGGGCCGCGGACCCGGCGTCCGAGGCCCGCCTCGATTCAATTGCGCCCCAGGTCGTGCGGGAGTCGCTGCTGTCGTCCCTCGCGACGTACGAGGTGCGCCTCAGCGTGCTGGAGTGGGACGGGACGGTGCGCCGCCAGTACACGGCCGACGGGCCCGTGGCGGCGGGGGAGCAGACCGAGGACGCGGCCCGGCGGGCGTTCGCCGGCCTGTGGTCGCGCTACGGGCAGCGCCCGGGGCCCGTGGTCGAGCAGTTGTCGACGGGCGCGCCCGTGCGGACCGCCGAGACGCGACGCGTGCAGTACGCCGGGCTGCTGGGCGTCCCGACGGGGGGCGAGTTCGTGGAGGGCTGGGTGCTGGTCCGGATCGAGCCGCAGTCCGTGCTGCCCGGAACGGGATTCGGCCTGTCTCGGGTCTTGCTGCCGGACGGCTCGTTCGGGGACCTGTACGCCGATCTGTCGCTCGCGGAGTTCCGGGACGGACGCCTCGTGCGGAGCGTGGGCGAGGCCTTCGGCCGGGCGCGCCTGCGGCCCCCCAAGCGCGACGCCCTCCGCGGAAAGCCGGGCGTGTGGCGGAACGAGACGGTGCAGGGGCGCGAGTACCTGACCCACTACCGCCGCTTCGTGCCGGTGGGCGAGACGACCCCCTCGACCGTGGCGGTGCGCATCCCGGCCACCCTGGCGTTCGATCACCTCTACTACCTGCTTCGGCTCACCGTCGCCGGCCTTTGTGTGGGGCTCGTCGTGTACCTGCTGGGGCTCTACGTGCGGCACCGACGGGGGCGCCTGCCGGCCTCGCGCGTGCGCTTCCGCAACAAGGTCCTGAATGCCTTCCTGGTCGTCGGAATCGTCTCGATGGTTGCCGTGGGCGTCGTGGGGGTGCGCGTGGTGACGGGCGAGAACGAGCGGGCCATCGAGCGGCGCATGCACGACCAGCTCACCCGCGTCGAAGAGACGCTGGCCCTGGCGGCCCGCCCCGGCGAGCCCCTGTGGCGGACGGCGGAGCGGATGGACGTGGACACCCTTGCCGCCCGGGTGGGGCTCGACCTGCACCTCTACGACGAGGGGCGGCTCGCGCGCACGAGCCAACCCCGCCTCCGCCGCGACGGGCTGGTGGACGAGCGCCTGCCGGGGGGCGTGTACCACGAGCTGTACGACGAGGCCTACCGGTTCGTCACCGCCGAGGGGTCCATTGGGCAGTTTCGATACCGGGTCGGGTACCGGGCGCTGGTCGACGAGACGGGGCGGCCTCGGGTGGTCGTCGGGGTTCCCACGCTCGCGCAGCAGGAGCAATTGCAGGAGGAAAAGTCGCGCACCCTGGCCTACCTCTTCGGGGCCCTGCTGCTGCTCGTCGTGGTGGTTATGCTCACGGGCGTGGTCCTGGCCAATGCCCTGGCCCGGCCCATCGCCCAGCTCCGGGAGGGCCTGGAGGCCGTGGGCGAGGGCCGGTTCACGCGCACCCTCTCCGTCGACACGCGGGACGAGGTGGGCGACCTCGTGCAGACGTTCAACGAGATGCGCGATCAGCTCGCCGAGAGCCGGCGCAAGCTGGCCCGCCAGGAGCGGGAGCTGGCGTGGCGCGAGATGGCCCGTCAGGTGGCCCACGAGATCAAAAACCCGCTCACGCCCATGAAGCTGTCCATCCAGCACCTCCGCCGGGCCTTCACGCGCACCGACGACGCCACGGACGCGGCCGAGTTTGCGGAGGTCTTCGACCGCATCACGAGCACGCTCGTGGAGCAGGTCGAGTCGCTCGTGCGCATCGCCGACGAGTTTTCGACCTTCGCCCGGCTGCCCACCCGCGTCCCCGAGCCGATCGACCTGGTCGAGGTGGTTCGGGGGGCCGCGTCGCTCATGGAGGAGGAGGCGGCCAACGCCGAGGCCCTGGCCCTCGACCTGCCCGGCGACCCGTTGGTGGTGGAGGCGGACCGCGAAGAGCTGCGCCGCGTCTACATCAACCTCCTCAAAAACGCCCTGCAGGCCCTCCCCGACGACCGGGAGGGACGGGTCCGGGTCACCGCGCGCCGTGAAGAGAACGCGGGCGACGGGCCGTCGGTCTACAGCGAGGTGATCGACAACGGCACCGGCATCCCGCCGGAGGTGCAGGACAAGGTCTTCGAGCCCAACTTCTCAACGAAGACGAGCGGCACGGGCCTCGGGCTGGCCATCGCCCAGAAGAGCATCGACGAGCTGGGGGGCGCGATCGGCTACGAGACGACGGAGGGGGAGGGGACGACGTTTTGGATCCGGCTTCCCCTCGTGGACGAGCCGGCCTGAGGAGGACGCCGGTCCGGGCTACGCGGCCGTGGAGCCCGACCGGGCCGCGGCGCGAATCTGCTCGATGCGTTGGGAGAGGGGCGGATGGGAGTACTCCAGCGCCACCGTGAGGGGGTGGGGCGTGAGGTTCGAGAGATTGGTTTCCGCGAGGCGCTTTAGCCCGCCGACCAGCGGCCCGTCCCGGTCGGTGGTCTCCACCGCAAAGCGGTCGGCCTGAAACTCGTGGCGGCGCGCCCAGGCGTTGAGCGGGATCGAGAGCAGCAGGTCCACCGGCGAGTAGACCAGGCCGAAGAACAGCAGCCCCGTGTAGACGGACGGCTGGTCGACGTAGAAGGCGTGGAAGAGGCCCTCCACCTGCAGGAAGAGGGAGAGCAGCAAAAAGAGGACGCCGGTCTGCACCACGCTGGTGGCGATGCGCTGCGGGATGTGGTTGAGCTTATAGTGCCCCATCTCGTGGGCCACCACCGACCGCAGCTCGTCCACGGACAACTGCTCCACGAGCGTGTCGAAGAGCACGATGCGCCGGTTCCCCCCGAAGCCGGTGAAGAAGGCATTCGCCTTGTTCGAGCGGCGCGACCCGTCCATCACGTAGACCTCGCCGACCGGAAAGTCGACCGAGTCGGCGTAGGACAGGATCGATTCGCGAAGCGCCCCCTCCTCCAGCGGCTCGAAGTCGTTGAAGAGGGGCATCAGGTAGCGGGGGGCGAAGAACTGGAGGAGGAGCATCACCGCCGTCACCACGGCCCAGGCGTACACCCAGCCGTACGGGCCGGTGGACTGAAAGAACCAGAGGATCGCGGCCAGGAGCGGCCCCCCAAGGGCCACCCCGAGCGCGACGCTCTTCAGCAGGTCCAGCGCGAAGGTCCGAGGCGTCGTCTCGTTGAAGCCGAACCGCTCCTCGATCCCGAACGTGGAGTAGAGCGAGAACGGCAGCGCCAGCAGTCCGCGCCCGAGGACGAGGAGGCCGATGTAGCACAGCCCCGTCCCGATCGGCCCGAAGCCCCAGCCGCGCACGACCGTATCGAGCCCCTCGAAGCCGCCCGCAAACCAGAAGACGAGCAGCACTGCCAGGCCGAACGTGGACGACACGAGCCCGAAGCGGGTCGTCGTGCGGGTGTATGCTTGGGCGCGCTCGTACTCTGCCTCGTCGAACGTATCGCGAAACTCCGCCGGCAACTCGGGCTGGAGGTGGCGAAGATTGAGGAGGTCCGAGCCGAGGTTGAGGACGTACTCGGCCAGGAGGGCGGCGAGGATGAGGGCGGCGTAGGTGTTCACGTCGACGCTAGGATGGACTCAGCAGAGGGGAGTCGGAATCATCGGATGAATGGACGGGCGACGGCGGGGTTCAGTTTTTTTAGAACCGCCGTGGGAGCGGGTCGTATGCGTGATTGAACGGTCTTTTCACCAAACGCCGGGAAAAAATGCAGGTAACCATCGACCTTCCGGACGACGTGGGACTGGACGAGCACGAGGCGAAAGAACGGGTCGTCGCGTTGCTGTACGAGGCGGGGACGCTGTCGGAGAAGCAGGGATGCGAGGTGCTTGGACTCTCGCGTCGGGCCTTTCAAGAGATGCTCTCGGAGCACGACGTGGCGTACATGAACAGCGATCCGGAGGACATTCAGTATGAGTTGCGACATCGTCGCGAGTGATTT
>ERZ1034519.110-NODE-110-length-14660-cov-29.125847_pt1 | contig 14660 bp, 9 predicted proteins | sample MGYA00520655_ERZ1034519 | MGnify/ENA primary metagenome ERZ1034519 (study PRJEB33760, sample SAMEA4777702) | hypersaline lake metagenome | biome: hypersaline environment; feature: brines | place: Spain | collected 2012-08 | depth 0 m ...
AATAACAATAACAATAACAAAATAGATTTGATTGACACAATCCTGAGATGAATAGATTATGATACCGGTGATGCCCCGTCGGATAGGTATCTTATATATCGCCGAAATACGGGCAAGGATATCGATAATATATTAATATATCGATAATAATCGGAGAAATACACAATACGATACAATGCAATTAGAAATCACAGAATATCTATCATAGGCTATGAATGGATAGTCAATTATAGTGAACGTTTAGTATGATATAGAACTCTCATAGAGATGTATCGATTCATCGAAGAGTGTAAATCCCGGCTTGGATTCGATAATGTTAGTGAAGAGCGACGTGGACGTGAGCAACAACGGGAGCCAGGACAGCGGTCACAATCCGGGCAGCGTGGCTCCGGTGTTACTCACTTTCAGCGACTACTCACCCGTCTTCAGTCATTTCTTCGACGTGATGCTGTTCGCTCAGCCCCATTTTGGATTCTCCCGTTCGCCTTGGTTGGACTGTTTGTCTATGGTGCAATTATCTGGAATATACTGTTATCACTGACAGATTTTGCTGGGCTTGGTGAGCCGGACTACAGTGCATTAGATTTGGAGAATTATATTATTGCATTCACTGGTGGAACGCCATCGTGGTCCTCACTCAGTATTGAGCCTATCTGGAATGCAACACAGAATACAATAGCGCTCATGATTGGATTTGCTGTTGTTTGTCTCATTCTTGGACTGGTGCTTGCAATCTTAGTCGACCAGAAAATCCGGTTTGAAAATACCATTCGAACAATATATTTACTTCCAATGAGCCTCTCATTCGTTGTTACAGCAAAATTTTGGCTGTATATGTATAATCCGCAGACAGGGCTCATCAATATTACATTACAGGCATTTGGGATTGGTCCCATCAGAATCGTTCAGAACCCACAGTTGAAACTTGCTGCAGTTGCATTTGCACTTGTTTGGCAGTTCAGCGGATATGCAATGATAGTGTATCTCGCTGCGCTCCGAGGCATTCCATCAAGCCACTTTGAGGCTGCCCGTGTTGATGGCGCAAGCACATTCCAGATGTATCGACGGGTTATCATCCCACAATTACGAACAGCAACAGTTAGTGCGCTTGTCGTCATCACCGTATTCGCGTTGAAAGCATTTGATTTCTTATTCTCAATGTATTCAGGATATCAGCCAGGACCATCCGCGGACATTTTGGCGACACGAATGGTGAGAGAAGCATATGCAAATCAAAATTGGGCGTATGGATCGACAATCGCTGTTGTGCTATTCATCATGGCGTTGTTTATTGTCGGACCATATCTGTACTCGCAATACCGTAGAGGGGACCTCTAAAAATGAGTGTGCAACGTATTCTTGAAACAAATCGTCAATCATTGATAGCGAAATTCAAGCGAATCGGTCTGTATATTATCTTGATGATGATGGTGGGATTCTATCTTATTCCAATTGAGACCGGTATAATGACATCTCTTACCACACCAGCATCATATACAGGAAATGCTCCTTTCCTTCCACCGCTAGAACCAGTGATACCCGGAACAGGGTCATTTTCAGTTCAACCGTGGATAAATGCAATCGCTGGATTAAGTGGGGGATTAATCAATAGTTTTGTCCTTGTGATCCCGGCAACAGTTCTTTCTGGATTACTTGGAAGTATGGCTGCATACGGATTGACGACAGTTGACTGGCGTGGACAGATTATGATTTACGTGCTCTTCGTTGCGGGGATTTTCATTCCATATCAAGCAGTGCTGGTGCCATTGACGCAGTTTTGGTATAACGTAGTCCCATTACAGAGTATTTTTGTGACAGTCGCAGCGTCAGTCCCACTTGTAGCAGAATATCACTGGAAGCTACTTGCATTGATCATTACACATACTGCGTATGGAATTCCGATTTGCACACTATTGTTCCGAGCACATTATAAAAAGCTCTCCTCAGAGATGATTGAAGCCGCACGTCTTGATGGAGCATCAATAGCGACTATCTATCGACGAATCATCCTGCCACTTTCAATTCCAATGTTTGCTGTTGTATTTATATATCAATTTACACAAATCTGGAATGATCTTCTCTTCGCATTAACTATCATTCAATTCGGTGACGCATCCGTCGTGACACAGGAACTTGTTGGGATTGGTGTCTCACAATCAGGGACAAACTTTCCACTTCGAATGGCTGCAGCACTCGTTGCTGCCCTCCCAACGCTCATAATATACATCTTCTTTGGCGATCGGTTTGCAAAGGGAGTGACAACATGATTTCTGCTGAGATGAAGTATGATAAAGCAATATCTAAACCTAATATCAGTAGTGTTGATATCACAGTCACCAAATATCAGAATCAATACAAAAGCGCGCGAATAAAGTAAATACTACACTTAATCGAATAATGGCGACACTCACACTCACAGATATTACAAAGGTATTCAATAGCGGAGAGAATGATGAGGTCATCGCTGTCGATGAAGTCTCGATGACTATCGATGATGGCGAGTTTCTCGTGCTCGTTGGACCATCTGGATGTGGAAAGTCAACAACACTCCGAATGATTGCTGGGCTTGAAACGGTGACAAGTGGTGATATCACACTTGATGACCGCCGGATCAACGATGTCTCGCCTGCGAATCGTGATATTGCGATGGTATTTCAGTCATATGCATTGTATCCACACATGACTGTTCGTGAGAACATGCGATTTGGACTTGAGGAGTCAACAACTCTCGAAGATGATATTATTGCTGATACGGTCACAGAGACAGCATCACTGATGGATATTAGTGAACTGCTTGATCGGACCCCAACGGAACTCTCAGGCGGACAGCAACAACGTGTTGCTCTTGGTCGTGCGATTGTCCGTGATCCGGCTGTATTTTTGATGGACGAACCACTCTCGAATCTTGATGCAAAACTTCGTGCGACCATGCGAACAGAGCTACAACGAATTCAGGCTGATCTTGATGTCACAACAGTATATGTGACACATGATCAGACAGAGGCGATGACAATGGGTGATCGGATTGCTGTACTTGATGATGGGATTCTGCAACAGGTTGGGACACCGCTTGAGTGTTATCACACGCCACAAAATCGGTTTGTTGCCGGGTTTATTGGAGAACCATCGATGAATTTCTTCGATGGGACAATCAAAGAGCAGACGCTTGTTGCCCAACAGTTCTCATATCCGCTTTCACAGGAGGTCAAATCAACCATCGGGAGCACACGTGAGATTACACTCGGCGTTCGTCCGGAAGATATACTGATGCATCGAGAGGCTGATAATGTGATTCAAGCAGATGATCACTGTTTCGAGTGTGTAGTTGATGTTGTTGAACCGGTCGGTGAATCAAATCACATCTATCTTCAGTTTGCTTCCGACGACAGCCCTCATCCAGAAACATTCATTGCTACAATTAGCGGCATGCAAACTATCAGTAGTGGTGAGCATGTGATTATTGAAATCCCCTCAGAAGCGATTCATCTATTTGATACACATAACGGTACTGCACTCATGAACCGGTCGCTGACTGATAGTGACTCCATCGAGACGCCACGGTTGCGTTGAGTATTTTTGAGCCATCACTCAATGAGAATTAATTTCTGTAGATATGTCGAACCGGAGAGTACTACCTCTCGATATGATAGCAATCAAAACGTTCGAGTAAACACTGTTATGAGAATTGCGCTGAATATGTATTAAGTGAGCGTAATTGCGTCTGCGCGTTCTCGCCGACTTTGAGTTGGAATACGGATTGTGATAATTGTGCCATCGGTTGTTCTTTCAACCGCAATCGACCCCCCAGTCTGCATGATAACAACGTTGACAAGCCATAAGCTGAGCCCTTTACCATGTTTGAGTTGTGTCTCCTCACCAGTTTCGAGTACTGCTGCTTTAATTTTTGAGAGTAATCTATCGGCTGTAAATCTAATTGTAATCCAATCAGTGGTTGATGTCAGTAACTCAATATTAATATCAACTGCTGTATCTGAATCAGTATCACCTACTTCATGTGTAAAATGCTGAAGTAGTTCATCAACTGCAGCTGACACCGCATCTGGCATATTAGCAGTAACTGTCTCAGCAGTCTCAATATATACAGAACCGCCTGTTTTTGATGAATTGAACCGCTCAATTACCTCGTTCAATCCAGTTTTAGCGTCAACAAACTCTACGCCAGTACCTTGCTTCTGGATTAAATTCTGGATTTGTTGTGTCTTCTCCGTAATTGCCTCCCAGTTATCAATGACCTGATAAATTTTCATAGCATGGTCCTTTCGATTCTCATGGTCATCAGCTTCGAGTATAAGATCGAGAAAGCCTCGGATCTTTGTGATATCGTTGCGGATATTATGTCGAATTATCCGTTGGAGCACCTGTAGGTGTCGTCGTTCCCGCTCTTGCGTGGTAATATCGCGAGCCTCAACGACGAGTAATGTAATGTTTCCATCAGAATCAGTTATCGGTCGAATTGATAGATCAAGCAACCGAAGTCCATCTGCTGACATCGCCTCGATTGTCTGTTGAACACTCTCACCACCGGCTGCTCGCTCAACACTTTGTTGGACTGTCTCAAGGAGATCATCTGAGTGCGTCCACAATGAGAGCTCTGAGAATTGGATACTTTGAGAGTCATCTACAATTCCAGTTTCTGCTGAGGAAAGTGCATTATTAACTCGAAGCACTGTCCCATCTGTGTTGAGCAAGCCAGAGAGTTGATATTGCTGGTTGAATATTGCCTCGAACCGTCGTGCACGTTTTTTTGCTTGGCTAATGTCGCGGATATATACTAACACTCCACCAACGCTCTCATCATCAATGTGATTCCGCGCTCGCGCATTGACACTCACCCATGTGTCATCAGCGGTACGAAAGCGGAATTCACACTCACATGTCTGCGTTGGGTTTTCAATGATGCTGACGAAATCACTCATTACTGCTTCTTGATCACTGACATGAATATAATCGAAGACGTTTGTCCCAGAGAGAGCCTCAGCCTCGTGCCCAAGAACACGCTCTGAAGCAGTGCTCACATATGAGAATGTTCCGTCTTCATCAACGACTGTGACAACGTCAACTGATTCCTCGACGAATCGTTCTGTCCGCTGTTGTTGACGTCGTTTCGGGGTGAGATTATGAACGATCAATCCGTATCCGAGGAACGATCCATCATCAGTCTCAAGTGGTGTACATCGAACATCCGCATAAAACATTGACCCGTCTTTGCACATGCGCCGTCCCTCATGGGCGCTTTCACCCTGCATCGACGCCTGTGTTAGTAGTCGTTGGATAATGTTTTCTTGTTGATCTGAACCAGGGTGGAGCACAGTGGCTGACATACCAACTGCAGTTTCAGGATCATATCCAAAGAGATTTTCAGCACCATCATTCCAGGAAGTAATTATTCCATCGCTATCAAGCACAAGGAAGGCGTATTCATCGATATTCTCAGTCAACAGTTCAAACTGCTGCCGCTCACGCTGAAGTTGTCGTTTTTGTTTCTTCTTCTCTGTCTCATCACGAACTGTGCAGACTATGGATCCATGCTCGACAGCAGTTAATGAAATTTCTGCAGGAAAAGTATCTCCATTTGACCGAGTTCCGGTCACCTCTCCTCGCCAATAACCCGTTGATTCGAGTGCTCTGAACGCTTCTGATTGTAATCGTTCAATCTCTTCTTCACCGTATAACCGATGCCACGATTCACCAAGAAGATCGGCTTTGCTCTCAAAGCCGTACATCTCGACGTGTGTCTCATCAACATAACTGTACCCATCATCCTCGAGAATTGCGACCCCGTCGTTAGCCTGTTCAATTGCCTGCTGGAATGATTCTAACTCTTCTTGTCTCCGCTTTCGTTGAGTCACATCGTATGCGGTAATGAGAAGCGATTGAATGGTTCCATCCTCATTTGTCACTGGTCGGATAGTACCGCTGAGATATCGAGTATTGCCGGTCTCATCAGGGATTTCGGACTCATAGCTGATGTACTCGCCATCTGCTGCGCGGTCTACCCAATTCTGAATCGACGTTGCAAGTTCCTCATCATGGTTGTAAAATTCTGTCTTCCACACCTCCATTCCACAGATTGTTGCATAATCGGCTGAAACATACTCCATCGCTCGTTGATTAATATCAATGACCGTCCCATCAGTCTCCATGAGTCCAACCAGTAATTCTGGGTCTTCAAAGACCGATCTAAACCGTCGTTCATTCTGACGGAGTTCTTGGACTCGCGCCTGTTTTTCACTTACATCACGGGCTATACAAACAATCCGTGAATCATCAATCAGTGTGAGCGAGAGTTCAGTTGGATATCGTTTTTCACCATTCGAGGCGGCTACATTCCCGCGCCAATGTCCTTTATTACGTACTGTGGGTAAGATTTCTGACTCAATCCGCTCAATTTCAGTTGGGTCATCATATAATACCCGCCAATTCTCACCGAGTAGTTGCTCTTTTGAATCAAACCCATAGAGTTCAAGATGAGTCTCATCAACATATGCGTATTCGCCATTTTCAAACACGGCAACTCCATCGTTTGCTTCATCGATTGCTGACTCAAGCGACGCAAGTCGCTCACGGCGAGTGTATTCATCAGTAATATCACGCACCGTCGTGTGAACGTACACTGATCCGTTTACCTCAATACGGCGGCTCGAATATGACCCGATGATATGGTCATCATCAGCACACGAGATCTGTATCTCATCACTTAATGACTCGCCATCAAGCACTCGCTGATAGTATGATTGATATGTTTCTGCGTCGCTATCGAACAGCACCCTCTCCAGTCGTTGATTGCACAGTTCACTCCGGTCGTATCCAGTCATTGTGCACGCAGCGGTGTTCACCTCAATAATAGATCCGCTTGGGTCACTGACAATAATAGCATCTCGTGAACCTTCAAACAGAATCTGTCGCCATTCCCGCTGCGTTTTTGATTGTTGCTCTCGTCTAATACGATTTACTGCAGCTTCAAGATTCGAAGCTGTGAGTTCTGTGAGCCGAACATCAGAATCAGAGAATGCATCAACCTCGGTTATACCAATTGATATGACACCAAATGCTGGGATAGGAACAATTATTTCACTTTGAATTGGCGTGTCGGGATTGTACACGCGCTCAGCCTCAGGAACATTACGGATGTGTTTGGTTTGTTGTTCATCGTAGGTCTGACCAGCGAGTGATTGCGGCGGAAGCGTCGGGATTTCACCAATGATCTTGTTTGCTTGCGCCGATCGAGCAATTGGGTCAAGTAACTCGGTCTCCTCATCATATTGCCAGACTGCAGATAACGGTGCGTCAAACTCAATATCGAACATTTTGACAACAACGGCTGCGGCATCCGGTATTGACTTCGAATGATTGAGCTCAGACGAAAGCCGAAGAAGCCCTGAATGATTTGACTCGGTGACACCGTCTGGCGCAGATATCATAACGCACCATTTTATTTGAATCTACTAAGATATTTGTATTTCCAGTATCATAATGATTGAATAATAGTAGATTATCCTATAGTATTGTCATGTCACATGATAATAAATCGGCTCCGTTCGGAAAATGGATATATGAGAAATTCCACAGGGTATAATTACCATCTATATGACATAGTATTGATATGAGAGATAAATACTAATTGATTATAAATCTTTGAATGCCTGCTGTGTATTTATTTGTCCAGCTTTTTGATCAACCTGATCGGTAATTGCATCAAGTTCTTCGATAAGTTGTTGATATTCATCATTATTCGACAATTCTCGCTGGTTCTTTCGCTCCTCGAGTAGTGCCTTTTTTTCTGAAAGTTGATACATTTTATTTACCAACTCAGTATATGACTCTCGGTCGATGAGACCCGAGACAAGCTCAAGCATATCGTCACGCGAGACCGGCTTGACCGCGTAATCATCGAATTCCATTTCAAGAATATCGAAATCCGGTTCAACCGCTGTCACCATTGCCACCCGCATCTGATATTCTGCATCGCGCACCTTCCGGAGCACTTTCCGACCTGGCTGCTCTGGCATCCGTCTATCGAGAATCATAACATCAAATGACTCATCAGCCTTTGTCATCGCCTCCTTGGCCCCGTATGCAACATCAACCGAATACTCTGTGGAGAGCCAGACCGCATATAAATCTGCAAGCTCCGGTTCGTCTTCAACAATTAGGATTTTCTTTTGATCACTACTCATACATTACTCTCGTCTCTTTGTGTCTATCTGGCGAGATAATAATAAGCCTGGTATCTGAATCATGACGGATCAAATATAATTGTCATATCAATCTCGTCTAAGAATCTCATACTTATGATTACACAATTTCGAATATAAAACTAGTCAATGTTGAGGGAGCAATTGAATGAGTCAGATATAATAAGACATATGAATCCGGAAGAATTGCAGTATTTAGTAGCTAAATCCTAATGGCAACAGACGTACGATTGCAGTATTACGGTGCGCAGTACGGTCAGATTATCAGCGTGTTACTTGTTGTGTCTGCAATTGCTGCGTTTGCTGCCGCAGGGTTTGTTTACACTAACCCACCAATCGAACAGACAAGCCCAGAGGAGACAAATGTGCAGTCATTCTCATTTGATACGGACCATCGTGCAACAATAACCGGTCAAAGTCAGCTTTTTGACCGTGGGCGGACGCTCCAGAACTATCCTGTCTATTTTCGGAATTCCTCACCCGATGTTACCTTCGCTACAACAATTTCTGTCCCACAAGATCGGTCAGTCGATGTCTCCTATCGAGTCATTGCAAATTATGAGGCAACGTTTCGTGGTGAAGTGTTCTGGGACCAACAGGAAGTCGTTGCAACTAATAAATGGACAGTGCAAGATGGGCAAGTTCAACATAATACAACATTAACAATTTCAGAATATCTATCACGAATTGACCCATTTGAATCAGCAGTTGGGAGTACGGGAACACTATCACGAGATCTACAGTTCGTTGTAACATACAGTTCACCGGTTGATGGGGGGAACAGATATGACGGACAGTTGCGCTCGACGACGACAATTCAATCATCATCCGATGCATATTGGGTAAGTTCTGAGATTGGAGATAGCACAACGAAAAGCCAGACACAGTCATCAGAGCAGTATGTCGGACAGCCAAATATGCAGCAAGTGCGATTGTTAGCCGGGAGTGGTGGTATATTATTAATCGCTGGGGTAAGTGTATTCGTCTGGACGCGTCGACAGGATGACCCAGCTGAATTGGAACTTGCCGTTGTTCGCGACCGCTATGACGAGTGGATCTCAGAGGGTGAACTCCCAACCGGTGCAGCGAGTGAGTACGTATATATAAACTCACTTGAGGGGATTGTCGACATTGCAATCGACACCAACAAACGCGTCATTTATGACGCTGATCTTGAGACCTACAGCGTTGTTGATGAGAATATTATTTACTACTATGCGCGTGACCCGACCGCTGTCTCATCGTGGCTGAATCTTTCTGTTGATGAATAATATCGCTTATTCAAGCCATTGACGGATTTTAACCAATAATGGCACATCGCGTTGTCGGCGACCAATTCGAATCGGGTCAAGTCCAACCAATGTCGTTGAAATAATAAATGATGCAGCACCGACGACAGTGTTGATCGCAATGAGTGGTGCCCATGGATGAATACGATATAACCCACTAATCATTTCACGCGGGAGAAAGGCAAGATATCGATGTTCAACAATTGCATCGACATACACACCGGTTGAGGGTGGCGCAGAAATCGTCACATTCGTCTCCGCTGTTGTCTGTGCGGGGACAACCAACTCTGTATCAGAGACAGCAACATTATCACTTGCTGGTTCAATCATCACAATAACCGGGATCCATCCATTACTTGGGACTTGATAGCTCACTGTTTCATTTGACCCCTGTCCAATAACGGAAATCCCAGCAGAATCACTCTCCGAACTCACATACTGAAATTGATGGACACCACCGGGGAGGATCATACTCATAGTGAGGGTGGCTGTCAGAAGCAATATCAAGATAGTGATAATGAGTGTTGGATTGATTTTTCCTGCGGAGCGTGAGGTGTCTCGGCGGCGGGTTGATCGGGTATTTTCTGCATATGCTGACAGTGCGTATGCAATCCCACCAAAGCCAATAAGGATATATGACAGTCCTTGCCCACCAAGGATTGCTCGTGTTCCAAGTAATACTGCTAATTCTTCCTGTGCTGTTGTTGTGAGTGATCCCATTGTGGTGACTGCAGTTCCAAGATTAGGAATCACAACAACAAAATCACCAATCGCGAGTGCTTTTGCAACAACCTGTGACTCACTGACTGGTGGTTCAGACCCATCCTGATCGGTGACAACATTCGCATCACCACGGGTGATATATCCATCTGATGTTGTCCCAACGACTCGATGTGTGACTAATCCACCACCGTTGAGATTAACAGCGTCAAAGGTAACAATATCACCCTCCTCAATTGGTCCAGCTAATGCTGTTGGAATCGCAATAAACCCATCACCAGCGCTAATGGTCGGAGCCATACTCCCCGTTTCAACATATGCCGGACCAACTGGCTGTCCGAGAAGTGCCCCGGCGAGCATTGAAATAACAAATAATAGTGCTAGCGCGCCGCCAACCCGTTTGAGTACCTGTACTAGCACCATGGCTCTGATACATGATTATACTATCTCAATCATTTAGTGTCTTTCAATCATACAAAAATCAAAAATCAAAAATCAAATTAATTGAACATGCTAGAGGAACCATGCTCAGATACTGTCGATAGCAGGGTCAATCGCTTATGAACGTATTATCCACCTAGTTCAACGTCATACGTTCATTATTTTGCAATGACGCACTCCTGTTTGATGCGTTACTCAGGGAGTGATAGCAAGCGTTTTGTGTCTGATGTTAACTGATGACGCTGGTGATGCAGTAATCCGAGCGTCAATTCCACCGGTGATTACTCCGATCAACTCGTGTCTTCTCGTATGATCTATACTGATAGAAGAAGTCGAATACAACGACACTCATCGCTAGATCGGTCGACTTCGGTATTGTATCTAGTGCTAAAAATGCCTTACATAACTGCGAGTGCTGCGGTTGAGAAAATAATTGGACATTGTCCCGTAAAAAGCAACTGACGACAAAGATGTGTTCACTTCTCATGAAGAGGAGAATAGCGTTTATGTAAACTGTATACCGTATAAGAAAATACTACAGGGTATTTTTCGGGTTATCCGATTATGATATTTCCCCACATTTCCCTCCAAAGTCATTTAATTCTGATTTTGGCTCATCAAAAGATCATATTTTTGGATAAGTTTCCGGGAGAAGCCCTGAAAAAGAAATATATTCTCTCTATACAATAACTGATCACGATGTTATCATTTCGGTGATACGAAATTATGACTATATCCTCATAGATTATATAGACAATGTAGCTGATTGGTCCCTTGTTCGTCGTCAGACTCGCGTATTTGAGGCGTGTCTGCGGAACTGATATGACTTCGAATATCTAAATATGATAATATCACGCTTCATGTGGCGAGGAATTATTTTTGCAATTGTAATTGCACTTGGGGGAGCGGTTCTACTTGGATGGGCACCCTCTCCAACATCAACAGGAGCCGCATCACTCACGACCGATCAGGGAAACACCGATTTTGACGTAACGGTAACGACACAAGGGCGGTGTGGTCCAACATGTCTCAACGTCGCGACAGTAGTAACAAACCAACAGACAACACAAGCAACAAATATAGAAATCACAGCTCAAGTGTTCCCTGGATACGTGGAATCAGCAAGCAGCGCCACAACAACAGCAGTCTATCGAACAGAAGAACAAGTTGGGACACTCGCCCCAGGGGAGCGAAAAAGTATTGACCGGTCCGTTCGGTGGGGTAGTGCAGAGGCTCTGTCGATCAAAGACCAGGGTGGACGCGTGACTATTCTCATTGAAATCCAATCCACAGATACAGAAGTGACCTTCCGCGAGCATTATGATCTTATATAACAAATACGAAACGTGAGTGGTAACGAATCTTATCATAAGCACACGTTCACCCATCGTGCATCAGAATAATCACGAACTGAATGTGTCTGACCCTTTCGACGTGACAAGAGTGTTATCTGTTTATATTTTATATTGCACTTTCGCACTAGCACTAGCACTAGCACTACCACTGCCACTTCTACTGAGATACCCAGTTACACATTAGCGATCCTTTCGCCTGGGGGTGCACAAGATATTATAAATAAGTGATACAACGACGCAATATCTCGTCGTCATGCGATTATCTAATATATTAATGATAAGTCATAATTGTATTAATCCTTCTTTTGAACCATCAATACGCATTAACTCTAAGATTATATCAATAACTAACGATAGATAACAACGGATATACCTTCACAAAACCAATATGATATATCGCATCTTATACACGCCGAGGAGCTCTTGCCCTGTTCATCACAGGAGGTGTCTGGTGGATAACTGAGACAGACGCATTTAGCTCTGCGGAGACAAGCCGATCAGCCACTGTCGGCGCCAGCTCCGATGACGTTGCACTCCTCGGAATCGGGGGTATTGATTCACGAACGGCGTTTAATGAACCCCACGCGATTACACTTACAAATCAGACTCAAACCCCAGTCGAGGTGACTATTGAGAGCCGGAATGGTCGGTTCAACTTCAGCACATCTCAAATTAATTTAGCATCTGGGGAGAACAGAGAGATTTCTGTTTCCACCACCAGCACTGAGACCGGCGAAGTTTCAGACTTTCTCCGATTCGTTGCGACGTCGCTTGAGTACGGAACGAATATTGAGGCAACTCGACGACTCACGCTGAAGTCCGAGTCTGCTGGAGCTGACAGAGGGCTCCTCATCTATGCGGTCAAGACTTCACAGTCGAATGGCGATATCAGAGTGTACAATCCAGCCACCGATACAGTCAGTAACCCGCCACAGAGTCGCCCTGCATCTGCTCTTGGAGACACAGCAGATATCGTCGGCGACAGTGCGGTCGACATTCCGTACCTCACTAAGCAAGGCAAAAATCGAGTGTATGCTACAACTGTAGGGGAGAGTTCGGACACACAAATCCCGAAGCAAAACAGTGCTAAACCAAAAATTGACCCGAATAAGCCAACACGGATCGCAGTTGGTGAGTGGCAACCAGCAGATCTGTCGGGGAAACTTATTCTTGCCGAGAGTAATCAAGGAAACATCGCGGGCATTGATGCGGACGGAAACGCTGAGGTGATCGCCAGACCCGGAAACGGCTGTAGTGCTGTCATGGGTGTTGCTGACGTTGACGACGATGGGAACGATGAGATAATCTTCTTTGATGGGTCTCAAGAAATCCGGTATCTCAATCAGGATGGTAGTACAGAAAAAGTCCCAACCGGAGGCGTAGGAAGCAACAACGGGAGTGGAATCGGTCCGCCTGCAGATTTTGACGGTGATGGCGTTCCACGAGTTCCATTCATCGACGGGAGTCAAAACCCGACTCTTATTACGAGTGATGGGGTAAAAACACGACTGAATAAGAATGGTGTTGCAAAAAAAGCCGGCGTCGCACCCGTTGATATCGACGCTGACGGCGATCTCGAATTGTTATTCTTTGGCAATGATGAGGGGAAGGTACAATATGTCGATGATGTTCTGGGGTCCAACACGATTGAAACACTCAAAGTAGAGGGAAGCACGATCTCCCCTGAGGAAAAAATTGGCTTAGGATTCGGCAGACAGCCATAGATCGCTCCTATGGGACCGTCTGGCGGTATGTTATTCTTTCAATTCACGTATTGAGTTTCGCTATTAATTGAACGCCTAGCACATTTGAACACACGTTCCTCACCCCCTTTGTATTGTAATAAACACTGGTTGAGGATGGCATATATGTCTACTCTGCCCAGATACTGAATCCTTGCAGACCGGGGTAAATCCTTCATACGACAGTGCAACATGCAAGATCCTTGCATTCAGTGATTACTTCTGTGCTGTCCAAGCACAGGGAAGGCTGAGAGAAAATATCACAAACAGCAGAGAACTCACGAGAGAGACTACATATGTATCCAATTAAAATTGGGTCCCAGGGGACACGATAATCACTGACAGATTGATTGAGTGGATGATTTGGTAAGTACGAGTTCACACATCGAGGGTAAATTCTCCTGTGTGTTCGGTGGCGGTTTTCTCTTTTTCATTCACAGTTTTCACCGCAATCGTGTATGCTTCTGTGTCATCAATTGAGAGAGTTGGTGGGACATACAGTGTCGCGGGGGTCAACTCATATCGATACGTTCCAATCTCCGTTGTGCCCGTCCCATCTGGGGTGATCTCTTTCGTGAGGAGTTCGTCTCCACTGTCGTCCACGATTGAGAGTCTGATGGCGATGATTGGGCGGTTGTCATCCTCGACCACGAGTGAGTCGACACCGAGACATCGATTATCATGCTCATAGAACGGGGTCCCGAGTTCGACAATCCGTGGGTTGCGACGAATGCGGGTCATGATCGTCGCCCATGGAACGACGCGATACCCAGCAACTGACCCCAGAATTCCAATCAGTGACAGGATCCCTGGCATAAGCACCTGCTGTGGGACGACTCGTTGATTGATCAGCGTCTCTTCGGGTGGAATCACAATCGTCTCAACCGTTGATGCCTC
>ERZ1034519.111-NODE-111-length-14636-cov-16.489953_pt1 | contig 14636 bp, 12 predicted proteins | sample MGYA00520655_ERZ1034519 | MGnify/ENA primary metagenome ERZ1034519 (study PRJEB33760, sample SAMEA4777702) | hypersaline lake metagenome | biome: hypersaline environment; feature: brines | place: Spain | collected 2012-08 | depth 0 m ...
GCGAGGTGGGCAAGATTACGCTCGACGACACGTTCAGCGAGCGGGACTCGATGAATGAGGCCATCGTGGAGGAGCTGGACAAGGCCTCCGACCCGTGGGGCGTGAAGGTGATGCGCTACGAGCTGAAGGACATCCAGCCGTCGCAGGACATCGTGCTCACGATGGAGAAGCAGATGGAGGCCGAGCGCGAGAAGCGAGCCGAGATCACCGAATCCAGCGGGGAGCGGGACGCCCGAATCAACGTGTCGGAGGGAAACCGGCAGAAGTCGATCCTGATGTCGGAGGGCCAGCGGGAGGCCCGCGTGAACGAGGCGGAAGGGGAGGCCCGCGAGATGGAGCTCATCGCGGAGGCGACGGCCAACGGCATCGAGCGCATCGCGGACGCCATCGCCCAGCCCGGCGGCTCCCTGGCCGTCAAGATGCGGCTCACCGAGCAGTTCATCGACCGCCTCGGCGAGATCGTGGACGGCGCCAACGTGAGCGTGCTCCCGATGGAGGCCGCCAATCTGAAGTCGTTCTTCGAAGGCGCATCCGAAGTTACGAATCCGATCCAGAATAAGTAGCCGTCCTTCCTGCCCACGCGCTCATCACGCCAATTTCCCTGAATTCCATGGACGCCTCCCCCTTCGAATTCCTCAACACCCTCAGCCTCGGCATTTTGTCGATACTGGCCCTCTACGTGGCCTACAAGTTCCTGCGGGCCATCCGGTTCGTGCCGCAGCAGAACGCCTACGTGGTGGAGCGGCTCGGCAACTACCACAAGACGCTGCGCGCCGGCTTCCACGCCCTGATCCCGTTCATCGACCGCGTGGCCTACACGCTCGACCTCCGCGAGCAGGCCATCCCGGTGGAGCCGCAGGAGTGCTTTACGGAGGACAACGTGCGGGTGGAGGTGGACGGCATCATCTACCTGAGCGTGACCAACCCCGAAAACGCGGCCTACGGCGTGACCGACTACCGCCGCGGGGCCATTCAGCTGGCGCAGACCACCACCCGCTCGGTCATCGGGCGGATGGAGCTGGACACCACCTTTCAGGAGCGGGCGGCCATCAGCCAGGCGGTCGTGGAGGTGCTCAGTGAGGTGGAGCAGACCTGGGGCATCAAGGTGCACCGCTACGAGATCAAAAACATCGACACGCCGCGCACGGTGCAGCAGGCGATGGAGCGGCAGATGACGGCGGAGCGGGAGCGCCGCGCCACGGTGGCCCGGTCGGAGGGCAAGCAGCAGTCCACGGTCAACGACGCCGAGGGCGAGAAGCAGGAGCTGATCAACCAGTCGGAGGGCGAAAAGCAGCGCCGCATCAACGAGGCCGAAGGACGCGCGCAGGAAATTGAGGCCCTGGCCGAGGCGACGGCGGAGGCAATTGAGCGGGTGGCCGCGTCCGTCTCCGCACCGGGGGGCGAGGAGGCGGTGAAGCTACGACTCGCGGAGCAGTACCTCGACACCATTGCCAAGCTGGGCAAGGAGGAGAACGAGGTGCTCCTGCCGGCGGACCTCACGAAGTACGAGTCGGTCATCGACGGTCTCTCGCTCGACGAATTCACGCTCCGGCCCGACGGCGAGACGCCCCGGCCGTCCGGGGATGGGGCGGCAGGGGAGAGCCGATCACAGGACGACTAGACCCGTGTCGGGGCCGAGAAGGGAGGACTAACTACTCCACCGGCTTCCGGAAGACCATGAAGTGCTGGCGGGGAAGCATGTCTTTGGTCTCCACCCATTCCAGGCCCACGGCCCGCATCTCCTTCTTGGCCTGGGCCTCCGTCATCTTGTGGAGCGTCTTGATGGGGATGCTCGGGTCCTCCCGGGGGTACTCGACGAGGACGACGCGGCCGCCCGGCGTTAAATCCTCCATGAGCGCCGTCATCATCTCGTAGGGGTGGGAAAACTCGTGGTAGGCGTCCACCATGTAGGCGAGATCGACCGAGTCGGCCGGAAGCTGGGGGTCCGTGACCGTGCCGCGGATCGGGGTCACGTTGTCTACCCCCCGCTCATCGATGCGCTCCCGCATCATATTAAGCATCTCCGGTTGAATGTCGACCGCGAGGATGTTGCCCTGCGGCACCCGTGGGGCCACGCGGAACGAGAGGTACCCTGTCCCGGCCCCAATGTCGGCCACGGTGTCGGACGGGCCGAGCGGCAGGCTATCGACGAGCAGGTCGGGACGCTCCTTTTCCGCCCGTGCGGGGCGCTCCAACCAGTTGGCCCCGCGGTGGCCCATTACCTTCGAGATCTCGCGGCCCATGTACACCTTGCCGATGCCGTTTCGGCTCGGGGCGCGCTGGCTGTAGACGCCGGAGGTATCGGTCGTGTCCGGCGGGGCGGGGGCCGCCCGCGCACGGCGCTCGTCCGGACCGAACGAATACAGCAGCCCGCCGGCTGCGAGCAGAAGCGCGAGGCCTGCAGTTCCGAATACCAAAGACCTGGACATGAGAGACCGGAATACCGATGAGGAGAACCTATGGACCCGCCCGAATGCAAATGGCCGCTGGGGGTTGTCCCCACAGCGGCCAGATGGACGGGCGTATCAGCCTTCTTACAATGTCGTTCCGGGGTGCCAAACGCAGCCCCGGAAGGGCCCTACCCAATCAGCTTCTTGCGGTCGGTTCGGGCGAACCGTTGCTTCGACGCCCACGCGGCCCGGTAGGCCGTCTCGACGCGTTCCCGAAGCACACCGCCCGTCGCGGAAAGCGCGAACGAGACAGGGGCAAGCAGCGTGTTGAGGAGCAAAAACCCCACAATGTACGGACGCGACTGGGGGCGCCCAAAAATGTAGGTCTCAAGTCCGATGTACGCAGTCCAAAGAAAAGCGAGTGTGAGATATACAGCCATATGAAGCTTATATAATTTGATTAGAAGGTATGGTTTTTCGCGACGGGTCCACCCGAAGGAAAAGTCTGCGGGGACACCGTCAATGGAGACAATGTGGTCTTTAAGCCGGTTTGTGTCATTTTGTCTCCGTAAAACCGGATCAGTTCATACGGAAGGGAGGCACGGCAGTTTTGCGACATACAGATCTTTACGACGACGATCATCAGATGAAGGAGGGAGGTCCACATTGTTGTGGATGGATGAAGAAACGTGTACAGAAGTGTATGGGCTCTTACTCAAAGCCGGGACGTGTAGGCGGTACGCTCCGGTTCTGGAGAAAGCGCCGATGGGCCTTGGGCCTGCATCTTGAAGACCGCATCCGTCACGGCGACCACGAGGAAAGAATGGACGGGGGGCCTGCCTGAGAGGCGGTCCTCGCGTCCCACTGAGGCCGACCGACGGCGTCGCTCTCGGCCGCCAGCGCCGAGGCGTGCGGAATGCGGAGACCAGATGGATCTGGGGCGTCGAATCGAACCCCACTCGTCTGCATGCATTGCACTTGAATCCATCCGTATTGCCGGCCGAAGCGTCTCTCGTCGGCCCAGGCATTTGCGCTCCTCATACTTTCCCGTCGCCTTATGTCGATTCTCCGGTCGAGTCGTCTCCTCCAGATTCTGCTCGGCATTATCGGGGTCGTGTTCACCGTGCTGCTCGTCACCCCGGGCCTGGTCGTCGAGTACTTCTGGTTGAGCGAGCTGGACTACTCGAGCGTGTTCTGGACGATCCGGGGCGCGCAGGTACTGCTGTTCGTGCTCGTCTTTCTGGTCGCGGGGCTGTACTTCGGGGGCAACTTCCGTGTCCTGATCGGCAACATCCCGCCCCTCTGGGCCTCGCGCTGGGCCCAAGAGGGCGAGGCGCCCGAGGTGGGGGGGGAGCCCCTCACCCGCGATCGACTGCAGCGCCTGGGCTACGTCGTCGCGGGCGTGCTCAGCCTGCTCTTCGCCGCCGGGTTCTCGGGGCGGTGGAATGACCTGCTCCGGTTCTGGTACGCGGGGTCCTACGGACAGGCCGATCCCGTCTACGGGGTGGACCTGGCGTTCTACATGCTGGAGCTTCCGTTCCTGCAGTCGCTACAGAGTGCCGTCGTCGGACTGGCCTTCCTCGGCCTCCTGGCCCTCGTAACCGGATACGTCATCGCCGGGCAGATCGGCATCCAGGACGGCGGGTTCGAGGCGGATTCCGGGGCCCTCCGGCACCTTGGGGCGAACCTGATCTTCCTCCTGCTGGGATGGGCATGGGGCTTCTACCTGGACCTGTACGAGCTTCTGCAGGAGGGCGGCGGCGCGGTGTACGGCGCGGGCTACACGGACGTGAACGTCGTGATTCCGGCCCTGTACGTCATGGTCGCCGCCACACTGGTGCTTGCGGGGCTGGTCGGCCTCAACCTGTACCGGCGGCGCCTCCGTCTGCTGGGCATCGGAGGGGCCGGGTACCTCGTCCTCCTGGTCGGTGGGCTCGTGCTGGCGCCGTCGCTCGTGACGCAGCTCACGGTGCTGCCCAGCGAGCTGCAGGTGGAGCGTCCCTACCTGGAAAACAACATTGACATGACCCGCGAGGCGTACGCGCTCGGGGACTTCAAAGAGCGCTCGTACCCGGCCCAGCCGGACCTGCCGGCGGACGCTGTGGAGCAAAACGAGGAGACCATCGACAACGTGCGGCTCTGGGACCCCCGCCTCCTGATCGACACCTACCGCCAGCTCCAGGAGATTCGCCTCTATTACGAGTTTTACAGCGTGGACGTCGACCGCTACATGCTCGACGGCGACTACCGGCAGGTGATGGTGTCGCCCCGCGAGCTCACCCAGCAGTTGCCGGAGGACACCTGGGACAACCGGCACGTCCGCTTCACGCACGGCTACGGCTCGGTCTCCAACCTCGTGGCGCGAGAGGGCTCGGAAGGCAGTCCGGAATTTCTCACGCAGGACATTCCGCCCCAGTCGAAGTACGAGTCGCTCGACGTGGACAACCCGGCGCTCTACTACGGGGAGCGCACGCCCACCTACCGAATCGTGCCCGCGGGCGTCCCGGGCGACTCGTTGGAGCTGGACTACCCCCGCTCCGGCGAAAACAAGTACACCCGGTACGGCGGGGAGGGGGGCGTTTCCGTCGGGAGCTTCTGGAAGCAGCTGCTCTTCTCCTACTACATGGGCGACTTTAACATTCTTCTCACCGACTACATCCAGGACGACAGCCAGATCCAGTTCTGGAATCAGGTGGAAGAGCGAGTGCGTCACGTCGCCCCCTTCCTGAAGCTCGACAAGGACCCCTACCTGGTTCACGGCGACGACCGTCACTACTACATCGCGGACGCCTACACGACCAGCAACTCGTTTCCCTACTCGGAGCCCATTCGGGGGCAGCAGGGCTACCAGGGCACACGCTACATCCGAAACTCGGTGAAGGTCGTGGTGGATGCGTACAACGGGGACGTTTCCCTGTACGTCTCGAACCCGGAGGATCCGATCATCCAGACCTACCAGCGGATCTTCCCGGACCTCTTCCAGCCGCTCGACGCGATGCCGGAGCTGCTGCAGAACCACATCCGGTACCCGCAGGACTTTTTTGAGATCCAGATGGAGCGGTACCGGCGCTACCACCAGACGCAGCCGCAGGTGTTCTACAACAACGAGGACCTTTGGACGCGGCCGCAGGAGCAATACGCGAACCAGCAGCGCAAGATGGAGCCGTATTACATCCTCACGGACCTGCCGGGAAAGGACGATGCCGGGCTGGAGTTCATGCTCATGTTGCCGATGACGCCCGACGGGCGTGACAACATGATCGGCTGGGTGGCCGCCCGGTCCGACCCGCCGAACTACGGGGAGGTGGTTGTCTACGAGCTCCCGAAGGACCGGCTCATTCGCGGCCCCAATCAGATTGAGTCGCGCATCGACCAGGACACCGAAATTTCCCAGCAGCTGTCGCTGTGGGACCAGCGGGGATCGAGCGTCATCCGCGGCAACCTGATTGTGGTGCCCATTGAGGAGTCGTTCCTCTACGTCGAGCCGATCTACCTGATCGCCGACGAGATTCAGATTCCGGAGATGCAGCGCGTCATCGCGGCGACCGACCAGGATGTTGCGATGAAGCGGACCCTGCGCCAGTCGCTCAACAGCGTGCTGGGCGAGCAGGTCGTGGAGACGCGCGACCAGGCGTTGGCCCAGATGCAACAGGCGGCACAGACGGCCCAGGCCGCGTCGCCGGAGCAGGTGGAGGGGCTGGAGCGGGCCAAAGAGCTGATTCAGGAGGCGCGAGACGCCCTTCAGGGCGGCGACTTCGCCACCTTCGGCGATCGGTTCGACGAGCTACAGCAGGTGCTCAACGATGTGCCGCTCCCCGACACCACCGGCACCGTTCCGCCCCCGACGTCCTCCGACACGACCGGCACCATGACGGCCCCGACGGGGGACGTGTCGGAGGTGACCGGCGGGTCGTAGGGCCACTCCGCCTCACCGCTTCTGAATCAGGATCCAGTTGTTCTCCGCCTCGTCGCGGTAGAGCCGCACGTCGACGAGGGTGGGGCGCATCTGGTAGGTGAACGTGTACGTGAAGTACTCGTCGAGCCCCCCCTCCCGAACCCCGTCCTTGAAGCGGCCGAAGAACAGCGGGTTGTTGCTGCACGGCGCCAGCTCCGTGAAGAAGTTGGCCCCGACGGCGTCTGCCGGATCGATGCCGCTTAGGTTCGACTCGTAGCGGTTGTAGAACTGCACGACCCCCGCGTCGTCAATCTGAATGATGCCGAACGGGGCCGCATTTAGCTCGTCCTCGTCGACGTGACGCAGCTCCTCCCCCACCCCCTCGTCGTCGAACGCGAGGTCCGTTGCCGGCGGCTCAGGCTCGTCGGCGTCGCCCGAGTCGCCGGGGGCGGAGTCCGGGTCGTCTTCACGCAGGTACGAGTACGGATTCTGAGAGTCAGCCATGAGGACGGACGCAGTGAAGAGACGGGCGATCAGGACGCGACCACGGTCACGCCTGTGAGCAACCGAGGCCCGGAGGCCTCAGCATGCGGATTCTCAACCTCAGTGCGGTACTCTCGTATTCGTCATGCGGGGCATCGATCCGTCGTGTCGGACATCGGGCTTGGTTTGGGGGACGGAATTGGATGTAACCAAGTCGCTATGAACAAGAGCGAGAATAAGTGCCAAGAATCCTCGGTTGATGCCTTCTATACCATCTCACTGGAGTCCCCAATCTATGCATTGGAAGTGACTTTTCGAAGTCGCCACTGAGGTGGGAGCGCGCAACGGTTGTCGTCGAATCTGAGGCAGAGGCGAATGGCACAAGACGTAGGTGAGTCGACAGGCGTCGACTCTGAATTTGAAAAACTCAAACAGCGTGTCAGGACAGACCTGCGCGATCCACTAGAAGAGCAGTGGACGGAGGTGCTGGAGCAGTGGCCGGAGGCGTCTCCCTCTGAGCGTCAGGCCGTGCGCCAGTACGTAACTGAACTCCGCGATCGGGTGCTCAACAGCCTGCTGGCGGCCGACACCGCCGACGAACTCAAGCGGGGGCTCGCCCTCGGGTACGCCGAGATGAAATGTCACTGGACAATGCTTAACACGCGCATACAGCATCAGACGGCGCAAAATGGCCGTCCCGACGAGCCGCTCATCTATCGTGCGACCTGCGTGAGCCTCATCGTGCAGACCCTGGAACCGCTTCTCAGCCGGGAGCACGTGCAGAACCTTGCGTCCTTTTTGGCCGAGCCGCTCAGCTGACCGAACCGGCAGGCCACCGGCTCCATCGAAGATTTTGGGAGAATCTGGTTCAGATCCGCTCCGTCGAGGGGGCGCCCGTTGCGAAGCGGGGGCGCCCTTTTCTACATTCTGCGCCGTTGTAGCCCCCTCGAACCCGAGTGGGGGCGTGTGTACCCTCGACGCAGATTTGACACAACACCTCAGCCCCATGGAGTGGATTGCCTCCCCCGAAGCGTGGATCGCGCTCGGTACACTGACGGTCCTTGAGATCGTCCTGGGCATCGACAACATCGTGTTCATCTCAATCCTGTCGAACAAGCTGCCGGCGAAGCAGCAGCCGCTCGCGCGGCGTGTGGGGCTGGGACTGGCCCTCGCCGGGCGCATCGTGCTTCTGCTCTCGATCAGCTGGGTGATGTCCCTCACCGCGCCGCTCTTTTCGGTGCTAGCACACGCCTTCAGCGGGCGCGACCTGATTCTGCTGATCGGCGGGTTCTTTCTCATCGGCAAGGCGACGACGGAGATCCACGACAAACTGGAAGGGGAAGACGGCGAGACGGAGGCCCAGGCCGAGGTGACCTTCACGAGCGTCATCGCCCAAATCTTTCTGCTCGACCTCGTCTTCTCCCTCGACTCCGTGATCACGGCGGTGGGGATGGCCGAGCACGTCGAGGTTATGATCACCGCCGTGACCATTGCCATCTTCATTATGATGGCCTCGGCGGAGACGATCTCGTCCTTCATCCAGGCGCACCCCACTCTGAAGATGTTGGCGCTGAGCTTCCTGCTGCTGATCGGGGTCACGCTCGTGGCGGAGGGGCTGGGGCAGCACATTCCGAAGGGCTACATCTACTCGGCGATGGCCTTCTCGGTGCTGGTGGAGGTGCTCAACCTGAGCGCCGTCCGGGAGGGTGATGAGAAAGAAAAGGTGGACGAGCCCGTCCGCCTCCACCGGCCCCGGCTGCGGCGGGCGGTGGAGCGTGCGGTGGAGAGAGAGGGCTCCTCGTAGGGGGGCGGAGAGGCTACGGCGTCACGACCCAGTCGCCGTGGGCGTCGAGCCGGCTCCGGACGCGGTCGGGCCGCTCCTGGCCGGGCGTTCCGTCGGTCTCGTACGCGTCGAGAACGGCACCGGGATCGACAGGGCCCGGCTCCGCATCCGCGGCCTGCTGGTAGGCAGAGCGGAAGGGCACGCCCTCGGCAACCCGCTCCAGCGCCCGCTGGGTGGCGAGAATGTCGGGGGCACACGCGGCCCGCGTCCGTTCGGGATTGAACGTGACGCCCCGCACCACTTCGGCGAGCGCGGTGAGGACGTCGGATGTCATCTCCACGCTGCGCAGGACCGCCGCTTTCGTGAGCTGGAGGTCGCGGTGGTAGCCGCCCGGCAGGTTCGACGGGCCGGTGGCGAGGGATTGCATCTGGGCGGCGAGGCGGTGGTGGTAGGCCCGCGCCAGCTCCAGCACGTCCGGGTTCTGCTTCTGCGGCATGATGCTGCTGCCGGTGCAGTGCTCCGGCGGCAGGTCCACGAAGTCGAACTCGGCGGTGGCGAAGAGGACGAGGTCGGACGCCAGGCGGTTGCAGGTGGCACCGACCTGCGTGCAGGCGTGGCCCACGGCGAGTGCGTGCTTGCCCCGGCTCAGCTGCACGGCCGTGGCGTGGGTCTGCACGGCGCGGAAGCCGAGGCGGTCGGCCACGGCCTCGCGCGGCAGGTCGATCACGGGCACGCCGTAGCCCGCGGCGCTGCCGAGGGGGGACACGTTAATCCGGCGGCGGGCATGGCGGAGGGCATCGAGGTCGCCCGCCAGCGTCTCCGCGTACCCCAGGGCCCAGAGGGCGGCGGTGGACGGCATGGCCCGCTGCAGGTGGGTGTAGCCCGGCATGAGAACGTCCGGGTGTCGGGTCGCGAGCTCGCACAGCGCGTCGGCGAGGGCGGCGGCCCGGCCCCCGATCGCGGCGAGGGCGTCGCGGAGGTAGAGCCGGAGCGCCGCGAGCACCTGGTCGTTGCGGGAGCGCCCCGTGTGCAGCTTTTCGCCGGCCGCCCCGGCGCGCTCGGTCACGAACCGCTCGATCACGGTGTGGCAGTCCTCGTCCTCGGGCGTCACGGTCACGTCGCCCGCCTCAAACGCGTCGAGCAGGGCGTCTAGGGCGTCGCCGATCCGCGTCCACTCCGTTTCCGAAAGCACGTCGATCTGGCGGAGGCCCCAGGCGTGGGCGCGGCTCGCCCGCACGTCGTAGGGCAGCAGCAGGCGGTCCCATTCGTAGTCGTCCCCGACCGTGAAGCGGTGGGCCCAGTCGTCGGTCGCGGGCGTGGCGTCTTTTTGCCAGAGAGGGGCAGTCATTTGGGGTGTGGGGGTGTGAGAGTGGAGAGGGTGGGGGGCTGCGTTTCCGGGGGCCTCCCGTTCGGCCCTACGCGGCCCGCGAAAAGTAGGCCCGGATTAGGTCCCGATAGACGGTGACGGCCCGTTTCACCTCGTCCACGTCGATCCGCTCTTCGGCGGTGTGGGAGCGGTTGCTGGGGCCCGGTCCCATCTTGACGGTGGGCACATCGTGGAGGAAGACCCAATCCGAGGAGGTCGGGGAGCCGAAGGGCTCGGCGTCGGGGCGGGCGGCCCGGGCGGCCCGGACGATCCGCGCGTCCTCGGGTGTGGCGCAGGGCACGAGGCGGTCGCTGTAGACCTCCACGTCCGCGTCTACCGCTTCGGATACCAGCCCCGCAATCTCGTCGTGCGTGTAGGCGGGCGTGGTGCGGAGGTCAACGGTGAAGACGCAGTGCTCGGGCACCACGTTGTGCGCCTCGCCGCCCTCGATGGTGGTGACGGTTGCGGTCGGCGCACCGAGGTGCGGGTCCGCCCGGTCGAGGGAAAGATCCTCGAGCTGTCGAATCGCCGTCATCGCCGCGGGGATCGCATTGTCGCCGAGGTGCGACCGTCCGGCGTGTGCGGCCGTCCCCCGGGCGTGGATCTTCAGGATGAGAAGGCCCTTCTGGGCGACGCAGGGGCGGAGCGTGGTGGGCTCCCCGACAACGGCGGCGGACAGGGACGGAAGGTTGGGACGCAGGTCCTGCAGCCCGTTCTTCGTGCCCCCGGACTCCTCGTGGGTCGTGAGGCCGACCAGGAGCCGGCCATTGGTCGGGGCCCAGCCGTCCGCCGCCAGGGAGAGCAGCGCCGTCGTCATCGCGGCGCCGCTGGCCTTCGCGTCCACGGCGCCCCGGCCGTAGAGGACGCCGTCTGTCTCGACCGGCTCGAACGGGTCGTACGGATGGTCGTCGGAGGGCGGCACGACGTCGAGGTGCGAGTTGAGGAGCAGCGTGTCGTCGCCCTCGCCGATCCCAAACGCCACGTTGTCCTCGTGCCGGAGCACATCGACCCCGGCGCGGCGGACGTGCTGCTCTACGAAGCCGGCGATCGCCGCCTCCTCGCCCGTGAGGGAGGGGATGCGAACGAGGGCCTTGAGGAAGTCGACGGCGGCTGTGTTCGTCGAAGAAAGTGCCATTGCACCCGGGAAGTCGGTTGATGTATCACGTCGTTGCCCGATTCTCGCCTCTCGAAACGTGAAACGCATGTCGTGGGGAGCAGAGACACCGGGCACGATTCACGCATCACAATTCACGCATCACAATTCACGCATCACGCCTCCAGTACGACCTCCGTGGCCTGCGACCGAGCCAGGAGGTCGCCCGGGCCGCAGATATACACTGCGCCAACGGAACCGTCGAGGGCGTCGAGCGCCGTTTCGACCTTGACGCGCATGCCGCCTGCGATCCACCCCTCCGCGATTCCCTGCCGGGCGGTGCCCGGGGGACAGGTGGCCAGGCGAGACGCGGGATTCTCGGCGTCCCGGCGCACGGCCCCCGCCTCGGTGACGTAGAGCAACGGGTCGGCCGCGAGGGCCTCGGCCAGCGCACGGGCAACCGTGTCGGCGTTCACGTTGTAGACCTGCCCCTCGTCGTCAATGCCGAGGGGGGCCACGACGGGCACCAGCGACCGGGCCATCAATCCCTCCAGAAGGGAGGGGTCGACGTGCTCGATGTCGCCGACCCATCCGAAGTCGACGGTCCGCCCGTCGACGTCCCACGCCGGGCGTTTGGACACCTGGACCAGGGTGGCGTCGGCCCCCGACACCCCTACCGCGGTGAGGTCGTGCTGCTGGGCCTCCGACACGAGGGTCGTGTTGAGCGAGCCCCGCATGGCCCACTGCGCGATCTTGAGGTCGAGGTCGGTCGTGATGCGACGGCCCTGGACCCGCTCCGGCGTGTGGCCGAGCCGGTCCGCGAGGGCCGTCATCTGCGTGCCGCCGCCGTGGACGAGCACCACCGGGGCGTCCTCGTGCAGCGCCTGGACACTGGGCCAGAGGTCGGCCAGTGCGTTCGGCTCGTCGAGGAGCGATCCGCTGATCTTGATTACCGTCGGCGCTTTCGTCTTACTGGTCATCAGGATTGATACTGCTTCGCGTCGTTTAAGTAGCAAGAAGAGAGCACGGGAGCGTGGGGGCGCGGGGGATTGGGGTCTTTCCCAAGAGTGTAGAGGAGTACGCCCATGCTCCCGCGCTCTCATTCCCCCGCGCTCAGAGGCTCCACACGTACTGGAGAAGCGCCTTCTGCGCGTGGAGGCGGTATTCGGCCTGATCGAGGTGGGCGGCGTGCGGCCCATCGAGCACCGCGTCGTCCACCACCACGTTGCGGCGGACGGGGAGGCAGTGCAGGAACGCGCCGTTTCGGGTGCGTGCCATCAGGTCCGCGGTGATGCGCCAGTCGGAACGGGCCGCCCGGGCCTCGGACTCGGCCTCCGGGTTCTCGTACACGAGCGGGCCGCCCCACGACTTGGCGTAGACCACGTCGGCCCCCTCCGCCGCGGCCGCCTGGTCGCTCGTCGCCGAGACCGATCCGCCCTGCGTCTCGGCCAGCGCCTCCGCCTCGGCCATCACCCCCGGGTCGAGGGCGTGCGTGTCGGGGCGGGCCACGGTCACGTCCATCCCGCAGCGGGCCGCCGTGCGGAGCGCCGTGTTCGGCACGGCCATCGGCAGGGGCTTCGGGTGCGGCGCCCACGAGAGGACGAAGGTTTTGTCCGCAAGGGCGTCCCCGTACCGCTCGGTGAGCAGGGCCGCGTCGGCGAGGCCCTGACACGGATGCGCCCAGGCGGACTCCAGGTTGATGACCGGCACCGTCGCGTGCTCGGCGACAGTGCGGATGAGCGTGTCCTGTGCGTCGGCGCCGTAATCGGTGCCGGACGCGAAGACGCGGACGCCCAGGGCGTCGTGGTAGCGCGACAGCACGCCGATTGCCTCCCGCACGTGCTCGGCCGCCTCGCCGTCCATCACGGCGCCCAGCTCCCATTCGAGGGCCCAGCTCCCGTTGCCCGGCACCAGGGTCGTGTGGCGGGCCCCCAGGTGCGCGGCGGCGCCCTCCATCGAGGTGCGGGTGCGGAGCGAGGGGTTCATGAAGACGAGCCCGAGGGACGAGCCCGAAGCGGCCCCGGCGTGCAGGGTGCCGTCGTGTCGATGCTGCACGGCGGTGTGACGGAGCGCGTCCCAGGTGGCGTCCGAAACCGCGTCGACGCGGAGGATGTGCTGCAGGTCGTCCGTGCTGGAGGAGGACGAGGTTGTGGGGGACGGAGACGTTGGCATTGTTGTGGAGGAGATCAATCGCAGGGAGAAAGGGGAAATCGGCGGGTTTCCACGCGTCGGAGTCGTCACGTCAGTGTGCTCTGGCAGGGGCCGAGGTGGCGTCGAGGGCGGCGTGGAGCGCCTCCGCGAAGGCGGTCACGTCGTCGTCCGAGACGACGAGCGGGGGCATCAGGCGCATCACGTAGGGGTCCGACGAGCCGCCGACGAGCACATTCTGGTCGCGAAGCGCATCGATCACGGGCTCGGCCGGCCGGTTCAGCTTGAGCCCCATCAGGCAGCCGCGCCCGCGCACTTCCTCGACGACCGGCCCCACGGCCTCGGCCACCTGTGTGTGGATGTCGGTCGCCCGGCCCATCAGGTCGTCCTCCACCAGCGTCCGGAGGGTGGCCTCCACGGCCGCCATCGCGAGCATCCCCCCGCCGAACGTGGAGCCCTGGTCGCCGGGGTCCACGGCTGCGGCCACGGCGTCGTCCACGAGCACGGCACTCACCGGCACCCCGGCCCCGAGGCTCTTGGCGAGGGCAATGAGATCCGGCGTGGCGCCGAGGGGGGCGCTCATGGAAAACGTGCCGGTCCGCCCCACGCCCGTCTGCACCTCGTCGAAAATCAGAAGCGTGCCGGTCGCGTCGCAGAGGGCACGGAGGCCCTGCACGTAGTCGGCGGGCATCGCCCGCATGCCGGCGATGCTCTGGATCGGCTCCAGGAGGACGGCCGCAATCTCCTCAGAGGACAGCACCGCCTCCGCGGCGTCGAGGTCGCCCACCGGGACCCAGGTCGTCTCCGGAAGCACGTCCGTGTAGGGGGCGCGGTACGTCTCGTCGTGCGTGGTGGCGAGGCTGCCGAGGGTGCGTCCGTGCCAGCCCTGCTCCATCGCCACGACGCCGGACCGTCCCGTGTACGTCCGGGCCAGCTTCAGGGCCGTCTCGTTGGCCTCCGAGCCGGAGTTGGCGAAGAAGACGTTGCCGAGGCCGTCGGGGGCCAGGTCCGCCAGCCGCCGGGCGGCCCGGGCGCGGACCGGGCTGTGCGCGACGTTCGAGTAGAAGATGAGCTGCTCGGCCTGGGCCTGCACGGCCGCCACGACGTTCGGGTGGCAGTGGCCGAGCAGCGACACGCAGTGCCCCCCGTAGAAGTCGAGGTACCGGGTGCCCTCGGCGTCCCACACGTAGGGCCCCTCCCCCCGCACGAGCGCCATCGGCATCTTGTCGTACGTCGGGATCTCGAGTTGCTGCTCGATGTCGATAGTCTCGGCGGTGGTCATTTGGCGTGCTAGTTACGGGTGGAAGAGATATGAGACCGCGGACCGCCGTCGGCCGTCCGCGGTCGTTCTGTCAAGTGGAGACTGACACGGGCGAAGTAAGCAGTCCCGCCGTCTCCGGCAGTCCCAGCATGCGATTGAGGTTCTGGACGGCCTGGCTCGCGGCGCCCTTCAGCAGGTTGTCGAGGGCAAAGCCGAC
>ERZ1034519.116-NODE-116-length-14456-cov-11.134018_pt1 | contig 14456 bp, 14 predicted proteins | sample MGYA00520655_ERZ1034519 | MGnify/ENA primary metagenome ERZ1034519 (study PRJEB33760, sample SAMEA4777702) | hypersaline lake metagenome | biome: hypersaline environment; feature: brines | place: Spain | collected 2012-08 | depth 0 m ...
GCGACGATGGGCACCGAGTCGATGCCGATGCGCACCATCTGGATAAACAGGTTCTTCCAGTACATCCGAAACTCGTTGACCGACGCGAAGGCTCGGCCGATGAGGAGTGCGTACTGGCCGAGGGCACGAAGGGGGGCGAGAAACGAATTGAGCACCGCGGGGCGGGCGGCTGTTGGAGAGGGCACTCTGCGAAAGAGGTCCCGTAGGCAGAGAGAACTGCGCCTTAGGACGCACGCGTAGTGCACACCCGGATTGGCGGGGAGGTTCCTCTGTGAACGACGCTTGATCTGATCACTGATTGCGGACGGTGGCATGGCGAGTTCGAACCCTCAGTACGTGTGCCAGGAGTGCGGCCACGAGGCCCACAAGTGGATGGGCAAGTGCTCCGGCTGCGGGGCGTGGAATACACTCGTAAAAGAGACGGAGTCTGCCGATGTGGAGGCCCGCGTCCCGGATTTGACCCCCGACGGGCAGACCGGAGGGGGGGCGGCAAACCGGCCGACGCAGATCACCGAGGTGGACCTTAGTGAGGAGGCGCGGCTCCGCACCGGCGTCGACGAGTTCGATCGGGTGATGGGCGGGGGTATTATGCAGGGCTCGTTCAGCCTCATTGCCGGCGACCCCGGCATTGGCAAGAGCACGCTCATGACCGAGCTGGGCGGCTACCTGCCCACCCGTACGATCCTGTACGTCACCGGCGAGGAGTCGAAGCGACAGGTGAAGATCCGGGCCCAGCGGCTGGGCGTGGATTCCGACGCGCTCTACCTCCTGGCGGAGACGAACGTACAGGAGATTGCCAATGCGGTGGAAACGGTGGAGCCGGACCTGCTGGTGGCCGACTCCATCCAGACCCTGTACCGCCCCGACCTGTCGAGCGCGCCCGGCTCGGTAAGCCAGGTGCGCGAGAGCACCGCCTCGCTCCTCAAGCTGACCAAGGAGCGAGAGTTTGCCACCTTCCTCGTGGGGCACGTCACCAAGAAAGGCACCATCGCCGGGCCGCGGGTGCTGGAGCATATGGTGGACACGGTGTTGTACTTTGAGGGCGATCAGAACCACGCCTACCGCATCCTGCGCAGCGTCAAAAACCGGTTTGGGGCGGCCAACGAGATTGGGGTGTTTCAGATGCGCGAGGACGGCCTCCACGAGGTGCCCAACCCGAGCGAGCTGTTCCTCTCGGAGCGGGGCTACGGCGTGAGCGGCTCCACGGTGGTGTGCTCGCTGGAGGGCACGCGGCCCATCCTGGTGGAAATCCAGGCGCTGGTGACGCCCACCTCCTACAGCACCCCGCAGCGCACGGTAACCGGCTTCGCGTCGCAGCGGCTGCAGATGATCTTGGCGGTGCTGGAAAAGCGCGCAGGCCTTGCCTTCAGCGACCACGATGTGTTCATCAACGTGGCGGGCGGGGTGCGTCTTGAGGAACCGGCAGTGGACGTCGGGGTGGCCCTCGCGGCTGCCTCCTCGTTCCGCGACATCCCCGCGGACACCGGGGCGGTGCTTATCGGAGAGGTGGGGCTGGGCGGCGAGGTGCGTACCGTGAGCCAAATCGAGCCGCGGCTGAAGGAGGCCGCCAAACTGGGATTCGACCGCGCCGTGGTTCCCGAAAACAACCTGGACCGCATCGCGGGCGACTACGACATTGCCGTCTCCGGCGCCGAGCAGCTCCGCGACGTGGTCGACCTGGTGTTGTAGGGACGGGCGGCCCGGCCTCCGGAACGGTCCTTGTACTTAAAGATGTGCGAGCCAGCGGGGCACACAATAATTGCGCTGGGATGCTCGTTCGAGACGATGCCATGCCCCAACGTCCCGGCACTGCCAACGACTGGACATCCGCATGCAGCCTACCGACGAAGCACTGGTGATGACGTACCTGGAGGAGGGCGACGAGCAGGCCTTCCGTCGCCTGGTGGAGCGGCATCAGGACCGCATCTTCGGGTACCTAATGGGAATGGTAAAAGATCGCGCCGCGGCCAACGACCTCTTCCAGGAAACCTTTGAGCGTGTGATCAAGGCCATGCGGGGCCAGCGCGGGTCGTACGATCCCCAGGGCCAGTGGCTTAGCTGGGTGATGAGCATTGCGCGCAATGCGGCCATTGATCATTCGCGGCGGCAAAAGAAGTGGCGAGAGGTGCCCCAGAGAGAGGACGACGGGCGTTCGTTCTGGGACACATTAGAAGACGACACCCCCGGTGCCGACGAGCAGCTTCACCGCGCCGAGCAGCGCGAGTGGCTCGACGAGCATATTGAAGAACTGGCGCCCGAGCAACGTGAGGTGCTGCTCCTGCGCCAAGAGACGGACCTCACCTTCCGTGAAATTGCTGAGCTCCAAGAGGTGTCCATCAATACGGCGCTCGGCCGCATGCGGTATGCCCTGAAAAACCTGCGCAAGATGATAGAGGCGTCCAACGAAACGGCCCTCGTCGGTGCGCTCGATGCGTGACCCATGTGCACTCGAACTCCTGACCCTACCCCCCACACGACCCTCTCCCCCGATGGACGACCGGCTGCGTCTTCTGATGTATCTGTACGACGAGGAGGTGGACGAAGCGTCCCTGGCCCGGCGCCTGGCGGAGGATGAATCGTTGCGTCGGGAGTACCGGCATCTGCGCGAAGTAAAAGAGCAGCTGGACGCGCGTCCTGCCTCCCGTCCCGATCCGGCCGTGGTGGACCGGGTGGTGGAGACGGCGCGGGCGGCCGGGGAGGCGCCGAAGGGGCCGCCTTCCACGCCCCGCGCCTCCCGTCCGGCTCGTTCCCCACAGCGGTCGTGGACGAGCCGCCTTCAGACGGCCGGTGCCGCCCTGGCTGTTGTCCTGCTGGTAGGGCTGGGCTGGTGGCAAGGCCGCAGTGAGGCCGACGCCCCCGAAGCCTCCACGGGGCGTTCCGCCGTGGAGCCGCGGGCCGCCGTCTCGGAGGGGGCTGCCCCTTCCACCGCCGTGCCGGCCTGGGACGACCGTGACCAACTCGTGCGCATTCACCGCCGCATCGAACGCCTCCGGTCTCACAGCCGCCCCGACCGCTGGGGCAGCGCCCTACAGCCTGTACAACGCCCCTGAGCCTCGGTGCGCCCAGGGGCAGCCTCCCCTTCGTGTTCCCACTGGTCTATTGCTGCATTCATGCTATCGCGTTCTCCTTCATTTACGGCTCCCGTTGCCGCGGCCTTCCTGCTCGTAGGGCTTCTTTGGGGGCTGAACGGCCCGGGCGCCTCCGCCCAGCCCAGCCATACCCTCCACATCCGCGACGGCACCGTTTACGTGGACGGCCGCCCCCTTGCCGATGATCAATTGCCGGACAGCCTGGATCTGCGCGGCGTGCATGCCCGCTACCGGTTCCTTGGCATCCAGCGGCCCGTCCTGGAGCTCGATGGGCGCCTCTTTGCGGTGGAGGCTGACGGCCTCACGCCCACAACCGAAGAAGAGGTGCGCGAGAAGCGTAGGTCTGTCGTGCTCGGAGGGTGGGCCCGCGGCCCGTCCAGGCGCTCTGCGTCCCGCACGCCCGCCGCGGACGCCGGCCGGGGGCGCTACCTGAATGAGATCCAGCGCTCCAGCCGCACGCTCTACAACCGCCTCCTCCGCGAGCGACGGATGGAGCGGACCGCCCGCGACCTCGCCCACGAAATCCGGCTGATGCCGGAGGGGCCGGAGCGCACAACCCGCATCGATACCCTCCGCTCGATGCTTGCGGACATCTTTGCGCTAAAGCAGACCAACCGCCGTCGCGAGATTCAGCGCCTGCAGCGCCAGATCCGCACCTTGCAACACAACCTGCGGCGGCGAGCCCAGATGCGTGATCGAATGGTTGCCCGCCACCTCCGGCGACTGATCGACTCCACACGCACGCGGTGAGCGCGCTGAACGCCTGTCTTGAGGGCTTCCCGGGAGGAGGCCTCGAGGTGCCGCCCCCTCCGACGTTTTCCGGGGGCTGCTGTGCGCCGCTGGGGCTTTACTTTGCGGATGCTGCGTGTCACCTTACGCAGGCCCCGCGCCTTTGCCGTGGCGATGCCCTCATGTTTGTCGGTCCGGCCTTCGCGTACCCATGCAGTGGCTCCGTCTTCTTCTCGCTGGTCCTGCCTCGCGGCTCGTAGCGCCCCGGAGGCCTTCGGGGCGCCGGCGCGGGGTCGCGTGGGGAATCCTGGGCGTGCTGCTGATGTGCGCAGGCCCCGCGCACGGTGCCGTGCTCGTCACGGATGTGTCTTTCACGGCGCGGTCGGACGGGCAGGGCTACGTGATGCGCGTGCGGACCACCGCCGCCCCCGAGGCCTACCTGCTTCGTCGCATCGACGCGCACACGCTGGAGTGGGTGGTCTACGACGCCTCGCTCCACGACGCCTACGAGCCGAGCGGGCCCCAAGGCCCGGTCCGGCGCTACACGTCCACCCGCACGGCGGGCAACCTCCTCATTCGGGTGCACCTTCACCCAGATCGGTCGATATCGGCCACTACGTACCGCGACGGTGCCTCCAGCGATCTTCTGCTGAACCTCGAGTACGCAAGCGGGGGGCGCTCCGTTGAACGCCCCGTTGCCGAAACTCCCTCGTCCACACGCAGTCGAGACGCACGTCCTTCCGCGGCGAGTGCCAGTCCACCGGCAGCTGCGCAGTTCACCCGTCGACGATCGCGCCTCGATACCGTTGTGATCGACCCCGGGCACGGCGGCCAAGACCCCGGGGCGGTGGCCAATGGGCTGCAAGAGAAGCACATCGTGCTGGACGTGGCGCGCAAGCTGGGCAGCTACATCGAGACGCGACTGGGGCTGGAGGTTGTCTATACGCGCTCCGACGATCGGTTCATCCCGCTGAAGGAGCGCGGCCGCCTGGCGAACCGGGCCGGCGGGGATCTTTTTATCTCCCTCCACGCCAATGCCTTCCGCTCTTCATCCGTCAACGGCACGGAGACCTATTTCTTGGGACAGTCCAAGACCGATGCGGCCCGCCGGGTGATGCGCGCGGAGAACAGCGTCGTCCGAGAATACGAGAACAACCCGGAGCGCTACGAGCAATACGATGCGGAGGCGTTTGTGAAGGGAGAGCTCTTTCTAAGCTCCAACATGCAATTCAGTGAGGACTTTGCGTCCATCGTCCAGCGGCAGTTTAAGGACCGCGTTCAGCGCCGCAGCCGCGGCGTGCGGCAGGCCGGATTTTACGTCCTGTGGAGCGCCTCCATGCCGGCGGTGCTCGTGGAACTGGGGTACCTTACCAACCCGCGAGAGGCCCGGTATCTAAACAGCGATCGTGGCCAGACCTATCTTGCCAGCGGCATTTTCCGTGCCGTCCGGGCCTATAAAAATGAGTACAACAAAGGAATCGCGGGGGCGGAGTAACAAGGCGGCTTTACATTCGCAGGGGCGTCTGAAGCCGTTCATCTGAGGCAGTTCGCGGGGGCCGCCCGCGCCTACACAACCTTTAAAGAACGATTCTGCCATGCAGCTCTCGTCTCGATGGATAGCGGCGATCATGCTGCCACTTGGGCTCCTGCTTGTGCTCTCCGGGTGCGACCTGTCGTCGGCGAACAGCACGGCTCTCCTCAGTGCAAACTCGGCCGTGCCGCCTACTGTGCAGCACCGGTTTGAGTACACGCGCGCAGAGGTGGCGGAAGACGGCACGCTGAGGGTGGCCTCCACTGTAGAGGGAAGGACGCTGGATGCCATTCTCGCGGACAATGGCTTTTCACGCAGCGATGTTGTCTCCGCGCGCGTAGACAGTGTCGCCGTCGTGCCCATCACAGCCCCTCCCGCGGAGGGGAGGCTCTTTCTGGGATCGGATGCGGGCGGCCCGCGCATCGCCCGTGCGACGTTTCCCGACGGCTCTACGGAGCCTGTCGTCGACCGCAGCACGACGCCGGTGACCGCGGCCGTCCGGGATGGGGCGTCATCGGTCTTTGGGCGGTTTCGAGTGGACGTGCCGGCGGACGTCCCGGAAGGAGGGGGCGTTGTGCGGGCGGTGGTCTATTACCGACTGGAGGTCGAGGGGGTCTGACCTTGTTCCAAAAAGAGGTTTCCAGGGAAAGGGCCCTGCACAGCGCGGCAAGTGCTCATCACCGAATGGCAATGCAGGAGATCTCCACCCGGGCGTTACGAGGTAGGGCCGACACTTCCACGGCTTGCCGGGCCGGGGGCTGCTCGTTGAAGTACCGAGCGTACACCTCGTTCACCTCTCCGTAATCGTTGATGTCTGTCATAAACACCTCGCAGCGGACCACCTTCTCAAAGCCCATGCTTGCAGCGTTGAGGACCGCCTCGATGTTTTCCAGAACGCGAATGGTTTCTGCTTCGAGTGTCCCCTCTACCATGCTGCCGGTATCAGGGTCGATGGCGATTTGGCCGGACACGTAGAGTCGATTGTCAACAAGAATGCCCTGGCTGTACGGACCGATGGCTGCCGGGGCGAGAGGGGTCGTCACGGTGCTGCGGGACGCGGAGGTCGAAGCAGACATGTAGGAAGGGAGGAGTGACGAAAGAAGATTGGGGTTCCTCCTAACATGCTTCTTTCCGGATTGCGGTACAAGCGAATATTGGCTAAAGAGCCGCTGCAGAGGATAGAGGGAGCGTGCTGCTGCGTTCCCTCAACGGCTGAGTGATGTGCCTGAATGCCCCACCGAGGGCTGATACCAAGTGCCGAGGTTCGGTATGCATCTTTCTCCGCCCAGAACGTTCGCATGCCGTTCGGCATGCTCGGGCGCGGTGCTTCCAGCGCTTCGCTCCCCGAACGCGTTCGGCACCCACGAACAGATCGCCGGGGACCGCTTGCGTCCTCGGCGGAAGGTGCATAGTCAACGTTCGTAGATGGTATGAGTCATCTTCTCCCGGTAGACGGAGTTTCTCCCGGTAGGCGGAGTGCACTGGAACGCCCGGGCGCAGAGACAGGTTAAATTTTTGCCCATATACGCTACTCATCAAGACGGATCCATCCCCAGGCATGAGCAAGAAGGGACGCGTACTAGTCGCCATGAGCGGTGGCGTCGACTCGTCGGTGACCGCTGTTTTGCTGAGCGAGCGCGGCTACGAGGTGATCGGCATTACCATGAAAACGTGGGACTACTCCACCAGCGGCGGCCGCGACGGGAAGGAGGTCGGCTGCTGCTCCATCGAGTCGATGAACGACGCCCGGGTCGTGGCCACCAAACACGGCCTCACGCACTTTGTGGTCGACATCCGCGAGGAGTTTGGCGACTGGGTGATTGAGCGGTTTACCAACGAGTACCTCTCGGGCCGCACGCCCAACCCCTGCGTTTTGTGCAACACGCACATCAAGTGGGCGGCGCTGCTGAAGCGGGCCGACGACCTGGATTGCGAATACATTGCCACCGGTCACTACGCCAACGTGCGCTATGACGAGTCGCTGGAGCGGTACGTGCTGAGTCGGGGCACAGATCGAAACAAGGATCAGAGCTACGCGCTCTGGGGCCTGCCGCAGGAGCACCTGGCCCGGTCCATCTTCCCGCTCGGCGCGTACGAGAAGCCCGAAATCCGCGAGATGGCCGCCGACTTTGGGCTCGACGTGGCCGACAAGCCCGACTCGTACGAGATTTGCTTCATCCCCGACAACGACTATCCCCGGTTCTTGAAGGACCATGTCGACGGGCTGGGGGAGGACGTGAGCGGCGGTACGTTTGTGCTCAGCGACGGCACGGTGGTGGGGGAGCACGATGGGTATCCGTTTTACACCGTTGGCCAGCGCCGGGGGCTGGACCTGGCCCTTGGGGAGCGTGTCTATGTCACCGACATTGATCCCGAGACGAATACGATCACGGTGGGGCCGCGGGAAGAGCTCATGGAGCAGACCCTCACGGCGCACGAGATTAACCTGGTGAAATATCCGGGGCTGGAGGAAGAGCGCCCGGCCTGGGGCACCATTCGCTATAACGACGAGGGGGCCGGATGCCTTGCGTGGCAGCCCGACGACGACACCTTGAAGGTGGCCTTCTCGGAGCCGCGCCGCGCCATTACCCCGGGCCAGAGTCTTGTGCTCTACGAGGACGACGACGTACTCGGCGGCGGGTGGATCCACGAGGTCGGACACGCCGAGTCGTCGACCGCCGCCGCGGCACCCGCGGGGGCGTAACGAGACTGCTTGTTCCCGGCCCTTTGCTCTGCGTCTACGAAGAGGAGGCGACATTGCATGCCTTCTGCGCCAGAACGCAACAAAAAATGGAACACTGAAATTCCGATGAGGGTTCGAACACCATCGTCTCACACCAAGAACAAACAGACGCGGCGTGGAAGAGGGAGGCCTTCCCTCGTGCGTGCGCGAGCCCAAGCGTATGGAACGAACGGACCTGACGCGGATCGACGACTTCACCTGGGAGATTCCCCAGTCGTTCCAGGACGCGATGCGCGTGCCCGTACGCATCCTCGCGAGCGAAGACCTCATCGACGAGATTCTTGACCGGAAGGCGATTGACCAAGCCATCCGCACCGCAATGCTATCGGGGTTGGTGGGGCACCTCGTGGTGATGCCTGACGTGTACAGCGGACAGGGCGCGCCCGTCGGCATTGTCGCGGTATCGAAGTGGCCGGTGGGCACCATCGCCCCCGGAGCCATCGGGCACGACATTAACGCTGGGGTCCGCCTACTGGGGTCCGACATCAGTGTAGACGAGGCGGATGGGAATTTTGATGGCCTCGCCGATGCACTGAAGGCCCACATCCCGAGTGGCGTTGACGCAGAGGGACCCATGTCGCTTACCAAGAGCGAGGTGGACCATGTGGCCCAGTCCGGCGCGCAGTGGGCCCTCCGCAAAGACATGGCGCAGCAGGACGATTTGGTGCGCGCCGAAGAGGGCGGACGGCTGAACGAGGCCAACCCGAAAAAGGTGAGCGAGGCGGCCCGCTCGCTGGGGGCGCAACAGCTGGGTACGCTCGGCGGCGGAGAGCACTTTATTGAGATTCACGCCGTAGAAGAGGTTTTCAATCGCGCGGCCGCCGTCACAATGGGGCTGAAAGAAGGAACGCTCGTGGCCCAGGTTCATTGCGGCTCCCGAGGCTACGGGCGTCAGATCTGTGCCGACTACATGGAGCGGTTCCAGGAGGCGGCCCCTTCCTACGATATTACACCGCCGGATCCCAACCTCGTGTCGGTTCCCCTCGACTCCAGCGAAGCCGAGGATTACATGGGGGCGATGCGTGCGGCCGCCAACTATGCCTACGCCAACCGACAGGTGCTGGCTCATCGCGTCCGCGAGGTGTTCGATGACTTGCTTGGTGGCGCGGGCCAGCGCCTAAGGACGGTGTACGATGTGGCGCACAACTTGGGCCAGGTAGAGATGCACCAGGTAGACGGTAAGCACATGCGCTGCTACGTGCACCGGAAGGGCGCCGCCCGCGCCTTTGGCCCCGGCACGCCCGGCATCTCGCTTCCGTACCGCGCCCTCGGCCAGCCGGTTCTTGTGCCGGGCAGCATGGGGGAAGCCTCGTGGGTCATGCTCGCCACGCGCGACGCCATGCAAAAAAGCTTCGGGTCCGCGTGCCACGGGGCCGGGCGCACCATGAGTCGGCACGAGGCTAACCACCAAGCCGAGCCCGTGGCTCTCGACGAGCAACTCGAGAACAAAGGCGTTGCGGTACGCTCGGGCGAGGGGGGCGGCCCTGCCAGCGGTGTTCGTGTCAAAGAAAACATCGATGGCGTCGTGGAAACGGTGGCGGGAGCCCGGCTGGCCAGCAAGGTGGCGCGGCTGGAGCCCCTCGCGGTGATGCATGGGTAAAAGCCCTCACGGGGGATCCTGAACGCTGTGGGGGAGCAGCGAGGAGAGTAGTGCCCCCCGCTGTGCAGTGCACCCCCGCTTCCCGTCCAACGACAATACGCGACAATACGGCTCTGCAGACCCGGCTGCCCAAGCCGGGCGTCCACTCTGGCCGCATCTCCCTTCTCGCGCTCCCCTGACCTTGACTTCCTTGTCTTCCCCATGCCCGATACACGTCCGCAAGGTCCCTCGCTTCTCGTCGTGGAAGACGACAGCGAACTCAGCACCAGCCTCCTCCTGTATCTCGAGTCTGAAGGGTACGATGTCACGCTGGCGGAGGATGGAGAGACGGCCCTGAAAGAGGCGACACGTCTGCCGGGATACGACCTGATTGTGCTGGATGCGAAGCTCCCGGACCTGAACGGGTTTGAGGTGCTTCGCCAGACCCGCGACGACGGCGTGCGGACCCCCGTCCTCATGCTCACCGGCCTCGGCGACCACGAGCACAAGATGCGCGGCTTCCAAGTAGGGGCCGACGATTACCTCACGAAGCCGTTTGAGACCGAAGAGCTCGTGGCCCGCATCGATGTGCTACTGCGCCGTGAGGCGGAAGCCGACACGGAGGACGGCGTGTTTGCGGTGGGCGGGCTGCACGTGGACCTGACGGCGGACACGGTGACGCGCGACGATGCCTCCGTCGACCTCACGGACCTGGAGTACAAGCTGCTTGCGTACCTGCTGCGCCGCCGCGGCCGCACGGCCACCCGCGAGCAAATTCTCCGAGATGTGTGGGACCTGCCCACGGAGGTGGAAACGCGCACCATCGACCGACACGTGAACGCCCTCCGCGATGCCATGGACGGAGACGCCGAAGACGCCTGGCCCATCCAGAGTGTCTATGGCATTGGCTATAAGCTGGAGGGGGCGGAGCGCGTGGCCGAATCGCCGGACGCCTCCGCGTAACATGCCGGGCGGCTACTCGTCGTCAAACCGATAGCCGATGCCGTACACGGTCTCGATGAAGGTGGGGTCGGAGGGGTCCGGCTCTATCTTTTTGCGAACGGAGGCCATGTGGCGGTCGATGGTGCGGGTGATGATATTCTCGTCGATCCCCCACACGTCGCGCAAGAGCTGCTTGCGCGTGACGGTGCGCCCCTTGTGCTGGATGAGGTAGCGCAGAATGTCAAACTCCAAGGCCGTGAAGTTCAGCGCCTCGTCGTCCCGGAACGCCTCGTGGGTGGTGAAATTGACCTCCACATCCCCAATCTCGTACACATCCATCGGCGCCTCGGCCGGCGGCTTCGTCCGCTGCAAAATGGCCTTCACGCGCGCGGCCAATTCCTCCACATTGAACGGCTTGGTCACATAATCATCCGCACCCAGGCCAAAGCCTTTGAGCTTCGACTCCTGTTCCCCGCGGGCCGTGATCATAAGAATCGGCGCGCTGAAGCCCATCTCTTGCGACTCTTCGAGGACCTCAAAGCCATCCTTTTCCGGAAGCATTACATCCAGAAGCACCACGTCGCACTTGTCCATGTCTTGCATCTTCTGCAGAGCTTCGGCGCCGTCCTCTGCCGTTTCGACCCTGTACTCCTCCAGTTCAAAGTATTCCTCCAGCCCCATCAGAATATCTGTGTCGTCCTCCACAATGAGCATGTGATAGGTCTGGTCAATCGTTTTGGGCATAGTAGCGGGGCGCAAGGGAAGATGAAGAGACAGCAGGAAGAAAGGGGACTGGATGCATAGTCACACACACACGTCTCTATTGGTTCGTGTGTCTTGATTTGTGTAGCTCGGGTCGTGCAGGGCCCCGTGGGGCAGGGCACGCGTGGGAGGCCGCGGTGGGACTCGCAAAAATTCGAACAGGGGCATGGACATCCGACCGGCACGGTCCGTACAAGATCATGTGTAGGTTCACCTCTTGTCGCTGCCCTGGTTCCTCCAATTTCCCGCTCCCGCATGACCACCGACGCGCAGTCCTTTCTCTTTGATCTGCTCGATACTCCCAGTCCCACCGGGTTTGAGGCGCGCGGCCAGCGCGTGTGGGCCGAGTACGTCCGCCCCCACGCCGATGCCGTAGACAGCGACGCCTACGGCACGGCCTGGGCCACCCTCGAAGGCACTGCCCCCGATGCGCCCCGCGTCTTGCTCGATGCCCATGTCGACGAGATTGGGTTCATGGTGCGGCATGTTACGGACGAAGGAATTCTCTACGTGAACCGGATCGGGGGGGCGGACCGCGCCATTGCCCGCGGCCTGCGCGTGCGCATCCTGGGCGACGAGGGCCCCGTGACGGGCGTTGTGGGCAATACGGCCATCCACATCCGCGACACCAAAAATGAGAAGGTGCCGAAGGTGCACGAGCTCTTTATCGACATTGGTGCCTCCAGCAAGGAGGCGGTGCACGAGCGCGGCGTGCGCGTGGGGCACCCGATGGTGTTCGATGTGGGGCCGACGATGCTGACTGAGTCCCGCATCACGGCCCGCGCCATCGACAATCGTCTCGGTGGCTTTATCATTGCCCAGGCGCTGGCCCAGCTGGCCGAGCGCCGTCCGGCTTGGGAGGTGGTGGCGGCAAATTCGGTGCAGGAGGAGATTGGCGGCCACGGCGCAAAGATGGTGACGCACCGTCTCGCTCCGGACGCCGCGATTGCGTTCGACGTCACCCACGCCACCGATTCACCCGGCATCAGCAGCACCAAGCACGGCGACGTGCAACTGGGCGGTGGGCCCACGGTCACGCACGGCACCTCAAACCATCCGCAACTCGTGGAGCGTGTGATCGAGGTGGCCGACACCGAGGACATTCCGCTCCAGCACGAGCCGAGCAGCCGCCGCACCGGCACCGATACGGATTCGATCTTCAAGACGCGGAGCGGAGTGCCCAGTGTTCTTCTTTCTGTACCGCTGCGCTACATGCACTCACCGGTAGAGGTGGTGGATACCACGGACGTGGATCACTGCGTGCAGCTCTACGCTGCTCTGGTACGCTCCTTCGCGTCCGACGAGGAGTTTGGCGTTCAAATATGAGTGCGGACGAATGGACAAGAGGGCAGAAAGCGCCCCCCTCTCCTCCTGGCATTCGCCCTTCCAGGAGAGCCGGTCCGTGCATGCATCCGGCCGCGCGCTCATCTCTAGTCGTACAGCCCCTAGTAGAGTGTCAAGTGTCATTCTTTGGGTATCGAGGCGAACTCAAAATCCCGAAAATCCAGCACGTCATTTCGAGCAACGTCGAGAAATCTCCACGTCGAAGCTGCCAGGCTCAAGGAGGCGTCTCGACTGCGCTCGAAGCGACCTGCCTCAGGGATTTTGAGTTCGCATAGCCCATAGGATGAGGGTTGACAGAGCACTAGTCGTGCAGCCGTCGGTGCTTGCGGACGATGCTGAAGGCCATCTCCATTGACTGCTCGTAGTTGAGGCGCGGGTCGACGTGTGACTCGTAGGCCCGCCCGAGATCGGCCTCGCTCAGCCCGCGCGCGCCCCCGATGCACTCGGTCACGTCCTCGCCAGTGAGCTCAAAGTGCACGCCGCCCAGGTGTGAGCCCTCCGCCGCGTGGATGTCCATCGCCTGCTCCAGCTCGCCGAGGACATTTTCGAAGCGGCGGGTCTTGATTCCGGCGTCGGTCTTTTCGGTGTTGCCGTGCATGGGGTCCGCAATCCAGAGCACCGACTGGCCGGTTGCCTGTACGGCCTGGAGGAGAGGGGGGAGCTTGTCGCCGATGGCATCCGCCCCGAGACGAGAGATGAGCATCAGCTTGCCGGGCTCGTCTTCGGGGTCGAGCGTGCGGATGAGCGTCTTAAGGCGCGAGGGCGTCATGGCCGGGCCCACCTTGAGGCCCACCGGGTTTTCGATGCCCCGGGCATACTCCACGTGGGCTTTGTTGGGCTGGTTGGTGCGCTTGCCGACCCACGGCAGGTGGGTGCCGAGGTTGTACACGCCGGCTTTGTGGGGCACCGTGCGGGAGAGGGCCTCTTCGTAGGGGAGCAGCAGCGCCTCGTGACTGGTGTAGAAGGTGACGCCCTCTACGGAGTCGATCTCTTCGTCCGTCACCGTTTCCAGGAAGTCGATGGTGTCGCCAATGGCATCAGCGATGGCGTGGTACTCGTCCGCCAGCGGAGAATGCTGCACAAAGTCAAGATCCCAGTACTCCGGGTGCCGCAGATCGGCAAAGCCACCCTCCGTCAGGGCCCGCACGAGATTGAGCGTGAGCGAGGAGCTGGCGTAGGCCTCGACCATGCGCTGCGGATCCGGGTGGCGCGCCTCGGGGGCAAAGGCCGGGTCGTTGATGATGTCGCCGCGGTAGCTGGGGAGGGTGGTGCCGTTCCGCGTCTCGGTGTCGGAGGACCGCGGTTTGGCGTATTGCCCGGCGAACCGCCCCACGCGCACGACCCGGGTATTGAGGCCGTACGTGAGCACGAGGCTCATCTGCATCAAAATCTTGAGGCGGCTCGTGATGGTGTCGGCCCGGCAGTCGCCGAACGATTCGGCGCACTCGCCGCCCTGCAGCAAGAACCGCTCGCCGTTCGCAGCGCGGGCCAGTTCGGTCTTCAGGTGTTCCACTTCCCACGAGGTGACGAGGGGCGGCAGGGCGGAGACGTGATCCAGCGCCTCTTGCAGCGAGGCATCGTCGGGATACGTGGGCTGCTGGAGCGCTTCTTTCTCGCGCCAGGAACGGAGCGACCAGTCGTGGACGGCGGGGGCGGACATATGTGAAGCAGAGGATCCGAAGAGGATTGACTACACGCCCTACGAGCCGCGTCCCGGCGCGTTTCCGAGGCGGCAAC
>ERZ1034519.118-NODE-118-length-14351-cov-14.346810_pt1 | contig 14351 bp, 11 predicted proteins | sample MGYA00520655_ERZ1034519 | MGnify/ENA primary metagenome ERZ1034519 (study PRJEB33760, sample SAMEA4777702) | hypersaline lake metagenome | biome: hypersaline environment; feature: brines | place: Spain | collected 2012-08 | depth 0 m ...
GCCACCTCGTTCTCCTCGTCCACGAATACACTCTTCGGACTGGCGCAGTCGGGGAGGGATAGCGTCGTGTTTACGGTGTCGGCGTCCGCGTCGAGAACCGAGAGGGTGCCGTCTGCGGAATTCGCGACGAACGCCTTCCCGCCGGCAACGCCGATGCCACGAGGCTCACGCCCAACATCAACCCGTTTCGTGACCGAGTTGTCATCCAGGTCGACCACCGACACAGTGCTCGGCTCGGGGCTAAAGTTCTCGTCGAAACGGCTCAGGTTGGAAACGTACCCCTTGTCCGCGGTTGGAAAGGCGATGTACCGTGGGGGACGCGGGTTTGAAACTTGGTCAATCGGCTCGAGCTGATCGGTGTCGAAGGTCGTGATCCGGCCGGCATTGTCGGCCTGTGTGTTGTCGACGACGAAGAGACGACCGTTGTGCTGGGCCAGGCTGTTGATAAAGGCCACGTTGATGTCCTTGAGGGTGGCCGTAGAGTCGGTGGGATTGTAAAGCGTAAGGGAGCCGTCCTGGGCACTGAAGTTGCCCGAATTGGCGATCACCACGTCCGTCGTCACGCGGCGGCCCTCGTCGTCATTCGAGCCAAAGAGGTCGCAGCCCGTGAGCGACAGGGCGGCGACGGCCAGGAATGCGATCCAGACGGCGGGGCGGCGCAGCCGCGCATTCGGAAGGGACGCGAGAACGGAAGACGAGAAAGAAGAACGCATCGTCGATAGAGGTCAGGAAGAGGGAAAGGAAAAGCGAAGTCGAAGGGTGGCGTGGCGGGGGGGCATGGGGTAGAGCCGCACGATTTCGTAGCGGCGGTCGAGCACGTTTTTGACCTGCGCCTCCAGGGCGAGTCGGCCCGCATCGAAGGCCCACTCGTAGGCGGCCCGGACGTCAACCGTCTGGTACGGCGCGAGCGACTTCGATTCGTCGGCAGAGTAGAAGCGAGGGCCTACAAGCCGGCCCGTCGCGGAGACGGATAGTCCTCGCCATTCCGCGCGCCCCCACAATTTCCACGTCTGTCGGGGGACGTAGGGCAGTTGCGCCCCGTAGGCCGGCGAGTCGGGGTGTGCGCGGTTCTCGGCGTCGGTGTGGGTGAAGTGGCTGCCGCCGGACAGGGACAAATTCGAACGCAGTTGTCGCCGTCCCCGCACGCTCAGCTCCAGGCCCCGGCTGTGGACGCGGGACACGTTGGACGGGCTCCACACCTGCACGCCGTTCGCCACGTAGCTGGGCCGCCACACGATCTTGTCGGTCAGGCGCGTGGCAAAGGCGGTGGCCTCCACCGTGAGGAGGGCGTCGGGGCGCGCGAGACGGAAGGACACGCCGCCCTCCGTGGTCCAGCCGTCTTCGGGCTGGAGCCCAGGGGTCCCCCCCGGCTCGTAGTAGCGCTCGTTGAAGGTAGGGTAGCGGAAGGCGCGTCCCACGAGGCCGCGGAGCGTAAGGCCGACATCGTCGAACGGGCGCAGGCGGACGCCCAGACGAGGACTCGGCACGACCGTGGGCTCGCCGTTCGCCCCGATGGCGTCGAGCCGCACCGCCGGCTGAAGCTCAAACGGAGCGAGGGAGAGGGTCGCGTCCACGAACGTGGCTCCGGACACCCGGTCAACCCCTCCGTCCAGCGAGGCGTGATCGTAGCCGACCGTGGTGCCCGCCGTGATCGATCCGAGGGACGAGAGGGGATAGCGCAGTTCGGCGTCCGCGTCCGTGGCCGTCGTGAGGGTCGTGCGGTCGGTCTGGGTCGGGGGGTTGCGGTAGCGCAGGCGGGAGCGCTGTCCCTGTGCCGAGAGCTCGAGGGTGCCCGCCCCGAGGGGCAGGGTGCCCTCCGTCCACACCCGCCCCAGCTCGTCCCACTGACGAGCCCCCCCGCTGCGTGCGCTAGCCGGCCCCGGAAGGCCCCGCCGCGCCTTCGTCCACCACCCGGACAGGCGCCACCGCTGCGCGTCCCCCCGCCACGTTCCCCGTCCGAAGAGGGTCATCGTGCGGGCGCCGGCCCCGTTCCGCCGCAGCGTCTGCGTGGGCACCAGAAACGAGTTGCGGTACTGAAAGTCGCCGTCCGTGCGGTAGTAGCGCCCCGCCACCAGTCCGGACCAGGCGCCCCGCCCGCCCGACGCGAGGGCCGACACGTGCCGCTCGTCGTACGCGCCGCCGCCGCCCGCCACGCGGAAGAGCGGATCGGTCTGTGGGCGCAACGTGCGAAGGTGAACGGTGCCGCCCAGGCTCCCGGAGCCGTGCCGGGCCGACCCGGCTCCGTGCTGCACCTCGACCGACTCGATCAGCAGGGTGGGAAGCAGCGACAGGTCCACCTGGCCCGTCTGCGGGTTCGCAACGCGCAGGCCGTCGAGCAGGACCTGTGTCTGCGTGCCGCCCATGCCCCGCATCGAGAGGGTGGCGAGGCCCGTGCTCCCGTACTGCTTGACGAACGCCCCGGAGCGCATCGACAGGAGGTCGGCCACCGACTGCGCGCCGCTCGCGGCCACGGCGTCCGCGTCGAGGGTCGTGACGTGGGCGGCCGCCGGGATGGAGGCGGCGCGGTCCAGAACCCCTTCCACCGTCACCTCGGGGAGGGTCACGGACATTGCGATGGACGAGTCCGGCGGTTCCGAGACGACCGGGGGGCGCCGCGTCGTGTCGACGGGCGCGGGCGCCTGGGCCCATCCGGGGACGGGCAGCAGGAACGCCGAAGCGATAAGCAAGACGAGTGCAGCCATAGAAAAAGCCCTCACCTCAGTACAGAGGCGCGGGCGGCTGCACGGGGCCCACGAAGGACGCCCCCACGTCCGCGACAGGAGGGACGGACGGGGCAGGATCGGCGTCCGCTACGGAGGGGACGCACGGAAGAACGGGGCCATGATCGGGGCAGGCGCGCCACAAGCCTCTGGTCCCGGAGGTTGTTGGCGGTGAGAGAATCCGCGATGGCGGTCGGGATCCTCGTCACGCACACAGGCAGGTCTCCTGGCTCGTCGAACCCACGGGCCGTCCAAGCGATCGGCGGCCCACGGTCGACGGAAGCGCTCGGCGGCTCCCCTTCCCGCCACGACGAGCCGTCCCGACGATGGTTGTCGGGGTCACTCGGTCGGGCAGTGGCGAACCGCCTCCAGCGCGCGTCCGTCGTTCGATTCACAGTTGCGGGTACAGCCCCAGACTGGCCGTGGCGGAGGACGGAAGCGCAGTCGTCAAGACGAACTGAGCGCTTCGGCGTGCGCCAGGGCGGCACTGGTGTTCCCTTTTCATCCCGCCCGGCGGGCGCCGGGCGAGAACCTGTGACGTGTGTGAAAGAACGGGTTTCAAATCCAATCCCAATGTAGACGCTCGGCGCGGCAAAGCACAATCCCTTCATGGGATCTTTCGTGTACGCGCCCAGGGCGCGAAAGGCGTCACTGACCGCGGAGGCGGCGGGCCAGTTTCGCGGTGCGTGCCGCATCGTTCGGGAGGGAGGCGTCGTCGTCGGGGGCCTCAAGGGGGCCGGGGGCCGTGCCGTCCAGGGAGGAGAGCCCGCTGGACTCGTCGTGATCCGCGATCCAGGCCTCGCTGGTGACGATTGTTTCCAGGTTCTGCACCCGCTCCTGCAGGGCATCCCGTTCCGCCTCCAGGCGAGCGAGGCGGTCCTGTAGTCCGTCGATCCGGTCCTCAACCTCACGCGTGGAGCTGCCCAGTTCCCGGTGCTTGGTCTTGAATTTAAGCCACTCCTTGTACCCGGCGAGGGCAATGCCCAAAATGGGGATGGCGAAGACCATGACGACCGCAACCAGGGGAATGAGAGACATGGGCATGGCGCCGGGTTTGAATCGTTGAAACAACACAATCATACGCCGACGCCTTCATTCCTGTTGCACAGAGGGCAGTAGGCGAGGAGGGGCGCCGAACGAACGTGCCTGGGGACCGAAGGGGCGGACACTTGATTTCGAGGAGTGCCCGCTTCACTTTTAGGAATGGAAAACAAAACGGGCACGTCCGCCCACCCCCACCAACTGCGTTCCTCGTTGTGTCTCGAGCCATTGCCTGGCACCTTTCGTTTATCGGAGCGGGACTTCTATGGATCGCCGGTCCGGCATGGGGGGCTGCCCGTCCGACCCCCGACGACAGCCTTCGGCTTGGACCGGCGGCGTCCATTGCCGAGGTCCGAGTGGATGCGAATGCGGACCACGTTCCGGACCGGAGGGGAGAGACCGTGACGGTGGCGGGGCGGGTCACGGCGGGGCGTGGGCGCCTGGCCGTGTCCCGGCCCCGACTGGTTGCGGTTCAGGACCGTACGGCCGGGATCCACGTGCGTCTGCCCGACAGCCTGGTCGTGGAGCGGGGCGACAGCCTTCGCGTTCGGGGAGTGGTGACGCACGCCTACGGGCTGACCCGACTGCGGGGCGCCGAGGGGCGGGTTGTGGAGGCCGGGGCCCGCACGCCGGCCCCGCTTCCACTCACCGTGAACACAGCGGCGGGGGAGCAGCACGAGGGCCGGCTCGCCCGCGTTCGAGGGCGCATCGCCGGAAAGGGGACCAACCGGGGGGGCGACTACCTGCGCCTTCAGGCCCAGGGGACCGCGTCGCCGGCGCAGATTGAAGTGTTCGTGGCGGAGCGGCACGGAGACCGGTTCGGGCTGGATCGCTTCGCAGAGGGCGACGCGATCGAGGTGACAGGGGTGGTGGGCCAATACGACTTTGAGGCGCCGTACGACGAGTACTACCAAATCGAGCCCCGAGGCCGGGACGACCTTGCCCAGGTCGGGTGGCCCTCAACCTACCTCCGAGCGGCACTCCTGATTCTTGCGGGCGGAGGGCTCGTGGGCGGGATTGTCGTGATTGGGCTTCGGGCGGCCGTCCAGCGCCGCACGCAGGAGCTGGAGGAAAGCCGGGCCCGCTTTCGTCGGCTGGCGGAGGCCACGCTTGAGGGCATCGCCCTCCACGAGGCCGACGGAACGATCGTCGACGCGAATGCATCCCTGGCCCAGATGATGGACACGGACCGGGAGGCCCTGATCGGGAAGGACATCACCGCCCTCCTCGCGTCGGCCCCGTCGGTTCATTGGGACCGGGCCGAGGGGAGGACCGACGCCCCGGTCGAGACCGAACTGGTCCATGCGGGCGGCACGACGACCCCGGTCGAGGTCGAAACGCGGACCGTGACGACCGGCGACGAGCCCGTTCACGTGTGCGCCGTGCGGGACCTCTCCAAACGGAAGGAGTGGGAGGACGAGATGCTCCGTGCGAAACAGGAGGCCGAGCAGGCGGCTCGGCTCAAGTCAACCTTGATCCACAACATGAGCCACGAACTCCGCACGCCCATTACCACCATCACGGGCTACGCGGAAGTGATCATGGAGGAGGCCGAGGAGCCGCACCGGTCGTTTGCCCTTCAGATTCGGGAGAGCGGACGGCGCCTTTCGGACACGCTCCAGTCGGTGCTGGACATGGCGCAGATTGAGTCCGGCACGCTCGAGGTGACGGTGCAGGAGGTGTCGGTTCCGGGGGTGGTCCGCGACGTCGTCGACCGGCATGCGCAGGCGATCGAGGACAAGGCCCTCACCGCGGAGCTCGACGTGCCGGAGGACTGTGTCGTGGCGACGGATCGCGCGCTCCTGTACCGCATCCTCAACAACCTGGTCCAGAACGCCGTCAAGTTCACGGAGAAGGGGAGATGTCAAGTCCGGGTTGAGCCCGTCGCGTTTGGGGTTCGCATTCACGTGCGGGACACGGGTGTCGGCATCGACCCCGCGTTTCGGCCGCATCTCTTCGAGCCGTTTAAGCAAGAGTCCGAGGGGGTGGCGCGGGAGTACGAAGGGACCGGGTTGGGCCTCGCCCTCACGAAGCGCCTGGTGGACCTGCTCGGGGGCGCCATCGAGGTGGACAGCGCCAAGGGGGAGGGCAGTGCGTTCACGGTCGAACTGCCGTCGTTGACGGAGGCGGAGGCGTCCGCCCCGGCCGTCGCCGAGGGGCCGATGAACTGACTGGGGCGTCGATCCGGCGCAAAAGAGCTAGGGGGCGAGAAACCGCCGCACAGGGTCGACGAGCGCCGGCCCCAACTCCTCCGGCACGTAGTGGCCGACCGAGGGGTAGCGGCGCACGGCGGTCCCCGAAACGACGTTCTGCCAGCGCCGCAGGCACGCCTCAGTGCCGAACGCCGGATCGGCCATGCCCCAGCACAGGAGGGCCGGGCAGTCCCGCAGCCGGTGTCGCCGCGTCCACAGGGCCCGCAGCCAGTCGGCCTCGGTGCGGAGGGCCCGGGCGAAGGCCCAGCAGGCGTGTCGGCGCGGCCGGGAGTCCAGGGCGGCGGCGTAGTCCGTAATCCAGTCGTGTTGGGGGCCGCCGCCGGTGGTCATCGGCATGACGATGCGCGCGAACGCATTGCCGTGCTCGACGGCGAGGCGGCCCGGCGGGGTGGCAAGCAGTCGGCTTGCCCCCTGCAGCAGTGGGCGGTGCGTGAGCGGCCACGCCCAGGTGTTCATCAGCACGAGGCGCCGGACGGTGTCGGGGTGGCGGAGGGCGTAGGCCATGCCGATCGGGCCGCCCCAGTCGTGCAGCACGAGGGTGAGATCCGAAAGGTCCAGTGAGCACAGCAGGCGCTCCACCAGCACGGCGTGTGCGGGAGGGCGGTACGAGAAGCCTGATGGGGCGGCCGAGCGGCCAAACCCGAGATAATCGGGCGCGATGCACCGGTGGTCCCGCGCCAGGTCGCGGAGGAGGTGGCGGTAGAGGCGGGCGCTCGTGGGGTTGCCGTGGAGGAAGACGACGGGCGGCCCGCTGCCCACGTCGGTGTAGGCGAGCGGGCCGGCCGGGGTCTGAATGGTCCGCGTGGCGTCCGGGGCGGTCGGGGCCGAAGGCATGGGACGAAGGGGATTGGGCCGGCGGTGGGCTTAGTCGAGCAGCGTGGGGGCCGACTCGTACTGGTCGGCCACGGCGCGGGCCTCCGTGGCCATCCGCTCCCGGAGCGCGCGCGGCTCCAGCACCTGGGCGTGGCGCCCCCAACTCAGGAGCCACGGCATCACCTCGAGCACGTGATCGACGTTCAGGGTCAGCAGCAGGCGGTCGTCGGACAGATGCTCGCGGGACTCCACAGCGACGGACGACGGGACCTGCACGGCCGCAGCCGCCTCGTCGGCGAAGACGACCCGGACGCGCCGCCGGGACGGGGCCGCCGGGCCCTGCGAGCGCGCCCCGTAGCTGGCCGGGCGCTCGAACGTGGCGTCCGTCATGTCGAGGCCGCGGATGCGCTCCAGGCGCAGGTGAACCACATGCTCGCGGTCGTGGCCGTACCCCACGAGGTGCCACGCGCTGCCCTGTCGCACCAGGCCGTACGGGTCGATGCGCCGCGTACTGGGGCCATCGTCGGACGCGCCCGCCAGCGTGGCCAGCAGGGTCCGCTCCTCCACGAGCGCGTGGCGCGCCTGTCGCAGCAGGCCGTCCTCGGTCGAGTCGCCAAAGACGTTGGACGGGACCAGGGACACGCTTCCCCGCAGGGAGAGCACACGTTCTCGGTCGTCGGGCGGGAGCACGTCCTCAATCTTGTGCCGGGCCGCTCGGGCCGCGGCCTGGTAGCGCCCGCTGAAGTTGCGGGCGGCGTAGGCACTACCCAGGACGAGCATGACCGCCTCGTCGCGCGTGAGTCGGATGGGGGCGAGCAGGTAGTCGTCCGGCAGCCGGTAGCCCTTGCCCGGCACCCCCTGCAGCGGCACGCCGGCCTCCACCATCGCCTGCACGTCGCGGTACACCGTGCGCTCGCTGACGCCGAGGGCGCGGGCCAGGTCGGTCGCGCGCGTCCAGGCGTCGGGCTCTAGTTGCAGCAGAATGGCGGGCCAGCGTTCGGAGGGCGTCATGGGCGAGGGGGCGGCGTCGCAACGGCTACGTGGACCCGCCAAGATAACCAAATTGACGCCGGACTTTCATCCTCCGGCTATCGGCGTTCTTCGGGCAGCCGGACGCCCGCCGCCACGTACGGGCGCGGCAGGGACGACGGAGAAGAAGCCTGCTGCGTCAGGGCCGCGATTCGATCGTCCGTCTCCTCGCTGAGCGCATCCAATCCCAGCCGCGTCCGGGCCGTGCGAAGGAATTGGGCGCGAGCCTCGTGCAGGGCCGACACGCACCCCCTCACCCCCTCCGACGAGGCCTCCCCGCTGGCCTCCTGGGCCTCAAGCGTTTCCCGAGCGTCCAGCAGCGCGTCGACCAGTTCCTGCGCGCGACGAATCGTGTCCTCCTCCAGCACAGCGGTTGCCTGGGTGAGGGCACTTGTGCAGTCCCAGAGGTGCTCGTCGGCCTCCTGCTTGACGTCGAGCAGCGTCTTCCCGTCGAGTGGTTCGCGCAGCGGCGCCCGCCCGCACTCCAGCCCGGGGGCGTTCCCCTTTCCCGGACTCATCGAGGAGGGTTTGGTCGAGGCCGAGCCGTTCTCCGAGAGCTGCGTCCCCACCAGAAGGCGCGTTTCGTAGGCACGGAGCGACGCCAGGGCCGACGAAATGCATTGGTCGATCGCACAGACGTGTTCGATTCGTTGCTGAAGGGCCGTCGGGGCGGGCGCGTGATCGGCGTGCCTGTGCAACATCCATCCAATCAGGACCCCCACGAGAGGCCCCGACACTGCCATCAATGCCGTCACGGAGCTGTCGGTGCTATTGTGATCATGACACGAAAAATATGCCCAAAATGGCGCATATTCCCAAATTTATGACGCCAGACTGGTCAAACGTACAAAAAGTTTTGCTCAAGGTGTCAAGTGGGTACTGTGAAGGATCTGTGCAGGGAAGCGCTTCTGATTGAAGATGCACGGCCGGGCGTCCATGAAGGGCATTGGGGACCGAACGACGTCGAGCCTGGCGGGCGACCTAAGACGACGGCTCTACCGCCCAGACAAACGTAAGGAGCGGCCGCACATCCCGGGCCATGCGGACGACCTCCCCCGCAAAGTCCGGGGACTGGAGGGCCTCCTCCGGGTAGTCCCGCTTGACCACGTAGTTTTTCCATTTCAAGTACGGGGCAATCGGGGTGTCCCGGTAGTCGCTGAAGCCCTTCGGCATGCCCGTGAGGGTGTCCTCCATGCTGTGGACGGGGAGCCCCCGGCCTTTCATCTCGTCGAGCAGCTCGAAGAACCGCTCCGGCTCCGCCGCGATGCGCTCCCGGACGGGGCGGAGGTACGAGACGCTCGGCTGATAAAAGCCCGCTCCCAGAAAGCAGTAGTCCGGCTCCACGTGCACGTAGACGACCCCGTTCTCGTCGCGCTGCCCCGAGCGGTCGAACACGCCGCTGACGTGCGTCTTGTACGGCGTCTTGTCGTCGGTGAAGCGCATGTCCCGGTAGATCCGGAACCGAGACTTCTTGGGATGGGCGGTCAGCGGAAGATCCGTCTCGGCGAGGCGCCGCGCGCCGTCGATCAGCAACAGCTCCAGCGGATCCTTCAGTTCCGCCTCGTAGGTCTCCTTGCGCGCCTTGAACCAGTCGCGGTCGTTGTGGGCGGCCAGGGCGCGGAGAAACTGAAACGCCTCGGGGCGGAAGCCCGGGAATGGGGGACGAGATAGGAGCTCAGCCATCGGGGGGAGTCGCTGGGAAATGGGGGAACGAGAACGGAGAACGGTCCACAAATCACCAACGAGTCGGGCGGGACCGTTCTCCAGTCCCCTCTCCCCGTGGAAGCGAAGGCGTGGGACCTCGCGGTGCGCGCGTCCTTCGAGATTGTCGCTGCTCCCCCGGAGGGATTACGTCCCGAGGTCCATCTCCGCCACGATGGACTTCATTCCCGCCTCGAATTTGTTAGCGCCGCCCTGGGAGGGATGGCGCACGTAGGTGGGATCGGCACCAACCTCGTCGAGGGCTCGTTCGCCCTTGCGGCCCACGCCGACTGTGCGGTCGGGATCGAGCGCATCCAGCACCCCGCGCAGCAGGTCGTGCCAGTCCCGCACCTCCGAGCGGCGGGGCGTGCGGATCGAGAGCGGGTCGTCCGGGTCGTGCGGGTGGAGGGGGAGGCTGTTCCAGACGAAGAAGTGGGGGAAGTGCGGCTGCAGGACGCGCCAGAAGATGGACGCGCTGTACTCGGTGATCGGCACGTCCTTCTGGCTCGTGGCCGTCCCGCCGATCGGAAAGTCCGGATCGGTGAGCTGCGCTTCGCTCGTGACGGGCACCCCGGAGAAGCGGCAGCCCCAGGGGCCGGGGGCTTCGAGCAGGAGGAAGAGCCGCGGCGGCTCGTCGAAGCACGACAGGTACCGCCGCAGGTTGTCGCGGCGATGGGTGGGGGCCTCGGGCACGTCGAGGTCGTCCCGGCGGTCGCGGTACGGGTTGAACAGCTCGTCGGTGGAAGCGGCCGGAAAGACGTGCGTCTCGAAGAGGTCCCAGACGGCGGGGAGCATACAGGGAAAGGGGGCGTGAGGGGAAACAGGGAAGGGCAATGAGAGGGCGAGACGCCCGGGAAGCGACTGCCTCAGGTCGCCCTTCTGGATGCCCGTCGGGCGTGCCCGTGCTACGCAGAACTGGAGGAGGCGTCGACGCGGGGAAAGGCAAAGTCGGCGTAGCCCATCTCGGCGGTGCCGAACCAGCGGTACGCGTCCTCGCGGGCGTCTTTGTAGGCCTCGTAGATCTTGCGGTACTGCGGATTGCCGGCGGCGTTGTCCTCCAGAAGCTGGGTCGTCACCGTCTGGGCGCGCTCCATGACGCCATCGGGAAAGCGGCGGAGCGTGGTGCCTTCGTCGAGCAGGCGGTCCAGGGCCGCGGGGTTTCGGTGGTCGTATTCGGCCATCATCCGGACGTTCGCCTCGGCGGCGGCCGTTTTGAGGGCCTCCTGGTACTGTGTCGGAAGGCTGTCGTAGGCGTCCCGGTTCACGTAGAACGTGAGGGCCGGCCCGGGCTCCCACCAGCCGGGGTAGTAGTAGTACTGGGCCACCTCGTGGAAGCCGAGCTTCTCGTCGTCGTAGGGCCCTACCCACTCGGCCGCGTCGATTGCGCCCCGCTCCAGCGACGGGTAGATCTCGCCGCTCGGCAGCACCTGCGCGTTGACGCCCATCTCGCTCATCACGCTGCCGCCCATTCCGGGGATGCGCATCTTGAGGCCGTTCATGTCGTCGAGGGCGTTTACCTCCACGTTAAACCAGCCGCCCATCTGCGTCCCCGTGTTGCCGCCGGGCAGGTTCAAGATGTTGAAGTCGGCGAACAGGTCGCGCAGCAGGTCCATGCCGCCGCCGGAGTAGACCCAGGCGTTGTACTGGCGGGCCGTGAGGCCGAACGGGACGGTGCAGTCGAACGCCAGCGCGGGGTTTTTCCCAATGAAGTAGTAGCTGGCCGAGTGCCCCATCTCCACAGTGCGGTTCTGGACGCTGCCCAGCACCTCGAGCGGCGGCACCAGCTCGCCCCCGGGATAGGGAAGAATCTCGAAGTTCCCCCCGGTGAGCGCCTTCAGGCGCTCGGAGAGCACCTCGGCCGCGCCGTAGATGGTGTCGAGGGAGCGGCTGAAGCTGGAGGCGAGCCGCCACCGGACTTGCTTGTTGGTCTGCACGTTGGGGGCGCCGTCGCTCGCCGACGATTCGCCGTCGCCGCAGCCGGTCAGGAGGCCGGCCCCGGCGGCGCCGAGCAGGGCTTTTCGGGTAAAGTCGCGCCGTTCCATGAGGGGGCGAGGTCAATGCACAGGGCGTGTGAACGGGGCCGTTTAGTATAGGAGCCAATTCACCCCCTCGCAACCACATGTCTGCGTCAGGCCTCCCACAAGGGCTGGGGAGCCGGAGCTACAGCAGGACGGCGCGATGCGTGGAAACGTGATGCGTGATGGACGTTCTCAGGGGCCACGATTCCTGCATCCCGTCTCACTCCTCGCGGTGCGGGCGGAGCGGGCGCATCACGACCTCCGAGATGAGGTGATTCGCCGGGGCCTCCAGCACGTGCTGGACCGTTGCGGCGACGTCGTCGGGGTCGAGGGGGTTTTCGGTCATGTCGACCCCTGCCACGTCGAAGAAGTTGGTCTCGACGGAGCCGGGGTAGAGGCACGTCACGCGGATGCCGTCCTCGCGCACCTCCTTCATCACCGCCTCGCTAAAGCCGCGCACGGCGAACTTGCTGGCGTTGTAGGCGCTGATGTTGGGGTTGCCCAGGAGGCCCGCGATGGAGGCGATGTTGACGATGTGGCCGCCGAAACCGGTCGCCTCGTTCTGCTCCCGCATGCGGGGGACCGCCTCGCGGGTGCAGAGGTAGACGCCCCGCACGTTGGTGTCCATCTGCACGTCGAAGGCGTCGGTGTCGAGGTCGTCGACCGGGCCAAATTGCCCGAGCCCGGCGTTGTTGACGAGCACGTCCAGCCGCCCGGCCTCGTCGTCGACGGTCTCGAAGGCCGATTCGATCGCGTCCTCGTTCCGGACGTCGCACGAGACGGGGACGAAGGCGGCGCCGAGGTCATCGCGCAGCGCCTGGAGCGCGTCGGTGCTTCGGGCGAGGCCGCAGACGGTGGCGCCCTGGTGTACGAGGGTGCGGGCGATGTGGGCACCGAGGCCCTTGCTGGCGCCGGTGACGACGGCGACGGCGTCGGTCAGATCCATGGGAGAGGAAGGATTGGGGGACAGTTGGTGATGCAGTCTTCTTCTATCGGTCGGCTCCGGGCGGGGTTGCCGCTTGGGGCGTGATTACTTCGGGAATGGAGGGGGGCTGCACACCTGGGGCGTGGGGGTACCCCGCCGAAAGCGGCCTCGCGGCCTGCAGGGCACGAGACGGGGCCAACCGACCGGTCGTCCCGTGCCGCGCCGCCGCTAGAACATGTCCTCCGGCATGTCCACGTTCACCTGCACGCTCTGCACCTCGATGGCAATCGGGTTGCCGGACATCATTTGCTTCATCATCTCCATCTGGCCGCCCATCATCTTTTCCATCTGCTTGCGCTGCTGCTCCGGCAGCTGCTTCATCTTCTCCATCGCCTGGCGCATCTGCTGGCGCTGCTCGGCGGAGAGGTTCGCGTTGAGCTGGATCTCCATCCGGTGCGGCAGGGTGAGGCCGTCGGTCGTCTGGTAGTTCTTGAAGCGAATGGCGACGGACGACGGATTGGGGCCCTGCTGCCCGGACGCGGCGGTTTCCATGACCATCCGGGCGGGCACGTGCCGCTCGGCGTCGACGTAGTAGGTCATGCGCGTCGCGTTCCCGCTCATGTCAGGGTCGACCGCCGAGGGGGTGTCCACCCGCAGGACGTGGCAGCGCAGGCCGTCGATCGTTTCGGTGCCCGCGTAGGTCGCGTGCTGCCGGAGTCGGTTAAACTGCATGCCGTAGGCCGCCGACGGCGTGGTGTTGGCGGCGAACGAGGAGGTCCCACTGCCCTTCATCTGCGTCTGGGTCCGGTAGGTCGGGCGGCCGTCCTGGGTGACCTTCTGGTTGTAGGCGGTGTAGAGGTTGGTCTCTACGATGTACGTGTCGACCGTCTCGAGCTGCCGGTCGTAGGCGGCCTGCATGTCGTCGACGACCGACGCGACGGACTGGGCCGACGCCGGACCGGCACCGAGGAGGAGAGAAAAAACGAGCGAAAGGGCGACGGGGAACGAACGGCGGCGCAACATGGCGGCGTGGAAGTGAGTCAGGGGATGTGTGTCGCAGGTTGGTCTGCCCGACGAACGTTGGCGGGCAGGGTGCGGGGAGAACCCCTCAACACGATCTCAATACGCCCGGTCGCATTCCAGGATTCATGAGTCACCACGACGTGGACGCGGAGAAAGAGATGAATCGGCTGCTGGCGGCGGGAGGGACGCCGCCGGTCCAGACCGATCCCTTTACGATCGGCGACGTGCGCCTGTCGCCCGAACGCATCGTCGGGCTGCTCCGGCCCCACATGCGGGAGCGGCGGCTGGACCGCATCCAGACCGTCGTGGCCAACCGGACGCGCAGCGTGGTGCCGGTGGTGGAGGGGCTCGTGAACACCGGCAACGTGAGTGCCGTCATGCGCTCGGCGGAGGCGCTGGGGCACCAGGACATGCACGTGGTGAGCGGCGAGCACGACCGGTACAAGCACTCCCAACGCACGGCCCAGGGGGCGCAGCACTGGCTCGACGTGTGGCACTGGGACGCGCCGACCGCCTGCGCGACGCACCTCCAGGACGCCGGCTACCGCGTCGTGGCCATGCACCTGCACGCGGACACGGTGCCAATTCGGGACCTCGACTTTACGCAGCCCACGGCGCTCGTCTTCGGCAACGAGGACGCGGGGGTGACCGACACGATGCTCGAGGCCTCGGACGCGGCGTGCGAGGTGCCGCTCCCGGGCTTCACCGAAAGCTTCAACGTGTCCGTGGCGGCGGCCGTGGCCCTCTACCACGCCCAGCAGGATCGCCTCGACCGCCAGGGGCACCACGCCGACCTCAGCGACGAGGCGCGGGCCCGCCTCGAGGCCCGCTTCTGCCTCCGCAGCGTCAACAACGCCGAGCAGATCAT
>ERZ1034519.119-NODE-119-length-14211-cov-13.480008_pt1 | contig 14211 bp, 14 predicted proteins | sample MGYA00520655_ERZ1034519 | MGnify/ENA primary metagenome ERZ1034519 (study PRJEB33760, sample SAMEA4777702) | hypersaline lake metagenome | biome: hypersaline environment; feature: brines | place: Spain | collected 2012-08 | depth 0 m ...
CGGCCCGCTCCAGCCCGTTGCTCACACCATGTAGTCGTCCGTCGGCACGTCGAGGAAGTCCATGAGCCAGTCGAGGGCCCACGTCTGGTTGTCCTCGCCGCTCCACTCGTAGCCGGCCTGCACCTCGTCGGCCACCGCGGGCCAGTCGACGGTCCAGTCCTTGTAGACGTGAAAGGAGAACTGGCTCACCTCGGTCTCGAAGTAGACGCAGCCCTCGTCGGGGTCGTAGATGGAGGTCGCGGTGTCGTCCGCGCGGGCCTGCTCGGCGGCCCACACCACGAGCGGGACCTTGAAGCGGTAGTCCATTTCGTGAACCCGCTTGGCCTCGCTGTTGAGGTAGTTCGCCAGCACGACGCTCCCGTCGCCGTGCTCGATGGCGGCCTCCGCGGCGTCGCGGGTCGAGGGGTCGGCGTCGATCTTGTCGAGGGCGGCCTCGATCAGGGGCCACACCTCCACGGATGCGGGCTCGTCGGCGGCGTCTTCTTCGCGGGGAATCGTAACGGTGCAGTCGTCAAGGTCCACGGGCAGTCCGGAATTGATGAGGGAAATCGGGCGCGTCGGTCCGACAGTCGGACTCCGACAGTCGGAACCCGACAGGGCCCCGTCATATGCACGCCCGGCCCAAAAGATCGCGCCGGGGGACCGGCCCCGCCCCTTCTACTCGAGCGGGCCGACCTCTCCGCTTCCGAACGAACTCGTGGAGACGGAGGGCTGTCCGCGGTAGTGCACGTCGCCGGAGCCGAAGATGGAGGCGTCCAGCTCGTCGGTCACGTGCACCTCCACGTCTCCGGACCCGGCGATGCTCACCTCCATCGTCCGCGTTTCGAGGTCCGCGGCCTGCAGATCGCCCGACCCGGCGATGTTGGTGGTGAGGGCGTCCGCCTGCCCTTCCAGCATCGTGGTGCCCGAGCCGGCCACCTGCACGTCCAGTTCCTCCGCGTTCACGTCCAGGCGCGTGCGGCCCGACCCTGCGACGCTGAGCCCGAACGTCTCCCCCTCGATCTGATTCTCGCCCACAATCTCGCCCGACCCGGCCAGCGATACGGATTCGATCGTCGGCGCGGTCACGTAGACGTCCACCTTCTCGTCGACGGACGCGTCGTCGCCGAAGAGGCCGCCGAACAGGGTGTCGTCCGAGTCGACCGGGAGTTCGAGCGTCCCGTCGTCGACCCCGGTCTCGAACTGGTCGAGGACGGCCGGCGGGGCCTCGATCTCGACGGACCGGTCGCTTCCCTGCCGCAGGTGCAGGGTGCCGGGCACCCGAAACTCGACGGCGGTGAACGCCTCCACCGAGCGCGTCTCCCGGGCGCTCTCCTGGGCGGCGGCGACGTGGAGGGGCAGGACGAGAAGGCCCACGAACAGCGCGGTACGCAATACAGATGTGGGTTGGAGCATGGCGCAGCGGACGGATGGGTGAGAAAATGCGTGGATGCCTGGAAGGCATGTCCATCACGGTCGGCCGCGCGCCAATGTTACACCGTCCTCGCTACCGCGACTTTTGCACCTCGGGGGGCACATCGCAGGCCTGCCGCCGGGTGTCCGTGAGCTGGAGAATCCGCCAGCCGTCGGGCCCGCGCACCAACTGCACCGCGTTCACGCCGCAGTGCGACCGCTCGTCGCCGCGGTAGAAGACGTACGGCACCCAGGCGCTTGCGAGCGGCCCGTCCACGCGGACCTCCACGTCCCAGGTGCGCTCGTCCCACACGCGCTCACGGGGCTGGCCCACCGCCGCGACGAACGCGTCGACCGGGGTTTCACTCACGCCAGCCGTGTCGCTCGGGCCCCCTGCGGTGTGCAGACGGGCGTCGTCGTGAAAGACGTCCCGGACCGCGGTGCTGTCCCCGGCCCGCATCCCGTCGAAGAGGGCGTCGAGGGTGGCCCGCACCGCCGCCTCCGCCGCGGGCATGCGCGGTCCGTCGGACTGGGCAGACGCGACCGGGACCAACAGCCCCGCCACAAAGAGAAGCGCCACAGAGAGAAGCGGGAAGAGACGGCGCGTCATGAGCGTCGGGCAGCTATTGGGCGCGGCGCATCGACAGCTCCGCGAGGAGATCGGTGTTGGGGTCGAGCGTCACGGACGACGGCGCCCGCGGGCAGTCGACGCGCGACTGCGCCTCCCGGCCCCGCATGAAGAGCGTCGTGGTGCGGGACGGGGACTCGCCAAGGGCCACCTGCACCGGCACCTCGAACGGCGGCTCGTCCTGGGTCTGGCGCAGCGTCACAACGCACTCCCCCGCAGCGGCGTCGTGGCGCCAGGTGCCCTCGATGACCGGATGGCCCGGCCGACGCGTCCACTGGTCAAAAAACGCCTCAAGGTCCTGCCCCGAGACGTCCTCCATGACCGCCCGGAAGTCGCGGGTGCTCGCGTTGCCGTCGCGGTAGCGCTCGTAGTAGGCCCGCAGGCCCCGCCAGAAGGTGTCGGTGCCCACCTCGCGACGGAGCATGTGGAGCACCCAGCCGCCCTTCTGGTAGGGGTTCGTGTTGAGGAGCTCGTTCGGGTCGCTGTAGGTCGTGTCCACGAGGGGCGTGTCCGGATTTGCGTCGTGGAACTGCACGACCTGCCGCCGCGCCGCGGTCATGTACTGCCTCAGGGCCGCCGCGCCGCGGGCGTGCTCCAGGTACAGGCCCGTCAGGTACGTGGCAAACCCCTCACTGAGCCAGAGGTGCGGCCAGTCCGCCTCGGTGACGGTGTTTCCGTACCACTGGTGCGCAATCTCGTGGGCCAGCAGCGAGGTGTCGTCCTCGCCGTCGGCGACCGCCGTCTCGCTGTAGAAGATGGCGGCCGCGTTCTCCATGCCCCCGTACCGCGTGGTGGACTGCACGTTGGCGAGCTTCGCGTACGGGTACGGCCCCAGGTTTTCCTCAAAGAACCGGAGGATGGGCGGCGCCTGTCCCAGGTCCTTGAGGCCCGGCCCCCGGTCCTCCGGGTAGACCCAGCTCTGCACCGGCACGCCGTCGACGGTCCCGGCCGTGTCGACCGCAAAGTCGGCCACGCCAATCACCATCACCTTCGGCGGCAGCGGCACGTCGGTCCGCCAGAGCGTGTGGCGCGTGCCCCCGCTCGTCGAGTCGCGCACCAAGGCCCCGTTGCTCACGACCTCGTACCGGGCGGGCGCCGTCACCCGAAACTCGACGGTCGCCTTGTCGGACAGGTGGTCCACCACCGGCAGCCAGTGGCGCGCGCGGTTCGGCCAGTTGTCGCCGAAGAAGGTGCGGTCGCCGTGCTGGTTGGTGCCGATGATGAGGCCGTCGTCCGGCACGCCCGCATACTCGATGCGGAACGTGCGGGTCTGGCCCGCCGCGAGGTCGGGCGGCCGGATGCGGAGGAGATCGTCGGCGTGGCGGTAGGACACGGCCCGTCCGGCCTCGGACACCGACCGCACGCGCATGCCCGTCTCGCCCCCCGGCGCCCGGCCGATGAGGTCGAGCCGCACGGCCGTGAGCGTGTCGGCGTCGATGCGGACGTGCACCGTGGCCGTGCCCTCGATCCGATCCGTGGTGTCGGAGAGGGTGAGGGCAAAGTCGTAGTCCTGCACGTCGATGCCGGGCTGGGGCCGGGCGGCGGGGCCCGGGGCCGGTTGCGCGCAGGCCCCGCGGCCGCCGATCAGAACGCTCCCCCCCACCATCAGCAGGAGGGCCCAGCGCCACAGGGACAAATCAAGAGTCATCATGCAGACCTCCAGGGAACCTTAGTTTCCAGAACGAACCTCAATCTCGCGGGTCGTGTCGTTGAACGGCCCCGGCACGACGTTGCCGTCGCTCCCGATGAGCTGGAGGGTCACCTCGTAGGTCCCGTCCGCCAATCCCGTCACGAACGCCGGGGCCCACTCGGTCAGCGTCGTCGACGCGACCTCGCTCCCCTCCGCGTCCCGGATGGTGTAGCGGGCTTTGTAGCCGTCCGCGCCCAGCTCCACGTTGTGGAGATAGAAGTCGAGCATAATCCGGTCGGCGCCGTCGCCGCTGTACGTGCCCTTCGGACGGCTGTAGATGATGGCCGGCTCCCTCGGGCCCAGCATGAACGCGCCGGACGCCTCGCCGACGTAGAAGTTGACGAGATCGTACGCCTCTTGCCCCTTCACGCTCTCGTGGTACGACCGGCTCGGGAACGCGACGAGGGTGTGCGCCCCCGGCTCCAGGTCGCCGAGGTCGAAGGGCGTTCCGGCCTCGTAGTTGGCCATGTAGGGCTGGTTGTCCACAATGATGTGGAAGTGCTGCCCGTTTCCGGAGTTGGCAATCTCGCTGGCCCGCTCCGTGTCGGTCTGGATGCCCGCCTCAAAATTCTCGGCCTCAATCGTGACGTCCACGCCCGCGCTGTCGACGACCGCACTGTCGGCCGGGGCCGTCGCGCGGGCCATCGCGCCGTCGATCGACGGCGAGCGGTCGCCCGCCTGAATTTGCACGCCGTTGCCGCCGCCCCCACCGCCGCAGCCGGCCAGGAGCAGAAGGGCGCCGCACACGAAGGCGAGGGGAGGAACGAGGGAGCGAGACTGGAGCATGGGACCTCGGGGGATTGGTGGAAGCAGCACAGGAGAGAGATGAATGCGTAGGTTTTTGGGATGCACGGTAAGAATAGGCAGTAGGGCCTCGTCTGTCAACGCGCCCCGGACGACGCCGGCGTCCGCCCTCCGAGAAGGCCCCCGTGGGACTCGTCAGGCGTGCAGGCCCCACCACGCAACAAAGACGACCAGCCCCCCCACGAGGGCGCTCGCCACGGCGTGGAGGCGGAGGCGGTCGAGCAGGTGATGCTGCGCGTCGAACTCGTCCTCGCCCGTCTCCCCCTCCGTCAGCCCGGCGGCCTCCGACACCTCCCCCCCAATTTCACACCGCGGGAGGAAGTCGAGCGCGACGTGCAGGAAGACGCCCGTCGCGATTCCGAAGACGAGGGCGTGCACGACGTCGCTGCCGGGCGGGGACGCAAACCCGACCGGGACCGCCGCGGCGGCCACGGCGGCCGCCGGCACCAGGAGCACCGAGACGGGCCGGCCGGCGCGGCACAGCCGCCGTGCCGCCGCGTAGCCCGCCGGCGCCTTGTGCGACACGATCGCGAGGCCGAGCGCAGGGCCCAGGGCCGGCATCGTCGCGTAGACGGCCCCGATGACAAGCCCGGCGGCGAGCGAGTGGGCGGTCAGCTCCAGCGTCGTGGCGTCGACCGGAAGGTGCAGATGGGCGAGCTGGTGCTGGGCCGCGTGCAGCAGGAACCCCACAAACACCCCGGCCGCAATCCCAAACCCGCCCACGACCGGGTCGTGCCCGACGGCACTCGGGATGAGAAAGGCCCCCGTGCTCGTAATCATGGCCCCGCTCGCCCCCCCGTACCCCCAGGCGAGCCGGCGGGCCTGCCGCTCGCCCCCCGACCGGCCGGTGGCCTCGGACTGGACGCCCAACCAGGCGCCCCCCGCCATCGCGACGAACGCCGTGGCCCCGATGGCGAATAGTTTCCAGAGCGACGCCGCCCCCGCAAGCCCCAGCGCAACGACGAGCACCCCGGCCCCGCCCCATCCGACCGGCGACATGGAGCGCGCAGGCGACGGCAGAGAGAAAGAGGACATTGCGCACCGGAGCAAGGCGAAGACAGCGATGGGGCGGTCGCGACGACGCGGACGACCGACCTGCGAGGCCGTAGGGTGGGGCCAGAAAGGCCCGGGCCGGCGTCGGGGGCCCCTCACACCCCCGCAGCACCCAAACGACAAAACCCTCGATTCCGGACGAGCGGAACCGAGGGCTGAGCGGTCCGGACGGGACTCGAACCCGCGACCTCTGCCGTGACAGGGCAGCATTCTAAACCAACTGAACTACCGGACCGTCGATCTCAAAATTGCACCTATGTCTAAAACTGAGACCCGATCGGGTTCCGGACGCGAGGAATGTTCACACAGGTTCAACCCATGCCTCACTCCTGAGCGCTCCGACACGAGGCGTCCGGGGCTCCTTGAATTTCTCTCGGGACTGCCCACAGCCCCGGAAACAATCGAAATTCAAAAAGTACCAGGGGCTGGTCCACTCACGCAAGGGTGGAGCCACGTGTCGCTCTTGAACGCGCCGATTCTCTCAGACCGCCGACAAACCCGACAATGCCGACCTACACGTACCGCCGCGAAGACGGAAGCACCTTCGAGGTTGATCAGCCCATCACCGAAGATCCTCTCGACACGTGCCCGGAAACGGGGCAGGACGTGGAACGGATTATCACCGACAACCCCGGCGTCATCTTCAAGGGCGAAGGCTTCCACGTCAACGACTACGACGACCACGGCCCCAAGGAGGAGGCCCCGGACGCCGATGACGAGGACGCCGGGGCGGAGGCGTCGTAGGCACCGGTGGCGCCGTGTCCCCGTTTCCTTCCCGGAACGCGGGGGACTCACCGCTGCTCGAGCGTCTCGATCGAAAACCACTCTGCGTCCGGCTCCACCATGAGGGCCGGCTCCGGGCCCGCATCGTCCCACCCCTGGTCCTCTACCGTCATGAGGGGGGTCAGCGTCATGTCCCGATCCACCACGATCTGACAGGCGAGGCGCATCTCTCCGAGCCGGCCGATGTCGGTAAGCTTGTCGTACTCGGCCTCGGTCATGACGGGAGGCTCCCCTGCTGCGAATTCCACGCGGCACGTGGTGCACTGGGACTGCCCCCCGCAGCGGTGCCCCACCGCCGCCCCGCAGTCCTCAATGGCCCGGACCAGCCGCGTGCCTTCTTCCACTTCACAGGGACCGAGGCCTTCGATCGTAAGCTCGTGCATGGGGGGCATCGTCATCTGCGAGGGAATGGACGGGGGCGGCCGGGAATTCGTCTAGCCTCAAGAGACAAATCCGAAGCGAGCACGTCAAGTGGAGGCCGGCGGGCCTACCCCGTGGCGAGAGCGTCCGCCCACGCCGGCCGGACTGAACGCCCCACTGGCCCCTGGACGCTGGAGGGCTGGCCTCCCCCGGTCGGGAAACGTTCTGGGATAAACCCGTAACGTGTGGCGCCTTCGGGCAACGAGGGCCGGCCCCACCATTCACATTGTGGATGGTTCCCCACCGCTTTCCCCCGCCTTTGGCCCATGTCGCACCCCGTCGTACTGGTCAACGAAGACGACCAATCACTCGGCACCGCCGATAAACTTCGGGCACACGCTGAGGGGTGGCTGCACCGTGCCTTTTCGGTGTTTGTCTTCGACCCCACCGGTCGGCTCCTCCTCCAGCGGCGAACCGACGACAAGTACCACTCCGGCGGCCTCTGGTCGAACACCTGTTGCAGCCATCCCCGGCCGGAGGAGCCCGCAATCGACGGGGCCCATCGCCGGCTGCCCGAAGAGCTCGGCTTTACGGCCTCCCTCACGCCGGCCTTCCAGGACCGTTACGAGCTCCCCGTCGGGGACGCCCTCGTGGAGCACGAGCACAACCACGTGTTCATCGGCACGGCCGATACCCCCCGCATTCGCCCCAGTGCCGACGAAGTGGACGACTGGGCGTGGGTCGCCCCGTCCGCCCTGCGCGACGACGTGGCGGCCCGTCCACACCGGTATACGGCGTGGTTTCGGCACCTTCTTCCCGCTGCCCTCGCCGCTGCCCCGTCCGGCGACCCGTCGGCGTCCGCCCCCACGGCGTAGCCCGGGCCGGCGGGCGGAGCGGCCCGGAACTCTTGGCGACGAAACCCCTCCGATACGCCCTCGGCGTTTTCTTCTCTTCACCACCCCCCTCTCGTGCCCGACGGTCGCCCCCCGTATCGACAGTACGCCGGCCTCGCCTTCGTCATCCTGACCTACGTCGGGGGCATCATCGGTTGGTCGTGCGCCGTACAGAAGGTCGAATCCACGCCCCCTCCCAACGGCTCTGCTCAAGTTCAGGCCGTCTCCGTTGGGGCCGCTCCCTCGGCCGCCGTCTCCGTCCCGACCGTCTTCGATAATCGGCCGTCTCCGAGACGCCCCGTCCCGGGCTGGCGGGCGCGGGACGGCCTCCGTCTTCTGTCGCCCCTCGTGTCCTCCCACCAGACCCTGACGATCACCAATGACCGGGCGGATGTGGATGCTCGCAGTGCTTCTGTGCGTCGGTAGCAGCGCCCCCCTTGCCGCAGCCCCCACGGGCGCCGCCCCTCCCGGGTCGGATTCGACCCGGCACGCCGCCCTGGACCGCCTGCTGGAGCGGTTCGTGGACTCGCAGGGCGACGTGGACTACGCGGCCCTGCAGGCGCAGGCCGACACTGTACTCGCCCCCTATCTCCAGACGCTCGCGGAGGCTCGTCCCTCTGCCCTGGATCGGGAGGCCCGCCTTGCCTTCTGGATCAACGCGTACAACGCCTACACGCTGAAGCTGATCGTCGACCACTATCCGGTGGCGAGCATCCGGGACATCGACGGCCCGCCCGACGGCGGCACCCCGTTTGAACGCCCCGTCGGCCCCGTCGCCGACACCGTCCGGACCCTCGACGAGATCGAGCACGAAATCATCCGCGTCCGGTTCGACGAGCCGCGCATCCACTTCGCGCTCGTCTGTGCCGCCAAGAGCTGCCCGCGCCTCCGCCGGGAGGCCTACACGGGCCCTCAACTCGACGCACAACTCGACGCACAGGCCCGCCGGTTTCTGCACGCGTCGTCCAAAAACCGCATTCCCGACGGCAACGGCACCATTGCTCTGTCTCGCATCCTCAAGTGGTACGGGGCGGATTTTGGGCCCACCCCCACCGCCGTCCAGCGGGCCCTGGCCCCCTACTTCGACGGGGCGGTGCGCGACTCCCTGGCGGAGGGCGCGTATGACGTCCGCTACCGGCCCTACGACTGGACCCTGAACGCCCCCTCCCTCGATCGGGGCGACGGGGACCCCGACATCGCCGCCGACTCGTGATCCGCGGGTCGGGACCGAACATTTTCCCGCCCCCCGGGTTTTCACGTCCACGCACCCATCGGGGCATTGCCGCCCCCGTCCACGCATTTCGTTCTGACCCTGTCCAACACGTATGGCCTACGAGAGGTACGAGCCGGTCATCGGCCTGGAGGTCCACGTCCAGCTCCAGACCAACGCCAAGATTTTTAGTCCCGACGCCGCAGCGTTTGGGGCCGCCCCCAACACGCAGGTCGACCCCATCAGCCTCGGCCACCCGGGCACGCTGCCGGTGCTCAACGAAACGGTGGTCAAGCACGCCCTCCGGCTCGGCGTGGCCACCCACTGCTCCATCGCGGACCGCTCGGCCTTCGCCCGCAAGCACTACTTCTATCCGGACCTGCCGAAGGGGTACCAGATCTCCCAGTACGACACGCCGATCTGCTATGACGGCTACCTGGAGGTCTTCCCGGGGGAGGAGGAGGACGCGTCCCCGTCGGCCCCCGACTCCCGGCGCGTCGGCCTGACGCGCATCCACATGGAGGAGGACGCGGGCAAGTCCGTACACGCTTCGGCCGGGGGGACCACCCGACTCGACTACAACCGGTGCGGGGTGCCGCTGCTGGAGATGGTGACCGAGCCGGACCTCCGCTCCCCCCGGGAGGCCTCCCTCTTCCTGCAGCGACTGCGACAGCTGGTGCGCTACCTCGGCATTAGCGACGGCAACATGGAGGAGGGCTCCCTGCGCTGCGACGCGAACGTGAGCGTGCGCCCCCAGGGCCGCGAGGCGTTCGGGACGCGCACCGAGCTGAAGAACATGAACTCGATGCGCCACGTGGAGCAGGCGCTCGACTACGAAATTGCCCGCCAGATCGCCGCCGAGGAGCGGGGCGAGTCCATCACGCAGCAGACCCTGCTCTGGGACGCCGACGCGGGCACGACCCGGCCCATGCGCTCGAAGGAGGAGGCGCACGACTACCGCTACCTGCCGGATCCGGACCTGGTGGAGGTGCGGATCGAGGACGCCACGGTCGACGAGGTCCGCGCGAACCTTCCCGAACTGCCACGGGCCCGCCGGCGTCGGTTCGTCGAGGAGGTGGGCCTGCCGGCGTACGACGCTGGCGTCCTCACCGAGGAGCGCGCCGTGGCCGACTACTTCGAGGAGGCCCTGCGGCACCTCTACAAGCGCACGAAGGGCGGCGACACCGACGCGCAGGCCAAGGCGGTGTCGAACTTCATCATGACCGAGGTGATGCGCGTGCTCAACGAGCGGGACCTCTCCGTCAGCGAGCTGGGGGTCGGGCCGGAGCGCCTGGCCCAGCTCGTGTTTCTGCGCCTGCAGGACAAGGTCAGCTCCAACGGCGCCCAGGAGGTCTTCGAGGCCATGCTCGACGCCCCCGACAAGAGCGCGGGCCGCATCGCCGACGAGCGGGACCTGATTCAGGTCACCGATCGGGGCGCGATTGCCCCCGTGGTGGAGGACGTCCTGAACGACAATCCGGACCAGGTAAGCACCTACCTCGGCGGCAAAGACGGCCTCCTCGGGTTCTTTATCGGGCAGGTGATGCAGCGCTTCGACGGCTCCCCCAATCCGGAGCTGGTCCGGTCGCTGCTTCGGGAAAAGCTCGATGCGCGGCGGGACACGGCGAATGTCGACGAGTAGCCGGTCCGATGATCTCCTCCCCTTCCGCCCACTCCCGTGCCGCCCTGTCGGGGCGGTGCGTCCTGGGCGCCTTTGTCCTCGTCGTGCTGTGCGGGGCCTGCCAGCCGCCCTCCTCGTCGGTCCGGAGCCACCTGACGGGCCGTGTCGCCGTCGACTCCTCGGCCGGGGCCCTCGACGCGTACCGCGACGTGCGGCTCCTCGTGGTTCGGCCGGACGGGCGCCGCCTCGATACGCTGGGCCACGCCCGCCCCGGCCCCGACGGCCGCTTCCAGATGTCGATTTCCGCACCGGAGCGGGGCCTCTACGCCCTGTCCCTCTGGGGCCGGGGCGGCCGGGAGCAACTCGCGAGCACGGAGTACGTGGTGGCCCCCGGCGACACCGCCACGCTTCGCGTCTCCCTTCCGCTCCGAGGCGAGGGGCTCCGTCCGGTGTCGCCGGAGAACCGGGCCCTGCAGGCGTACCGCAACGCCATGACCATGCACCGGCGCCTGCTCACGCGCCGGCTCCGGACGGCGCCGTCCAACGCGACCATGCAGGTCCAGAACATCCGCCTCACCAGTAGCGTCCTGTGGGGCCTCCGGGACCGCTACCCCGGCACCTACGCCGCGGGATTTGCCGCCGTCGAGTCCCTCTCTCTGCTCGAAGGCTGGAACGACTCGCTGGTCGTGGCCCGCGCCCAGCGGATCGGCCCCGCCAGTCCGCACTACGCCGACGCCGCCCACATTGCCCGGCGGGCCGAGGCCCGCCTCGACGGCCATCGGGCGGCGCTCGCCCTCCTCGACACGCTGGAGGCCCGGGCCGCCACCGCGCGGCAGCGGGCTGGGGTGCAGGCCGCCCGCATCCAGGCCTTCCTGGACAGCGCACAGGTGGAGGCGGCCCTCTCGGCGTCTCAACGGCTCCGGGCCCGCTTCCCGCGCACGCCCTGGGCCGAATGGGCCCGCCGCACCGAGTACGAGGCGGCCCGGCTCCGGCCGGGCATGACGGCGCCGAACCTAACGCTCCGGACGCTTCGCGGCGACACCCTCTCCCTCCACGGCCTTCGGGGCCGGCCCGTCGTCCTCGAATACTACCGCCCCGGGCTCGACCTGTACGCCCTCCAGCGCCCCCTCCGGAACGCCCTGTACGACGCCACCCGGGCCGACTCCGTCGCGTTCGTCTCCGTCTCCACCGAGCCCGATACGCTCGTCAACCGGGCCTTTCTGCACAACCGACGACTGCCGGGCCATCGGGCCATCGCCGCCGACGGGCCGCAAGACCCGCTCGTCCGCCGGTACAACGCCACTCGCCTCCCCCGGTGGATTCTCATCGACGACACCGGGGCCATCGTGGACTGCTACTGGGCCGGCGATTTTCCGGCCCTCCGGCAGGGCCTCACGCAACTCCTCCACGCGCAGCCCACGGCCGCCCCCCTCTCCCTCCCCTAACCTTTTCCGCGGTCCTTCATGGAGTCGGAACGTGACGGCCTTGAAACATGCCCCGCTGTCCGCGTACTTGGCTCGTGCTGGTTCATCGTTGGTCTTCTGCGATAGCTCCACCCGTGCCGTGCCGTCTGCTCTCTCCGGGACCTTCTCCTACATCAAGAACTTTCTTCAGGATCAGGATGTCGCGGCGATCGTGCCTTCCTCCTCCTTTCTGGTCCGACGCGTCTGCAAGTGGATCGACTTCGAGGAGGACCAGGTCGTCGTCGAGTACGGCCCCGGAAACGGGGTCTTCAGCGAGTTCATCCTCGACCGCATGACGGCGGACTCGACGCTCCTCCTGGTCGAGAGCAACCCCGACTTCGTGGAGATGCTCGAGGAATGGACGAGCGACGACCCCCGGGCGCTCGTCGTGCAGGACCGGGCCGAGCGTATCGTCGACATTCTCGACGAGCACGACGTGGACGCGGTCGACTACATCGTGTCCGGGATTCCCTTCTCCTTCTTCGACGAGGGCGAGCGGGAGGAACTGCTCGCCCGGACCCGAGACGTCCTCGCGGAGGACGGGAAGTTCCTCGTCTATCAGAACTACAACCACCTGGAGGCCCCGCTCCGCAAGCACTTCTCGGCGGTCACGAAGGAGTACGAGCCCCGCAACATCCCCCCGACGATGTTTGTCTACGAGGCGCAGAAGTAGGACGGCGCCCTGCCCGATTCGATTTTCCGCACAACCCTTCCCTGTCTATGCTGGTCGCTGGCAACTGGAAAATGAACACCGACGTCCCGGAAGGCCGGGCGCTCGCCGACGCCATCGCGGAGGGCCTGTCGTCCACGGCCGCCGACCGGGGCGACGTCGACTTCCTCGTCTGCCCCCCGTACGTCCACCTGCCGGCCGTCCGCGAGGCGCTGGCGGACGTCCCCGTCGCGGTGGGGGCCCAGGACATGCACGCGCAGGACGAAGGGGCCTACACGGGCGACGTGTCCGCCCCCATGCTGTCCTCCATCGGGTGCGACGCCGTTATTCTCGGCCACTCCGAGCGGCGCACGTACTACGACGAGACCGACGCCGAGGTCAACGCAAAGGCCCAGCAGGCCCGTGCCCACGACCTTGTGCCCATCGTGTGCGTCGGCGAGACCCTCGAGCAGCGGAAGGCGGGGGAGGCCGACACGGTCGTCCGGAGCCAGGTGGACGGGGCGCTGTCGGATGTCTCGATCGATGGCGCGGACGAGCTGATCGTGGCCTACGAGCCGATCTGGGCCATCGGCACGGGGGAATCCGCCGCCGCCGAGCAGGCGCAGGCGATGCACGCGGTGATCCGGGACGACCTGAGGGAGCGCTACGGGGGCGACGTGGCGGACGAGGTGCCGCTCCTCTACGGCGGCAGCATGAAGCCGCACAACGCCTACGGCCTTCTCTCCCAGCCGGACATCGACGGGGGCCTCATCGGCAGCGCCAGCCTCGAGGCGGAGAGCTTCCTCGGCATCGCCGAGAAGGCGGCAGAGGTGCTCGAGACGTCCGGGCACTGACCCTTCCCGTCCGTCAAGCCGTCGCCGTGGCCCGGAACGGCAACGGGGGCGCACCGGGCCCCGCATGGTCCTGCGAGCCGATTTGCACGCCGCCGCCCCACGCTCCTGTGCGTCCTCCCAGGGCGACGACGTTCCTGCGTCGCCGACGTGGACGAAAACCTTTTCTCTTCTTACCATGTGAGGTAGGCCCTCGCCGTCCACATCCGACCGAGGCCTTCTCCTTGTCGTTTTGTCCTACAACCCTCCCCAACCGACCCATGGCCCAAGCAACCCGCACCCCCATTGCCAAGCACCTCGGCGACGAAGCTGAGGACCTTCTCGACCACGAGTGCGAAACCATTCCGAAGGACCAGATTCACCTTCCCGGCCCGGACTTCGTGGACCGCGTCTGGAAGGGCTCGGACCGCAGTCCCCAGGTCCTCCGGTCGATGCAGCAGATCTTCAACCACGGTCGCCTCGGCGGGTCCGGCTACATCTCCATCCTGCCCGTCGACCAGGGCATCGAGCACTCCGCCGGCGTCTCGTTTGCGCCGAACCCGATGTACTTCGACCCCGAGAACATCGTCAAGCTGGCCATCGAGGGCGGCTGCAACGCCGTGGCCACCACCTACGGCGTGCTCGGCTCCGTGGCGCGGGACTACGCCCACAAGATCCCCTTCGTCCTCAAGATCAACCACAGCGAACTGCTCTCGTACCCGAACCGGTACGACCAGGTGCCCTACGCCCGCGTGGAAGACGCCTACGAGCAGGGCTGCGTCGGCGTCGGGGCCACGATCTACTGGGGCTCCGAGGAGTCGAACCGCCAGCTGCA
>ERZ1034519.122-NODE-122-length-14184-cov-8.643782_pt1 | contig 14184 bp, 11 predicted proteins | sample MGYA00520655_ERZ1034519 | MGnify/ENA primary metagenome ERZ1034519 (study PRJEB33760, sample SAMEA4777702) | hypersaline lake metagenome | biome: hypersaline environment; feature: brines | place: Spain | collected 2012-08 | depth 0 m ...
GCGGTAGAGGCGGGGGTGCGCTGGGTGCACCTGCGGGACCACGAGGTCGGCCCAGACCGCTTCCGGGAGGCGGCCCGCTCGGTGGTGTCCCGCCTGCGGGACGTCCACGAGGATGTCACGATCACGATCAACAGCCAGGTCGACGTCGCGGATGCCCTTGGGTGTGGGGCGCACGTGGGATGGCGAGGCCCTACGGTGGCGGAAACGCAAGACCAACTCGGCCCGGATGCTCTCGTTGGATACTCGGCCCACGAGCATGTGGAGGCGGAAGGGGACCGCACCCAAGGAGTCGACTACTATTTCTTCAGCCCCGTCTTTCCCACCTCCAGCAAGCCCGACCAGCCGCCCACCGGCATCGGGTCCCTCCGCGCCTTCTGCCAGACCGCATCGCCGGTGCCCGTTCTCGCCCTCGGCGGCATCACCCCCGATCGGGTGTCCGCCTGTCGGGAGGCCGGGGCTCGCGGCGTCGCGGTCCTGTCGGGCATCATGGAGGTGGACCCTCCCCGGGCCGCAGCCCGCGCCTACTTGCGCGCCCTGAACGAAGTAAGGACGTAGTTTTGGGCTGCGCCCTGAACGCAGTGAGAATGCAGAGTCCGAACCTGTCGTATCAATTTCTCTCCGTACCCATGTCTACCAAACCGGTTGCCCTCACCATCGCCGGCAGCGACTCCGGCGGCGGGGCCGGCATCCAGGCCGACCTGAAGTCGATGGAGGCCAACGGTGTGTTCGGCACCTCCGCCCTCGCCGCCGTGACGGCCCAGAACACCGAAGCGGTGGCCCAATCCCACGATTTGCCGCCGTCGCTCGTCGCGGCGCAGATCGACGCCGTGGCGGGCGACATGGACGTACGGGCGGCGAAGACGGGCATGCTCTCGGCCCCCGACATCATCGAAACAGTGGCCGACCGTGTGGAGGCCCACGGCCTGTTTCCCTTCGTCGTGGACCCGGTCATGATTTCGAAGAGCGGCTTCAAGCTGCTCCAGGACGCGGCCATTGACACACTGAAGGACGCCCTCCTTCCGCTGGCCACCCTCGTGACGCCGAACGTCCACGAGGCCCAGCACCTGACCGACGTTACCATCGAGACGACGGCAGACCTCACAGCAGCCGGCCAGGCGCTGCTGGAGCACGGCCCCGACGCGGTCCTCGTAAAGGGCGGGCACCTCGCCGACGCCGAAGAGGCGGTCGACGTCCTCGTGACGGAAGACACGTCGCAGAGATTCGCGTCGCCCCGAATCGACACGACGCACACGCATGGGACGGGTTGCACCTACGCCTCCGCCATCGCGGCCAATCTGGCAAAGGGACACAAGCTGGACACGGCGGTCGGGCGGGCCAAGCGGTACGTCACCGGCGCCATCCGGCACGCCCTGCCGCTGGGGCACGGCCACGGGCCAACGAATCACTTTTTTCACCTCGATCCCGAAGCGGCCCTCTCCACCGTCGACGTGGCAGAGGGAGCGGTGTAGCCTGTGTGCCGCCCCGGCGTGAACACTTTGTAAGAATAGCGGTGGCCGGATCTTTTCCCGACCGTGGGTCGTGTACGCTACTGTCTTGTGCAAAACACAAAGCGCGAGACACACACCTGCCCGTAGCTCAGTCGGACAGAGCGCAGCCTTGCGGAGGCTGAGGCCGGGGGTTCGAATCCTCCCGGGCAGGCTTTCTGTCAGTGTTTTCCCTCGGTCTCTTCGGAGATCGAGGGTTTTTTTGTTTGGCGGAGATCCTTGCTCCAGGGAATGAGGCCGGCGCTCACGGCCGGCCCGTGGACGGCGTGTAGGCGCGGAGAGAATCCGTCAGCAGTCGTCCCCAGGTGGCATCGTACGGGTGCACCGCCGCCACGGGCGCTCCGTCCCGGTACACCGGCCGCCCCTCGTTCGCCCATCGGAAGATGGAGCCCTCCAGGTTGGCGACGTACGCAAACCCTTGCCTCCGAAGGGCCTGCGCGACCCCGGCCGAGCGGTAGCCCACGGAGCAGTACACCACGATGGGCGTGTCGGGCGCGAGGGAGTCCAGGGCCGGATACGCATCGGCCGCCGGGTCGACGCGGCGGGCCCCGGGCAGATGGCTCACCGTGTACTCCTCCGGCGCACGGGCATCGAGCAAGAGGGGGCGCGGCTGCCCGTCCTCATCGAGGCGCGTGGCCAGCGAGTCGGTGCTGATGGTGGGCACGTCCGGGTACTCGGACGCGATCATGTGGTTGACCGCGCGCCAGGTGAGGTCCTGCGAGCACCCCGTGTGAACCGCGAGCAGGCAGAGCGCGGAGGCGAACAGCTTTCGCATCGGAAGCGCCGGAGCAATATGAACAAATGCGGAAAGAGAGCACTTTCGTCGTGTGTGGGCAAGAGGCCTCCCACACGACGCCCTACAGCGCAATCACGTCCTCGATGCTGGAGGCCTCCTCGTACACCTCGATGACCTCTTTGCTGGAGGACACCCGGAGGTGAGCGGTCACGCTTTTGTAGTTGCCTTGGCTCGACTCCCGTACGCGCACCGGGTGCTCCCCAAACACCTTGCGGAGTTCCTCCAGATGCGCCGCAGGCGCAATAAACTTAAAAGTATAGCGTGTCGGCCAATCGTTTTGGTCATCCAGCAGATCTTTAAAGCGGTCCCACCACGCTTCGTCGCTGTCGGCCGCAGGCTGATTCAAAAACTGCATCGTAGGGCAAGGTTGGTGTGAGAAAAGACGCGATTTTTTACGCGCCGGTCGTTCCGTCGTTCACAACGAGGAAGAGAGCTTCCAGGATTGCCTGTTCGAGCCTTGATGAGCCAAAGCCGCTCAGCCGGGGGGCAACGCGCCGGAACTACACGGACGAATGAATACACAGAGACACCGACAACCTGTCCCTTTCCACCAGTGCGGGCCGCCCTTTCCGAAGATGCGATTGCCGTGCGTAGAGCGCAAGTGTAAAATTGCCAAAAGAAAAGAGTGCCATCTTGACTGTGCTTCCAACAATTGTATACTACGCGTAGTAGCTTTATCTTCCACAGACAGTCCGCCGTCACAAGCAGTTGTATCCTTCGCTCACAAACCCCACCGCCGTCTCCATGACTTCGCGCTCATTCGTTCCGGGATTTCTGTCCGCTGTGCGGCGTTGGACAGGGCCTCTGGCCCTTTTGCTGCTGTGGGGTGCCCCCGTCGCCTCCGCCCAGCCCGACCTTCTCGCGCGGTTTGAGGACAAGGTGACCACGTTCACCCTCGACAACGGCCTCACGGTGGTTGTCGTGGAGCGTCACGACGCCCCCGTTGCGTCGTTTGCCACCTACGCCGATGTGGGCTCTGTGGATGAGCCCACAGGCAAGACAGGCATCGCCCACATGTTCGAGCACATGGCGTTCAAGGGCACCACCACCATCGGCACCAAGAACATTCAGGAGGAAATGGCGGCCCTGCAGCGCCAGGAGGCGGCCTACCAGGAATTGCGCAAAGCGCGCATGAGCGCCTCCGCCGACTCGGCCCGCCTCGCCCGTTTAGAAACACAATTCACCGATGCCCAATCCGAGGCAGAGTCGCACATCGAGGACGGAGCATTTGAGAACATTCTTGAGCGCAACGGGGTGAGTGATCTCAACGCCGGGACCTCGGCCGACGCCACCATCTATCGCTACAGCCTGCCCGCGAACAAGGCAGAATTGTTCTTCGCTCTGGAGTCGGACCGCTTTGTCAACCCTGTGCTCCGTGAGTTTTATACCGAGCGCGACGTGGTGATGGAAGAGCGGCGGCAGCGCACCGAGTCGAGCCCTACAGGACGCCTCGTCGAAGAATTTCTGACGACGGCCTTCAAGGCGCACCCCTACGGCAACCCCGTGATTGGCCACATGTCCGACCTCAAGCGCATCTCGCGCACGGAGGCAAAAGCCTTTTTCGAGAAGCACTACACGGCCCGCAACATGACGGTGGGCATTGCGGGCGATGTGGATCCGGAGCGCATGCGAGACTTGGCGGAAGAGTACTTCGGGCGCCTGCCTGCGGGGGAGGACCCCCTCCCCGTTGCCACCGAGGAGCCGACGCAGCAGGGCGAGCGGCGCGTCCTCATCCGTGAGCAGACGCAGCCCTTTTTGCTCGTGGGGTACCACCGCGGCAGTCGATACAGCGAGGCGGCCCCGGTCTACAACGTCCTTGCGGACGTGCTTTCCGGGGGGCGCACCAGTCGGCTCTACAAGCGACTCGTGGAGACGGAGCAAATGCTGCAGGTGCAGGCCATCCCCAGCTTTCCCGGCAACAAGTACCCCACGCTCTTCGGCATCTTCGGCGTGCCCAGCCGCGGCGTCTCGGCCGATAGCGTCGAGCACGTGGTCTACGACGAGCTGAACGCCATCGCGGAAAACGGCATCCGCCAAGAGGAACTGGAGCGCGCCAAGACGCGAGCGCGCGGCCAACTCATCGGGCAACTCGACTCCAACCTCGGCCTTGCTCTTCAGTTTGCGGAGATGGAGGAACTGACGGGCACCTGGCGCACGGTCTTCAAAAACCTGGAGGCGCTGCGCGCCGTCACCGCGGAGGATGTGCAGCGTGTTGCTCGGGAGACGTTCCAGCGCAGCAACCGCACGGTGGCCATGATTAAAACGACTGACGACGACTCCCAGCCCACCGCGGCGGCACAGTAGCCGTTGTTGCGTCTCCGCCACTCCCCACCGCGTTCCCTGCACTCTGCCCCCCTTCCCATGATGCATTCTCGGCTCTTTTTCCGCCGCGGGCTTCTCGCTGCCATCGCGCTGCTGCTCCTCGCCCCTCCCGCCGCAGCCCAGCAGGCCCCCGACGACATCCCCACCGCCGACTACGATGTTGAGGCCCTCACGTACCCTGATCTTCGTAGTTTTGAGCCCCCCGAGCCTACCCGGCTCGAGCTCGACAACGGCATGGTCATCTTTTTGCTGGAAGACCGCGAGCTTCCACAGGTGACTGCGGCGGCGCGCATCGGGGGCGTCGGCGCGGTCTACGACCCCTCGGAAAAGCGCGGCCTCGCCTCCATGACGGGCACGGTCATGCGAAGCGGCGGCACGGCCTCCCTCTCGCCCGACAGCCTCAACACCATCCTCGAAAACCTCGGCGCCACCGTTGAGACCAGCATCGGCCAGACCTCCGGTTCTGCCTTCATGTCCACCCTCGCCGACAATGTGGACACGGTGCTTCCTCTCTTTGCTGAGGTTTTGCGGCGCCCCGCTTTTGCGAAGGCAAAGGTCCAACAAGCCAAAAGCCAGCAAAAGTCTGCCATCTCGCGACGCAACGACAACGCCCGCAGCATTGCTTCGCGGGAGTTTAACCAGATTCTCTACGGTGAGGACAGCCCCTACGCCCGCACGCCGGAATACTTCACCATCGACCGCATCACGCGGCAGGATCTGGTCGACTATCACGACCGGGCTGTGCAGCCGAGCAACACGTACCTGAGCGTGTGGGGCGACTTTGACGCCGACGCCATGGCCCAGGCATTGCGGGCGCAGTTTGGCGACTGGGCGGCCCCGGACGACTACACCCCGCCCACCCCGCCGGAGCGCACTGCCGATCGCGGCTCCTCGGTCAATTTCGTGCAGAAGGCCGACGTAAACCAGAGCACCATCTACATGGGGCATCCCGGCGAGATTACGCGCCGCAGCGATGACTACGCCGCCGTCACCATCATGAACGAGGTGCTCAGCGGGGGCTTCTCCGGGCGTCTCTTCCAGACGGTGCGCAAGGAGAAGGGTCTTGCCTACTCCGTCTTTGGCAACTACTCCACCGGCTACCAGCAGCCGGGGCGCTTCTTTGCCGGGGTCTTCTCGCAGAGCGCCCGCACCGTGGAAGCCGCCACCGCAGTGATGGAGGAGGTCCACGGCATGAAAACCGACCCGCCGACCGCGGAAGAGCTGTCGCTGGCCAAGGAAAGCTATCTCAACTCGTTCGTCTTCAACTTTGATACGGAGCAGGAAGTCCTGAGCCGTCGCATGACCTACGCCTACCACGACTACCCGACGGACTTTCTGCAGCAGACGCGGACGGCCATTGAGAACGTGTCTACAAACGATGTGGTGTCGGTGGCGCAGAACTACCTTCACCCTGACGAGGCGCACATCCTGGTGGTGGGGCGGCGGCAAGACTTTAGCGACTCGCTGGCAGCGCTCACGAAGAATGGTTCCGTCCACGAAGTGGACATTTCTATTCCCCGTCGCCCCGAAGACGCTCGGGGGGGAGAGGGTGCCGCGCCGACGGCCGCCGAGAAGGCAGCGTCGGCCACTGCACAGGAGTTGATGGCCGACGCCAAAGACGCCCTCGGCGGAGCAGCCTTCGACGACATCCAAAGCATGCGGGTAGAATCGACCCAACAGGGGCGCACAAGCACGCTCCTGGTCGCCCTTCCCAACAAAATGCGCGTAGAGCGGGGCGGCATCACCATCACGAGTAATGGATCGACGGTCATGGTCCGACGCGGCGGCCAAACCCAAACCCTCCCCTCGTCGATGAAGGGGCGAATCACAGGGCAGCTCTGGCGCAGCATGCCGTACCTCATGGCCAACCTCGATCACGAAGGCCTGAGCCTGGAGGCCCGGGGCGATACCACAGTGAGTGATACCTCGTACCGCCGGGTGCGCATCTCGCCCCCCACCGGCACGGCCTACACGCTGCACCTGAATGCCGAAACCCTGCGTCCGGAGCGCATGACGCTTACCCAGCGCAACCCGCGCAGCGGTGCTACCGTGGAGGTCACGCAGGTATTTCGCAACTACCAGGAAGTGAGCGGTGTGCGCGTCCCTTTTACCACCAATATCACACAGTCCACCTCGCAAGGCTCCCGCGAGACCACGTCCAACATCCAGGCCCTTACGCTAAACGTCGATCCGAAGCCCAGCCGCTTTTCGCTCGAGGGGGCCGGGGCACAATAGGCCTGCAGCGGCCGGCCGGTCTGGCCGAACTGCGTGGCATGTGGCCGCGTGTATGTTGCACGTGCAGCCCGTACATGCTTCTCCTGCGTGCCCATGCCCCTCCCGCCCGAGGTCACATTGTGCGATGTTGGACCGCGCGACGGCTTCCAGTTCGAAGAGCCGTTCATCCCGACCGACTTGAAGGTCGACATCATCTCGGCCCTCGCCGATGCCGGGCTGCCCCGCATTCAGGTGACGTCGTTTGTGCACCCCGACTGGGTGCCGCAGATGAAAGATGCCGAAGCTGTGTGTAAGCGCTTGCCGACGCGAGACGGCGTGACGTACGCCGGGCTTGCCTTGAATCCAAAAGGCCTGGAGCGGGCGGCGGCTGCGGGGCTCTCGCACGTGGACCTGTCAATCGCCACGCACGACCAGCACAGCCGAGACAATGCCAACTGCACGGTCGAGGCGGCTGCGGCGCAGGCCGAAGAGATGGTGCGCCGTGCGCACCGGCAGGGGCTCCGGGTACAGATGGGCTTCCAGACGGTCTTCGGATACCGGGCGCCGGGCGATACGCCGCTGGAGCAGGTAGCGGAAATGAGTCGCCACTTTGCGCAGATGGACGTTGACTCGATTTCGCTGGCCGACTCTACCGGGCTTGCCAACCCGCGGATAATCCGAGAGCGCGTGCGGGCTGTGCAGGCGGCCATTGGGGATACGCCCCTGGTCCTGCACCTGCACGACACGCGCGGCCTCGGTCTTGCCAACGTCTACGCGGCGCTACAGTGCGGGGTGGACCGGTTCGATACCTCGCTTGCAGGCATGGGGGGCTGCCCGTTCATCGAGGGGGCCACCGGCAACATTGCGACGGAGGACACGGCGTACTTGCTGGAGGGGCTTGGGGTGCGCACCGGCGTCGATCGGGCGCGTGTAGGAGCGGCCTCGCGGCGTATCGAATCGTTCCTCGGCACTCAGTTTCCGGGGAAAGGGCACCGCCTTTCGCCCGGCCCCCCGCCCTCGGAGCCGTCGGGATCGTCGGTGTGAGGCAACGTGCGGCACCAGGCCGCCGCCCTTGGGGCGCCGTTCATCTTTCCGCCGGGCGGTGCAGGGCCCCCCGGCGTTGCCCAGAGCCGCCGTCCCGAGGCGACGCCTCCGTGGCAATGGTTCCTTCGGCCTCCTTAGGGATCCACCGCCGCAGTTCGAGGGTGCCGTCCCGGTGCTCCACAAGAGCCGTGCAGTTTTGCACCCAGTCGCCCGTGTTCAGGTACCGGTGGCCGTCAATGACTCGCATCTGGGGGCGGTGGATGTGCCCGCAAATAATGCCATCTACCGCCTCGTCCTGCGCACGCTGCGCCGCAGCGTCCTCGAAGGTGGCGATGAACTGCTGTGCCTGCTCAGTCGACTCCTTGAGCGCGTTTGCGAGCGACCAGTAGGGCAGATTGAAAACGCGACGGGCGCGCTCGAGCCAGTGGTCCATGGCCAGAACCCCGGCGTACGTCCACTGGCCCAGTAGCTCCACCCAGCGCGCGTGTCGCACGACGCCTTCAAACTCGTCTCCGTGCGTCACCCAAAAGCGCCGACCATCAGCGAGCGTGCGGACAGCATGCTCCTGAATGGCGATGCCGCCAAGCTGAAGGCCGGCGTACTCGCGCGCTGCCGCGTCGTGATTGCCGGGGACATAGATCACGTCGGTGCTCTGCGCCGTTCGCAGCAGTCCTTGAATTACCTTGTTGTGGGAGCGGGGCCAGTGCCATGAGCGCTGGAGGGCCCATCCGTCAATCACATCGCCCACCAGGTAGTAGCGCTCGGCCTCGTGGTGCTGGAGAAAGTCGAGGACGAACGAGGCCTTGGCCTGCGGGGTGCCCAGGTGCAGGTCCGAAAGCCAGATTGTGCGGTACGGAGGGGAGGACGCCATGGGAGAGGCACTCGGGCAAGTGGGCCGGGCGAGAGGCCGAAGACGGTCGAGACGTCGATGCGCGTGCGCCCGTGCGAACTGGATGGGGGAACGGCCTTTCCCAAGCCGCCGCAGTTTGGTCGGGGTTTCACGAAAGACACAGGCGCATGGGGCGCGGCGCAGGAGCGTTCCCTTCAGTCGTCCGATAGATCAGTCGTCGGATAGAAAGGTCGAGCGGCCCTGCAGCACCGAGTCGTCCCATGCCCCGTCGCGCAGCTCCGCCACGTACGGATACTCGTCTGCGGCTGCGCGGTAGAAGGAGCCGGCAGGGGCTGGCGAGAGGCGCAGGGTGCGCTGGGTGCCGTCGGCGAGGTGGAGACGGAGGGTGTAGGGCGCGTCTTGAAGGTCCGAGGGCGAGAGGGCTTCGGCAAACGCATCGGCACGGGGAGCCGTGAGGACACGCAGCAGGGGGGACACGCGGCGTTGCGAGAGGGTATCGCCCGCCGAGACCCAGGCCGCCGGGGTGGCAGCGGTGTCGGGAGCGGCAACGCGCCGGATCGCAAAAGAGCTATCGGCGGGGGAGGGAAAATCGATCCGTTGGACCTGCGCACGGCTCACGCTCCAGAGCCGTTTGTCCCGCCAGCCGGTCAGGTCCCATGCCGAGAACGAGCGGAGAGAGGCCTCAACCGCGTACACGTCGGGTTGCTCGGGGGGGCGCACGTAGGTGATGGTCGTGCCAGTGCGACGTCTTCGTTGCAGAGCGCCGCCGGCAGAGCCCCCGCCCGCGGCGTCGCGAAACTGCGTTCGCCCCAGCACCAGCGCCCCCAGCCGTTTGCCCGAGGCGTCGAGCAGAGTGAGGGTCGTGCCGGTAGAGTCGACGCCGTACCGAGGGTGTTTCTCCGGGCGGCGTGTGGCCACCGCCGCCACCGCAAGGCCGGGCACAGAGCGAAGGAGATCGCCCACTGCGTCGGGGCTGGCGGGGTAGGTGGCCGCGGTGTCTGCAGACGAGACCACCCAGCCGCCGGTTGAGCGCGTGAGGCGGAGCGTCGGGCGATCCGGGGAGGCAATCCGGACCGTATGTACTGCGCTGGTATCCACGGGCAGCACCTCTTCTTGGAACGCCGCGCTGGAGGCGGAGTCCCACTGCCACGAGGTGGCAAAGGCAAGCACGAGCGAGCCGGCAAACACAAGGGCCAGGGTCTTGGTGGCGTTTGTCATGGCCGGAAGCAGAAATCGGGGACAGGGAAGCAGAGCAGGCAGGCAGAGAGCGCGTCAGGCACGGAGGCCGACCTCCTTCCAGCGGCGCCGCTGCGCCCGGTTGCGTCGGTACCGCACCAGGCCGTATCCGACGACGAGCCCGATCGGCAGCAGCACGTTGAGATACTTCAGGATCGTTTTGGTGGTGGGGGCAATTTGCCGAAGCGGGCGGCTGGTCACCTGCTGGGTGCGGAGGGCAAGCAGATCGGTATCGCCCGCAAGGTAGTCGATGCTGTTGGCGGCAAGGTTGATGTTTCCGGGCGGAAGTCGCTGTTGCCGACGGCCGGTGCCATTGACAAGGAAGTCGCCATCGCCCACCACCACCATTTGCGTCTTGGGGCTTTGCGTGCGATCGACGGAGAGGGTGTCGGCATCGGCAAAGGCGGAGGCAAACGATCCCTCCAGCAGGCCCGCGACTGGAAACGACGCCCCGGAGAAGTCCGCGGAGGTCCAGGTGCGCCGCGGGCGGATGTTTGTGGGGAGAGGCGTAGTCGCCGACTGGGCCGAGGAGCGGGCCAGAACGGTGAGGTGTGCCGTGGAGTCGGTCTGCGTAGTATCCAGCGACGACACGAATCGGAACACGGCCTGGTCCAAGCCGCTGCTGATGGGATGCCCGGCGAAGTCCGAGATTTGAGGGATGTAGGGATACCGGACGCTCCGAACCACGTTCATGCCGCCCCGCTGCTCGCTCATTTGTACCGGCGTGGCGTTACGGTCGCGGACGAGGTTGGCCCGGATGGGCAGGCCGTACGTGCGGAGGAGCGGCTCCAGGCCCGTGTCCGCCGTGCGCGCTTGCCCGAACCGCATATTCTCGCGGCCCCGATTGAGCGCAAACAGCACGCGTCCGCCCCGCATCACATACTGGTCCACCGCCAGGGCAGCCCGGGTTGGCAGCTCCTCGCTGGGCCGTGCCACCAGCAGCACATCCACCGTGGCCGGCACCCCGGCCGTGTCCACCCCCGAGACCGTCTCAACCTCGTAGCGGCCCTCCAGGGCACGGCGCAACTGCGGCATGGCCTCCAGCGACGGCTCGCCGTGTCCCTGCAACACCCCCAGCACTGGCTTGGTGGCCATCGTGAGTTGCCTAAGCGTGCGGGCGATCGTGTACTCCATGGCCGCGCCCGGCTCCACAAACGGCACCACCTCGCGCTGATCCTGATACTGGAACACCGCACCGAGATAGACCCGCTTCTGCGTCATCTGATTTTGCTGTCGCACGTTCACCGTCATCGGGCGAATGCCCTCTTCCTGCGCCTCGCGGGCGGTTGCGTCGTCGGTGCCGGGGTCCACAAACTGGAACTCCACGTTGCCGCCTGCCGCCGCCCGAAACTCCTGCAGCAGCGCCCGAAGTTCATCCGCCGTACGCCCAAACTGGGCGGGCAAGTCGGGCGTAACGTACGCCGTCACCGTCACGGGGTCCTGGAGGTCCTGCGCAAGATCGTGGCTCGCAGCGGCGAGCGTGTATCGGTTGTTGGCCGTGAGGTCGGCCCGCCACAGAAACTGGCTCGCCACGTACGTGAGGGCAATACAGCTGCCCACAACGAGCAGCCCCTGCAGAAAAGCTTCGCGCCGGTTGGCCAAAAAGCCCGCGAATGGATTGGGCATGAGGCGAGAGCGTTTTGGAGAAGGAGGGAGCGAGGCATTCGCGTGCGGAGGCGGGAGGGGGGGTCCATGTTTTCTCCGCGCGCTCACGACCAGCTTCGGCTTTTGAGGGACACGGTAGCAGCGAGGAGGCCAATCAGCGTCAGGGAGAAGACGTAAAGCACCGAGGCTGCGTCCATCACGCCCCGCGCCATGGTTTGAAAGTGCCCCTGCAGGTCGAGAAACGACGCCACATCCGCGAGTGCCCCCGGCAAGATCATGGCCATCTGCCCAAACAGCAGGTGCAGAAAGACAGCCAGGAAGAGACTCAGCAGGAAGGCGACAATCTGGTTGTGCGCCAGGCTGGAGGCAAACAGGCCGATGCTCACGTACGCGGCGCTCACGAAGAGAAGCCCCAGGTAGCCGCTGAGAGTGGCTCCATGGTCAATCGGACCCAGCTGGGCAACGGTGATGTAATACGGCAGCGTAAACAGGAGCGCCACCGCGACCAAAAGCCAGGCCGCAAGCCACTTCCCCATCACGATCTCCATATCGTCCAGCGGCTTGGTGGCCAGCAGCTCGAGCGTTCCGCTGCGTCGCTCTTCCGCAATCATGCCCATCGTCACGGCGGGAATGAAGAAAAAGAGCGTCCAGAATGCCACCTGAAAAAACGTATCCAGCGAGGCCTGGCCGACAAAGAAGATGTCGCCCTGGCCAAAGAGCCACGTAAAGGTGCCACTGAGGCCGAGAAAAATGACCAGCAGTACGTACGCGCTCAGGGAGTCAAAAAACGCATTGATCTCCCGCTTGCAGATCGTCAAAACGGCATGCATGGGTGCAGGCGAATGATGCGTAGCGAGTGGTGGGTACGGGGGACGGTGTGAACGAGGCGGGGCTTCCTCGCGGGTCACGGGTCAGGCATCCCGTCTCTCGGCTCCCCCTTCGTCCGTCATTGTTGCTGCGGAAGACTCGGAGGAGGGCGCCGTCCCCAGGGGCGTTTCCGGGGTCTCCGTGAGCTCGCGGAAGACATCCTCGAGGCTCGACTCCACCGGCGTCAGCTCTGTCAGCACCCAGTCCCGGGCCGCACAGAGGCGAAATACCTCTGCGGCCGGCGGAGCGGCCCCCGTCGCAGACAGCATGTAAGTCTCCTCGCCGCCCTCAACAGAGGCGACGCCGTTTAGCGACGCAAGCGCGGACTGCACCTTCGCCGCGGCCGGGGCCTGCACCGCCACGCGCAACTGCGCCCCGCCCCGAAACTGCCGGCGCAGCTCCTCCGTGGCAGCATCTGCCACCACCGCCCCCTGGTTGATAATGAGAATGCGGTCGCACGTCATCTCCACCTCCTTCAAAATGTGAGAGCTGAGCATGACGGTCTTCTCCTGCCCAATCTCCTTAATCAGCTCGCGGATCTCGACGATCTGGTTGGGATCGAGCCCCGTGGTGGGTTCGTCGAGGATGAGGACGGGCGGGTCGTGGAGCAGGGCCTGCGCCAGGCCAACCCGCTGCTGGTACCCCTTCGACAACTCGCCGATGCGCTTGTGGCGCTCACGGCCGAGGCCGCAGACATCCATCATTGTCTGAATGCGATCGTCGATGGTGGCCGGGGGCACCGATTGCAAGCGGGCGGAGTGGCGCAGGTACTCAATGACTGGCATGTCGGTGTACAGCGGCGCGTTTTCGGGCAAGTACCCAATGCGACGGCGGACGGCCTCCGGATGGTCGTGGATGTCGTACCCATCGAGCGTAGCTGTGCCGGCTGTAGGCTCCAGGTAGCAGGTCAGGAGCCGCATCGTTGTGGTTTTGCCGGCCCCGTTGGGGCCGAGAAATCCCAGCACCTCGCCGGTGTTCATCTCAAAACTCACGTCGTCCACGGCGGCCTGGTCGCCGTACAGTTTGGTCAGGTTGGATGCGGTGATGCCCATGGGGTGCAGCCAAGCAAAAAGGAAGAAGCTGAGTGCGGCCGGGAGCCTCTAATTTTCCCGTAGATTCAACGTACGGGAGCGGCCGATATTGTATATGCGTATTCTGAGTTTTAGTGAATTTGGGCGGGACATGCCTGGCGGCGATCTTTTCGGCCGTACTGGCATTGGGGAGCACCACGACGCGCCTTTCGGGGGCGTCCCGGGCTGCTTCTCGTGGCTTCAGACCGACGGATTTGTAACGCACCGCCATTCGTTTGCCCATGTCCACGTGTTCTTTGCCCAACTGGTCTCGCGCGGTGGTGAAGGTGGGCAGTGCCCTGGTGGCGCCCGACGACCGGGGCTGCAGCACCACGCACCTGTTGCCCATTGCCCGCTTCGTCGCGGACAGCCGCCGGCAGGGCAAAGATGTGATTCTCGTCTCGTCCGGCGCCGTGGCCGCGGGCCTGGCCGAGCAGGGACGAGACGGCCCCGGCACTGGCCTGTCGATCCCCGAGCGCCAGGCCCTCGCCGCCCTCGGGCAGCCGCTGCTGATGGCCCACTGGCGCCGCCTCTTCGACGTGCCCTGCGCGCAGGTGCTTCTCACGTACGACGACCTGCAGCGACGCGCCCGCTTCGTCAACGCGAAAAATACCATCGCGGAGCTGCTCGATCGCGGCACGCTGCCCATCGTCAACGAAAACGACACAGTGGCCA
>ERZ1034519.123-NODE-123-length-14107-cov-15.341731_pt1 | contig 14107 bp, 14 predicted proteins | sample MGYA00520655_ERZ1034519 | MGnify/ENA primary metagenome ERZ1034519 (study PRJEB33760, sample SAMEA4777702) | hypersaline lake metagenome | biome: hypersaline environment; feature: brines | place: Spain | collected 2012-08 | depth 0 m ...
CTGCTGGTGCGTCCGCAGCGACCGTTGAAGGGCGGACTGAGGCCATCGAGATGCCTTCTGTCGGTGCGGCCCGGCCTTCAGCGGAAGCGGACGGGGGGGTGGGCCCGGCCTTCCACCGAAAAGTGAAGTGCCGAAAAGAGAAGTGGACGTGGGCCCGTTACGCTTCGGGCTCGGCGTCCCGGCGCGGGGTTTCCTCGATCACCCGGGCCTCCTCGATGTTCGGGTCAAGCTCGCGGTCGAACGCCTTCTTGGACTCGGCGGCGATACTCGAGACCCGGTCGGCGGTCGCCTCCACCAGGTTGGCCGTCAGGCGAAGCACAGTGCCCCCCGCATAGACCGTCTTCCCGAGCCAGTTCAGGTTGTGGGGTTCGCGGCGCTCCGAAGAACGTTCCTGGGACATGTGTCGGGGCGTGTCGATGGAAAAGGCGTCTGCTGCCACGGGCCCTCTGCCCGGGGCTAGGCGTCCGCGTCGGCGGACGCCCCTCCGTCCTTCGGGGCCTGTCGCTGGGCCGTTTCCGGCTCCGCGGCGCCCGGTCCGGCGGGCCGAGACGCGCACGACGACCGATGCGGACGCCGAACAGCGTCCTCGAGTCCATCGGCAAGCGCCTTCCCCGCCTGCTCAATGCCCTTCGCCAGGGCCGAGGCAGAGGCCTCAATGAGGAACTGAGCCTGCTGCTCCACCTCGAGCTCGTCGAAGCGGCGGCGGGTCTGCTCGTAGTCGTCATCGGTCGGCATGGGAACGAACTGTTGGGCGCGAGGCCTCGTTTGGAAAACAGCATTTACACGGAAGTGCCGAGTGTCGGCGTCACGCTGACGTGCAGCAGGAACAGATGGTTTCCCGATCAAACGTTCAGGTATGACCTCTCCCCCCCCGACGGACACGTCCGATGGCCCCCTTCTCGAAGGGGTCGTGACGAGCTCGACCGGCAGCTGGTACGACGTGCAGGTCGGGGACCGGACCATTCCCTCGCGCATGCGGGGCAAGTTTCGGCTGACCCGACAGGACGTCACCAACCCGATTGCCGTCGGGGATCGAGTAACGCTCCGGGTGGCCGACGAGGACCAGACCGGCTTCATCACGGACATCCACGAGCGGACGAACAAGCTGAGCCGGCGGGCCGCGGGGCCGCGGGAGGGCCAGGAGCACGTCCTCGTGGCCAACGTCGATCGCATCTGGAGCGTGCAGGCCGTGCGGCGGCCCGCCCTCAACCCGCGGTTCCTCGACCGCCTGCTCGTCGGGGCGGCCGCGCAGGACGTCCCGGCGGGCCTGATCATCAACAAGATCGACCTCATGACGCAGGACGACCTGCCGGACGTCATGGACCTGCACCTGCGGTACGCCGACCTTGGTTATCCGGTGCTTGCGACGAGCGCCACGGAGGAACTCGGGCTCGACCGGCTCCGCGACGCCTTCGACGGGCAGGTCAACGCCATCACTGGCCCCTCCGGCGCCGGCAAATCCACCCTCCTCAACGCCCTGGAGCCGGACCTGGAGCTGCGAACGGGCTCCGTGAGCTCCACCACCGAGAAGGGCACCCACACCACCACCCATGCCGAGCTGCATGCCCTCTCGGACGACAGCTACGTGGTGGACACCCCCGGCGTCCGCGAGTTTGGGGTGCGCGACGTGCACCCGAAGGACCTGGCCCACTACTTTCCCGACCTATCCCCCTACGTCAACGCCTGTCAGTTTCCGGATTGCACGCACGACCATGAGCCCAACTGCGCCGTGAAGGCCGCCGTGGAGCGGGGCGACGTCCACGCGGAGCGGCACGAGAGCTACCTGGCCATCCTGGAGTCGCTCCGGGAAGAGCACTCTCCGGAGTATTGACGCGTGCTGCGTGAAACGTGATGCGTGGTGCTGCGTGGTCTTGGGTTCTCCCGTGTCCCACATGCACCCCACGATCTACTCCCGCACCTTCTGGGTGGCCTCGTCCCCCTTCTCCGCCAGCAGGTCGAGGGCGTCGTCCATCGTCACGTCGTCGATCGACTGGTCGTCCTTGAGGGACGCGTTGGTGCCGTCGTGCTTCACGTACGGCCCGTAGCGGCCATTCCATACCTCCACCGGCTCGTCCGATCCGGGGTGCGGGCCGAGGACCCGATCCGGCTCGTTGCGTGCCTCCTTGCGCCGAATCAGCTCTAGGGCGCGCTCCAGCCCCACCTCCAGCACATCGTCGCCCTTCTGCAGCGACGCGAAGGTGCCCTCGTGCCGCACGTACGGCCCGTAGCGGCCGATGTCGGCTTCAATCTCCTTCCCGGTGTCCGGGTGCTCGCCGAGGGTACGGGGCAGGTCGACGATCCGGACGCCAAGGTCGAAATCAACGTCCTCGGGCTCCACGTCCGGCGGGAGCGAGACGCGCTTCGGGTCGTCCTCCTCTTCGTCGTCGCCGAGCTGGACGTACGGGCCGTAGGGGCCGGACTTGAGCAGCACCGGGAGGCTGGCCTCCGGGTGGATGCCGAGCACGCGGTCGCCCCGGTTGGCCTCCTCCAGAATCTCGCGCAGGCGCTCCTCCGTGGTGTCGCCGGGCGCCAGGTCGTCGGGGATCGAGGCCGTGACGGTGGCCCCGTCCATTTCGCCCTCGACGTAGGCGCCGTACTTGCCCACGCGCACCACGTACTCGCCCCACTGGTCGGGGAACGACATCTCGCTGATCTGCTTGGGGTCGATGTCGTCGAGCCCCTGCTCCACGCGCGTCTCAACGCCCTCCTCTCCTTTGTAGAAGTCCCTTAGGTACGGCGTCGGGTCCTTCCGCCCCCGGGCGATGTCGTCGAGCACGTCCTCCATCTCCGCCGTAAAGTGGACGTCCACCAGCGGCTCAAACTGGGTCTCCATCAGGTTATTCGTGGCGAAGGCCGTGAAGGTGGGCACGAGCGCGCTGCCCTTCTTCCGCACGTAGCCGCGCTGCTGAATGGTGCCGATGATGGAGGCGTACGTGGAGGGGCGGCCGATGCCCTCCTCCTCGAGGGTCTCGACGAGGGAGGCCTCCGTGTAGCGGGACGGCGGCTTCGTCTCGTGCCCGAGCGGCTCGACCGACCGGACCTGGAATCCATCGTCGTCGGCCGACTGCGCCGCGGTCTCCCCCACCTCGAGCGGCGGCAGGGGGCGCTCCTGGTCCCGCAGGGCCGCCTCCGGGTCCTCGCTCCCCTCCACCAGCACGCGGAAGAAGCCGGGAAAGTCGAGCCGCTTGCCGGAGGCGCGGAAGCGGGCCACGTCCCCGTCCACCTCGGCGTCGAAATACACGTTCGTGTAGCGGACCTTGGCGTCCGCCGTCTGGGTGGCCAGCATCCGCTTCCAGATCAGGTCGTAGAGCGCCGCCTCGATGCCACTCAGCCCGAGTTCGTCCTTGGTTTTCATCTCCGACCCGGCCGGCCGGATGGCCTCGTGCGCCTCCTGGGCGCTGTCCGAGGAGCTGTACTGGCGCACCCCGTCGCTCAGGTACTCGTCGCCGTACCGCTGGGCGACGGTGCGCCGGGCCCCCTCCACCGCCTCGGACGACAGGTTCGTCGAGTCGGTCCGCATGTAGGTGATGTAGCCGTTCTCGTAGAGCGACTGCGCGACGCTCATCGTCCGGCTCGACGAGAGGTTGAGCTTGCGGTTGGCCTCCTGCTGGAGGGTGGACGTGATGAACGGCGGGAACGGCGACTTCGTGCGCGTCCGCTCTTTGATGTCGTCGATGCGCCACCTCGTCTCCGGGAGCCCCTCGGCAAGGGCGGTGGCCTGCTCCTCGTCGAGCAGGACCACGTCCTCCCCTTCGGTCAGCGACTCTTTGAGCCGCCCGGTGTCCTCGTCGAAGTCCTTGCCGGACGCGAGCCGCACCTCGTTCAGGTGCGTCATCTCGGCCTCCACCCCAATACCCTGCTTGGCCAGCTGCGCGTCGAGGTCCCAGTAGGTGGCCGGCACGAACGTGATGCGCTCCCGCTCCTTCTGCACCAGCAGCCGCACCGCCACGCTCTGCACGCGGCCCGCCGAGAGCTTCGGCTTAATCTTGCGCCAGAGCAGCGGCGAGATCGAATACCCCACGAGCCGGTCTAGGATGCGACGCGTCTGCTGCGCCTCGACGAGGTGCTGGTCGATGTCGCGCGTGTCGTCCAGGGCCCGCTGGATGGCGTCCTCCGTAATCTCGTGGAAGACCATCCGCTCGACCGGCACGTCGGGATCGAGGGTGTGGATGAGGTGCCATCCGATCGACTCGCCCTCCCGATCCTCGTCCGTCGCGATGTAGAGCCGGTCCGCGTCCGACACGGCCTGTTTCAGGTCCCGGACGACCTCCTTTTTGTCCGGCGGCACCACGTAGAGCGGCTCGAACCCATTGGTCACCTTCACCCCGAGCCGCGACCAGTCTTCGTCCTTGTACTCCGAGGGAATCTGGTCCGCCGACGCGGGAAGGTCCCGAATGTGTCCCATGCTCGCCTCGACGCGATACCCGGTCTCCGGAAGAAATTCTCGGATGGTCCGGGCCTTGGTCGGGGACTCAACGACAACCAAACGCTTCATAGAAACTAGAATATTCGGAGGTGACAAAGAGACAGGCGGTCGACGGCGAGATGACACGGCGACCCGTTGGGAAAAGAGCGCCGGTAGATCACGCTCGCTACGGGACGGTCGTTCCGAGGGACTTTGTGATCGATGTGTTTTGAATCCGGCACGGCGACCCGGATGAGCCCCCTCGGCCGGGTCGTTGTGTCCCCACACGGCCCCCACGCACACAAAAAGCCCGGTGCCGGACAGGCCGACACCGGGCTCGTGCGTGTGTCCGCTCCCGCAAATGCGGGCACGCGGGGGTTGGACTAGGCGGTTTCGCCGTTCGGACGCCCGTGCTCCAGGCTGTCTTCACCCAGGAAGTGATCGAGGTGGTGGGCCCGATCCTCGACCTTGGTCAGTGCCTTCTTGAGCGTGCGCTCGGTCCCCGGGTCTCCGAGGTCCTGCGCCTCCGAGATAACCTCCCGCAGGATCTCGGCGAGGGTGCGCTCCGCGTCCAGGTCGTGCTGGAGCATCTGTCGGACGCGATAGGTGCCTTCCGGCTCGTGCTCCACGTGGGACAGCTCCGCCTGCGCGTCCGGCGCACTGGTCGGGATGCCGCCCAGGGCCGTGATGCGCTCGGCCACACGGTCGAGGTACTTGTGGACCTCCTCGTAATTCTCTTCGAGGAAGAGGTGGAGGTCGTTAAACTGCGGTCCCTCGACGAGCCAGTGGTGCTTCTGGTACTGGTGGTACAGGGTCCAGAACGTGCACTGGATCTCGTCGAGCTTCGGGATCAACTGCTCGACAACCTCCTCGTCCAGCCCGATTGGGTTGTCCTCGATCATCTGCTGCGGGCGCCAGGGCTCGCCGTGTGCAGTGTCGGTCGTTTGCGTCTTGGTCGTAGGCATATGGGTCAGGATATTGGTTTATTCAGCGGATGCGGTGTCGGAGTGTCGTGTCGGGGCCGTCACTCCATCACCAATGCCCCGTGACAGACTGACGGCTGGCCTCATCTCAGAGGGCAAATCCGGCCGTTCCATAGCACTATAGTAATGCACAAATCCGGTGCCAGACCCGGCCGGTGTGTCGTCCGTTGCGTCGTTGTAACGGCCCCCATCGGCGTCGGCGTTCGTCGTCGCGCGGGCGGGCCGCCTTCCTACGTGAAGGCGTTCAGTCCCGTGACGTCCTCCCCCACGATGAGGGTGTGTACCTCGTGGGTGCCTTCGTAGGTGACCACGCTCTCCAGGTTGTTCATGTGGCGCATCACCGGATACATGCTCGTGACGCCGTTCCCCCCCAGCACCTGCCGGGCCGACCGGGCCACGTCCAGGGCGGTCTGGCAGTTGTTGCGCTTGGCGAGGGAGACCTGTTGCGGGCGCATCGTGCCGGCCTCCTTGAGCGTGCCCAGGCGCCAGTTCAAGAGCTGCGCCTTCGTGATCTCCTGCACCATGTCGACGAGGCGCTCCTGCATGAGCTGGAACCGGCCGATGGGCCCCCCAAACTGTTCGCGGTTCTGCGCATGCTGCCGGGCCGTATCGAAGCAGGCCATGGCCGCCCCGATGGTGCCCCAACAGATGCCGTACCGGGCTTGGGTCAGGCACGAGAGGGGGCCCTTCAACCCCGACACCTCCGGCAGGCGGGCCGCATCCGGAACGCGCACGTCATCGAGCACCACCTCACTCGTCACCGCCGCCCGTAGCGACCATGAATCGTCGATGGGGGGCGTCTCGACGCCGTCGCGGTCCGTCTCCACCAGAAAGCCGCGCACCGTGTCGTCCTCGTCTTTCGCCCAAATTACGGCGACGTCGGCGATGGTGGCGTTGGTGGACCACCGCTTGTGTCCGTCGATCACCCAGCCGTCTCCGTCGCGCCGGGCGCGGGTCTTCATCTCGGCGGGGTTGGAGCCGACGTCCGGTTCCGTAAGCCCGAAGCAGCCAATGGCCTCGCCATTCGCCAGGGCCGGCAGCCAGCGCTCCCTCTGCGCATCGCTGCCGTACTGCCAAATGGGGTACATCACCAGGGCACCCGTGACCGAACAGAACGACCGGAGGCCGGAGTCGCCCCGCTCCAGTTCCTGCATGATCAGGCCGTAGGCGATGTTGCTGTGCCCCTCGCCGCCGTACTCGGGGGGAAGCGTGGAGCCCAAGAGGCCGTGCTCGGCGAATGTCGAAATCAGGTGACGGGGAAACTCGCCGCGCTGGGCGTACTTCTCAATGATGGGCATCACCTCCTCCGTCACGACGGTTCGCACGTCGTCCCGGACGTGCCTGGCCTCCTCGGACAAAAGCGCTTCGAGGTCGTAAAAGTCGGGCGGATCGAAGGCGGTCGGGTCCCACGTCTCGGAGGTGGACACGTCGGGGGCAGACGGCGCCGTCTTGGGATCGGGCGGAGCGGGCTGAGGCATGACTGTCGCGTCGAAAGATGAGAGAACGGCGAATACACGCGGAGGAAGGGCGGCACGCGGCCGGCCGCGTGCCGTTCCTATTGATCATCGCCTCACGGAAACGTACGTTCCGAAAGGCAGTCGAGAGGATCTCGGCAGTCTCTGTCCCTTCGGACTGGTACGTGCTACGACGCACCCTTCTCCTTGATTCCACCCCCTCGTTCTTCCATGCGACGCCTCTCGTGTCTCCTGCTCTTTCTCGGGCTCACGCTCTCTCTGGCCCCGGCACAGGCCCAGGACGACCGCCCCTCTCGGTTCGGACTCGGCATCCAGATGCTCGGAAGTACGGCCAGCGGCAACGTGGGCCCCGGCCTTCACTTTCGGGCGTCCACGCCCCTGAACTCCGATGTATCACTGGCGCTGGGATCCGGCCTGACGGGCTTTATCTTTCGGGGGCGCGACCAGGCGGCCTTCGCCCTCGACCCGCAGGTGTCGGCCATCGTATCGTTCTCCACCGCTCGCGCCCAAAACATGTACGTGCACGCTGGGGCGGGCGCCTACGTCCCGTTCGGCGACACGAACACCGAGAGCGGCCCGACCTTCAACCTGGGCGTCGGCCGGGCGTGGCTGCTCGACGAAAGCTCGCTGTTCGTCGAGTTCAACCCTGGGTTCCTCGTCGGCCAGGAGTCGACCACCCTGGTCCTCCCGATTCGGGTTGGGGTCATCCTCTGATTGGTCTCTGATTGGTGCGCCTCGACCCCGACCAGGCCTGCCGCCCGGATGTTGGGCTCAGCCGCCCGACCGGGAGTCGGAAGGTGCCGCGGCGTCGTCCTCCGACGCCGGTGGGGGGTCGGGCGCCGCCCTCGCCCCCAGCGCCTGGTCCTCAATCCCGTTTGCGGCCTCGTTCAGAAGGTGATCGAGCGATCGCAGGTCGCCCTCGGGCCCTTCGGTCCCGGCCTCGTCCCCCAGCGCGCCGTACAGGTGAACCCATCGCTCAAACCGGTCGCCGAGCTTCATCACGGCGTAGAGCGTGGAGCTCCCAAAGACGAAGTCCAGAACGGCCGCGCCGAACGATAGGGGCATCAGGGCCACGTCTTTGAACCCTTCAAGCCACAGCTTGGCCTGAAAGATCACCACGTCCCGGACGACCTCGGACCGGGACGGCTCGTCCGGCGGGGCGGGCGATTCGGACATGGGATGTGCAAGGAGGGTCCATCGGACACTACGAGACGATGGAATAACGGCCTCTCCCCGAGGAAGTTACGACCCCGCAGCGCGACGGGGATTACAGCACCCGCCGGAGAATGGACTGCAGGCGCTCGTGGTCGTCGTCCAGAAGCCGGCTTAGGGCACGTCCGGCCCGCACGACCGGTTCGCGGCCGCCCTCCTCCCCGCCGTGGGCCGCGTGGATGCCGCGGAGCACCGCCACGAGAAGGTCGTCGACGGGCACGTCCGGGTCCGGGTGCTCGACGAGGGTGCGGAGGAAGTCGTAGGGCGCCGCGAAGGCCCGAACCTCCGGGTCCGTGCAGGGCGTGACGAAGTCGTGGATGTCCGGGGGCTGTGGCGGGAGGGTCTGCCGGATGTCCCCGTCGGGCCCCCGGCAGGCCAGCATCTGGGCGCGGACGGTGGTGCGGAGCAGCTCATCGACCATCGGCATCTCCTGGGCCCGCTCTTCAGGCGAGAGGCCGAGCGCTACGGCCTGCCGGTTCGTGTCGTAGCTTCCCGTCTCCACGTGGCTTACCAGCCCGTAGAGCGTCGGCGCCCCGTCCGGCTCCACCCGCACCCAGGCCCCAAAGTCCGGCGCGTCGGCCTCCTCGTATACCTCGGCCACAAATTGTCGGGTCGTGGCCTCAATCACTTCCCCCACCGCGGCGGTCTCGTCGGCCATCGTGTGCGCACAGTTATTCCAAAAACCAGAAGCGCCTGCGTCTCAGGCGTATGTATTTCCCAGGGCAGGGTTGCGGCTCGTTCCTCCCGCGGTTCATTCCTCCCGCGTCTTCGCGTCCCTCCAGAGCCGACGCAGCTCCGCGAGGTCCGCCTCGTCGATGGACGTCCCCTGTCCCGACAGACGCGACTCCACGTCCTGAAAGCGTCGGGTGAACCGATCGGTGGTTTCCCGCAGGGCGTTCTCCGGCGTCACGTCCGTGTACCGCGCGTAGTTCACCAGGGCGAACAGCAGGTCGCCAAACTCGTCCTGCCGCCGTTCCGGGGACCGGTCGTCCGCCACGGCCTCCCGAAACTCCCCCAACTCCTCCTGGACCTTGTCCCAGGCCTCGTCTCGGTCCGGAAACTCGAACCCCACGCCCGCTGCCTTTTCCTGCACCCGCTGGGCCCGCAGCAAAGCCGGTAGTTGGGCCGGCACCCCATCGAGCACCGAGGCCTCCTCCGCCTCGCCGTTCTTCTCCCGCTGCTTGATCTCCTCCCAGGAGGCCGCCACCGCATCCGCGTCGCCCGTCGCCGCGTCCCCGAAGACATGCGGGTGGCGCCGGACAAGCTTATCCGTTTCTGCCTCAATCACGTCCGCGAGCGTGAATCGCCCGCCCTCCTCCGCAATAACGGCGTGAAAGAGCACGTGCAGAAGCACGTCGCCCAGCTCCTCCGCCAGTTCGTCCCAGTCTCCATGGTCGATGGCCGCCACCACCTCGTAGGCCTCCTCAATAAGCAGGTGCTTTACCGACTCGTGGGTCTGCTCCCGGTCCCACGGGCAGTCGCGCCGCAGCTGCTTAACGATGGCCGCCAGGTCCGCGTACGCCTCCAGCCGCTCGGCGGGCTCGGCGAACTGAGATTCGTAGATCTTGCCGGCAGGGGACGCGTCTGGGTCGGGCATGGATGCAAGCGGTGCCGAAGGGTTGCTGCAACAGCAATTGGTTCTAGAATCCCTACCGGCGGAAGCGCCGCGTGTTTGTGTGTCGGGTCGGCGGCCTCCTCCCCCGCGGGAACATCGCCAGCAACGTTGCGTCGAAATAGATGCGCAAATGCACAGTCCAAGGCATGTGGACTGCTCTGCGCACCGCTCTTTCACATATGGGGATGACACGGCTTCGACGTGTAGTAAGCGTGCAGCAGACTGACCTGCCGAGCAGCCTGATTCGCTTCGTAAAACCTGTCAGGAACTGTAACTGCGGACGATTATTCGTACGCGATGGCGGCGTAACAGCCCCCATCTGTCTCGCGTCGCTCCTGGCCCTTGGGGAGCGTGAGACATCGACAAAAAGGGTGTAGCCGCCGCGTTCTCCGACTGCGGATGCGCCGGTGAAATCTAATCAGTCTCAGCGCCGCCCTGGCCTTGTGAATGGGCAGACGGGCGACGTGAACCGCCAATGCATTCACTATGCAGGTAGAGGTTTGCCTGTGCGGCTACACGGACCCGGGTTCGACTCCCGGCATCTCCACAACGTACGCCCCTGAATCGCCCCCATGGCGGCTCAGGGGCTTTCCTTTTGCCCTTTCGCGATGGCGTGCTGGGCGTGTGTCACCGTCATTCATGTGAGTGCCCGAACCTTCACCGGGGACTGGCTGACTCAGGTTCCCGCCGCCCCAATGAACCGCACAGGCTGTATGACAACGGCGGCGGCACCGCGTGCAGAGGCCTTCGGTAGCGGCCCGGCCGACGCCCGCACGGGTTCAATGCGGCCCCGGCCCGCACCTCGGCGGGAGCATTCCGGGAGGCCAATTTCCCGTGGCGGTGGCGTTCCGACACCTCATTTCTCGAGGCCACGGCCGGAGGTGGGGCTTCCCTTGGGCCCCATCCAGAAAGAGACCGCTCTACCGATCAATCGGCGGTCACGCGCGGCGGCAGGACGATGCGGGGGATCGTGTCCGGGGCCGAAAGGGCCGCAACGGGTACCGGCGCAATCCCCACGCCCCCATCGGCAACGAGGTGCAGAGGGACTGCTGTGAACCTTTCTGCTTCCGGCCCCTTTCCTTCTTGCCTCCGAGGTTGTCTCGCGGGGGACCCACTCCCTCCAGCCGAGGCACAGCGCGCTTCGGTGACCAACCGGCTCTGCCGGCCCCTGTCTATCCCCCTCCACGTTCCTCTCTCCTCATGGCCCGCAAGCGCCGCCCCCTCTCCCCCGACGAAAAGCAGCGCCTCGACGCCCTGCTCGACGCGGTCATGGACACGACCGTACACCATTACGGCGCCGAGCCGCGGTCGGCCGTCCGCTACGACAAGCGGGAGGAAATGTACGGCGGCTCCGGCACCACGTACCTATTGCAGATGTTCGAGGACGGGGAGCTCGTCAACAACCGAATCGGGGCCTACATGGTGCTCCCCACCCGTGGAGACAGCGCCGGCTTCCATACGCACGGCGACCGCAACGAACAGGAGCTCTACGTCGTGATGCGGGGCGAGGGGACCTACCTCGAAAAGGATCACGCCGAGGCCGAGGCGCGCAGCGTTCCCATTGAGGAAGGCACGATCACGACAGTGCGCGGAAACGCGCTCCACGCGGTCCGCAACACGGGTCCCGAGCCCCTGATCATCTTCGTGATCACTACCTTCGAGCCAGGGAAGCCCCACAGTCGGGACCAAGAGCAGCACGGCCCCGGACAATCCTGAGACGCCGCGGCCGTTGACGTGGTCGATGCGCGCCCCATTTTGGCGTCTCAGGACTCAGCCCTCCCCTCCTACCACACATCTAGGGCCCAGAACGCCAAGGGCTCGACGAAAATCTCGGGACGGCACCGGCCTTACCCTGCGTGCTGCGATTCCGTCCACTCTCCAAAGGAGTGCATGCCTACGCCCCAAAGAACCGCCGTGCACGTTCTTTGGAAAAGCCCCCATCCCTCAAACCCAGGAACGACCACCGCGAGCAGAGGAGCAATCGGGAGGGACGCCAGAAAGAAGGCACCGGCAAGAAGCCCAATCCGCTCAAGGGCGGATGCGGTGGCCAGACGAGAGCGGAATCTGGAACGGAGGTCGAAGAAAGCCTCAATCATCGCGGGCCGGACGGGGTGCGGAAGGGCGAGAGATTCCAAAATATTGCTGCGGCGATCTACGGAAGACGGGTAGGACCCGTTCCGTCACTCATGAGAGGCCATGCGGCCGTCCAGCGTCGTCCGGCACGGGACGCTGCGGTTCCAGACGGGGCGTGTCGGGACTGACCTCACCCCTCGCGCAGGTCAAGCTTCGGGAGCGAGGCCCCGCAGCGGGAGTGTGGACTTCTCACCTCGGCCTGTCTCTGGGGGCCGCCCAGCACGTCCGCCCGCATGGGTCCGCGGACCACGCCGCCTGGGCAGGGCGCCTCCGGTGGGTGTTCAGGACGTTGCGAAGCCAATGTCCCCGTCTCCGCCGCTGTCGTCCCTGAGCCGGTCGAGGAGCTGGTGCCCCTTCATGGTGAGGACATGGATATCGTGGCTGTCGGGGCTCTCAAGGGCCGGCAGGCCCCCGTAAAAGTCCTCCTGGGGGGTCAAACATTCGGCGTGGACCAGCAGTCCAACGTGGTGATAGACTGTCTGGAGCTCACGTTGTCGCACTTCTTCCGCTGCGGGCTGGTCCGAATCGGACTCGTCCACGCGTTCTTTCGCAATCCGGTCGGCGGGCCTCAGCTGCCCCGACGCGACGGGCGCGTCGCTGTCGTCGACGAGGACGCCGGGCGCCGCCGGAAAATCAGGAGCGTCGTGGTGATCGAACTCCTCATAGGATTCGAGGAGGTCGGCGAGTAGGTCCAAGTCAACGTCCATGAGTTGGGGGCTTGTGGGGTGGGTTGTATCGCGTTTTGGAGTCGTCTTCGGGGTGTACCTGTGCCCGGCCCTACCGGGCGCCGTGCACGAGGGAGCGCTGCTACTCCGCCGGTCCTCCGCCGGCGGGGTCTTCTTCCGAGGCCTTGTTCTGCTGCCGCTCAAAGGCCCGGGCGACCCGGCCGTCGGCGTTGCGGGTCACGTCCAGATCGGCGTCGCGGGCGAGCTGCGCAACCGCGTCCGCCTCGTCCTCCCGCACCTGCAGACTGGTCGCCCGCCGGGTCCCGAGGCGCCCGTCCCCAGTCGACCGGGCATCGTGTGCGCTGGTGGCCACGGTGGCGACGGTCCGGACCCGCTCGGCCGGCCCCACGACCTCGATGGTTTCGGTCGACGGCGCCTCGCCGACCGCCTCCCGCACCCGCTGTACGTGGGTCGCCTCGACGTCCATCGTTTGGAGCAGGCCCGGCAGGGTCAGCAGGCCAAAGGATCGCCCCCCGGTCTGCTGGTCAAACTCGTGAATCAACTCCGTCCGGGGATAGAGGGCGGTGCCTTTGCCGCCTTGATGCCACCAGTCGGACTTCCGGTCCTGCGTCACCAGCACCGCGTCCCGGTCGCGGCGGGCGGCGACCGCCAGAAGGGTGTTCCAGATCAGCAGGTCCCCGGCGGCGTTCTGGTCCTTGCCGCTGTCGAGGTAGCCGGGGGGGCGGCTGATGTCATCCCGACGCTGGACCTCCGCCGTGACATCCCGGACAGTCGCATCCAGATCCTGAACGGCCTCGCCCTCGAAGAGCGCACTGTAGGCCTCACTGATAAAGTCGTCCCCCGCCCAGGCTTCGAGTTCCCCCATGAGCGTTCGGGCTTCATGCTGGTATGCTTCCGTCAGCGCAGCGATCTGTTGACGGAGCTCATTGAGGCGGTCCGCATGCCCAAGGCTCTCGACGAGCGCCCGATTCGAGAACGCCCCCGCTCGCTTCGGGAGGGCCGGCGGCCTCACCTGCCGGGATAGGTCGTCGTACAGATCCGTGATCTTGTGGGAGCGCACAACGGCGTACTCCCGGGCTGCGTGCCCGGGCACGATCAGCCGAGTGTCCTCCCGCAGTCGACCGAACGCATCGAGGGCCGCCCGGGCCGCCGCCTCGGTCGCGTCGTACAGAAGAAGGAGCGCCGAGGTATCCAAGAACACCAGGGTCGAGGACGCCGCCGCGTCGGGCGGACTCAGGTCAAGCCCAAATGCAGACTGGGCGTCGGGAAAGCGCTCCTCGTACGCGAAGGATCGGGGGGACGTCGTGCCCTCGGCCTCGTGGTCTTCCGTACCCTCTTCGGTCGGACCGGACGGAGACGCTTCGGGAGAGGACTTCTGCACGAGAACCTTGGGGGGAATGGGACGTGCGTCGAGCGAGTCTTTCGAACAGAGTCGCAGAAAGCGAGATTCGGGCGACTTGTGTAAATCTAGTACCACACGGCTGGGCCGCGTCGCCCCCGGCCGGCAGTAGCAGGTGGGCGTTGTCCTCATCGGCCGCTGTCACCACTCCGACCACGCCCGGGGCGGGTGCTCCTGGAGTGCAAGCCCGCGGCGATCC
>ERZ1034519.124-NODE-124-length-14042-cov-4.409595_pt1 | contig 14042 bp, 12 predicted proteins | sample MGYA00520655_ERZ1034519 | MGnify/ENA primary metagenome ERZ1034519 (study PRJEB33760, sample SAMEA4777702) | hypersaline lake metagenome | biome: hypersaline environment; feature: brines | place: Spain | collected 2012-08 | depth 0 m ...
ATTTCTCGTGAGGACGAGGTGTCGCTGCTGGACATCCTGCTCGTCCTGGCCCGGCACAAGACGCTCATCGTGCGGACGGTGCTCGTCTTCACGCTGCTGGGCGTGACGCATGCATTAATGGCGTCGGAGGAGTATACGTCGAGCGCGAAGGTCGTGCGGCAGCGGCTGCAGTTCGTAGAGCAGCGGTTTCAGGAGTCGGAGAAGGAACTGGAAGTGGCGGAGGACCGGCTGGCCCAGTTCCTGGAGCGAAGTCGGAGCCTGACGACGCGACGCTCCAGTTTCGGTGCGAACGCTTAAAGCGGCAGTAGTCGGTGGTGGCGGTACTCGCTGAGCTGGAGTCCTCCTCGTCGGACTCTTCAGGAGAACATCAGAGAATGCCGCGTGGAAGCGTGGGGATGAGTTTTGCGGATTGACCGGTCTCAATGGCCGGTCAATCCCAGCAAGAAAAAGCAAATCCCGAAAAGCTCTGCCCGTGAGGGCAGAGTTCTTTACGTATTTCGTGCACGTCCTCGATACAATGAGTGAGACAGGAAATCGGGCTGAGAAAGAGAATGTTTTCTCCGATGAAGAAGACAGCCGCATGACCCTTGTCGACTTTCTCTTCGTCCTGGTTAGGAAGCGGAGGGTAATCGGAGGAGTAATTATCGGATTTCTTGTTCTCGGCGGTATCTTCGTTCTTGTCTCGCCGGCTGAGTACGAGTCGAAGGCCCGTGTTATTCGAGAAGTCCCGGATGAAGCACCAAGTTTGGGGGGTGGGGGGCTATCTGCCCTCCAGGGGCTCGGAATTGGATTGGGGGGGCTCGGCGGGTCGGGGTTGACGGCTGACGCGTATCCTGTGATCGCGGAAAGCCGAGAGGTACGGCTCGCAGTGGTTCAAGACACGTTCTATTTTCCGTCGATTGATCAACGTACGACGTACGTACAGCTCATAGAAGAGAAGAGCTCCCCGGGTCTTCTTTCTATTCTGTTTCGAGAGGTCGACACACTTTTTGGGGGAGGAACAGGGGGATGGCAGCCCATCCGAGATGCTTCTGGAGATCTGATCTACCCGACAGAAGCGGAAGAGAAGGCCATAGAGAAGATTCGATCCAAGGTTACGACGACGGTCGACCAACAGACGGGGATTATGTCGCTCTCCGTTCGAATGGGGGACCCCGTTCTTGCTTCGAACATGGTGGAGAGCTTCATCGAAGCCCTTCGCAGGCGCGTGCGAGTTCTGCGTACCAAAAAGAAGCGTCAGAATCTTGAGTTTGTAAAACAACGATTTGCCGAGGCAAAGAACGAGCTCCAGCAAGCAGAGCAGCGTCTTGCCCAGTTTATCGACCGAAATCAGGACATATCGACGGCGTCCCTCCGAACGGAACGCGATCGCCTCGAACGACAGGTTCGTTTCAAGTCAGAACTATACAGTAGTCTTCAAGCGCAGGTAACGCAGGCTCGAATTCAAGTGCAAAAGAGCGAACCGGTCACGACAGTTGTAGAAGAGCCTGTTCCTCCTATAAAAGCGAGCGGGCCGAATCCAATACTGGTCGTGGTATTATCCGCTTTCCTCGGGTTTTTCTTCGGGGTGGGGGGGGTGTATATAAACCACTTACTCCTGAGCCAGAGTTACAGTGAGGAGCGGCTGGAAAAAATCGAGGAGATCAAGGGCATTCTGATTCCTGACCGCTTGAAGAAATAGGTTGATCTCCGATAGGAAGGGTTCTTCCACGTCAGAAAATGTCCGGAGTGCGCACTGGAATTTCGGCTTCTCCGAACTCTTCAATTCACTACCTAGACCGTGCACGGTTGGCCTTCTCAAAGTGGACTTTCTCTGACTGATCTGGCCTATGCGTTAGTGGTCAAGTGGAAATATGTGGTTGCCGGTGGGATAATCGGAATAACAGTCGCAATCGGGATCGTAGTGGTGAGGCCGGTCCGGTATACCGCCACTACCGACATGATTCTACTCGACCGCCAGGACCAACCCACCCTCCCCGACATTCCGGGTCTCAGCGGCCTTCTTCCACAGATTGGGGGAGGACTGCTTCAGGGGAGTTCGAACATCAAGGACGCCGCTTACGCCTATATTCTGATGAGTCCTGCGGTGCGACTTCGTGTGGCGAGGGATACCTTCTCAATCGGGGAAGCAGGGAGGCCAATGACGCTGATCGAATACGTCGACGAGAAGCATGACGCAGAAGGCAGGACATCCGTCGGACAAAAGAGGAGAAGTACTCAGTTATCGGAGTCTGGAATACAGGTGTCCCCTACGGAGCAACAGGCTCTGAAGTACCTCGACGACAATCTGGCGGCATTCTCCAAGCCGAAGCCTAGAACGATAACGCTTGAGGTAACAACGGCGTCTCCCGATCTATCAATTTCTATTGCGGAGCGAATGGTTTTTCACTTTCGAGTCCAGCTCCAAAAACTTCGGCAGGAGAAATTTGGTCAGAAAGCCAGCTATCTGCGGTCTCGGCTGGAGGATGCCCGGAACCAGATACGGAAAGTGGAAGACCGGTTATCCCGGTTTGAAAGCCGAAATCAGGGTCAAAGGACAGCTCGTCTCGAGACGGAGCAAGATCGCCTGGAGCGGGATGTTCGAATGGCGGAGCGAAAGTACCAGTATCTGCTGGAGCAGACCCGCGAGATTGAAAAAAAGATCGAGAGCAAGCGAACGCCGTTCGAGACGCTCGATCGGTCGACCGTTCCCCCCACGAAATCTAACCATCCGGCCCCTCTGGTCGCGGCGGTGTTTTCTTTACTGGGGGTCTTCGCCGGCGTGAGTATTGCCTTCGGAAGAGTGGCGCTGGCAGACGAGCGCATGAAATGAACAGGTTGGAAACGCGATGCAGCCGCACTGGCAGACGAACATACCCCTGATCCGTCTGAATGGAGAGCGAGGACCTCGTCACGGGCGCCGCCTGGTCGCTAGGAGCACGAGTGGCAAGCGTAGTCATTCGGGCTGGCTCTGTGGTTGTCCTGGTTCGGCTTCTCACTCCGTCGGCCTACGGGACGGTGACCTATATGCTGTCGGTCGCGTCTCTGTTGATGCTTATCGTCGACTTCGGGGTGAGTGCGTCGACGGCGCGGATGCTGGCCGAGGAGAAGTACCCGAGATCCCAGACGCTGGTGGCAGCCGGTATGGCGCTGGGGGTCCCGTTCTGCCTCGTGCTCCTCGGGGTGTACCACGCGACCGTAACTGCACAGGAATGGCTGAACGCGCCACAGCTGTTGGCTCTTCGGGATGTGCTTTGTGCTTTGCTGGCAGCTCGGGTGCTCCATCGGTTTTTGCAGAAGTGTTTCGAGGGAATCCGCCGGGTCGGTCTCAGAAGCAAGGTAACTCTCCTGATCGAGTGGATGCCCTGGGGGGTAAGCATCATCGGACTGCTGCTCTGGCGCAGAACCGCCGAGGTTGCCCTTTACGGAAATGCACTCGGAACCGGAGTTGTGGTCCTTGCGCTCGGAGGGGTTCTCTGGCGCGTACTCGAACTGCGCCAAACCGTAGCGCTTCCATCCCGAGAGCAAGTACGAGACCTGTGCGCGTACGCGCTCCCGCTGATGGCAACGTCTGCAAGCATGTACGTATACACGGAAAGCGACATCCTACTCGTCCAGTATTTTCTCGGCGAGCGGTCCGTCGGCATTTACGGGGTGGTCGTCCGGCTGGCCCGCACCCTTAACGTTCCGGCCATTGCGATTGGAAGCGCCGTGTCCGGATACTTTGCCAAGACACGGCTGTCCGACGACCAACGATCCAATCTGTTTGTCTATGCAACCCAGGGGATTGTAGCACTCTATCTGCCTCTCAGTGCTGGACTCGTGCTCACGGCCGACGAATTGCTGCCTTTTGTTTTCGGAGGTGAATATGTGGAGGCAGCATTGGCCGCGATAATTTACGCTCCCTACCTTCTCGTACACGCGACCGCTGCTCTGCACAGCCTCGCCCTCGACTTTATGGGGTTTGCCCGGAGACGGGCCGTTGCGGCGCTTCTGTCGGCGGTGGCGAACGTTGCACTGAATATCGTGCTGATTCCCCGATTCGGTATCGAGGGGGCGGCGCTTGCGACACAGATCACCTACACCCCATTGGCGATCTGGTACGTCTTCGTCATATTAGAAAGTGTGGGGGAATCGAAGACCTTCTTTCTCCGGAAAATGGGGCCCGTATTCTTGTCTACGATCGGCATGATCTTCATCATTCTCTTATTTAAGGGGTTTGTTTCAAGTACGGTATTCTTTGTTATTCCGGTCGGCGTTATCTCTTATGTATCGTTTGGGTACGTACTTGGGCTCTTTTCGGGGACCCTCTATAAGTACATAACAGGAGAGAAAGAATGGGTAGGTTAGAAGAGACATCATTACTATATGATCTGGCGTCCACGCAACCTGCAACGGGGAAGTATCACGGTGGGGGGGAGTACGGGAAGCACGTGTTTGACGAGCTTCTTCGTCGGCGAGACTCGGAACGGGTCCATGTATACTGGGACCCGAATCGCTGGCTTGACCCGAAGGTCGAGAGATGCCTTAAGCAAGAGGACGTGACGGTCCACGCGGCTCAAGATCAGGAGGAGCTCCAGACTCTTGTCGATGATGTACAGTTTGACCGGTTCTATTCCCCCCTTCCGTACGACTTGCAGGGATTGGACCTTGAGGAAACAGTCTTCATCTGTACGATTCACGGGCTCCGACCGATCGAGATGCCCACCGATCGGTACGAATACAAATACCGCGAGGGGATTCGTGGGTGGGGAAAGTATGCGGCCAAACAGTTTTTTTCGTCGAAGTACGTTGTACGGCAACGGGAGAAGTTTAGAGGGCTCCTTGATCTCCCGGCGAAGGAGAAGGTGGTTGTAACGCCTTCGGAGCACACGAAGTACTCCCTCCTCAGCGAATTCTCATCTTTGGAACCGAGTTCGGTGCGCGTTCTCTACAGTCCAAATACGTCTGAGCCGCCCGACGATATGGAGGGCGGTCCCCTGGAGACGATGAAAGTGGACGAGGGCGAGTACTTTCTCTTTGTAAGTGCCGGTCGATGGGTAAAGAACGCGTACCGGGCTCTCTCGGCACTCGACGAATTGTATCAAGATCGAAGCTCGCAGCTTCCGGAGAGGGTTTTGGCGCTCGGGGCGGAGGGCAAGGCCTATTTCAAGGACTTCCAGTGCGCCCATCGATTCGAGCAACTGGGGTATGTCGAGCGGTCGACGCTCGAAGCGCTGTATCGGGACGCGTCTGCGCTCATCTACCCGACCCTCAACGAAGGCTTCGGGTATCCACCGCTTGAGGCCATGAAGTACGGCACCCCCGTTCTCTGCTCCGGAACCACGTCGCTCCACGAAGTATGCGGGGACGCAGCCCTCTACTTCGATCCGTACTCGGTCAGGGAAATGAAGGGGCGGTTCCTTCGCTACTGTGAAGACGCCACTCTCCGACGAACCCTCTCCGATCGGGGAGAAGAGCAATACCAGAAAATGAAGACCCGGCAGGACGAGATGCTCGAAGAACTGTGTGACCTGATCCTCGGTGCGAGCGATGTCGAATGAGCGCTCATTACAAAATACGTTGCGGGGGCTGCATCTGGAGAACAGGCTCGGTGCTTTTGCTCTGATCCTGGCGGTGTTGACGGCCGAGATGGCGTTCGTCGCGTCGATCAACCTGGAGAGCGCGCTGGCGTTCGTCGGCTATCTCGGCGTGACTGTCGTCGTGTATCGATTGCTGATGGGGGAGCTACGACTAGAGGCAATCGGGCTCTACGCGGTTTACGCTTTTCTTGCCCTCGTCGTCTACGAGGTACAATTTGCAGAAGCGCCGATGTACCTCGGATTTTCTGGAGGAGAACTGTTTGGAACGGATGACACATATTTCTTCTCCCTACTGGCGGAGCGGGTCCCATATGACATGCCTCTCAGGCAGTACTACGCCGAGTATGATCACCCATATGCGACATTTCTGGACTTTATAAGTTTTTATGATGTCCATCATCTGATGGACATCATTTGGGCAAATCTGATTCCATTGGTATTGCTGCCTGTGCTCACGAGGGCACTCGCGTTCAGTCTGACGAGCAACGAGAACGTGGCGAGGGGGGCGTTTTTTCTGATTGCGATTTGTCCGTTCACGTTGTCGAACAGCCTTATCTTGATTCGGGACGGCTGGTCGGCAATGCTTTTCGTTGGGGCGCTGTATTTCTTCTACGAACTGAAATTCGTCCGAATGGTAACCCTCACAGCGCTGCTCTTCTACCTGAGGGTAGCGTCGGGGCTACAACTGGTGATGGTCCTGGGAATCGTGTCACTGGTGTTTTACATTCGGGCAGAACGGGTGTGGGTTCGCCGTAGCATTCTGGGGGGGCTTACATTAACCGGCGCCGCTGCCGCCTACGGAAGCTTCTACCTCTTGACTGTCGTCGCCCCAATTCAGACGATCAGTGGAATATTCGATCTTCTTTTTCGGGAAGAGTTTTTGAGCTTCCTTAGACAAAACGCTCCCGAATCGTTTCTTCTTCAACTGTACGGACTACCTACCTACATTCGGATACCGGCTTCGTTCGCATTTTTTCTCGCGATACCGATATTGCCCCTCGAAGGGTTGTTCTGGGAAAACGTATTTGTGATAAGGGGACTAATGTCCTGCTTGTACTCTTTAATGTTTATATTTGTGTTCAAATACCTAACTTCGGGTGTATACGAGTCTCTATTTTCAGGAAAGAGTGATTGGCCCATTTCTTTAGTTGCAATATCGTTCCTCGTGCTTATACTTGCACTATCTCAGGTATCAATGCAGGTAAGGCACAAGGTTATGGCAATGCCCCTTCAGTACATAATCGCGGCCTATGGTTTCTACGAAGGAGGAAGCATGGGGAGGTTCCTGGGAGGTGTGGCGACGCTCTTTCTAGTATTCGCAACAATCCTAAAATTTGTGGCAGGCATATGAACGGCCCCGATTACGTAATCGCAGGAGCATCAAAATGTGGAACGACGTGGGTTGCCCACTGCCTCAAGGAGCACCCGGAGGTATGTATTCCACTGAAGGAGATAAACTTTTTCAACCATAACTTTGAAAAAGGTCTGGGTTGGTATATGAATCAATTTAAATGTAAAAATAAGAAGAAAATTATGGTAGAAAAATCACCGCAATATATGACTAACAAAAAAGTTCCAAGTAGAATTAAAAGAGTAGAGAAAAATATAAGAGTAATATTTATTGTGAGAGATCCTGTAAAAAGAGCATATTCTGACTATCTAATGAAGTATAAAAGAGGAGAAGTAGGAGAAGATATAATGGAGGAGTTAAAAAGTAGGCCTAAAATAATAGAAAACGGGTTTTACTATAAACACATAAAAAATTATGTAAAAAAATTAGGAAGAAATAAAGTAATAGTTATGCTATTTGATGATCTTAAAAAAAGTAACAAAAAATTTACAAAATTATTGGTTAAAAAGTTAGGAATAAAATATCACTCGCCAAGTATGATAGGAAAAAAAGTAAACAAATCTAAATCTAAACCTATTATAAAAAGTGTAGATAAGGTAAAGGTAAAATTGCTAAATATGTTAAAAGGAAGGGGGGCTGCTATAGATACGTTCTTGAAGTGGATGTTGAACGGATGGCCAGCAAGTGTATACAACGAATTGAACAGGAGAAGGGAGAGGCCTCCGAAAATGGGTAAAGAAGTTAAAAGGTATCTTTTAAACTTATATTCAAAAGATATAAAAAGTATGTCCGAAATAACAAAAAAAAATCTTGATAAAAAGTGGCTTTCCCAATATGAAGTATAGGGAATCGGGTTTTACAAGTAAAAATGCTGGCAGAGTCTTGGTTTCCGCGAACTTGATCTCAAATCCTCGTCTTTCAGACGTGCCGTTAGCTGTTAGCTTCCGGAGAGGGAGGACTTCCACGATAGGCGTGCTTCCCAAGAGAACAAACGAGAAGACACGGGCGCGGGTCGCACACGATCTAATAGCAAACTGGACGTATAAGTAAAGCTACTCCGATAGAACCGATCGCCTAAACATGGATAGGCACAGCTATCTATTTACCGTTTTCACCCCTACATACAATCGGGTTGAGCTCCTTCGCAGGGCATACCGGAGCCTGCGACGGCAGACTTTCCGAGACTTTGAGTGGCTCGTCGTCGACGACGGCTCGACCGATCAGACCGAAGAAGTAGTACGTCAGTGGCAGGATGAGGCAGACTTTCCTGTCCGGTACGTTTACCAGTCTAATCAAGGAAAACATGTAGCCTTCAACACGGCGGTAGAACGGGCACAGGGACGATTTTTTGCGGTGCTCGACTCCGATGACTACTACAAACCGGACGCTCTGGAAAATATGAAGGAGTGTTGGGCGTCGATCCCGTCGGGGGATCGAGAAGATTATGCAGGGATCGTAGGACTGTTTGCGTATCCGGATGGTAAGATTGTAGGGGACCGATTCCCCGAAAGTCCCCGCGATTGCTCGGCACTCGAAATGTATCTTCAACACGACGTGCGGGGGGACAACATCGGCTTCAACCGAACAGATGTGATGCGAGATTATCCGTTTCCGAAGCGGGATGTGAACATCCCTTTCCGCGAAGTCTACGTGGCGGAATCCCTCGTCTGGTTCCGGATCGCTCGGTCGTACGATCTGCGATTTACGAATACCGTGTTCGCGCACAAGGACTACCAGGACGACGGTATTTCGGCCAACACCGGCCCCTATCGAGCCAACGCGGCGTGGTCCTCACGAACGTACTATCAGGAGCTTCTCGAAGAGGGTCGCGAGATGATGTCAACAGGGTTTCTCCTTAAGACCCAAGCGAATTACATCCGATTCACGCTCCACGAGCCCGATAGAAGCCTGCTGGACAGCTGGCGAGCACGTTCATACACCGGTTGGTTTCTACCGGCCCTTCCGATTGGCATCGGTCTATACGCTCGGGACCGCGCACGGATGAAGGGCAAAAATAATTGAGAATCCGCACCGGTAGCTCCCGGACGACGCGGTGCCGTAGGTTTGGAGTGGAGCTTCGAACTCGCTGTCTGAGGCTATGTCCCCCCTATATTACTTCTCCTCTTGGCGACCGACAGTCAGTACAAATGAAGAACGCTGGAGTAGTAAGTGCTCATTCTGACGAGAAGTCAAAACTTCGTATCGTTCACGTAATCACTGGGCTACAGATGGGAGGGGCGGAGATGATGCTATATAAGCTCCTATCCCAGGTCTCAAAGGACCAGAACGTGCGGTCTCGTGTAGTCTCTCTATTGCCGGACGGACCGATTGGAGAACGCATTCGGGAGCTGGGGGTGCCAGTCACGACGCTCGATATGCCGCGCGGAACGCTCACCTGGAACGGACTGCGTCGGCTGTATGGTCTTTTCCGCCGCGAGCAGCCGGATGTTGTACAGACGTGGATGTATCACGCGGATCTGGTCGGAGGGCTTGTAGCGTGGGCGGCCGGAGTCGACCACATCGTCTGGAATATTCGCTCGAGTACATTGGACCCCGACCGGGACAAGCGCACCACGATCTGGACTGCGAAGCTCTGTGCTTTGCTTTCGTCGTGGTTGCCTGATCGAATTGTCACGTGTGCACGTGAAGCAGGGCGCGTGCACACTGATCTAGGCTACGATGCTTCCAAGATGGTTGTCGTTCCGAATGGATTTGATATCGAGCAGTACCGCCCCGACGACCAGCGACGCGCCCAGATCCGGGAAGAACTGTCCCTGCAGGATGAACCGGTAGTGGGGCTCGTTGCCCGGTACCACCCGCAAAAGGACCACCGAACGTTCGTGCGCGCCGCCGCTCGTCTCTCGGAGCGGATCCCGGACGTGCACTTCGTCCTCTGTGGGACCGACGTGACCTGGCAGAACGAAGAGCTAGTCGGCTGGATCGAAGAGTACGGTCTCCGTGACTCCTTCCGCCTTCTCGGACGGCGCGACGATGTGGCGTCCGTCATGACGGCGTTCGATGTCGCTGTACTCTCTTCTGCTACGGGGGAGGCATTCCCGAACGTGGTAGGGGAAGCCATGGCCTGCGGCGTCCCGTGTGTTGTTACACGGGTCGGCGACTCTGCGGACATCGTTGGGGACACCGGCGTCGCTGTGCCCACTGAGAGACCAGTGGAGCTCGCCGAAGGCTGTGAAGAAATTCTTTCTCTACCGGGAGACAGCCGAAAGGAACTCGGGCGGATGGCCCGCGACCGTGTAGACCGACTCTATAGCTTAGAGGCGACAGGGAAAAAATACCTCGACGTTTACGAAACGGTGACCACTCGCTCATAGGTGTGACCACGGGTCTTCCCCCCGTGGCCTGGGGCTTCCGAGGACTGACGGAGATTTGGCCCACACGGGCGAGAGCCACGGCCATGAACGCACGCTTCCCTCTGATCCCGAACGCCGAAAAGGCCCGCGCACGTCTCGCTGAAGAGGTATGTCCTTCGAAGCGCAGGTATTCCCGAAGAGAACCCGAGAACGTCATAAGCAGGCCTAAGATGGAAATCACTTGGAATCCCTAAAACGCTCCCCAGTTCATGTGGTGTGCACCGAACTCATCTCTATTGGAGTCCTTTCACGGGGTGGTTCACAGAACTAGTCGTCCCTGGTAGGCCGGTCTGGAAAACCGAGGCTAGCATCGCATCTCTTTCATTCGATGGTCGATACGTATGCGCTCTGTCCTGATGGTCGCAAGCTGGGATTGGACCCTCGACAAGTTCCGTCTCGCGCTTGCGGAATCCCTGCGCGACGAAGGGTACGAGATTACATTTGTCTGCGCCGATGGGAAGTACGTCGACCGGTTTGAGGAGCGGGGGTTTCGGTGGATCGAGTGGCGGTCGGAGCGGAAGCGGCTCAATCCATTCGCTGAGCTTCGGGCGTTCCTCGAACTCGCCGATATATACGCGCGGGAACAACCCGATCTGATTCAACACGACACGATCAAACCCAACCTGTACGGGCCTCTTGCACTCAAGCTGAACCAGATACGGGGACGTATGTCGTCGCTTCCTCCTGTGATCAACACGTTCATGGGGCTCGGCTATGTCTTCTCCGACGGACTCCTCCCGCGCATCCTTCGGACCCTGATCACCCCCTTTCTTACCTTTGGGGTGAATCTGCCCAACGTACATATCGTATTCTCGAACAGTTCAGATCAGGACCGGCTCCGGCGCCACGGGGTTCTCCGTCATGACCGGACGAGCGTTCTGATGAGCGAGTTCGTGAACACGAATGTGTTTCGGCCCTTCTCCCCCGAGCGTCCAGCGCCGGAGGTCGTGGACCAGCCGCCGGATGCTCCTGTCGTGCTCATGGCCGTGCGGCTCCTGTGGGCGAAAGGAGTTGGCGAGTTCGTAGAGGCGGCCCGGATCCTCCGGCGCCGGGGCATCGACGCTCGATTCTGGCTCGCCGGAGAGCCCGACACCGACAGCGCGGGGTTCGTCCCCGAGGATCAGCTGCGCGAGTGGGAAGACGAGGGGCTTATCGAGTGGCTTGGGTACCAGACCGACATGCCTGCGCTTCTCAATCAGGCGGATATTGCGACCCTTCCTACCAAATACAATGAGGGCATGCCTCGATTTCTTGTGGAGGCCGCGGCCTGCGGTCTTCCAATCGTCACGACTGACCAGGAAGCTTGTCGCATTGTCGTGAAGGACGGGGAGAACGGGGTGGTCATTCCAGGCGAAGATAGCAGGGCCCTCGCCGACGCACTGGAACGCCTCATCACCGATCGCGAATACCGGATGTCGCTTGGAGAGGAGGCGCGGGCGAACGCTGTTCGCGATTTCGATCAGGAGAAGGGGACGGACGACTGGCATCAACTGTACGACCGTCTCCTTGCGAACAGGTCCCTTGCCTGAAAGCGAGAGCACGCGTAGCTTTGTTCATATGTGCCGGAAGCGCATGTCGACTACCCTACTGATCACCGGAGCAAGCGGGTATATTGCCAGCTATCTGATTCCATCTCTTCACAAGCGAGGGTATACGCTCGTCGGGGTGGATCGGGACGGAGGAGCGCCCCCTGAGCTTGATCGCTTCGTGCAGGGGGACCTCACCGACACCCGAGTGTGTGAGCGGGCCTTGCGAGACGTGGACGCCGTCTTCCATCTCGCCGCCGCAAAAGGCGACTGGGGGATCTCGGAGGAGGAGTATTACCGCGACAATCTGGAGGCCACGCGTGTTCTTGTTGAGGCAGGGAAAGAGGCAGGGATCAAGGACTGGGTGTTTTACAGCACTGTTTCGGCCCTGGGCCCGAGCCATGAGCCAGTGGGGGAAGACGCGGGGCTTGATCCCATCAACCCGTATGGGGGGTCTAAGGCTGAAGCCGAGAAACTCTTCCATAAAATGACCGAGAACACCCCAGAGTCTCGCATGCTCATTATCCGGCCGTCGGTTGTGTACGGGCCGGGCAATCCTCCGAGTACGAACATCTATCGTCTCATTGACGCGATCTACAATCGGCGGTTCGCGATGGTGGGGCCGGGCGATGCTATTAAGTCGACCTCCTACATCGACAACCTGCTTGAGGGCACGCTTTTCTTGATGAAACGAATGGAGCTTGGGGTGCAAACGTACATTTACGTCGACGAGCCGGCTCTCACGACCGGTGCGCTCGTTAAACGTATCTACAAGCTACTCGGAAAAACGCCGCCGTCGTGGCACATCCCGCTGAGTGTGGCGTCTCCCATTACCACCGTGTCGGACTGGGCAGCCGATCTTACGGGAATCGACTTTCCGATCACAGCCGCCCGCATCGAGAAATTCAACCGCTCGACGAACTTCGACGCGAGCAAGATTCGAGAGGAGGGCTTCGAGCAACCCGTGTCGAATGAGGAGGCCCTCCGGACGACGGCCGAGTGGCATCTGCGTCATGAATACGACGTCCCACTTCCGACGAGCGCATAGATTTTGCTCGTGTAGTCCCTGCCTCTGTACCAGATAAAAACTGAGCAAGCCTAAAAATGAACGGGTCTGATGCCAGGCAGTAAGGTCGTGAGCTCTATCGCGACCTCCTGTTGACACCAGCCCCGTTCGCTATGCACTACGTACGATCCATCACTGGCGTTCTTTCTGACCATCTTGGGTGGCATCGGTCCCGGTTGAAGTTCATTGCTCGCTTTACCTCGGCTTTGTTGAAGCTCACGACGTCGAATCTCTGGGAGATTGCTACTGTCTTGAAGGCCGGCGTCAAGGAGGAGTCGAACTACCGGCGGATTCGCCGTTTTCTCTCCGACTACGAGGTTGGGTTTACGGAGCTTGGGCGCCTTTTGACGAGGTTGCTTCCGCAGAAGCCTCCATATAAAGCCGTTCTCGACCGCACGGAGTGGCACTTTGGAGAAACTCCGATAAACGTTCTGGTGGTGGGGATTGCACACAAAGGGATTGCCTTTCCCGTCAGCTGGACGGTATTGCCAGAGGAAGGAAGTTCCTCGGCAGAAGACCACCGCAGAACACTCCGGCGATTTTTCGAGATTGTCGATCCAGAAGACATCGAAGTCGTACTCGGGGATCGGGAGTTTATCTCGACCGGATGGCTCCGTTGGCTCCGAGACCGGGAGGTTCCGTTTGCAGTTCGCCTGCGATCAGACCGAAGAATCGGGCTATCCCCAGAAGGCCCCTCGCTTCCGGCCCGAATGTTTGCCCGCCCGCTTCCCATCCATACCGAAAAAGTGCTCGACGGAACGCGCCATCTATTAGGAACCGACGAAGAGCATGTCGAGGTACAGGTCGTCATGCGGCGTATTGCTACTCCTTCAAGCGGAGAGGACCAGTTCCTTATTCTAGCCACTTGGGGACTCGATCCTGACAAGGCCACGACCCTCTACGAGCAGCGCTGGGAGGTTGAAACGATGTTTGCGGCGCTCAAATCGCGGGGATACAGGCTCGAAAAGACTCATCTGACCGACCCAGACCGGATTCAGCGGTTGATCGGCCTTTTGGCGTTGGCCTTTGCCTGGACTCACCTCGTCGGGGAACGGCGAGCAAATCGCGAGGGGCCGCCTCGCAAAAAGTCCCACGGACGGCGCCAACGGAGCCTGTTTCGGTATGGACTGGACTGACTCCGGAAAATTCTGGCTTCGCCGGAGCCGA
>ERZ1034519.130-NODE-130-length-13811-cov-16.121547_pt1 | contig 13811 bp, 14 predicted proteins | sample MGYA00520655_ERZ1034519 | MGnify/ENA primary metagenome ERZ1034519 (study PRJEB33760, sample SAMEA4777702) | hypersaline lake metagenome | biome: hypersaline environment; feature: brines | place: Spain | collected 2012-08 | depth 0 m ...
ATCATGTCGTATGGGAACGTTGGTGCGTGGAACGCAAACAGTGAAGCACAAATGCTGGGGCGCAAACATCGTGCGGGCCGACGGGCCTACCCAATCCACTCCCGCCGGCCGCGGCCGCGGAGGGAGGCGCCACTGGGTTCATCCGCGTCGGTGGACTCGTCTCCGGGAGCCAGGGCGGAGGCCCCCTCGGAGGACGCCCCATCCGAGGCCTGTTGGTCCGACTCGTTCGCGTCGCCCCCGCTGAAGGACAGGTCGACGTCGGTGCCGTACTGGGCCTGCATGGCGTCCTGGAGCTGGCGCGCGTTGGCCGTCACCTGGGCCTGCACCCGGGTGTCGCTGAACCCGACCGACACGGCCGTCTGCTCCTGCCCCTGCCGGGCCTTTACCGTCATCGTGCCCTTGTCCTCGCCCAGCGACATTTCCAGGGCCTTCCACCCCCCCGCAAGTTCTGCCGTCCGCAGGGGGCCATTCTTGGCCGCGTTGAGCCACGCCGAGGGCATTGTGCGGGGCGGGCCCGACTTGCCCGCGGCGCGCGCGTCCGCCTTGGCCTTCGACGCCGCGCCCGACCCGCCCCCGGACGCGTTCGCCCCCTTCCCGTCCGTCTGCGTGCCGTTGCCCGTCGAGGCGCCGTCCTGCGTCAGGGAGGCGCGGAGCGTGCGGGCGTCGGACTCCCCCGACGTACTCGTGGACGAGGACGCGAGGGCCTGAAACCCGGGCCCGTTCTTCGCCCCTTGCGTCTGTCCCTTTTGCCCCTGCCCGTTCTGTCCGGGGCCCTGCCCCTGCTGGCCGCCGCCCTGCTGCCCCGTTCCGCCCCGCTGTCCCGATCGGCCCCGGCCTCGCCGTCCCGTAGACCGGGCGCCGTCCCGGGCCGTCCGGGCCGTCCGCCCCTCGTCTGTCCCCTCCTGCCCGCGTCCCGACTCTGCGCCTCCCCCCTTCAGGGCGGACGGGGCAATCTGCTTCCCGCGCGTTCCGTCTTTCTTGGCGCTTCCCCCCGCCCTGGAGCCGGCGTCCTGGGGGCGTCCGGCGTCCCCCCGTGCCTGCCCCTCCGAACGCACTCCGTTTGGACGAGACGATCGGCCTGCGTTCTGCCCCGGACGGCGCTTCTCGCCGGAGAGAAGCGTGCCCTCCTGGCCCGGGCCCCGGCCTCCCTTTCGGGCCGACGCCCCCGCCCGTTCCCCCTCGGGCATCCGCCTCACGGGCCCCTTCCCCTTGGAGGGCTGTCCGTCTGCTCCTTGGCCGGACCGGCCTTCTCCGGACTCAACGGCAATCGTGCCCGGCGATACCTGGACCTGTTTTGCACGGCCCGATCCGGTCCCGGACGATGAGGCCCCGTTCGCCCCCGCTCCTCGGCCTCCCGAGGCCCCTTGCCTGGCAGTTTGTTGCGCTCCGCCCTCCGTGCCGCCCGCTCCTTTCACCACGGGGACCGTCTTCTGTCCCTGCTGCGCCGACCGTGCCGTTCCGTCCCCCGACGTGAACGCCACTCGGCCCCAGGACACCCGGACCTGCGTCCCGCCCTCGGTCTTTTGCCCCGACGACGAGGCGTTCCCCCCTTCCCCGCCGGCCTGACCGGCCGTTTGCTTGCCGGCCCGCACCGCCCGGACGACGAGCGATCCCACGTTCTCACCTCCTTGTGTATTCTCTCCTCCGGCCGCGTTCTTGCCTCCAGCCGCGTGCAAAATGGGCATCAGTTTCACCGTCTCCGCTGAGGCCGACGGGCCGGTTCCGCTCGCCGTGCCGCCCTCGCTCGCAAGCAGAATCCGCTTCTGTGCCTTGCCCTCCCCGTCCCCGGCCCGAAGAAGCGCCCCGCCAAACAACGCCGCGAGTCCCCCCTCTTCCCCATTGGCCGCCGTTCCCTCAAGGCCGGCCGCCCCCTCGCCCCCCAACACAAGGCGCTGGGCCGCGCGCCCCCCGCCCTCCGCGGCGGTTCCGGACGCACGTTGCACGCCGGACAAGATCGACGGGAAGGCCGTGGCGCCCGTGCCCGCCTTCGCCTTGTTCGTGGCGGGGGACTGCTGGGCGGCCTCTTCGGTCGGTAGCGTGAGGCGAATCGCTTGCATGGTAGAGAGGGCCCTCTGCGGGGCCGATTGAGGAAAAAGGTCAGCGGCCGGGCGACGCGCCCCGGCCTTCGTCTCTGTCGGTCTCCTGCGTGGCGGTCGTGTCGGCGGGCGCATCGTCGCCCCCGACAACCTGATTCACAAACTGTGCCGTCCGCTCCGCCGAGATGGCGGTGAGCAGTTGGGTGCGCGTCCGCCCCGAGGTGCGCTGGTACAGCTCCTTGAGGACCGCCATGTTCACGTTCGCCAGCACGGTCGCGAGCTCCCGCCGCCCCATGCCGAGCAGGGCATCCTTCAGCTCATCCACCTTCGCCTCCCGGCTCTCCAGCGACGTGAGCTGTGCCTGCAGGGTATCGGCCTCCGCCTCGGTCGTGCGGAGCTGCTCCTTGAGGGTGCGGAGCGAATCCTGAAGCTGCCCGACGACCGTGAGGGAGTCCCGAAGCCGCGAGACCAGCGAGGACGCCGCACGCATCGAGTCGCGGAGCGCCCCCCCTGTCGAGTCGCGGGACGCCTGCGTTGCGGTCGTGTCCGACGCCATCGCGGTCGTGTCCCCGGGCAGGGACGCCTGTCGCGTCGTGTCGCGCCCGGACGCGTCGAGGCTGTCGGCGGACACCCCCGCCGTCTCCGGCGCGATGGACGGCATCAGCAGGTACGCCCCCAGCAGGGCGACCGCGAAGGCCCCCAGCGCCGCGCCCGCAATGAGAAGTCCGTACTTGATCACGGTCGACTGCATGGCCGTCGTTAGAGTAGCGACAGCGCCTCGTCGGTGCGGTCGTGACGAAGCGTGGCCTGCTCGTCGAAGAAGGCCTCGCTCGCCTTCTTCTGCTCGCGGTCGTGCTGGTCCCGCTCCTGGCTTCGCAGCTCTTCGAGGGCCTCCTCGGCCCGCCGGCGTTCGCGAAGTTCGGCCCGGGCCTGCTCAACCCGCTCCCGGCAGGCCTCCACGGCGTCCCGGGTCTCCTCCACGGTCTGACGCGCCGCCTGGCGAAACGCATCGGCCTGTTGAATGCGGGCCGGGTCTTGCCGGCGCGCCTCGTCCACCCGCCGCCGACACTCCGCCAGGTGGCCTTCGGCCTGCTCGAGCGCGTCCTCCTTCTGCTCGAGCGCACGCTCGGCGTCGGCGAGGGCCTGGCGGGCCTTTTCGGTCTCGTGCTGGCGCAATTCCAGCACTTTCTGCAGCGAGAAGCGGAACTTCTTTCCGGGCATTTTCAGGGACGAATGGAGCGACAGAACGCAGTGTGAAGGCGGCCTCGGCGGCGTGCATCCGCCCGGGGACGGTCGGTCCGTCTCCGGCGGCATGCGAACGGGCCGGCAGCCCGCAGGCGCGAGCTCGGGCGCGAGGCCCTTCGCCTGCGTACCATACACAACTCAAAGTTCCTGCCAGCTCCTACTCGGGAATGTCGTCCAGGAGCTGGCGGAGCTGGGTGGACGGGGCGGGATCCGGCGGCGGGGCGTCGACAGGCTGCTGCAGAAAGTCGGCCAGCGCCGGGTAGGCCTCCACGGCACGGTCGGTCTCCGGATCGCTCCCCTCCTCGTAGGCCCCCACGCTAATCAGGTCCTCCACCTCCTCGTAGGCGGAGAGCAGTTCGCGGGCCTCCTGCGCGGCGGCCTCGGCCTCCGGGCTCGCCACGCGGGGCATCACGCGGCTTACGCTCTGCAGCACGTCGACGGCGGGGTAGTGGCCCGCCTCCGCCAGCTCGCGGGACAGGACGATGTGGCCGTCCAGAATGCCGCGGGCCGCGTCGCTGATGGGCTCGCTCATGTCGTCCCCCTCCACGAGCACCGTAAAGATGCCCGTGATGGTGCCCGCCTCCGCGGGCCCGGCCCGCTCCAAGAGGCGGGGCAGGAGCGCAAACACGCTGGGCGGGTAGCCGCGTCGCGTCGGCGGCTCGCCCACCGCCAGCCCAATCTCGCGCTGTGCCTGCGCCACCCGTGTGATGGAGTCCATCATGAGAAGCACGTCCTGGCCCCGATCGCGGAAGTGCTCGGCGATGGCCATCGCCGCGCTGGCCGCCTTCACGCGGCTCATCGCCGCCTCGTCCCCCGTCACGGCCACCAGCACCGAGCGGCGCAGGCCCTCCTCGCCCAGGTTGTCCACGATAAACTCCCGGACCTCGCGCCCTCGCTCCCCGATGAGGGCAATCACGTTCACGTCGGCCTCGGCCCGGCGGGCGATCATGCCCAGCAGCGTGCTTTTTCCCACCCCCGACCCCGCAAAGATCCCGGTTCGCTGGCCCTTTCCCATCTTCAGAAACGCGTCGATGGACCGGATGCCCGTGGAGAGGGGCGTATCGATGAGGGGACGATCCAGGGGCGACGGCGGGTCGCGATGAATCGGCTCCCGGGCGTCCGTCCCGAGCGGCCCCTTGCCGTCGATGGGGCGCCCCCCCGCGTCGATGACGCGCCCCAGGAGGTCGGGCCCGACCGGCACGCTCATGCCCTCGTCGGCGGGCCGAATCAGGCAGCCGGCCTGCAGGCCGTGCGTCTGCTCCATCGGCATGAGGACCGTCGTGCTCTCCTTCACCCCGACCACCTCGGCGCGCACCGTGCGCGTCTCGCCGCCCTCCGCCACGTGGATGCGACACATCTCCCCCACCGCCGCGTCCAGCTCGCTGGCCTCCACGAGCAGGCCCACCACGGACGTGACGCGGCCGTAGCGGCGGGCCGGAACGGTCGTCTCCCGGATGCGGTCGAGCGAGCGGGCAAGGGCGGGCATGGGGCGCAAAGACGACAAACGAGACAGGTCGGGTGGGCACTACGCCGGGGCGGTGTCGGGGGCCGTATCGGGGGCGGCGTCCGAATCCGTCGTGGCGCGCCGGAGCTCGCCCCGGAGCGTCTCCAGCACCTCCGCCCGCAGCCGGCGCACGACGCCGGTCGGGGACGAGACGCTCCAGTCCCCCTCCTCGAAGTCGGGCTCCGGCTCCAGGGTGAGCCCCTCGTAGTTTTCCTGCAGGCGCGTCACGAGCCCCGACTCTCGCACCCGCTGGCAGTCGACCGGGTGCAGCCGAATCGTCACCGGCGGAGTGGCGGCCAGCTCGGTTACGGCCTCGATGACCGCCTCCTCCGAGGCCTGCCGCATCGTCTCCGTGAACGGCGCATCGACGATGGTTTCGGCCAGGTCGAGGGTCAGTTCGATGATCTCCGACTCGGCGTCGTCGATGTACGTCTCCCAGAGCTCCTCGAACCGGGCGATGTCCTCCGACAGCTGCCGGCGCGTGTCGTCGAACTCAGCCCGCAGGGTCGCCTCCGCCTCCGCGTAGCCGTCGTCGTACCCCGCCTCGTAGCCGTCGTCGTGGCCCTCCTCGTACCCCTCGGCCCGGGCCGCCTCTACCTTCTCTTCCAGATGTGCCCGCCACTCCGCGTCGGTCCGGGTCGACTCATTTTCGTCCGGGTCGTCGTCCGCCCCGTCGGCCGGCGGGGCGTCTGTCTCTGTGTCGTCCGGTCCCGAGGGCGCCGCCGGGTCGCTCCCCGATGCGTCCTGCGTCGCGATCTCGTCCGGGCGCACCGTTACCGGCTCGGGCGACCGCCCGGCCTCCCCCGCCCGCAGGACGCGTCCCTGGGGCGCCGCGTCCCCCGGCGGCGGGTCCGCGTCGTCGCCCTCCGTCTCCTCCACCTGCTCGGCGGGAATCCGGTCGGCCCCCTCCGCGAGCACGTCCTCGTCGAGCGAGACGGACGTCACCTCCGATGTGTCTGCGTTTTTGATGACACGTCCCATTTCGTGTGTAGGCCGGCAATGCAACAGAACAGCGAAGGGGCCGCTTACTCGATGACCGCCTCTTCGGAGGCGCTAGACAGGGCGATCTCGTCCTTCTCTTCGAGCTCCTGCGCGATCTCTAGGATGCGGTTCTGGGCCTCCTCAACGTCGCTCACCCGGACGCGGCCGAGCAGCTCGATCTCCTCGTCGAGGGCCTCGGCCACCCGGTCGCTCACGTTGCGCATGACCTTGTTCTCCAGCTCCTCGGAGGCGCCCTTGAGGCCGAGGGCCAGGTCTTCCTGGTCCACCTCCATGAGCAGCTTCTGAAGGTCCTCCGCCCGAATTTTCGTCAGGTCGTCGAAGACGAACATGAGGTTCTTGATGTCGGAGGCCAGTTCCTCGGAGCGGTCCCGGAGGTTGTCGAGAATGTTTTTCTCGGAGGAGCGGCTCGTCGTGTTCAGGATCTCGGCGGCCTGTTCGATGCCCCCCATCACGCTCGTCTCGGCGCCGATGACGGACCCGAGCTGGTTCCGAATGACCTCCTCGATGTCGTTGATCATCTCGGGGGAGGTGTTGCCGATCGTGGCCAGGCGGTACATGATCTCGCTCTGCAGCTCCTCCTCCAGCCCCGAGATAATCTCTGCGGCCTTGCGGGGGTTGAGGTGGGCAAGAATGAGCGCGGCGGTCTGGGGGTGTTCGCGCCGCAGGAAGCCGGTCAGCTGGTCCGTCTCGACCGTCTGCAGGAGGTGGAACGCCGACACCTCCATCGCCGCCTCCACCCGCATCATGACCTCTTCGGCCCGGCGGTTGCCCAGGGCCTCGTTGAGCACCTCGCGGGCGTATTCCACACCGCCCTTCGTTACGTAGTCCTGAGCGCGCGCCACGTCCCGGTACTCCAGGAGCACCTCCTCCACCAGCTCGCTGGGGGCGTTGCGCATGCGGGCCACCTCCACGGACACCTTTTCCACCTCCTTGTCGTTGAGGTGCTTGAGGACGTCGCTGGCCGTTTCCACGCCGAGGGCGATGAGGAGCGTGGCGGCCTTCTGGGCCCCGGTGAGGTCCTCCGGGTCGTCGGGGAGGGCAGTGCCCGGGGCCCCCTCCGGGCTCGGGCTCATGGCACCGCCCCCCTTCCCGCCCACCCCGGACGGGTCCGTGGGGGTCATTGGCTCGTCGGCAAACGGAGAAGCAGAAGATCCCATGGTTTGTAAGCGGCAAGCAAAAAGCGTGGTGCGACGGGAGGATGGGCGGGCGGGACGCTACATGGTCTGATCCTCCACGAGCCAGGACCGGATCAGATCGGCGGTCTGCTCGGGATTTTCTTCGACCTGGTCCTGAATCTCCTCAAACATCTCACTCCGGGCCTCCAGGCGCGCCTTGGCCTCGTCGGAGAGCTTGTTGGTGTACATGTCGTCTTTGACCAGGCTCTCTTCCTCCTCCTCGGTCTCCTGGAGGGCGGCGGGGCCGTCTCCCTCCTCGACCGCCCCGTCCGCCGTCCGCCCCTCGACCTGACGCGATTCGTCGGCCTGGAGCGGCGTGGGCTGCTCCTCCGGGGTCGCGGTGAGGGCCTGCACGAGCGAGCGGGCCACCCAGACGGCCGCCCCAATCGCCACGAGGATGAGCCCGTACCGCAGGTATAGCCGCATCGGGGTCTCACCGCCGCCGTCTCCGGCAACCGGCCCGGCCGGCCCGGCGTCGGTGTCGAGGCGGGTCTGCTGAATCGTGAACCGGTCCCCCCGCTCCTCGTCGAACCCAACGGCGTTCTTGACGAGCGACTCGATCTTGGCGATCTCCTCCTGGCTGCGCGGCTCGTACGTGGGCTCCCCGTCCGGCCCCGTCGTCCGTTCCTGATCGACGACCACCGACACCGTCAGCCGGCTCACATCCCCCACGCTCTTCTCCGACCGCTTCGTGGTGCGGCTCACCTCAAAGTTGCGGACGACCGAGTTCGAGTTGCCCGCCTCGTCCCCGCCGCCCTCCTCCCGCATCCGCTCCTCGCTAACGACGGTGGCGCTCTCGGGGTCGACGAGGTTCTTCTCCGTCACCGTGCGGTCGAAGTCGAGCTCCGTGGAGACCCGGACGACGGCATTGTCCGGCCCCACCACCTCCCGGAGCATCGACTGCCCCTGCTTCATGAGCTGCTCCTCCACCGACCGCTGCATGTCGATCTGCGTGGAGGTCATCTGCACGTTCTCGTCCGCGGCGTTGGGGTCGGACAGCATGTTTCCGTCCTGGTCGATCACCTTCACCTGGGAGGGGCTCAGCTTCTCCACCGCGCCCGCCACCAGCTGGGTGACCCCCTGCACCTGCGCCTGCGACAACGACCCGCCCGTGAGGCTGAGGACGACCGAGGCGCTCGCCTCCACCTGCTGGGCCTCAAACGGATCGTCCTCCGGCTCTACGAGGTGCACCCGGGCGCCCTCGACCTGCCCGATGCTTGAGACCGTCTGGGCCAGCTCCCCCTCCAGCGCGCGCTTGCTGTTGAGCTTCTGCATAAAGTCCGTCATCCCGAGCGTCCCCTGGTCGAACAGCTCGTACCCGGTCTGCCCGTCGTCGATGGTGCCGTCCGAGCTGAACTGGAGGCGCAGCTCGTGCATGGAGGCGCGCGGGACGTACACCGCCGAGCCCTGGTTGCGGAGCTCGTAGGGCGTCCCCTCCTCCTTCAGCCGGCTGACCACCCGGTTGGCCGCCTCGGGCTCCAGGTCGCCAAAGAGAAGCGCGTAGTCGGGCTGGCTCGACCAGTAGGCCGTGCCGACGAGGAGGGCAATCGTCCCGACCGCCAACAGCCCGAGCCCCACCTGCTGCCCGGTCGAGAGGCGCCCCAGAAATTGCTGAATGCGGGCGAGAAACGTCTCCATTCGTGGCAAAAAACAGCACTAGCACAAAGCGAATCCCCAGCCCCTCGACATCGGGGCGGGGGCCCCGACTGCAGCGTGCGGGTCGTCTAGATCTGCGTCTGCATCAGCTTCTGGTAGGCCTGAAGGCCTTTGCTGCGCACCTCGTTCATGAGCTCGAACTGAAGCCGGGCCTGGTTCATCGAGATCATCACCTCGTGCAGGTCCTTCTCCTCCCCCGCCACGAAGGCGCTGACCTTCTCGTTGGCCGTGTCCTGCGCCTCGTCGACCCCTTCGACCGCGTTCTCGAGCGTGTCGCTGAAGCTGGGGCCGTCGGTCGCCTCGTCCAGGTTGGGGAGATCGTCGCCGCCCCCCTCATCCGTCTGCTGGATGGCGGCCTGGCGGAAATTTTGGAGCTGTGCAGCCTTCATGGCCGTTCGGGGGTCTGTCCGTCGAATGCGGGGCGTCGTTCCAAGGGGACCTGTGCGTGCGGTGGGGGCCGGCGGGGCGTCACCCGGTCACGTCGAGGTTGCCGCCGACGGCGTTCGGATTGACCGTCTGCGCGCCCCGCCCGCGCCCGTAGAGCCGCATCGACAGCTCCGGGTCCTCCGGAAAGTTCTCCTCGATGGCTTGGCGCTCCTGCGTGGTGAGGGCGTCCTCGGAGGCCTCCTGTGTCGCCGCGGCGTCCGGGGCCTGCTGCGTCTCGGAAGATTTCTCGGCGCCCGAGGCAGATTTTTCGGGACCCGAAGCGGCGCCGGACGACTCCTGAGACGGATTGACGCCCTGGGTGTAGGCCGCGCGGCCGGCCGCGGAGGAACCAATTGTGTTCATGGGAAACGAGGCAACGCGTGCAAGAGGGCGACGAGAGGGCGGGCGGTCCGTTAAATTTCAAAGGTGCGCTGGGCCATGCTCTTGGTGGCCTCCACCGCCGAGAGGTTGGCCTCGTAGACGCGGTTGGCGGACGTCATCCGGGCCATTTCCTGGGCGACGTTCACGTCCGGGTAGTGGACGTAGCCCTCCTCGTCGGCGTGCGGGTGGGAGGGGTCGTACTCGAGGCGCTCCTTCTCAATCTCCTCGATCTCGGTCTCGGGGCCCAGGTTTCCGGTGGCCTGCTCCGGCGGGAGCGAGGCCTCGCGCAGGTGCCGGGCATTGGTGCTGCGCAGTTCGAGCTGCGGGTCGAGCCCCCCCCGGTTCAGGCGCTCGTAATCCGCGTTGTCGACCTCCTGCACGGCCCGCTTGATCCGGAACGGGTCCCCGTCTTCCGTGCGCGAGGTGGAGGCGTTGGCGAGGTTCTCCGTGGCGGCGCCCAGCTTGCGGCGCTGGGCCTCCAGGCCGCGCGCGGCGGTCTTCATCGCGGGGAGAAACTGGTTTCCGATCGGCATGGGCAGGGGTTGCTTCTAGGGGAAAGGGGCGCGGGGAGCGCGGTGGCTACCGCGCGCTTCCGGTGATGCCGATTTTCATGAGGTCGAAGTGCTCAGTAAGGGCCCGGGAGGCCATCCGCGTGCGCATCTGGGTGTCCGTCAGCGTCATGAGCTCCTCCTCGAGCACGGGCGCCTCGTCTTCGACCTCCGTGTCGGGCTCCACCTCCGACTGCTCCCGGAGGCTGCCCGAGTGCCGACGCACGTCCTGCAGCTCCTCTTCGAAGGAGACCGACATCCGGTCGTATCCGGGCGTGTCGATGTTTGCAAGGTTGCTGGACGCGGCCCGCCGACGCTGGGCGTAGGCGGACATCGCGTTGCGCAGAAGGCGAACCTGTGTGGTTTCCATGGCCGAATCGGTCCTGCGAAGAAAGCGCGTCGGGCCTACAATCCAATCAAGCACCGTGCCACGACCACAGACCACCGGTCCACCCGGCAGGGGGGGTTCGTTATCGACGAATTCGTCTCCGTGTTAAAATGGAAGACATCTTCGGAGAAGGTGGGAAATATTTACACCAACCCGCGACCGGGATGGCCCCTGCCCCCCCGACAGACACGCCGTGCGGACCGGTGGCCCGTCTTGAGAAGATGCCCGGCCGGGGTCGGCGTACGGTTTGCGACACCAAGAACCACCGCGCTGCCTCCCTTCATCGTCCCCTTCCCGTCCATGCCTCCCGACACGTCCCCCGAGCGCCCCTCGGTTCCGACCCTGGAGGTCCCGTCCACCCCGAGCGGCGCGGAGTCTCCCGACGCCGCCGAGGGGGCGTCGTCTCCGGCGGACGGACACGACGAGGCCCTGAAGCACCTGACGTCGGTGCTCACCCGCCACCTCGCCCCCCTCGCGAACACGATTGCCCGCCACGCGGATCGGCTGGTGGATGCGCCCGACCCGAAGCGGCGACGCGAGAGTGCGATGGACGTGCTGGCGGCCTCCGCCCAGATCGACGACCTGCTGGCGGCCCTCCGTCACTACAGCCGCCCCGTCGACGCCTCCGCGCAGCGCGTGCCCGTGGCCGATGTGGTGGAGGACACGATCGGCCTGCTCGACGACACGGCGCAGACGCGAGTCCGGATGAAGGTGGAGCCCGAGGCCGACGCCCCCATCGACGCGGACCCGGCCCTGCTCCGACAGGCCCTGCTCAACCTGTTGCAGAACGGCCTGGAGGCCACGACCGCCCCCGAAACGGTGCTTCTGCGCGCCGCCCGCACCGATGCCGCCCCCCAGGTCGCGTTCGAGGTATGGAACGACGGGGAGATTGAGCTCGACGACCCGTCCGTGGTCTTCCAGCCGTTCTACTCCGCCCGCCCGCAGCACCTTGGGCTCGGGCTCCCCATCGCGGCCCACATCGCCGAGCAACACGACGGCTCCCTCCGCCTCACCACGAACAGCGTCGCGGACGGGGGGACCTGCTTCACCCTCCAGGTCTGAGGTTCGACCGTCCGTCCATAGGGGCGTGTCCGTCTCGCGTCCCTGCCCCCCGTGCAGCACACGTTCACCCCACCGACCCCGCCAAGCATGAACACAACCTCGCCCACGTCTCCTGCGACCACCTCTCCTCACATTCTGGCCGTCGACGACGAGGTCATGCTCCACGACGTCTTCGAGCGCCTCTTTCCGCGCGAGGGGATCGAGGTGACGGCCTGCTCGAGCGGCACGGAGGCAATCGAGCTGCTGGAGGACGCCGCCTTCGACCTCGTCCTGGCCACCCACCAGATGCCGGGGCCCGACGGCATGGAGCTGCTGGACCACATCCAGGAGCACCACCCGACGGTGCGCGTGATCCTGCTCTCGGACCAGGACAACGCGCAAAACGCCGTGCGGGCGATGCAGAAGGGGGCCGCCGACTACATTCCGAAGCCGTTCTCGACCGACGAGCTCGTGGATCGGGTCAAGGGCCTCCTCGAGGAGCCGGCCCCGTCCGCGCAGCCGAGCAGCCTACCGGGCGGCGACTCCGCGCCCGGCGCCGCAAACGTGACCTCGGCCGACGGGGCCCCCACCGGCCGCCCCGACGACCCGGATCTCTCCACCAGCTCCTCGCTCTTTTCCCAGGACGGGGCGCCGGAGAGCGACGCCCAGTTCGTCGGGGAGCACGAGAGCATCCAGCACCTCAAAACGATGGTGCCGCGGGTCGCGCAGAGCGAGGCCCCGGTGTTCATCCACGGGGAGAGCGGGACGGGGAAGGAGATTCTGTCTCAGCTGATTCACGACCGGAGTGCCCGCGCCGACGCGCCCTACGTCCCCATCAACTGCGCCGCCCTGCCGAGCGACCTGGTGGAGAGCCACCTGTTCGGGCACGTCGAGGGGGCGTTCACCGGCGCGGTGGACGACATGGAGGGGGCGTTCGAACGGGCCGACGGCGGGACGCTGCTCCTCGACGAGATCACGGAGATTGACTGCGGCGTCCAGGCAAAGCTCCTGCGCGTACTGCAGGAACAGCAGTTTCAAAAGGTGGGCGCCTCGGAGAAGAAAGAGGTGGACGTGCGCGTCGTCGCCACGAGCAACCGGGACCTCAAAGAAGCGGTGGACGAGGGCGCCTTCCGGGAGGACCTGTACCACCGACTGGCGGTCTTTCCCCTCCACGTGCCGCCCCTGCGGGGCCGCCTCTCCGACATTCCCCTGCTGGCCGAACACTTCGTGGAGAAATACGCCGCCCAGTACGACCTTCCGGACAAATCGCTGTCGAGCGGGCTGCTACAGCACTTTCAGACCCACAGCTGGCCCGGCAACGTGCGGGAGCTCGAAAACATGATCCACCGGGGCGTGGTGATGGCCGCCGACGCGGACACCATCACGAAGGAGCACGTTCTGAACGCATCGTTTACGCGGGACGGGACCGCCGCCGACGCGGACGGGGGCACGGGGAGCGTGACGCTCACCCAGCTGGCGGACGGAGACGGCCCGCCAACGATTGCCGAAATGGAGCGCAAGCTCATTCTGCGCACCCTGTCGCAGGAGGACGTAAGCCAGAAGCACGCCGCCGAGAAGCTCGGGGTCAGCGCGCGGACCATCCGCAACAAGTTGCAGGAGTACCGGGAGGACGGGTTCTCAATCTAGGGTCTCGGCCCCGTTAACCGAAGAGCTCGGTGAGGGAGGAGGCCACCTCTTCGGTCACGTCCGGCTCGGTGAACCGCCCATTTTCGACCTGCTCCTGGAGCTCCGTCCGCCGCTCCTCCGAGAGCGACGCCTCTTCGCTGAGGGCCTGGCGGCCGCGCTCCACGAGCGCCACGTCCTCGCCACTCAGGCGCTCCTGGGCAGCCCGGGCGGCGTCGGAAATCTCAACCTGGTCGGTGCCGGCGGCGTCGGTCGTCTCGGACGACTGCTCCGACGACGCCTCCTCCGAGTTTGCGGCCTGCTGCGCCTCACCGATGTTTTCGTTGCGCGCCGAATCCGGCTGCAACGGCCCGGTGGACGGGTTCTGAATGTTCATGGGCTCAAGCGCTGTTTGTAAAGGATGGATGTTGGGGCCCCGTGCCACAAACGACTGCCGTCTCGCATGAGGTTATCGGGGCGGGGGCGGGCTTCTTAAGTGAAGACCACGTGAAGTAGGCGGCTATCCGCTCAGTTCGGGGGGGAGCACCCCGTCGTGGCCGCTCCGGTTCGAGGTTGAGGACGCGGTGTGGTCGTCGTACGAGTCGTTTGCGCGCTGCAGTCGCTGCAGCTGGTTGAGCTCCGCTTCAATCTCGTCTTCTCGCTCCTGGAGCTGATCCAGAAGCGCCTCGTGCTGGTCGACCAGGGCCTTCTGCTTTCGCCGGAGCGCGCCGTCGGCCCGGCTCGCGTCCGACGATGTGGACGGGGACGTGTCGGCCTCCGTTCCCG
>ERZ1034519.133-NODE-133-length-13673-cov-8.825819_pt1 | contig 13673 bp, 9 predicted proteins | sample MGYA00520655_ERZ1034519 | MGnify/ENA primary metagenome ERZ1034519 (study PRJEB33760, sample SAMEA4777702) | hypersaline lake metagenome | biome: hypersaline environment; feature: brines | place: Spain | collected 2012-08 | depth 0 m ...
AGAGCAACGGACTCTTAATCCGTGAGTTGGGGGTTCGAGTCCCCCCGGGCCTACTACCTTATCCCCGTAAGCCCACGCCAGTCAAGGGGTTGCGGGGCTTTTTATTTCTGGTGGGCGCACAAACGGGCGCAATTTCTGTCAGCTCGGTCCAGTCTAGAGGGCCTACTCGGCAATTCAGATCACCGACTGCAGGGCCTGCGCGCACTGAAACGACGCCACCGCATCCCGCTCGCAGTAGCGGCGAACCGTGTCTGGATTCCCATTCTTGATCGCCGGCGCCACGTCGGATCCACCGAAGCCATCCTTGGGGGATTCCACATCGAGGTGGTCGCACAGATCCTTTGACTTCTCCCCCGGCTGCTCGAAGAGTATCCCTCCGGGGCAAGGCTGAGAAATTCTTAGGCGGTGCTGCCCGCCAGAAGGGCCTCATTGCTCCGCCGCGTCGCCGTGGCAGATCTGGTTGAGGCTGGTGGCGAGCTGATGCAGGCGGTGGAGCTGTTCTTCTTCGAGGCACTGGTCCAGGGCGCGCTGTACGCTGTCTCGGCTCCGAGGGCCCTCGGGAGGCTGAGAGGGGGCGGCTGGAGAGGACTCGTGGGGAGGAGAAGCAGGCATGGGATCATCCGGGAATGGGCGAAAAACAGTGAAGCGAGCGGCCGCGCACGCCTCGTGAGGAGGCCCCGCGCGACCTTCCGCCACGACGCAATCCTTCCAACCCCTGTCCCCGAGCCGGAGTTGTGACGCGAAGATGACGGAAACGCTTCCCCCGTGTGGACTTCATTTGATCTCCACTTCTAAGCGCTTCCGGCAATGGCGACCCAAATGTCTACACCGGCACGAGCGTGCGAGAGCGAACGTTGCAGCACCAAGTAGGGCGCGAGACGTTGCCCGACGGCTGTCGGTGAGAGTCGCAAAGGTCCCGCGCCCCGACAGCAGTCGGGGCAGGCCTTTGGCCGCGCGAGACATCAAATGGTTCCCGGAGCGCAGTTGGGCAGTGCAACCGTGCGGGCGATGTGTCTTTTAAACGCGTGGTGGATTTGAAAGTCCAACATATTCGTATGCATCCACGCCGACATCATGGCACGAGAGTGTATGGTTCTCTTTTAATACGCACTGTTACTCCTCTGTTGCTTCTTGCGTCCCTCCGCATCAACCTGCTTTTTCCATGAACAAAGAGTCCGATGCTTTCGAGATGACAGTGGTCGACGCACGTGATCTGCCGGCGGCGTTTCAGCCGCCTGGGCGGGACGGCGCCCCGAGCCCCAAGCAGGCCTTGCGAGAGCTGCGGGCGGACCTGCCCGCGCCTTTGGCTGTGCTGCTGGAGAACGGTGTGGACGGCTTGACGCCCCGCGAAGAACGGGCGTTTCTGGAGCGTCTGCAGTCCGATCCCCATCGGGGGCTCCACGACACGTCGCGTTCGCGGGCAGAGTGGCGCGCTCTGCTCACCGACTGGCTGAAGGAAGAAGCAAACCGATTCATGGCCGCCGCCGCACAGCTGGCGCAAGAGTAGCCCGGCCCGAACGCCTGTGCGCCCTCGGGGCCGGAGCTGGTGGGGACGCCCGACGGGGACAATTCCCAGTCCCCCTCCCGAGATCTTCCGGAGTGGATCAACCGTTTCCGTATGTTGTTGGACTCTTCCTCTAATCTCTGACGCTCTTCTTACGTTTTCCCTCTGCACGTGCCCACGGACCGTCCCGTGAATCGCCCGTCTTCGTCCCCGTCCCGGTCCGACGCTTCTGCCGCGGAGACGCCCTCAGGAGCCCCCGACCCGACCCTCACAGAAGCCGCTGAGGCGATCATCTTTGCGGCGGATGCTCCCGTGTCGTCCTCCCACATTGCACGCATTGTAGCGGAGGTGACGGGCCGAGAGCCGCCCTCCGACGCGGCGGTGGACGCGGCGGTGGAGGGCCTCAACGAAACCTACGCGGAGAACGGCCGCGCACTGCGAATCAAAAATTGGGCGGACGGGTACCGCATGGCTACGCAATCGTCCCTCGCGCCGTTTGTCAAGGCCTATTACGTAGACGAGCAAGAAACCACCCTCTCCCGCTCTCTTATGGAGGCACTGGCGGTCATTGCCTACCGCCAACCGGTCACGCGCCCCGAGGTGGACTTTGTGCGGGGGGTAAACTCCGATTACGCCATCCGCAAGCTGATGGAGATGAACCTCATTCACGTCGACGGGCGTGCCGACTCGGTGGGGCGCCCCTTGCTTTATGCCACCACCGATCGGTTCCTGGAGCAGTTCGGCCTGGAGCAACTGGAGGGCCTGCCCACCCTCCGCGAGGTGCAAGACCTGCTGGACGATCCGGCCTTTGATGAGGAGCGGGCTCAGCTGCTCCAGCTGGACCGCGAAGAGGGCGTCTCCGTCGATCTTCTGGATGCCGATTCCTCCGCACCTGCATCCGGCGAGGCAGACGCGTCCGATTGAAGGAGGGGGATTCCTTCTGAAGGAGGGCGGCCCCTCGACACGAGGGCTGTGTGGGCGCGGGCTGTGTGGCGCCGCCGATGCTCCCAGATTCCGTTTGTTCCTCACCGTTTCCCCACCTCGCATCTCTCCACCCCGCATGAGTGCTCCGTCCTCCTCGTCGTCCTCAGACGGCATGCGCATCAACAAGTACATTGCCCACGCCGGGGTCTGCTCCCGGCGGGATGCCGACACGCTTGTGGAGCAGGGCCGGGTGCAAGTGGACGGCCAGACTGTGACGCAGCATGGCACCCGCGTGCACGAGGGACAGCGCGTAACGGTGGATGGGGACGAGGTGTATCCGCTCGAGTTTGAGTACGTCCTTCTCAACAAGCCAAAGGACACAATTAGCACGACGGAGGACCCGAAAGGCCGCCAGACGGTGCTGGAGGCGATCGGGGTGCCCGACGATAATCCCTCCGGCCTGTTTCCGGTGGGACGCCTCGACCGCAATACCACGGGCGTGCTCCTTGTAACCAACGATGGCGACCTTGCCCATCGCCTGATGCATCCCCGCTTCGAGATCCCGAAAATCTACTACGTGCGGGCGCAGGCGCGAGTGAAGCCGCACCAGCTGGACCGCCTGGAGCGGGGGGTGGAGCTGGAGGACGGCCCCGCGGCGGCCGACCAGGTCGCCTACCTGGACCCTACCACCAAGACCGACATTGCCCTGGAGCTGCACGAGGGCCGCAACCGCCAAATCCGTCGCATGATGGAGGCCCTGGGGCACGACATTGTTCAGCTTGAGCGTGCTAAGTACGCCGATCTTTCCCTCGGGCGCCTGCAGCGCGGCGACTGGCGACGCCTGCAGCCCCACGAAGTCCGAGAGCTCTACACCAGCGTTGATCTGACCCCATAGCTTTCCCGTACCGATGTCTCACACCGCCACGAACGGCGTCCCCGACTCCGCCCTCGAGGACAAAATCAAGACCGAAGGCCTCACGTACGACGACGTCCTGCTTGTGCCGGGCCACTCCACGGTTATGCCGCGGGAGACGGACCCCTCCTCGCAGCTGACGCGTCGGATTACCCTTAATGTCCCCATCCTCTCGGCGGCCATGGACACCGTGACGGAGGCGGACATGGCCATCGCTCTTGCCCGGCAGGGCGGGGCTGGGGTGCTGCACAAAAACATGTCCATCGAGCAGCAGGCGAAGGAGGTGCGCCGCGTAAAACGCTCCGAAAACGGAATGATCCTCGATCCCATCACCATCTCGCCGCACGATACGGTGGCGGATGCGCGCAACATGATGGGCCACTACTCCATCGGTGGCATTCCCGTGGTGGATGAGTCGAACAAGCTGGTGGGCATCGTGACCAACCGCGATGTGCGCTTTGAGCTGGACGGCGAAACGCCCATCCACGAGATGATGACTGTGGAGGAGTTGGTGACGGTGCCCGTGGGCACGACCCTCGACGAGGCGGTACAGGTGCTGCAGCAGCACAAGGTGGAAAAGCTTCCCGTGGTGGACGAAGAGGGGTACCTGAAGGGGCTCATTACCTTCAAAGACATCCGCAAGCGGCGCATGCACCCCAACGCCTGTAAAGACGACCACGGACGGCTCCGCGTGGGAGCGGCTGTGGGGGTTACGCCTCAGGTGATGGACCGCGTGGCGGCCCTTGTGGAGGTGGGCGTTGATTTTGTGGTGGTGGACACGGCGCACGGGCACGCGGAGGGCGTACTGGAAACGGTCCGGAGTGTGGCCTCGCGCTTTCAGGGAGAAGTGGAGATTGTGGCGGGCAATGTGGGGACGGCCGACGGCACCCGTGCTTTGATTGAGGCGGGCGCCGATGGGGTAAAGGTGGGCATTGGGCCGGGCTCCATTTGCACCACGCGCATTGTGGCAGGGGTGGGCGTGCCACAGCTCACGGCCATCATGGAGTGCGCGGCGGAGGCGCGTCCGGATGGGGTGCCGGTCATTGCGGACGGGGGCATCAAGCAAACGGGCGATATTCCGAAGGCGCTTGCGGCGGGGGCCGGGGCGGTAATGATTGGCAGCCTCTTCGCGAGTGTGGAAGAAAGCCCGGGCGAAACGATTATTTACGAAGGGCGCAAGTACAAGAGCTACCGTGGCATGGGCTCGGTGGAGGCGATGCAGGCGGGCAGCAAGGACCGCTACTTTCAGGACGCGGAGGATGAGTTGCGCAAGCTGGTGCCGGAGGGGGTGGAGGGCCGGGTGCCCTACAGCGGGACCCTGAGCGAGGTGGTTCACCAAATGAAGGGCGGCCTGCAGGCGGCGATGGGGTACTGCGGCTGCGAGGAGGTATCGGAGTTGTATGAATCGGCGCAGTTTGTGCGCACTACGGCGGCGGGCCTGCGCGAGAGTCACCCACACGACGTGGAAATTACTAAGGAGTCGCCCAATTATTACAGTGGTGCGTCCACACGCGGCGACTGAGCTTCTTTCTGTTGCCTGCTCTTCTGCTTTGCGTCCCAACTGCGCATGTCTGACCGTTTTGCCTCCATTCGCCGTCGGCTGTCTGAGAGTGAGGCCGAAGCGATGCTGCTCTCGTCGGTGTCCGACATCCGGTGGGCCTGTGGGTTCACGGGGTCAAACGCGCTGTTACTGGTGGCGTCGGAAACAGCGCACTTCGTTACAGACGGCCGCTACACGGATCAGGCTCGGGCGGAGGTGCGCGGGGCAGAGGTTCACATTGCAGACAATGGGTTGTTCTCGTGCCTTGGCGCCAACGACCTCCTGGCGCCTTACACGGCGGTCGTGTTTCAGTCGGACGCGGTGTCGGTCCACGCGCAGGCGTCGTGGGCCGAGGCGCATCCGTCCTTGGAGTGGATGCCGGTGCCGCAGCTGCTCTCCCGGGCGGTGGCGGAAAAAAGGGAGAAAGAGGTGAAAAAAATCCGTGCGGCGCAGTCGGTTACGGAATCTGTCTTTGACGACATTCTGGACCTGCTGGCGCCGGGCATGACAGAGCGCGAGGTGGCGGCGGAGATTGTGTACCGTCATCTGCGCCGGGGGGCGGATGCGATGTCGTTTGATCCCATCGTCGCCTCTGGGCCTAACGCGGCGCGTCCGCACGCTCGCCCTACGGACCGTTGTTTGCGGGAGGGGGAGCCCGTGGTGATTGATATGGGGGGGCTGGTGGAGGGCTACGCCTCTGACATGACGCGAACCGTGGCGCTGGGCGACCCGGGTGTTGCGGTGCGCCGTGCCTACGGCGCGGTGCTGGATGCCCAGCGGAAGGCCCTCGATGCGGCCCGTGCAGGCATGACAGGGGCTGAGCTGGACGCGGTGGCCCGGGCGTCTTTGGAGGAGGCCGATCTTGGGGAGTGGTTCTCCCACGGGCTCGGGCACGGCATTGGGCTACAGGTGCACGAGTGGCCGCGGGTCTCGCCGTCGTCGGATGCGGAGCTGCCTGTAGGGGCGTGTGTCACCATTGAGCCGGGGGTGTATGTGCCGGAGGAAGAGTACGGCATTCGCATTGAGGACATTGTGTGGCTGCAGGCGGACGGGGCGGAGAATTTGACGCGGGCTCCTAAAGAGTTCCTCATCCTTTAGTGCTGAAGATCTGTCTTTTATGTCTGTTATTGCAAAATGGATTGTCCTTTTTTTTGCATTGACCCTTTGGGGCACGATAGGAGGTCCCCGGAACGGCCACGCGCAGCCCCAAAATACATCCCCGGAGCTTATTGTCCGGGTTGCGGATCGGGCCCCGCAGTCGTTCACTGATCGCTTCCGAAAGACGTCTTCTGCACCGGAAGGGGACTCGCTGCTAAGCGGAGTGCGGCGAACCCGTCGTCTTTTTCGGTTGTCCAGGGCGCCCGGTTCGCTGTCGGCGGCGCCGAACTTCAAAGCGTTCGTCGTACAGGTGCGCGATTCGTCGGCCCTCTCGTCGGTGCGCGCTCGGCTGCGGACACAGGCAAACATCGAGTATGTGCACCCAAACCTCACATACTCGGTCGATGGTGCTTCTGCGTCGGCGTCCGATCCGCCGCTGTTGCCTTCCAATGCGTACGCGGACAGCCTCGATCACCTCGCTGTGATCCGTGCGCTCGCGGGCTGGGACAGCACCACGGGCGACGCCTCGGTCCGCGTTGGCGTTGTGGACACGGGGGTCTATTTTGGGCATCCGGACCTGGCCGGCCAGATCTGGCGTAATCCGGTAGAGACGAGAAATGGGGAGGATGATGACGGGAACGGCTTTGTGGATGATGTGCACGGGTACGATTTTGTGGATCGCCCGGGCGTGGTAGAGCCGGGAGAGTATACGACCCGCGATCCGGATCCCTCGCCGGATTCGCTCGGCGCGTTTTCGGGGCACGGCACGGCCGTGGCCGGGGTGATTGCGGCACAGGCGGCGGATTCGAACGCGGGGATGGTGGGCGTGGCGCCGGAGGCGCGCATTGTGCCACTCCGCGCCTTCGCGGGCGATGGGCGCGGGCAGACCGATGATGTAGCGGCGGCGATTGTGTACGGGGCGCGGCTGGGGCTTGACGTCCTGAATCTTTCGTTTGGGCGTGACCGCTCGGCCCCGCTGCTGCGCGATGCAATCGAGTTTGCGGTGTCACAGGGAACGGTGGTGGTGGCGTCTGCGGGCAATGCTGGGGCTGTGGATACGCCGCATTATCCGTCGGACTATCCGTCGGTCATCTCGGTGTTGTGGCTGGCGGAGGATGGGGAGGGCCCCCCGGACTTTAGCCGGAGCCAGTACGGCATTGGGGTGGACTTGGGGGCCCCGGGCTCGAATGTGTTTACGACGCAGTATCCGCGGACATCACTTCTCAATGAGGAGCCCATCACGCCGGATGATCTGTACGGCCCGTCCAACGGCTCCTCGTTTGCGGCGCCTCAGGTGGCGGGGGCGGCGGCGCTCTTGCGGGCGGTGGACTCGACGCTCTCCCCGGCGTCCATCCAGAATATCCTTGCCGGCACGGCGGCGGACATCGCAGAGGCAGGCTGGGACCATGTCACGGGCGCGGGGCGCCTGGATGTGGCGCGCGGGCTCTTGCAGTCGTACCCTGCGGAAACGGCGCTGCACGCACCGGGCCACAACGACGGGGTGACGGGCACGGCGCCTGTGCCGGTGGTGGGGACGGCCCTCGATCCGGCCTTTGCGTCCTACACGGTCTCGTACGCGAAGGGGACGCAGAATCTTGACGAGCGCCCGGATCCGTGGACGACCATTGCGGGGCCGGTCCCTGTGCGCGCCCGCAACGATACGCTTGCCTTGTGGAACGCCTCGGGGCTACCGGACGGGCCGTACACGCTCCGCCTCTCCGTGAAACGCACGGATGGACGGACGGTGGAGGACCGGCGCCGTGTGGTTGTGGATGGCAGCCCGCCGGCCCTGGAGGCTCGGTTTGTGGGGGCGGGGCGCGTGGATGGACACTGGGGTGTGGTGGCGGACGTGGCCAGCGACGATACGGTTCGGGCGCGCATGGAGGTCACGCTCCACGGGCGTACGGCGGTGCGGACGGGCGAGTATGCGACGCCGCGCCAGGGGCTGTTCTGGGCGGATGAGCGCGGGCGCGGCGGCTCCGCGACGGTCCAGGTTACGCTTACTAATCGGAGTGGGCTGAAGTCGACCCTGCAACGAACGGTTGCAGTGCCGCCCGATCGGACGACTGCATCTCTCTTCTCCGTCACGGACACCGATATGCCCGGGGGGACGCTTCTGCCTCGCGCTCCGGATTTTGATGCGGATGGACTTCCGGAGGTAGTGGTGAACACGTTTTCGTCTCGCTTCGGTGGGATTTCGGACACCGTGCGGTCGTTTGAATGGGCGGGCGCTGGCTTTGCCCCGGCCGATACGCTGCTGGCACGTCTCCTCCCAAAAGATGTGGGCACTACGGACGGGGATGCACGCTTAGAATTTCTGCTGCAGATCAACGGCGCAACCATTTTGTTGGAGCAACCGCCGTCGGGTGGGCTGCCGCAGTCGTTGATCTATGCCGATACGGCGGCCGTCACGCCGTCCCAAGAGGGGGCGTCTTTGCATGGGGCGCGGCTGGTAGACCTGGACGGGGACGGACGCGATGAGATTGTGGGCAATTGGCGCTCGGACTCTACCCGCACGGAGTGGCGGGTGATTGAGCGGGCGGGCGATTCGTTCTCGCTCCGGCAGCGCCTTCCGAATCCGACGACACGGGAGCGACCCGATTTGCTCCGCAGTGCCCCCAACGCGGCCGCGGCCGATTTCGATGGCGATGGGCGGAGGGACCTGCTGGTGGGCGACCGCGATGGCAACTGGGTGGTGTACGAGGCAACTCCGAGCGGCACGCTGGACCCTGCATGGACCTACGAAACGGACCGCTTCGCCGCTGATCGTCGCTTCGCTGTCGGAGATCTGATGGGCGATGATCGCCCGGAGTTTGTCACGCACGCTACCTACAGTCCGTCGCCTCCTAACGGGGCGGCGGAGCCCCCCCTCAGCTATTACTACGTGTGGAGCGCGGTGGGCGAGGATGACTACACCCGCCGCTACCGCCTGCCAGTCGTGGGCGACCGGGCGCTTGGGGCCATGACGGCGGCGGATTTTGACGCGGACGGGCAGGACGAGCTTGCGGTCGTTCATCCGCCCTCTGTGCTGATGCTCGACCAGGACCCGTCGGGCGGACTCCGGGTGCGCTATCAGGATCGGCGTTCGCCGGCGGTGAAGAGCCGAGCCGTGGTGGCGGCTGACTTTACGGGGGATGGTCGCCCGTCGCTCCTCACTGCTACGACCGGAGCAACCCTCCGCCGCTTTACGCTCAATCAGTCTGCCGCCACGCGTCCTCCGCCCCAATGGATTTCGGCGGCGCCCACGGGGCCTGCGGGCAGTCGTCTACGGTGGCGTGCTCCGGAGGCCGACTCTGTGACGATCTTTGTGGGGCCGCCCGCAGGATCCCTCAATCCGCTGCGCACAACGACCGACACGACGGCAATGGTCGCAAATTCTTCCCCGCATCGGGTGGCCCTCCGGGGCTGGGTGAACGGCCGCGCCTCGCCCCTTTCTCCGCCGCGCCGTGTTCGCCCGCACCCTGCGGCAACTGTGACTGCGGTTCGCCATCCCACACCTGCGTCTGTTGAGGTTGCGTTTACGGAGCGGCTGGGGCGTCTTCCTCCGCCGGAGCGCGTGCGGTTGGCGGCGCACGGAGCGGCGACATCGGTCACGCCGGCGCGCAACGGGCGAGCCTTCCATGCGCGCTTCGGCGAGGCAGTCGCGGGCCGGCAGGACACGCTCGTCTGGCCTCGTATTGCGGATGCGTCGGGGCTACCGCTGGCGGATACGACACTGGCGCTTGCGTTTCCGGCCTTCCCTGCACAGTCGCTGTATGTGGAGGAGGTCACGGTGGTGCGCGAACAGCAAGTGCGCCTGACGTTTAGTGCGCCGGTCGTGGGCCCCCTGGCGCGGGCCCCCGAGCACTATCGCGTGACCCCCCATGGATCGGTTGTAGATGTGGAGGCGAACGGCGCTTCGCCCTCTGTGGTCACGCTACACTTGGACGGCGTGGTGGCGGGCGCAAGTGGGCAGGAGACGTCGCTGACGGTCTCTTCCCTCCGCACTCCTTCCGGCGCCACCCTGGACCCGGAGGGGGCTACGGTTCGCCTCACGCAGACGGCCGAGGACCTGGCAAATGTAAAGGTATACCCGAATCCGATCGATCTGACGCAGCACGCGCCGGAACTTACGGTCGCGGGCCTTCCCCAACGCGCCACGGTGCGCATCTTCAGTCCGGCTGGACGGCTTGTGGAGGTGCTGGAGGTGGAAAACAGCCGAGTGGGCGGCACCACCTGGGACTTGCGTACGCGCCGCGGCGAGCAGGTGCCTTCGGGCATCTATCTGGTGCGGGTGGAGGCCCCGGAGGCGTCGCCCGTACTGAAAAAAATGGCGGTCATTCGCTAAATCCCGTACCTGTTCCGGGCACGAAGAGCCGTCCGGAGCGCTCCTTCGGGAACCTAGTGTGCATAGGAACCTGAGGCGCGAATGCGCGGTCCTTTTTGGACATTCGTGGGATTCTGTGAGCTTCCTCTTTGCGTGTCGGTATTGCCTGCCGGATCGTGGGGTGCGATGGGCAACCTTTGGGCTGCTGCTGTCGTGCCCGCTGTGGGCAGCGGTGGAGGCGGCGTGGCCGCTCTTGGTGGGGACATGCTTCGTGGCTGGAGGGGGACTTATGCTTCTCTGGCGCCGGGATGTGCTTTCGATGACAACGGTGCTGACGGGCGCCGTTGTGCTGCGCTTGGCATTTCTGCCGTTGCTGCCGGGCCTCACGGACGATGCCTTCCGGTACCTCTGGGATGGGGTGCTGCACTGGGAGGGCATCAATCCCTATCGGTATGTGCCCTCGGATCCGGCCTTACATGGGCTCCAGGATACGGTCCTGTTCGACCGTATGAATTCGCCGGACTATTACAGCATCTATCCGCCGTTGAGTCAGCTGGTGTTTGCGGCGGGAGCGCTGTGCTACGATGCGTGGGGCGCGGGATGGCTGCCAGCCTATTATGCACTGAAGGCGCTCCTTTTGGGGGCAGAACTGGCGGGGCTGGGGCTGTTGTCCCGCATGGGGGAGGCACGCACGGTGCTCCTGTACGCCTGGAACCCGCTCGTCTTGCTGGAAACGGCCGGTCAGGGGCACACGGAGGCGCTCGTGGTGCCGCTGTTGCTGCTGGCAGTCTGGGCGGTGCGGGCGCGACGGGGAGGTGTGGCATCGCTAGCGGTTGCTGCGGCGGGGGCGGTAAAGCTGTACCCGCTCTTCCTCGGGCCGCTTCTGCTCCGCCGGTTCGGATGGCGTGCGGTGTGGCCCGGGGCGCTGCTGGGGGCGCTGCTGGGGGGGCCGTACGCGGCGGCGTATGTGCTTCCGCACGTAACTGCGTCCGTTGATCTCTTTGCCCGGCTCTTTGAGTTCAACGCAGGGCTTTACTACCTGGTAAAACACGGGTTCTGGCTGGCCACGGGGAGCGACTGGAGCAAGACGCTTGGGCCGCTCTTTCGGGGAGTCTTCCTGTCAGGACTGCCGGTGCTCTATGTGGTGGAGGCGCGCTGGGACTGGTCTTTTCGGCGGGCAAGCCTGTGGGGCGTGGGCGGGCTGTTTGTACTAAGCACGACGGTGCACCCGTGGTACCTGGTGCCAGTGGTAGCGCTGGCTGTGCTGGGAGCACGTCCGAACTGGCCCTGGCTCTGGCTGAGCCTCTGTTCGGTAGGCACGTACCTATTTTACGTAGACGGTCCGTACTGGGTGTGGATTGTGCTGGGATGGGGCGGAGCGGCCCTTCTGGCAGGAAGATGGGTGTGGAGACGGGAGCATTCAGGAGAATGTTCGTAACTCCTCCACCAGATCGGCCGCGGTGGTCTGCGGGGCGTCGCGCCACTGGTACTCCTCGTACCGCCGAAACCACGTGAGCTGTCGCTTGGCGTAGCGTCGCGTGTTTCGCTTTACGAGACGGACCATCTCGTCGTGGTCCATCTCTCCCCGAAGGTATTGAATCGGCTCCCGGTATCCAATGGTGCTGAGGGGCGGTGTGTCGAGCTGTACCCCGTCCGTGTCCATGACCGCTCGCACCTCGTCGAGCAGTCCGGCGTCAAGCATCTGATCGACCCGACGGTTAATGCGGTCGTAGAGGCGCTGGCGCTCTCGGTTCAGCACCACCGTCACGTAGTCAAACGGCGGCTCAGGCTGTTGTTCGTAGTAGTGCGAGAGGGGCCGGCCGGTGCCGTGGTACACCTCCAGGGCGCGGAGGACGCGTTGGGTTTTGGTGGGATCCATCTTGGCGGCCTGCGCGGGGTCGACCTCGGTGAGCTCGTCGTACAGGGCCTGCTTGCCGTCCGTCTTCAAGCGGGTTTGGAGGCGTTCTCGCACTGCCTCGTCCACGTCGGGGATGTCGGCAAGGCCGTACTGGAGGGCATGCAGGTATAGTGTGCCTCCCCCTACCACCAGCGGCTGCTTGCCACGCGCACGGATGTCCGCGATGCGGTTGTTTGCTGCGTCGGCGTATGCCCCGGCGGAAAGGGGCTCGTCCAGCGTCCGTTCTCCAATGAAGTGGTGGGGCACGCGCGCCTGGGCCTCCGGCGATGGTTTGGCCGTGCCGATGGTGAGCTCTTCGTACACCTGCCGGCTATCGACCGAGACGATTTCGGCGTTCAATGCCTCGGCGGCAGCGAGGCTGAGCTCGGTTTTTCCAACGGCCGTTGGGCCGGTGAGGGTCAAGATAGGAGCGGTGGGCACTGGACGGGGGCGGATTGGGAAAACGGTGGGCGCAGTATGATCGGCGCGGTATTGTGGGCGCAGTATGACCGGCGCCCCTCAATAGGCTCCGATATAGTCCCCGATGCGCAACAGTTCCGTGGTGGGAAGGGGCAGACGGGGCCACAAAAAACCCCACCGCCAGCAAGCCGACGGTGGGGCATGTTGGTGCGTCCTCGTATAGGGAGAACGCCAACCAGCTACGCAACGATGCGCTTAAGCGGTCGCCGTGGCCGGCTGTGCCATTTCGTCCACGTTGAAGCCCTCTTCCTCGGACTTCGCTTTGGCGATGTTGTAGATCAGCACGCCGTATCCGGCCTTCGCCAGCACGTCAGCAATGGTGTAGCCGACCTGCAGGGCGACGATGGTGCCCGGAGTGTTGGTCGGGAAGGCCTCGGGGTAGACCATCGGAATCATGTACGCAATGGGGTAGAAGCCCCAGGTGGCCAGCAGGAGCAGGCGTGCGTTGCCCAAGAGGGTGGACACGCGGCTGCTCTGGCGCTGAATGGTGTCGCCAAGCTGGGTAAACAGAATGTACAGGATCCAGACGAAGGGAATGGTGCTGAGGAAGCCCCAGAGGCCACGCGCGCCGAAGAGGCTGGCATCGCCACTGATTTCACCGGGGTAGCCCAGCACAATCATCGCAGCGGCGAGGAAGCCAAGCTTCGCAGCGAGGGGGCCGCGCTCATTCTTCGGTAGGCCCATCACGAGCACGAGCTCAACCGTCAGTAGCGGCACCGTGAGGAGCCAGTCCACGTAGCGGTAAGCGTCGTTGAAGAGGTCACCGGTCGGCTCGTACATTCCGGCGGTTGCGTTGAGGGCGTAGGCTGCCTCCCAACTGCTGGTGATCCGGAAGTAGTGATAACCGGCGATGAAAACCACAAGCGCCGAGACCATCATGGAGATCCGGTACTTTGGCGCCAGGTTCTTGCGGGCCATGACGAAGAAGACGAACGACGCCGTCATGGTGGCGACCGTAAACGAGAACATGTTGAACACCAGGCTATACTGGCCCGGCGTCAACGCAGGGAG
>ERZ1034519.135-NODE-135-length-13597-cov-14.096071_pt1 | contig 13597 bp, 10 predicted proteins | sample MGYA00520655_ERZ1034519 | MGnify/ENA primary metagenome ERZ1034519 (study PRJEB33760, sample SAMEA4777702) | hypersaline lake metagenome | biome: hypersaline environment; feature: brines | place: Spain | collected 2012-08 | depth 0 m ...
CTGCTGCCCGCCAGGGGGAACAGCACTCTTCTCGTTGCGGGGCTCCCACTCGGCCCGGATTGTTCTCGGTCCCGAACCGACGACCGTCTGCGCCCGCCTGGGCTGGGGCCTCCTTAACGCCATGCCGGCGCACGTCTTCCGGCGGTGACGCGCCCCGTCGCGTTGTACGTTCAGATTCGCTCTCATCCCCCATCAAGCCCCCACGTCGCCTCATGCGCTTCCGCCGTCCCGCACTGGCCGCAATGCTCGTCGGGCTTCTGCTCCTCAGTGGGGCGGGCTGCGGCTCCACTGCCGCCACCACCTCCCAGCCCCCCGCGACGACCGACGCGCCCGTCCTCGATACGGCCCGGGTTGCGCGGATCGACGTGCCCGACCAGATTGCGACCTCCGACACCCTTCGAGTCCACCTGTCCGGCACCGTGGGCCCCAACGGCTGCTACTCACTCGCCCGGATCGACGAGGGCCGCACGCCTGGCCGGCTCACGCTGACGCCACGGGTCCGGCCCCCGACCGCGGACGACCGGGCGTGCACGATGGCGATCGTGCCGCTCGACACGACGCATGTGGCCTCCCCACCGTTTGAGCCGGGCCGCCTTGCCGTGAGGGTCCCCCAGGGCAATCAGCCCGCCGTGACGGACACGATCACGGTCACGGACCGGCCCTGACCGGCCTCCTCACGACCCGCCCGACGGCCGCAACGCCGACAGCGAAAGGGTGTGGTCGAGCAGCGTCTCGTTGTCGGTGCCCCGCACCTCGAACCGAAGCGTAACGGGATCGGCGGCCCAGTCGATCGTCACGAGGCCGTAGTTGAGCGCCGCGACGAGCGGCCCGACGCGGTGCCGGTTTGCCGCCTCGTGCACGGGGGCGTGGTGCGTGAGGCCGCTGGACGTAAACTCGTAGAGCGGGTCCCCGGCGGCCTCGTCGTGACGGGACAGCTCGGAGATGTGGCGGTCCCCACTGAGGAGCACGGCCCCGGGGACGCCCGACGCGTCAATGACGCGGAAGAGCCGCTCGCGGGCCCGGGGAAATTGGCCCATTTCGCCCACGGATGTTGGCTGGAGACGGCCTGGATGCTGGTCCCGATGAGATGGACCTGCGCGGTGCTCGTGCGCAGCTCGCGCTTCAGCCACTCCCACTGCGCCTCGCCCAGGATGTCCCCTCCTCGTTGGGAAAGTAGTGCTGGCCACTGATCGGGTCGCGCGTGATCGGATCGCGGTGGTAGCGCGTGTCGAGCAGGATCACCTTTACGCGCTTCCCGGGCGGGCCGCAGGTGTGGGCGCTGCAGACGCCCGCCCGCTCCCGGCCGGGGTGATCCTCCGGCACGTCCATGAAGTCGAGGACGTGCGCCTGACTGCGGTCCCGCTTCGGGTAGGAGCGGCCCGCATCGTTGGCGCCGTGGTCGTGGTCGTCCCACGTGCCGATGACCCGTGTCGACTCGCGGAGGGTACGGTGGCCGGGCCGGCGGTTCTGCTAGGCATAGATTGAGTCGAGGGCCGTCATGTTGAGCGTGTCCGCGTAGACGTTGTCACCCATCCAGATTCACCGATCCGGCTCGGCGGCCCGGATGGGGCCCAGAGCGGCTGTGGGGCCGCCTGGTCGTTGCACGACCCGAACGCGATGCGCGTGATTGGCGTCTGGGTCTTCACCTCACTGGGGGTGGACGGGGGCTCCGACTCGGTGCCCCCACTCCCGACCAGCCCCCCAGGAGGAGCCCCCCGACGAAATGCACCTGCGAAACCGACGGGCCGTACCTGCAAAAGAGGGGATCGAGAACACAGCGAGAGGCCTTCCGAGAAGCAGGCGGGTTCATCCCCTGTTTGAGGAAGGGCGGGCCACGTAGGTGCGCCCGAAGGGATCGGTGGCCTCCACGCGCACCCGATTCGCGTCGGGGTTGGCGGGCGCGTAGTACAGATGGGCGGTGGGCTGGGGCTCCACCCACGTGTGCTTCTCCGGCTGGTTGTCCCCTTCGTGGCGGCGCCGGCTCATCGGATCGAGGCCCACGCGGCGGGCCATGGCGCCGGTGCGGATGCCGTCTTCGTACCACACCACCGTCCAGTCGTCGGTGGCGTCCCAGACGTTGGCCACCCACTCGCCCGGCGCCTCGGGGTCGGCCCCGGACGGGTACGCCCGCACCTGGTGGTCGGCGGCGCGGCCGGTGGCCTTGTAGCGCCACGCGACGGAGTCCCCGTCCACCTCGTAGACCGCGTAGCCCTTGGGCGTGCCGTCGTAGCAGACCGGCCCGGTCCACCACGCGCCGCACACCGTGCCCACCACGTGCTCGTGCGGCCCGTCGGCAAAGCGGTGCTCGTTTTCGTGGACGTGCCCGCTGACGATGTGGGCGTCGAACGGATCGAGCAGTTCGTAGAGCGCGGCCCGGTTTCCGATCCGGCCCCGGACCGACGGGCTGTCCTCGCCGCGCCGCTCGTAGGCGGTACTGAGGGGCGGGATGTGCGTGAACACGACGACGGGCCGGCCGTCCTCCACGAGCGCGAGGTCCTGCTCCAGCCACGCAAGCTGGGCGGCATCGAGGTGGCCGTGGTAGTCACCGGTCTCCCGCCCAAAGCCGTCGCTCCCCGGCCAGTACACGTCGTCGAGCACGACGTAGTGGACGGCCCCCCGGTCGAACGAGTAGTACTCGGGGCCGAAGTGCTGCCGGAAGGTGGCCGTGGAGCCCGGATCGCCCGGCGCGTCGAAGTTGAGGTCGTGGTTGCCCACCGCCTGTACGAACGGGATGCCCATCTCCTCAACCGCCGCCTCGTAGCCGGAAAAGAGCGACAGCTCGTCGAACACGAGGTCGCCCCCGCCCACGCCGAAGACGGGACGGTCCCCGAGCGCCCGCACGGCCTCCTGCACGTCCGGCACCGTCTCGTCCCGGAATTGCTGCATTTCCGCCGCCGTCCGGGTCTGCGGATCGGCCAGGAAGAGGAACGCGTGCTGCTCGTCGTCGCGGTCGAGGGGCGTGAGCCGAAACGACGCCTCCGCCGTGCCGCCGCCCGCCGCGCCCAGAGGCCGGTAGAACCGGGCGGTGCCCGTCTCGTGGGTCGGGAGGCGGTACCCGCTCGGCACCGAGAGGTAGACAAACGGCCGGCGGGGCGAGGCGGCCAGCTCATAGCGCCCGTCGGGGCCGGTCTGCGTGACGGCGACGCCGTCGGTGACAGGCACGCCCTCCAGCCCCCCATCCGGCCCCGTCACGCGGCCGGTGACGGCAACCGACTCACGGCCGGCGCTCAGGTGCGGCGCTCCCGTGGCCACGCCCGGGACGCCGAGGGCGGCCCCGGTGAGGCTGAGATACTTCAAGAAGTCGCGGCGGGTCTGAGACATCGGTTGGGAAATATTTGCACTGAACCTGCGGTGGGACCAAGGTGGAAATGCACACTCGGAAAATCATCCGCATCGCGTTATCGCATTATGACCTGGCGCCTGCCCCCCCTCTCAGCACCCTGGGGGACTCCCTCCCCCTTCCCGTTACTTTAACCATGTTGAACCAGCGCTTCTAAGACTCCCCAAAGACTGCCCGCTATTCCACACTGCCCACTCGTTCTCGAAACGAAGTGCCGTCGCCCGAATAAGTTCGTGCGTTCTAACTATTATATTAGCCAATACTAAAAATGAATCAGGGCCGCCCACTGGGTGGGGGAGGAGACGCCCATGACTGAATGGATCGAGATCATGCTGATTGCGGCCGGTGCACAGCTCGCCGTGCTGCCGGGCGAGAAGGTTCAATTTATCATTGCCGGCCTCTCGACCCGATTTAGCCCATACCTCATTGTGGCCGCGGCCGGAAGTGCTTTTGCCGGCTGGACGATCCTGGAGGTAACCTTCGGGGCGGTGCTGCGCGACGCCCTGCCTCAACTCTACCTCGACCTCCTTACCGCCGGCCTCTTTTTGCTGTTCGCAGTGTTGATGTATCGGTCGGCCCCCGAGAGTGGCACGACCTCTCCGGCGTCGGAGGCGGACGACGAGGGCTGGATCGGCGCCGGGACCGTGGAGGTCCTGGGTGTGGAGCTCCCCAGTTCGCTCGCAACCTTCCTCGGCATCTTCTCGATGATGGCCTTCGGGGAGGTGGGGGACAAAACGCAGCTCGTGACGATCAGCCTTGCTGTGCAGTACGAGGCCGCCTCGGCAATCTGGCTGGGCGAGATGCTTGCCATCCTCCCAGTGAGCCTCGCCAACGCCCTGTTCTTCCACCACTTCGCGCACCGGGTCAACTTTCGAAAGGCCCACTTCGTCGGAACGGGCATCTTCCTCTTCTTTGCTCTGGACATGCTCCTGTCCGTCACTACCGGCCACTCGATTTGGGGGACGGCGGTCCATACCGTCTCCAACGTCGTTGCGACGGGCGGCGGCGTGCCGTAACCGTCCCCGGGCCGAGGCCTCGGCGGGTGAGAGCGCCCCCCCAATCGCTCTCTTGCGGACGGATCGAGACGACGGATGTACGGTACACAGTGTCCACACATCCGTTTTCTTCCGTGATCTCCTTCGTCTATGAGCGAGGACTTTCTTCAACAGGACGTCCGCTACGTAAAGGGCGTGGGGGAGAAGCGCGCCGACGTGTGGGCGGAGCAGCACGGCGTGCGCACGGTGCACGACCTGCTGCGCTTCTACCCCCGCCGCTACCTCGACCGCACGACCGTGACCCCGGTGCGCCGGCTGCAGGAGGGCCCCGACTCGGTCACGGTCGTCGGGACCGTCCGCTCCGTCAACGTGGTGCCCGGCAACAACCAGAAGCGGCTCGAAATCATCCTGGAGGGGGAGCAGGGCGGGCGCATGAAGGGCACCTGGTTTCAGGGGGTCTGGTGGGTGCGGAAGGCGTTCGACGAGGGCGACCGCGTGGCCTTCCACGGAACGGTGGAGAAGTACGGCCGCTGGCACTCGATGACCCACCCGGACTTCGACCGCCTCAACGACGAGGGCCCCCTCCTCGACACGGGCCGCATCGTGCCGCTCTATCCGGGCGGGGAGGCCATGAGCAACGTCGGCCTCACGAGCCGGACCGTCCGCCGCGTCCTGTACGACCTGTTCAAGGAGCACGGCCTGAAGCTCACGGAGACGATGCCCGACTGGATCATGGACGGGTACGACCTCATGGAGGGCCGCGTGGCGCTGCGGGCCATTCACTTCCCGAAGACCCAGCAGGAGCTCTCGCGGGCCCGGCGGCGGCTCAAGTTCGAGGAGCTCTTCTTCATCCAGCTCCTGCTGGCCCAGATGCACGAGCAACAGGAGGAGGTGGCGGGGCCCGCCTTCGACGACCCTGGCGCATACACCCGTGAGTTTGTGCGGGAGGTGCTCCCCTTCGAGCTCACGGGCGCCCAGACCCGGGCCCTGCGCGAGATCATCGGCGACGTACAGACGGGCACGCAGATGAACCGCCTCCTGCAGGGGGACGTGGGCAGCGGCAAGACGGTCGTCGCCGTGGCCGCCATGATGCACGCCTACGACAGCGGCTACCAGAGCGCCTTCATGGCCCCCACCGAGATCCTCGCCGAGCAGCACCACGCCAACCTGCAGGACTACCTCCAGCCGCTGGGGCTGGAGCCCCGCCTGCTGATCGGGAGCCAGACCAAGGCAGAACGGGAGGCGGCGCTCCAGGCCGTCCGCAGCGGCGAGAGCCCGGTCGCCGTCGGCACGCACGCCCTCATCCAGGACGAGGTCGCGTTCGACCGTCTCGGCCTCGCGGTGGTCGACGAGCAGCACCGCTTCGGGGTGGCCCAGCGGGCCGAGATGTTCGAGAAGGGCGAGCGGCCCCACATGCTCCTCATGACGGCCACGCCCATTCCCCGCTCCCTCGCCCTCACGCTCTACGGCGACCTCGACGTGTCGAAGATTGACGAGATGCCGCCGGGCCGCAAACCGGTCGAGACGCGCCTCCGCGCCGAAAAGCGGCGGGGCGAGGTGTACGCTTTTCTGCAGGATCGGTTGGAGCAGGGCGAGCAGGCGTACGTGGTGTACCCGCTCGTGGAGGAGAGCGAGAAGATGGACCTGAAGGACGCGGAGAGCGGGGCCCAGGAGCTGCAGGAGAAATTCCCGGACTACACGGTCGGGCTGGTGCACGGCCAGCTCTCGGCCGACGACAAGGACGCGACGATGCGCCGGTTCAAGGAGGGGGACATCGACCTCCTCGTGGCCACGACCGTGATCGAGGTGGGGGTCGACGTGCCGAACGCGACGGTGATGCTCGTGGAGCACGCCGAGCGGTTCGGGCTCAGCCAGCTCCACCAGCTGCGCGGCCGGGTGGGGCGGTCCGACCAGCAGAGCTACTGCGTCCTCATGGCCAGCTACAAACGAAGTCAGGAGGCGAAGCAGCGCCTGGAGGCGATGGCCCGCACGAACGACGGCTTCGAGATCAGCGAGACGGACCTCCAGATCCGCGGCGCCGGGGACTTCTTTGGCACCCGCCAGAGCGGCATGCCCGACCTCAAGATTGCCGACCTCACCGAGGACGATGAGATTCTGGAGGTCGCCCGCGAGGCCGCCTTCGCCCTCATCGAGAAGGACCCGCACCTGCGGGCCGACGAGCACGAGCGGCTCCGCCACCGCTACCAGGAGGACTACGCCGAGCACGGCCTCGGCTTCGCTCGGGTGGGGTAACGGCAGAGTACCCGGGCCAGACTTTCCCCGATGCCAGCGCCACCGCGTCCAGGGGGTGTCCCAAGCATCCGTTGAGAAGAGGTCCTCCACTCGGCCGAACGGAGCCGGCTCGCCCCCTCTTCTCGTAGTGCTCGTGGCCGCCCCACAGCCTGCGCGACGAACCTTTCCGCGCACCCGAGGTAGGAGTTAAGTCACTTCTCCCGACCAACGTCGCATTCGGCACGCGGATGGCCGACGATGCCCCGTTTCCGGAGCCAGATGACGCTGCCCGTTCGGGGGCCGGCTCTGCGTCCTGGGAGCCGTACCAGTCCCCACAGGGAGGCAGGGGCGGAGCACTGCGCCTGCTGCGCCGCTACGCGTTTTCGATCACGGCGGGGACAATCGCCCTCGCGATCGGGCTGCTGATCTACTTCGCCCCCACGCGCCTTACGTCCCCGCCGGCCGACGACGAGCCCACCTCCACCCTGTCGGTCGACTCCCAGCCCCCCGGCGCCGTGGTGATCGTGGGCGCCGACACGGCCGGCGTCACCCCGATCAACAACCACCCGCTCTCGCCCGGGACCTACCTGGTCACCATTGATCGGGCAGACTACGGAAGCCGCGACACTGTGATCACGCTGTCCGCGGGTCAGTCCGCCGCGCTCAGCCCCCGCTTTTCTCGGGACGAGTCATCGGTCGCCGCACAGGACCAGGCCGCCGCCCGCTCGCAGGGGAGCGCCCCCGCCGGCCTTTCTCCCGGCGAGCCGTCCCCTTCCTCCCCCTCGCCCAGCCCGCCCGGCCCCGGCGACGAGACGCCGGGCTCGGCCTCCGATAGCCCCACAGCCAACGGCCGACCGGATCCGTCGACCGCCCCCGCGGCCGGCGACATCGCGCCGGTCACCGGCACCCTCGTGCTGCGGGCAACGCCCGACCGGGCGACGGTCGCGCTCGATGGCGAGGAGGTCGGGGCGACGCCGGCGACCCTCACCGAGGTCACGACGGGGACGTACGAGGTCACCTTCTCTCGTCCCGGGCATAAAACCGTGACCCGGCGGGTCGACGTCAGCGCCACCGACACCGCGACGGTGACGGCAACGCTGAAGCGGCGCACCGGACACCTCCGCGTGCTGGTCCGCCCCTGGGGCTCCATCTACATCGACGACCAGCGCCGCGCTGAAAATTCGGATGTCTGGTACGACACCACCCTTCCGGCCGGCCCCCACACCATCACCGCCCGCCACCCGGCACTCGGGGAAAAGAGCCGGCCTGTCACCGTTGCCCCCCAGGACACCCAGTCGGTCGTCGTGGACCTCCGCGAGCAGTAGCGCCGCCATGGGGAGGGCCTGCTGCGCAGGGGCCTGCGTGGAAGTGGAAGAGCCCCCCTTGCCGCACGACCGTCCCTGCCGGGGGCCGACTCACCGCACGACCGTCAGTTGGCGCGTCTGCCGGAACGTCCCGGCCCGCATGCGCACAAAGTACTTCCCGCTCGGCAGGGTGCCCGCGTCGATCCGGGCCCGATGGACCCCGGTCCGGCGCTTCTCGTCCACGAGGCGAGCAACGCGCCGTCCCAGCACGTCGTAGACGGCGATCGAGACCTCCGACTCCTCCGGAAGCGTGTACTCCAGCTCGGCGCCCCGGCGGATCGGGTTGGGGCTGGCCTTTCCGAGCCGAAATTCGTCCGGGGTCGGGGCGGCAGTGACCCCGATCCGGTCTGTGGACTCCTGGATCTGCGCGGCCGGCTGCGCCGCCGACAACGCGTGGCGCTCCCCCCCGGCGGCGATTTCAATCCGTCGGTCGCTCCCGCCGGTCTTCAGCCGGACTTCTACGGGGAACGTCGCGCCCTGAAGCTGCACGGCATGCCCCGGTGCCGACGCCTTCCCCGACGCGAACGCTGCCGCCGCGTGTCCACTTGCGAACCGCACGTCGAACACATCGCCCGGCGGAACGGGGGGCAGCTCCGAGCGGCTGCGCTGCCGGTCGGTCAGGCCTTCCTCCAGCCGAAGCGTATACTGCTGCCCCTCCGCGTCTGCGATCGAGAGGCGCACCACGCCCGCCGGGTCGTTCTTGGACGTCTCCGACCCGGCCACCAGCGTCCCCGCGGCCCCGGACAGGTCGAGCGTCCCAGCCTCGGTCGCCTTGACCCAGTACGCCTCGCCGGGACGCAGCGCCGCCGTGGGCGTATACCCCTGGCCCGGCGGTAGCCGGAAGAAGTCCGACGTCACGATGCCGGACGGGGTGGCGGTCACTGCACCGACCGACACCGTGTCCTCGACACTGCCGATCAGATTCCATCCGGCCGCCACCTCAACCGTCGTCGGGGGCACCGTTCCCGTCACGCTCGTGGTGTCCGCCTGGCACTGCACGGCAATCCCCATTCCTACCGGCACAGCGTCCCCGTCCGATAGTGACGTGTATCCGTTTCCTGGCGTGTACGAGAACCCCCCCGAGCACTCGGGGAAAAGGGCCCCAAACGTCGCGTCCGATTCTACGGGCACCGAGACAAAGCTCCAGCCCTCCGCCATCGTGATCGTGCGGGTCACCGTCTCGGACGAGTCGGCCTGGAAGCCTGTCACCTGATGGAACGTTCCCGGCTCGTACACTCCCTCGGCACAGACGGGCACGTCAACTTCACTGCACGAGCTGAACGCAGCGGCCGAGTCTACGTCGACGGCCGTCCCCTTCGTCACGTCGAAGATCTCAAACTGCAGGGACGCACCCGACGCGTACCCGTCCGGCGAGACGTCGATCGAATCCGATCCCGCGGCGGCGAGCGTAGCCCCCTCTCCGTCCGTCCACACCCCGTAGCCCGCACACGTCCCGTCGGCCGTATACACCGCGATTGTGTCCCCCGCCGCCACGGGCGTGCCGTCCGGAAGGGCCGGGTTTGCCGTCGACGGGACGTGCACCGTCGCGTTGTCGACGTTCGTGATGCACTCTTCGGCGTAGGTGAACGACTGCCCCAGGGCCGCAGCGGGCACCAGGACGCCGATCCCGAGCAGGACGGCACACACCGAAGCAGAAAGGCGGGCGAGCATCGTATTCTGTGATCCTTTAGGTCTTCAGATTCCAATCTTATGGATCACAATATTTATTCCTGATGCTCTCTTGAGCGCAAAAACGCCCGGTTTCAACGCGGCAGGGCGAAACAGCACAAAAGATAGGAGTCGGCTAGAGCCGCGCCTCTACCGCCACAGCCGCCCGTATCGGCGAAATGGCCCCTCCAGGAAGGCATCCCTCTCTAGCTGACTAGATCTAAAAGATGACGTAATGCGACGTATTCGGAGCATCTGATTCGTTCCCTATTGCCCGATGCGCTTTCATTTCGAAATCCTTTTCCTACCAGAACGGCGCCTCGTCGGGGTCCACACGCCCGGCGACGACCAGTAGGGGCGCCATTCGGGGCCTCGTTCGCCGCAATTCCCCCGTCCCCCTCCCCTCGCTTCCGGCTCGTCCCTTCGCGCTTCCGTCTCTCCACCAGAGGCATAATCCAAATCTACCATACCTGGGGCGGACCTTTTACAACCTGCGTGCTCCAAAGATGGGCGCGCTGCCTCTCTATATGCTTATCGGTCCGCGTGCATGCCCCCCTATCCTTAGAGGTGCAGATTCAGATGCGTATCAGTTCGGCAGGCAACTGGGGAATTGAAGGGCCCCGACGGACACATCTTCGTTGCCCCTGGCCGCCCGCATCCCCTCTCCGCACTCAGGTAGCGATTCATGGCCACACCTCTGTTCCTCGGGCTTGTCGGAAGCGTGGTCGCCGGGTTTCTGGTGACGGTGCTCCTTACCGGTCTCGTCTGTGAGCAGGCCCCGCGCCTCGGCCTCTTGGACCGTCCGACGCAGGCCCGCAAGGTCCACAGACGCGTCACCCCGACGGGAGGAGGGATTGCGATTGCTGCGGGGCTGGCGGTGGGGCTTGGAGTGCTCTGGGGATTTTGGGGCCCGTTCCCCGGCGCCGTTCAGTCTCTTTCGTTCTGGGGCGGGGCGGCGATCATGCTCGCCACGGGGTACTGGGACGACAAGCATGCCCTCGACGCGAAGGCCAAATTTGCGTTTCAGCTGGTCGCCGCCTACCTGCTTCTCCATTCGGGCACGATTCTTCCCCTCTCCGGAGGACACGCCGACGCACTGTCCCCCGACGTCGTCGCGGGGGCCCTTCCCTTCAGCGAGGCGCTTTACATCATCCCGCTGTCGATGCTCTGGATCGTCGGCATCATTAACGCGGTCAACCTCATCGACGGCCTCGACGGCCTCGCGACGGGAATCATCGGCATTGCCTTCCTTGCGTGCGCGGCCCTCTTCGGGGTGAAGGGCGAGATCGCCCTGACGGCCGTCGGCATCGTGATGGCCGGGGCGCTGGTCGGCTTTCTGCCCCACAACTTCAAGCCCGCCACCATCTTCATGGGGGACTCCGGCAGCCTCCTCCTGGGCTACCTGTTGGCCGGGTATACGCTCCAGGGCCCCCTCCACACCGACCCGGTCCTTGCCCTCCTCATCCTGCCCGTTCTTCTGGGCGTGCCGATTTTGGACACCGGAACGGCCATTGTCCGGCGCTTCGCTTCGGCCCGCACCATCTTCGCGCCCGATCGTCGCCACGTGCACCACCGCCTGGTCGACCGCGGCACCGAGCAGGGCGCCGTGCTCACCCTCTACGGGGTCGGGGCCTGGTTCGGGAGTGCGGCCGTACTGATGGGGGTTCTGCCAGCGGTGTGGGGCTACCTCCTGGCCGGCGGCACCGCGGTGGTTGCCGTCGTGTGGGCCTGGCGCCTCGGGTGCCTCACGCCCGTTCCGGCCGCCGAGGGGGCGGACGCGCGCTCGCAACCGGTCGGGGGGCTTGCCGAAAACGAAATCCCGGTGCCCGTCGACATCATCACCACGGGCGACCCGGCCTCGGTAGGCGGCGACGGCGCTTCTCCGGAAGCCGTGCAGGACCGGTCGGCCGATGAGCCGGAGGCCGACGAAACCCCAATTGCGCCGTAGGTCCGGGCTTTCTCTCCGCCCCCCCGACAGGTGGCATTTCACTTTGCCTGTCCAGAGGCGCTTCCTGCCCGCTTTTGGCACGGGGCGTTCCTGTCCCCCTCACAGTCGCGGCCCGAAAGCGAGAGCCGGACCGACGACCCAGGGCCCGTTCTGTTCGGCCCAGCCCGTTGCGTAGACGTCGGGCCATCCCCCTTCAGATGTGACGGGCCACAGCTCTTTGCCCGGCACCGGCGCCCCACGTCGCAGACGCGAAAAAAATGTCGGGGCCTAAAATTGACAGCCCCCATGCCGCGCGCCCCCGTCCCCCCGATAATTTGTATCGGGATCCGTCTCAACCACACGGGGCTCTGTCGTTTCAGTCTTTCTTTTCCGCTTTCGGCTCCCTCCCGTTCACCCAGGGTCCTGCGTCGTCCTGATTCTCAGGACGGGTCCCTTTCTCGTCACAGCCGAGCCGCCAGATAATCGGCCCTGGCAATGAACGGCCCTAGCAACGAGACATTCTGCGCTTCGGCCGGCAACGTCTCTCCTGGCAAACGCCAGAGACGGAAAAGCGGATCGGAGAGGTCGGGGGCCCTGCACGCAGAAAGGCCCCCGCAGCGAAGCCCGCCCCCGGCTATCGGGGATCGCCGCTCCACCGGCCCGGCGATTTTCCTTGAGGCGCCCACTCCGAAGGCGGACGCCGTGTCGCTCAACGCGACCTGCCCGACCATCTGGAGGCTCGTTCCAGTGCAGGCAGGCGGTTCGACTCGTCGGTCCCACACGCGCTTCGTCGATCGGTCCCAAACGCAATCAAGGCGGCCCGGTAACGCCCTTTTGCAAAGTTTCTTACGTCCCTTCATCAAGATAAACAGTTGTGGGCCATGACCGACCGTCTCGTGGGCACCCGTGTTTTTTCCTGTCTCCCTGCGGCTTTCCTTTTGCTCACCCCGTTTGGCCTTCTTGGCGTTGGCCTTCTCGGCGCAGGTCCGGCCGCAGCCCAGCCCACCTGGCCCGAAGGCACCTGGACCGAAGCGACGACCGGCAGGCCGCAGGTGAGCCTGGACTGGACGAAGCCCTCCTTCGGTGGAGAGACCGAAGCCACGAGCCTGCTTACCTCCCGTCTGGTCCTGTCCGGCCAGTATCCGATTGGCAAAAGTACGCGACTCGTGGCGGACCTGCCGATCAGCCGGTTCGGCATTGACGACGAGGACGCCGGGCGGGCGGACGGTGTCTCTAGTACAAAAGTTGGCAACCCGTACCTCGGGGCCCACGCTCGCCTGAGTGGCGGGTGGGCCGTCGGCGGGGGGGCGCGGCTCCCACTGACGTCAGGACCCGAGGCCCCTGATGCCGGGGACGAGTTTCGGCAAAACGCGGCCGACGTTCTGGCCCTGGCCACCGGATCGCTCGCAGATATGAGCCGAGTGGAGGCCTTCGGCGCAGAAACCTTCACGGCCCGCGGCTACGGGGAGTACACGCTGCGGTCGGCCGGTGGGCTCTCGGCCCGGCTCCGGTCGGGGCTGTCCCTGCTTGCGCCTACCGAGAATACCGACTTTCGGGCGAACGTCGTGCTCCTCGATTACGGGGCACGGGCCTGGTACGACGGCAAGCGGTTCCGCGTCGGCCTCGGCCTCGGGGGGCGCACCAACCTCAACGCCGACGAGACTGAGACCTTCAACGAGCGATCAATCTACTTCTTCGACTCGGCCGTGCAGGCCCGGTTCGGGCGGGTGCGGCCCGGCCTCACGTTCCGCACGCCGCTGGGCGGGGAGCCGTCGGACCTGCTCGACTTCGCTGCCGGAATCAACGTCACAGTGGCGCTGTAGCCCGCTCATGCCCGGCAGTAGGGCCGTACCGGACTGCCTAAGTTGCCGCGTGCAAGCTGCCACGTGTAGGCTGCTGCGTGTGATGACCGCGGTGTCGGCCGTCCAATCAGGACCGGACCTGCCACCACCAAACACAGATTCATGCCCCATACGCTCGTGTCTCGAGGGATCCGCCCACTCGTCTTCGCGGTGGTCCTACTCTGTGGCCTCGCCCCGTCCGGGACCGTGGCCGCTCCCCTACCGGCAGA
>ERZ1034519.139-NODE-139-length-13372-cov-8.992791_pt1 | contig 13372 bp, 9 predicted proteins | sample MGYA00520655_ERZ1034519 | MGnify/ENA primary metagenome ERZ1034519 (study PRJEB33760, sample SAMEA4777702) | hypersaline lake metagenome | biome: hypersaline environment; feature: brines | place: Spain | collected 2012-08 | depth 0 m ...
ACGGCGCCACCTCGGGCGACAGCTGGTGGGAGAGCCGATACGCCATCGCCGAGGTCCCCCGGGTAGTGTGGGGCGAGCTTGCCCTGGCAGTGTACTCGACCGCCGGACTCGGGGTGACCCTCGCCCTCGGGGAATGGGCCGCGGTGCCGTTCCAGGCGCTGTTTGCCCTCGGGTTTGCGCTCGTCACCGCGTCGAGCCTGCGACAGGGACTCACGGCCCGGCGCCAACGCCCCGTCACTGCCCCCGCCTCGTCGTAGCCCCCCTTGGGCACCCCACGCCCCTGCGCCCCCCGCACTCTTGCCCGGCAACAAATGCCCATTGACACTCCCCCGGCTGCTCGAAGAGTCCCCCTCCGGGGCAAAGCCGGGAGATTCTTGGCGGGTCAGCCCGCCTCTCACGGGTCAACAGAGACACGGGTCAACAGAGACACGGGTCAACAGAGACACTTGATGGAGCGTTCGCTTCGTCATTCGAAGACCTCTACGCGGTGTTCTCCTTGCCGGATTACACAAAACAGCGTCCGCTTTGTGGGCAGTGCCATACGGACCGTCAGGTCCATGGACCGTCCGGTCCTTTGCCAGCTACCTGGGTAGAACCTGTCTGGACCCTTAAAAGGAGGGACCTTTACTGCGCTGCGAAGCGAGTTCTTGCAGGGTGCTCTTCTCGCGCTCTACTCAATACTGTAACAAAGCCGCATCCCGCTCGTAGGGAACATTCTCCGTCGGTGCCTACTGTTTCCTCTGTCTCCTTCGCACCCACTATCATGTCTCTTCCCGACCTCACGTCTCCCCTCTCCCACCTGGAAGCCAAAAACCTCGAGGCGGCTGTGGAGGCGCTGGAACACAAGGTGGAGGCCCTGCCGATGCACCTGGGGGCACACGTGTTGCTGGCGTATGCGTACGAGGCGCAGCGCCGCTGGGACGAGGCCCTCGCCTCGTGGACGCACGCCCAGGTGCTGCTGCCCAACAGCCCGCTGGCGGCCGCCGGGAAGCAGCGCACGCTCCGGCACCTCAACGGGCGCGAGGGGACCGGGCACGACGCGGCTCCACCGGCCCAGCCGCCCCGCCTGTCTCCCAACCTCCCCGCGCTGGACGCCGAGCCCGATGCCCCAGCGGACGACGATGACCTGGCGGCCCTCCGCCGCCAAGCCGACCACGAAGCCCGCCGGGGCGGGGCCCGCCCCGGACTCGCTGGGGCCCCCAGCACTCCCACGCCGGACGACCTCTCCCCCACGCCCGAGGAACAGGTGGAGCGCCTCACGGACGACGATGCCGACGACCTGGACCATCTCATCGACCAGTTGCAGTCGGCACGCATCAACCCCGAGCCGGAGGCGCCCGACCAGTCCCGCGCCGAGCCCCCCACGGCCCCGTCCACACATCCGCCCGACGATACGGACGAGGTGGTGTCCGAAACCCTGGCCCGCATCCATGCCGGGCAACAGGACTACTCCAAAGCTGCCCGCATCTACGAGCAGCTGGCGGAGCAGGACCCGGAGCGCGCCGCGGAATTTCGGGACAAAGCGGCTGAAATGCGCGATAACGCCGATCCGCCCCCTGATTCTGATCCCCCTGATTCTGATCCTCCTGGTTCTGATCCCCCTGGTTCTGATCCTCCTGGTTCTGATCCCCCTGGTTCTGATCCTCCTGGTTCTACCCCTGGCAATTCTGTCTCCCGGTGATGCCCAAGCCTTAGCGCCTGCTTCGCGAGGGACCCCGTGGACCTGAACGGTCCGGGAGACGGGCCTCCACACCCTGCCGTCGTTGCCATTTGCCCTTCCGCCGCCTGCCCTTCCGCCGCCTGGCCTTCCGCCGCCTGCCCTTCCGCCGTTTGTCCTTCCGCCGTTTGTCCTCATGGACCTCTCCTCAGCCCTCCATCTGCCCTCCCCGCGCCGGGTCGTCGGCCTGATGTCGGGCACCTCGCTCGACGGCATCGACGCCGTGCTCGTGGAGATCTCCGGCCGTGGCGCCTCCGTCGCCCTGGAGCAAGAGGCCTTTGCACATGTGCCGTATCCCGATGCACTGCGGTCGCTGGTTCGGGCCAACACGACCGCCGACGGCTCGTCGGTAGAGGCCCTTACGCGCCTTGACGCTCGGCTGGCCGAGGCGTATGCGACGGCCACTGATCAGGTCTTGGCGGAAGCGGACCGGTCGCGAGCCGCACTGGACCTGGTGGGCACCCACGGCCAAACCATGTGCCACCGCCCCGCCCCGGCAGCCTGTGCCGGAATGAGGGTGCGGTCGACACTGCAGCTTGGCAACCCTTCTGCCCTCGCGGCGCGCCTGGGCGTGCCGGTGGTGGGCAACTTCCGGGCCGCCGACCTGGCCCTGGGCGGACAGGGCGCTCCGCTCGTCCCTTACTTCGATGCTGTTGCCTTTGCGGCCCCGGAGGAGCACCGCGCCCTGCTGAACCTGGGCGGCATCGCCAACCTCACCCTGCTTCCTGCCGGCGGCGCCCTCGACGCCGTCCAGGCCTTCGACACGGGCCCGGGCAATATGGTGATCGATGCACTCGCCACCCGCCTCTACGACGCACCGTACGACCCCAGCGGCCGCCACGCCGGCGCCGGCACTCCACACCACGACTTACTCGCGGATCTGCTCACCGACGCATACTTCCGGCGCTCTCCCCCAAAATCCACCGGCCGTGGTGACTTCGGGGCAGCGTACGTGGATCGCCTTCTCGGAGCCGCCGATGCCCGCGGCCTGGAGGCCGACGATACAATGGCAACCGCCACGCTTCTTACTGCGGCTTCTGTCTACCAGGCCTATGCTCAGCACGTCCGCACCCATCGCCCCATCGACGTCCTCATAGCAAGTGGTGGCGGCGTGCACAATGACACCCTCATGCGAATGCTGCGCGACGCGTTCGCGCCCATCCCCGTCCGCACCACCGCCGACTACGGCATCTCTCCAGACGCGAAGGAGGCGCTTTGTTTTGCCCTCCTCGCCCACGCGCTGGTGAACGGCACCCCCACCAATCTTCCCGCCGTCACCGGCGCATCGGGCCGGGCGCGGCTGGGAAGCCTCAGCCTGCCGCCCGCTAATTCGGACTAAGCGCTCCCGCACCTACAGTGGGCTCTTCTGCAGTGGGCTCTTCTGCAGTGGGCTCTTCTGCAGTGGGCTCTTCTGCAGTGGGCTCTTCTGCAGTGGGGATGCGCACATGTCAAGTTTGTGCAGTTTTTGTAGACGCAGCCCGGACGGCACGCGAATTTATTGACTTCGGGTGCAATTACTGGTAAAATATTTTAGGAGATACTTAACAAGAATACGCTTGGAGGCGCGTTGGCCTCTTTCCGCCCAAGCCCCACCACAGAATTTTCCGGCGCCCGGCTCAGCCCCTCCAGCGCCCAACCCTCCGGGAGCTGTGTGTCGTGCGTCGGGCCCACGGTCCATCACGTGCGCACATGCCGGTTGCGCGTTGCAGCACATGCAGCCTGAAGATGCAGCCTGAAGATGCGTGTCCTCATCCCCCGATGGAGGCATCGCACGGCTGAGCCCCAAAGCCCCGGGGGCCACACAGCCCCGGATCATCGTCCCCACCCCCGTCCCTCAAAAGTCCCCTCCGTCTCATGTCCTCCAATCGTCTTCTTTACGTTGCCGGTGCCCTGGAACCGTTCACCCAGTCCTCGGCCCTCGCCGCACTTACCCGCTCGCTTCCAGAGCACGTCCAAGACGCGGGCGACTTCGAGGTTCGCATCATGATGCCCTGCTACGGCGCCATCAACGAGCGCAAGCACAACCTCCACGAGGTGATCCGCCTCTCCGATACCAGCGTCCCCATGGGCGCAGACACGGAAACGGTCTCCGTCAAGGTTGCCTCCGTCCCCGATGTGCAGCTGCAGGTGTACTTCATGGACCATGAGCACTTTTTTGCCGGCGGCCCAACTGGAACGGACGACGATGGCGAGGCGCGCGCGGACAATGCAGAACGGGCGTTTTTCTTCAACGGCGCCGTCCTGGAAACCCTTCGCAAGCTCCGGTGGGGGCCGGACCTGATCCACACATTCGGATGGATCGGCGGCTTGCTTCCCTCGCTCCTGGCCACGACCTACGCCGATGACGACTTGTTCGCCGACACCCAAGCTGTCTTTACGCCGGGCCCCACCATGCCAGGCACGACCATCGGCGCCCCGTTTGCCGAGCGCGTAGGCCTGCCGCTCGACGGGCACACCGGCGGCACGCTGTTGGAGGTGGGTCATCAGTTCGCCGATGCCACCCTGTTCCCCCCCGGGCACTCCGCCCCAGAGGCTGCCACCTTCGGCGAGAATAACGGGGCACGGACCGACCAGGCGGTAACGCTCTATGAGCAAATGCTCGGTGAAGTCCCTGCGTAGGCGGACCCCTCTTTTGAAACACCCGGCTTCCAGGCGGCTTTCACCGGATTGATTGACGAATATTTGCTTCGACGTGGGCCCCACCGGCGCACTGGGGCACAGATTTTGTGCCCTCTCCGTCACACGATCCCGCCCACCGGCCTGCTCGTTCACCGCTCGTTCACTGATCGCCGCTTGCATTGCCGATGTCCATGAGGCTCTCCTGGCTCTGCGCTGTCCTCGTTGGGGGCGCTTTGTTACTCTCCCTCTCTGCCTGCAGCGACTCGTCGGACGTGGGGCTGGGGGTTGGTCCCACGGCAGACTCCCTCGGGGGCGGCGAGCCACAAACGGTGGACGTCCTCCCCGCGCTCCTCGACACCACCCGCGAGGTCCCGCTCACCGGCGATAACAACCGCGAATCTCCCGCCCGCAGCAACTGGCGGTTTCTGGTCGGCGCGGTGGAAGACCCCATTACGACCCCGGCCCTGCACGTCGAGGCACACGGCTACCTGGATGTGGCGGGCCGCAGCAGTCTTCCGGACGAGATTGCGACGGCCGTCGCGGACTCCCTGACCGCCGATCTTCGGCTCCCCATCACCTACCTTCACGGCATGAGCGACGCCCCTATCGCGGTGGAGGTGTACGACCTCTCGGAGGAAGCACTCATGGACTCTGCGCGGGCCGATGCGTCCTTTCCCGCGGACATGGGCATGCCGGCCTCTGTGGACACCGCACAGATCAGGCCCACCGATTCACTGGTCACCATTCGGTTGCGACCGGACTGGGTTGCAGACAACCTGTCTGTCCTGAAAAACACAAACAATAATGGCGAGTCGTTTGAAGAAAACTTTCCCGGGTTCAAGATCGTGGCGCCCAATAGCGAGGCGGTCGTCGGGTTCTCGTCGCTGAACTCCGCGCTTCGCCTTACCTACGTCCCCGACACCCTCACGGCCGACTACGCGGCCCTGAAATCGGCCACCCACATCGACCAACACACGGCGCCCCCTGCCCCAGACGGATACACGCTCTTGCGGGGCGGGGCGGGCGTGGGCCTGGCGCTGGAATGGGAATACGGCGAACCTGACATCCGGGAGGAAGTCACCACCACTCCCGCAGGCCAACTCCCGCGCCTCGACAGTCTGCCCACCAACGCCACCACGAGCCGCGCCGAAATTCAAGTGCCCGTGGATACCGTGGAGATGAACACTCGCACCGCAAGCCCCAATTTCGCCCGACCGCTTCCCAACGGATACCGAGTCCTTGCTACCCGGCGTCCTGACGCCGACACGCCGACCTGCTCGAGCATTTTCGGCGTTCTGGGCCTGGCCCTCGACGAGACGACCTGCGCTCTGCCTCTTGTATCCACCGCCGCCCCCGGAGCCGCCCTGGTCGGCAACGAGTACGCCCTTTCACTTTTCGAACGATCGTTTCAGCGCATCCGCGTCGGCGACAGATCCCTGTTCACCACGTTCCGCGTGCTCATTGCCGATCGCTCCTCCCCCGATGACGGCAGTGGCACCACGCTCCAGACCGGCCTCCCCACCACTGTGCCCGTCCTCGTCCCCGACCGCACCGCCGACGGCGCCCCCGGCCCGCCCCGTGCCACTCTTACCGTAACGCCGCTTTAGCCCGATGCCCGCCCCCCCTCGGCCCTCTTCTCTTCCGATGTGCGACGGTGCGATGCGCGTCTTTCCTCCCCCCCTCCCGGTGCGAGTACTGCTTGTGGCGGTCGCCCTGCTGGCCGCAGCCCCCGCGGCCCACGGCCAATCCAACGGCCAAGGCACCATCTACTCCCGCTTCGGGCTCGGCAGCCTGTCCGACTTCTCCTCGTCGCAGAGCCAGGCGCTCGGCGGTGGAGGCTACGGCCTGCGCTCCCTCAACTACAACCCCGACGCCAACCCCGCTCTCTGGAGCGATCAGGTCTTTACGCGTCTCTCCGGAAGCGTAGGGGTGCGGGCCGTGCGGGCCGAGGACAACCGCGGCAACTCCGGTCGCCTCACCTCCGGCAATGTGCAGGCCCTCCAGTTCAACTTTCCGCTTAACGAGCGCACGCTCGGCCTGGGGCTTTCCTTTCAGCCCTACTCGCGCTCCAACTACAAGCTGACCACCACTGACTCCACGGACGTTCCTGCCAGCGGGCAAGTGGGACCAGCACGCTACGAGCGCATCTTTTCCGGCTCTGGGGGACTGCAGCGACTCCGTGGCGGGCTTGGCTATCGCGTGAATGACCGTCTTCGCATTGGTGCCTCTGCCGATTTTTTGTTCGGCGTCATTGAAAGCCGCCGTCGCACCGAGTGGCCCAACACACAAGCCCTGCGCGATGTGGTCGTCTCCGACGGCGTACAGCTCTCCGGTCTCACAGGCACTGTCGGCGCACACCTCGCCTTTGCCGACGTCTTGTCCGCCGACGATGCGCTTTCCATCGGCGCATCGGTCACCCTGCCCGCGTTCCTCTCCGGCGAACGGTACCGCACGCTCGACGAAGACCTGGCCCGGGATACCCTCTCGGTGCAGCGCGGGGACGTAACGCTGCCCTGGGCCGGGCGCCTGGGGGCGGCCTACCAGCCCAATGAGCGCTGGACGTTTGTGGTGGACGGTCTGTTTGAGCCCTGGAGTACCTTTTCCACCAGCTTTGCCTCATCCTCGCAGGACTCCGCCCCTACAGCCCCCGCCGGCTTCCCCGTCGGGGGCACCAGCACCCTTGCCGATCGCTGGCGCCTCTCCGGCGGTGCCGAGGTCGTGCCCGCTGGCACCGACAACCTGGCTGGCTACTTCGCACAGGTCGCCTACCGCTTCGGGGCCTACGCCGAGCGCCTCTACGTCCGCCCCAATTCCGAAACGTCCCTCTACGAATTCGCGGCCACCGCCGGCGTCAGCCTGCCCACCTCGCTGTCTGGCACGCGAATTGATTTTAACGTCACCGCAGGGACGCGTGGTCAGACCTCGGACGCCCTCGTCCGGGATACGTTCTACGGTGTCTCCCTTCACATAAACTTCGGCGAACGGTGGTTTCAGCGGCGCAAGCTGCGGTAATCTCCGTGGCCGCGCCGCCCAACAGGCGGCGTACGGCCGCATACATTCCTTAACAGGCTCCCGGCGGGCTTCACCCCTCGCCCCCGAAACCCCGTGCCGGGCGTCCAGTCTAAAGCCGTAGCCTGTTCAAAATTCCGGACAGATTCGTTTTCCCGATATGCCCCTTGCCGTCCTCCCCCTCCGCTCCTGGTCCTCCGTTGGGGGGCTGTGCCTCAGCCTGGTCTTGCTCGTGCTCTCGGTCTCTGCGGCCGCGGCCCAAGACAGCAGCGAGCCCACGCGCCGCGAAAAGCTGATGCACTACAGCTTGTACTACGAGAACTACAAGAACGACGACTTCAAGAACGCCCGGAGCGATCTGCTCTGGATCCTTGAGAACGCCCCCGGCACCCCCGATGGGGACGACGACAACTACCGACGCGCAATTAACTTGTACGTCGGCCTCGCGGACCAGGCCGAAGAGGCACCCACAAAGACCGCTTACCTCGATACGGCCGCCACCTATCTCGCCGCCGCCCCCGATACGCTCAACCAACTGGGGCTGGAGTACGAGCCCTACAAGTGGCAGCGCCGCAAGGGCCGCTTCTTGGAGCAGTACCAAGACGCCTTCTCTGTGCCCGACCTTGAGGGCCTGGCCGCCCCGGAAACGCATTACGAGAATGCCTTCGAGCTGGCCCCGACAGAACTGGACCCCTACTACATTCGGCACATCTTAACGGCGTACCTCGAGGAAAATGCGCTTCAGGACGCGCTGTCTTTCGCCAATGCCGTGGAGGAAAAACGAAGCGACGCGGAAGTGGCCGAAATGATCGGGTCGGTGCGGGAACAGATCTTTCGGAAAAATCCGCAGGCGCAGGTCCGTTACCTGGAGGCACAGGTGGAGCAGTACCCGGACAGCACGAAGCTCTTGACAACGCTGTTTGATGCGTACAATGATCAGGGCAATATGGACAAGGCCTTTGCCCTGGGCAAGCGCCTGATGGGCATGGAGCCAGACCCCGAAACTGTTTTGGAGGTGGGGACAATGCGTCTCGAAAACGGCCGTCCGGAGGCTGCGCTGACGGCCTATCAGCGCGCGGCCGATCAGGGGGCTACGCTCCAGCCCGAGGATCACTTCAACCGGGGCACCGCCTTGCAGAAAGCAGGAAAACTGGCAGAGGCGCGGACCGCTTTCCGCACCGCCATCGAGATGCGAGGCGACTTCGGGCGGGCGTACATCGCGATCGGGGACTTGTACGCCCGGGCGGTCAACGCCTGCAGCGGCGGCGAGATGCGGCGTAAGGACAAGGCGGTGTACTGGGCCGCGGTGGACAAATACCGCGAGGCTCGCAACGTCGCTCCCTCTCTCTCATCCGTGGCGGATAGCAAAATCAGCACCTATCGAAAGGTGTTTCCCACGAAAGAGGACATCTTTTACCGCGAGGACTGGGAGCGCGGCGGGTCTTTCACGATCAATTATGGCTGCTACTCCTGGATCGGGGAAACTACGTCTGTGCGCCCCGCCCCCTCGGGATGATGCCTCTTCCTGCTTCCTTTTCCCGTTTGGCCGACGGACTCTGCCCGAGTCCGTCGGTTTTTTTATGCCCCGGAGCCCGGTCCGCGCCGGCCCACACTTCGTAGGCTTTTCGCCGTCGGAGCCTCCCGTCACGATGCGTTCTCTTGTGATTCTACACGTCGACCCCGTAGTTACAAACACGTCTTCAGTAGACAGCATCTCCGTCTCTCTCCCCACACCTCCGTCCGCCGAATGGCTACCGTTCACCGCGTCACCGCTCGTCAAATTCTCGACAGCCGTGGCACCCCTACCGTTGAGGTAGACATCATCACCGAGGACGGCGTGCTTGGGCGCGCCGCCGTGCCCAGCGGGGCCTCCACCGGAGCCTACGAGGCCGTGGAGCTCCGCGATGAGGACCCCGATCGGTACCATGGCGCGGGCGTGTTGCAGGCCGTCCAACACGTGAACGGACCCATTGCCGACGCACTGCACGGCATGAGCGTGCTCGAACAAGTCGCCCTCGACGAGACGCTCCAGGCGCTGGATGGAACAGCGGACAAGTCGAACCTCGGGGCGAATGCCCTGCTGGGCGCGTCGCTTGCCGCGGCAAAGACAGGGGCCGCCTCGTTGGGCGTGCCCCTCTACCGCCACCTGGGCCGCGCCACTGCGCGCACCCTGCCGGTGCCCCTCATGAACATTCTGAATGGGGGCGAGCACGCCGACAATAACGTGGATATGCAAGAGTTCATGATTGCTCCGGCGGGAGCGTCTACCTTCTCAGAGGCCCTGCGGACGGGCGTGGAGGTCTTTCACACGCTGGCCTCGGTGCTCCAGGCTCGCGACTACAGCACCGCTGTAGGCGACGAGGGCGGGTTTGCCCCGGATCTCCGCTCAAACGAAGAGGCTGTGGAGCTCGTGCTGGAAGCCATCGAGCAGGCCGGCTATACCGCGGGCTCGGATGTGTTCATTGCCCTGGACCCCGCCGCCGCGGAGATGGTGCAGGACGATGCGTACGTCTTCTGGAAGAGCGATCCGGACACGGACCGTTCCTCCGCGGAGATGGTCGAATTCTGGAGCTCTTGGGTCGAGCAGTATCCCATCCTCTCCATCGAAGACGCCTTGGACGAGGACGACTGGGCTGGCTGGGCGGCCCTCACGGAGGCGGTCGGGGACCAGGTGCAACTCGTGGGCGACGATTTGTTTGTCACGAACACGGAGCGTCTCTCTCGCGGCATCGAAGAGGGATGCGGCAACTCCATCCTGATTAAACCCAACCAGATTGGCACCCTCACCGAAACCTTCAACGCCATTGAAACGGCCCAGGCGCACGGCCTCTCGGCCATTGTGAGTCATCGCTCGGGCGAAACGGAAGATACCACGATTGCCGACCTGGCTGTGGCGGCCCACACGGGCCAAATCAAAACCGGATCGGCGAGCCGCAGCGATCGGGTGGCCAAGTACAACCAGTTGCTGCGCATCGAGGAGCAACTGGGCGAAATCGCCGTGTATCCGGGACTGGACGCGTTCCCCATTGCTCAGTAGCCGTCGCTCCCCATGTCCGGATCGAGCTCTCTCCGCTCCACGAATCGTCTCCGGTGGGGGCTTGGTGTGCTCGCGGCGGGAATCGTCGTATGGGTCGCCTTCTTTGACAGCCATAGCCTCTGGCAGCGGTACCGGTGGCACCAGGAACTGGAGGCGCTCCAGCACGAAAATGTGGAACTCCGGCAAGAGATTGAACGCCTCCGAACACAGCTGGATCGGCCTCTCTCCGACAGCCTCGTGGAGCGCATCGCACGCCAGCAGTACGGCATGAAACGCCCCAACGAAACGATCTATCGGATTGACCCCGAATAGTCCGTCGCAGCGCCCGTCTCGGGCACCTCTCGTCGCTCTTTCTCTCCGGATAGCGCCCTCTCCGTCCATGCCTCCCCACGCCGTCGGTGTCGATCTTGGCGGGACGAACCTGAAAGCCGCGTTGGTGGACCGCGATGCCGGCCTCGTGGCCCAGACGCGGCGCCCCACGGAAGCGGACCGCGGCCCTGCGCATGTGCTGCAGCGCATTGCTGCTTGCGTCGCGGAGATGCTGGACGCCGCTCCGGATGACGCGGTGGCGGGCATCGGCATTGGGGCGCCCGGCGCTGTAGGCTGGGACCGATCTACGGTGTCTAAGCCCCCAAATTTTGCAGACTGGGACACGGTGAATCTGCGCGACGACCTCCAGGCGCGCCTGGATACGACGCTGCCGGTGGTCGTTGAGAACGACGCCAATGTGGCTGCGCTTGGCTCTGCGTATTACGGCGCAGGCACGACGCCCGATTCGTTCATCATGGTCACCCTCGGCACGGGCGTGGGCGGCGGCATCATCTATCAAAATAAAATCTTCCGGGGCAGCACGGGCGGGGCGGGAGAAATTGGCCACATGACGATCGATCATGAAGGGCCGTATGCCCGATCGGGTGTCGGGGGGGCCATCGAAGCCTACCTGGGGCAGGAGTTTTTGACGGACCACGCCCGCGACCGCCTGATCAACTTCCCCGAGAGTGTAGTGCCCGCGCTGGTGGACGGCGACCTAAGCCGGCTCTCGCCTCGGGTGCTGTACCAGGCCGCTACCGAAGGCGACGCGTTCGCCCGGGAGATGCTCGCGTGGGCCGGCCACAAGCTCGGCTGTGTGCTCGGGGCCGCCGTGAACCTGCTCGACATCCGAACCATTGTGGTTGGGGGCGGCGTTTCTGCCGCCGGAGACTATCTTCTCGCCCCGGCCCGCGACGCCCTGCCACGCTTTGTGGTCCCGGGCCTTCGCGACGATCTGCAGATCCTCCAGGAGACTCTGGGCAACGAGGCAAGTCTTCTGGGGGCCGCCCGGCTTGCCCTGGAGGGCGATCAGGCGCAGGTCGGCACCCCGTAGCGCTTGCCGAGCGGCTCCGTGCCCGGCTCCGTGGCGCGCCCGCCCTCTCCCACCGTGTGCCCTCTCGTGCTTTGCTCCTCTCGCTCGTACTGGCTTCTGCTGCGCCTCGGGCTGTGGCTGCTTGTTCCTGGCCTTGCCGCCGCCCAAACCCCCCCGCGTGGCGGGCCCGATACCCTGCGCCACGGCGATCCTGGATCGCCGCGCGATAACACCGGGGCGGGCGTGCAGTTTACGGCGTCGGACTCGCTGGTCATCACCACGCCCCCGGACTCTGCCGATCGGGGCCGCCTACACGGGGAGGCCACCATGTCGTACCAGGGCGCGACCCTAAAGGCGGGCACTCTGGAGATGAACTTCGCAACGAGCGTGCTCCGCGCGACGGGCGCCCCCTCGGACACCGCTGCACGGGGCCGCCCGCAGTTTCAGCGCGACGGCCAGTCGTTCAGCGGGTCGGTCTTGTCGTACAATCTCGGAACGGAGCGGGGGCGTGTCGTTGCGGCGCGGACTCAGCAGCGGCAGGGCTTTGTGGAAGGGCGCGCGGTCAAGGTATACGAGGACAGCACCCTGTTCGTGGAGGGCGGCGCGTACACCACGTGCGACTGTCCTCCGGACGAGACGCCTTCGTACTCCCTGCGGTCCAGCGAGATGAAGGTGGACGGCAAGTGGGTCTACACCGGCCCCATTCAGCTCTTCCTGTTCAATGTCCCCACGCCTCTCTGGCTCCCGTTCGGGTTTTTGCCCAACGTACAGGGACGCCGCAGCGGCCCGCTGGCGCCCAGCTACGGCCAGGACCGGCGCAAGGGGCTCTTCTTGCGGGACCTGGGCTGGTACTTCGCCCTCAACGCATATACCGACCTTCAGCTGCGGGCCAGCGTGTGGTCGCAGGGCAGTTACGAGATCAATCCCATTTTTCGCTACCGCAAGCGGTACGCCTACAACGGGCGGCTGGGCCTGACGTACCGCCGCACGCAGATTGGCGAGGAGACCGACCCCGGCTTCTCGAACCGGCATGAGGGCCAGCTGCGGTGGTCGCACAGTCAGGACCTCTCTCCCACCGCCACCATTCGCGGCAACGTCAACCTGGCCACCTCCACCGACTTTGCCCGCCGCAACAGCACTACCTACAACGACGCGGTAAGCCAAGAAATCTCCTCGGATCTGCGCTACAGCAAGGACTGGCCCCGCGGCGGAAAGAGCCTCAGCCTCAGCGCCAACCAGCGACAGCAGCTACAAAGCGGGCAGGTGTCCATGACGCTGCCGTCCCTCAACTTTTCACAGCGCTCGTTCAAGCCGTTTTCCGTGGAACAGGCCGTGGGGGAGGATCGCTGGTACGAAAAGATTACGACCTCCTACACCTTGTCTGCGACCAACGACTATACCTTTCGTCCACGGGATCCGGAGGCGCTGCGCGCCCGAGGCGATACTGCGCTGGCCGAGCGCCTCGACCGGGCCGACATCGCCTGGTACGAGGCGCTCGTGGATCGGGACCAGTACCAGCTCGCCACGGGCAACGACGAGCCGTTCGATTTTCAGGCCACCCATCAGATTCCCGTCCGGGCCTCCTTCCGCGTAAACCGGTACAACCTCAGCCTCAGTCCCAATATCAACTACACCTCGGACTGGCGGA
>ERZ1034519.142-NODE-142-length-13204-cov-16.034147_pt1 | contig 13204 bp, 11 predicted proteins | sample MGYA00520655_ERZ1034519 | MGnify/ENA primary metagenome ERZ1034519 (study PRJEB33760, sample SAMEA4777702) | hypersaline lake metagenome | biome: hypersaline environment; feature: brines | place: Spain | collected 2012-08 | depth 0 m ...
GGCGGCCCGTTGTCGGCCTCCACCGTGCTGCCCGAGCGCCCGCGCCCTGCAGTTAAATTTCGTCGTCCGGTTTGTCCTTTGCCTATGACCGCCCTGTTTGCCCAAAGCCTCGTCACCCCATCGGTGGGGCTCATTTTCTGGAAAACCGTCGCGTTCCTCATCTTCCTCTACATCCTCTACCGATTCGGGTGGGGGCCGATCACCGAGTCGCTGGAGGAACGAGAGGAGGAGATTGAGCACTCCATCCAGCGCGCCGAAGAGGCCCTCGAAGAGGCCAAGGCGATTCAGGCGGAGAACGAAGAGGCCCGCCGCGAGGCGGAGCAGAAGGCCCAGCAGATCCTCCGGGAGGCCCGCGACTCGGCCGAAGAGCTCCGCGAGGAGGAGAAGGCCAAAACGCGCCGTGAGATCCAGGAGATGAAGGAGCAGGCCCAGGCCGAAATCGAGCGTGAAAAGCAGGCGGCCCTCCAGGAGCTCCGTGACGAGGTGGCCGACCTCGCCATTGAGGCGGCTCAGAAAATCATCGAGAACGACCTGGACGCCGACCGGCACCGGCAGCTCGTGGACGACGCCCTCGACGACTTCCCGACGAATTAGCGCCCGGGATGGGATGGACCCTGTCCGCGCGCCCAATCCTTTACTCCAGACAGCCGTATGAGCCAGCGCACGGTCACCCGGCGGTATGCCGCCGCGTTATACGAAGAAGCCAACGCGAACGGCGTCCTTGAGGCCGTCGATGAGGACGTCCGGATGCTTCTTGAGAGTCTCGACTCCAACCGCCCGCTGGTGCGGGTCTTCGAAAGCCCCGTGATCCCTCAGGACAAGAAGGATTCCATCGTCCGTGCGCTCCTGGGCGATCGGGTCGAAGACCTGACGGTGCGGTTCCTTCGGCTGCTGATCCGGAAGGACCGCGAGACGATGACGGAGGCCATTCTCGACCAGTACCAGACCCTTCGCGACGAACAGCGCGGCATCGTTGACGCGGAGGTCACGGTGGCCCGCCCCCTGGCCGACGAGACCCGCACGGCGCTGGTGGGGGTCCTGGAGGAGAAAACGGGCAAGGAGATTCGCCTCCACCTGCACGAGGACGCGGACCTGATCGGGGGGCTTGTGGTCCGAATTGGGGACCGTGTCTTCGACGCCAGCGTGCGCAGCCAGCTCGGCGCCCTCCACGATCGGCTCCGTGAGGCGACCCTTTCGGAAAATGCCCTCGACGACGGGGCGTAGCCCTCCGCGGCCCGCCGCCGTCCCACTTGTTCTTCACGACTTGATCTCTCGATCCTTCCATGTCCAACGGTAGTATCCGACCCGACGAGGTCACCGACATTCTCCGTCGCGAACTTGGCGATTTTGAAACCGAGGCGGAGGAGTACGAGGCCGGGACCGTGCTGGAGGCCGGTGACGGCATCGCAACCCTTTACGGCCTGAGCAACGCCCAGGCCAGCGAGCTCGTGGAGTTTCCCGAGCAGGACGTGGAGGGCATGGTCCTGAATCTCGAAGAGGACAACGTGGGGGTCATTCTCTTCGGCGACGTCGACGCGGTGAGTGAGGGCGACGAGGCGCGTCGCACCGGACGCATCGCGTCGGTCGGCGTGAACGAGAACATGCTGGGTCGTGTCATCGACCCGCTGGGGCGCCCGCTCGACGGCAAGGGGCCCATCGAGGGCGAGAAGACGGTGCTCCCGCTGGAGCGAAAGGCGCCCGGCGTCATTTACCGGGAGCCGGTCGAGGAGCCCCTGCAGACGGGCATCAAGGCCATCGACTCGATGATCCCGGTCGGGCGCGGCCAGCGTGAGCTGGTCATCGGGGACCGCCAGACCGGAAAGACGGCGGTCCTGACCGACACGATTATCAACCAGAAGAAGACCCACCAGGAGGGTACGGACAGCGGCGATCCCGTCTACTGTGTCTACGTGGCGGTGGGGCAGAAGGACTCGACGGTGGCGCAGGTGCAGCGCGACCTGGAGCGCAACGGGGCGCTGGAGCACACGGTGATCGTCAACGCCTCGGCCTCCATGCCGACGCCCCTGCAGTACGTCGCTCCGTTTGCCGGGGCCTGCATCGGCGAGTACTTCCGCGACACGGGGCGGGACTCGCTCGTGTGCTTCGACGACCTCTCGAAGCAGGCCGTCGCCTACCGGGAGCTTTCGCTCCTGCTGCGCCGCCCGCCCGGCCGCGAGGCCTACCCGGGCGACATCTTCTACCTCCACAGCCGCCTGCTCGAGCGGGCCGCCAAAATCATCAGCGACGAGGAGGTGGCCACGCAGATGAACGGCCTCCCCGACGCGCTCCAGGACAAGGTGCAAGGCGGGGGGTCGCTCACGGCGCTGCCGGTCATTGAGACACAGGCCGGCGACGTGTCCGCCTACATCCCGACGAACGTCATTTCGATTACCGACGGCCAGATTTACCTGGAGACCGACCTCTTCAACTCCGGCATCCGGCCGGCCATCGACGTGGGAAACTCGGTCTCGCGCGTCGGCGGCTCGGCGCAGATCGACGCCATGAAGGATGTCGCAAGCACGCTCCGGATCGACCTCTCCCAGTACCGCGAACTGGAGGCCTTCGCCAAGTTTGGGTCCGACCTCGACCCCTCCACGCAGCAGCAGCTCAACCGCGGGGAGCGGCTCGTCGAGATTCTGAACCAGGACCAGTTCTCGCCGGTGCCGGTGGAGGAGCAGGTCGCCATCATCTACGCGGCCATCAACGGCCACCTCGACGATGTGCCGGTCGACGACATCGAGGACTTCGAGGAGGAGTACCTGGAGCGCCTCCGCCTCCGCCACGAAGACGTGCTGACCGAGATCCGCGAGACCGAAGAGCTTACCGACGCGGCCGAAGAGGTCTTCGAGGAGGTCGCTGCGGACATGGCCGACGTCTACGCCGAGGACGAAGAGGAGGAAGAGGAAGATGTGCTCGCCGACGAAGGCGCGACGGCGTAACCCCTCACCGAGGCCCCGCTGCGCGGCGGCGCGGCTCGATCAGCCCCCGGCGAACCGATCGGGGCGGCCTCAAACGAGGCGTCCGTGCTTCCTCCACTGCCTGTCGGCCGTCCCCATTCCCACTCCTGTACGACGACCCCCCTGCCTGATCCATGGCGAACCTTCGCGACATTCGGAACCGGATCGACTCGATCGAGAACACCAAGCAGGTGACCCGGGCCATGAAGATGGTGGCGGCGGCGAAGCTGCGGCGGGCCCAAGAGAAGATCTTCCGGGCGCGGCCCTACGCGTACAAGATTGGGGAGCTCACCAACCACCTCAAGCAGGAGCTCGACCCCACGGCCCACCCCTTCTTCCAGGCGCCCGAAGAGGCCTCCGGGGCCCTGGTGATCGTGATCACGGCCGACCGTGGGCTCTGCGGGTCCTTCAACAGCGACGCCATCAACACCGCGGAGCACCTGATCGAGACCACCTACGCGGAGACGCAGTCGGCGGACGACCTGTTCATGCTGTGTGTCGGAAAAAAGGGGCACAAGCACTTTCAGAAGCGGGACTACCGCCTCGTCGGTGATTACAAAGGCGTTTTTGACGGCCTCAACTTCGACGTGGCCCAACAGGTCGTGGAGGACGCGGTGGAAGGCTTCGAACGCGGCATCTGGGGCGAGGTGAAACTCGTCTACAACGAGTTCAAGAACACCATCGTCCAGAACCAGATCGTAGAACCCCTGCTGCCCATTCCGGAGGAGCGGTTCGAGACGCCGGTGATGGAGGAAGAGGCCGATGGCTTTGACCTCCCGGAGAACGGCCGGGCCATCGACTACATCTTCGAGCCGGGGGCCCCTACGTTGCTCGATGAGCTCGTGCCCCGCTACCTGTACTACCAGGTGTGGCGGGCGCTTCTCGAATCGAACGCAGCCGAGCAGGGCGCACGGATGGTGGCGATGGACAATGCGACCTCCAACGCCGAGGAGCTGATCGAGGACCTTACCCTTGAGTACAACCGGGCCCGGCAGAGCGCCATTACCCGTGAGCTGCTGGACATTACCAGTGGGGCGGAGGCCCTCGAAGAATCCGGGTAGAACCCAGATTGGGCAGAGCACCCGTCCGCGGCGGGGGCGTCGCGCCCGTGCAACACTGTCCGCGGCGCAACATACCACAAGACCAGAAGACGGAGAGGTGGCCGAGCGGTCGAAGGCGCTCCCCTGCTAAGGGAGTAAACGGTGATGAGCCGTTTCGGGGGTTCGAATCCCCCCCTCTCCGCCGTCCGCGCCGGTCCCGATCCTGTCGGGACGGGCCTTTTCTTTTTCGGGCCTTCCGCGTTCTGCGTGGGCTTGCCCCTCACGACGACTCTCCCTGATGGCCGAGTCTATGTCCAGCCGTCCCACCGTCGCCATCGCCGGAGCCACGGGCTTTGTGGGCACGGCGTTGCGGGACGCGCTGCGGGACGCGTACGACGTGGTGGGGCTCACGCGGTCGCCGGTGCGGGCCCGGGCGAACGCGGGCCCGGCCTCCGCCGAGGAGTGGCGGCACGCCGACCTCTTCGACCCCTACGCGGTGCAGGACGGGCTGGAGGGGGCCGACTACGCCATCTACCTCGTCCACTCCATGCTCCCGTCGGCCCGGCTCACGCAGGGCCAGGTGGCCGACCTCGATCTCCTGCAGGCCGACAACTTTGCACGGGCGGCCGAAGCGGAAGGCGTCGACCAGATTCTGTACCTCGGGGCGCTCATCCCCGAGGACAAAAGCCCCCTGCCGTCGCCCCTCCGCCGCCGGCTCGAGATGGAGGAGGTCCTCGGCTCCACGTCCGTCCCGCTGACGACGCTCCGGGCCGGGCTGATCGTGGGGGCGGGCGGCACGTGGCTGAGCATGCTGCTCAATCTGGTCCGACGCCTCCCCGTCATGGTCCTGCCGTCCTGGACCCGGGCCGAGACCCAGCCCATTGCCCTCCGGGACGTGGTGCGGGGGCTGGAAAAAAGCCTGGGCAACCCGGAGACGTACGAGGCCACCTACGACGTGGGAGGGCCCGAGGCAATGAGCTACCACGAGATGCTGCTGCGCACCGCCGACGTGCTGGGGCTCCGGCGCCGAACCACGACGGTGCCGATGGAGTCGCCCCGCCTCTCGAAGCTCTGGGTCTGGCTCTTCGGAAGCGTGCCCTGGGCCCTCGTGACGCCCGTGATCGACAGCCTGCGGTTCCAGACGCGCGTGCAGCCGAACGAGATGCACCGGTGGCTCCAGAACGACGCCCTGTCGTTTGAGGGGGCCCTGGAGGCCTCCGTGGACGCACGCGGCCATCCGCTCCCCAATCCGCGAGATGATCTTCGGGAGCAAGAAGACGCCGTCATCCGCGACCAGAGTGTGGTCCGTTCGGTGCAGCGCATGCCGTGCCCCCCGGAGTTTACGGCGCGGGACGTGGCCGACGAGTACCTGCGATGGCTGCCCCGCCTGGGGTGGCCGATGCTTCAGGTGCACGTGGAGCACGGGCGGGTCGCGCACTTCGAGCTGCGCCCCATCGGCACCCTCCTCAAGCTCCGGTTTGCGGCCGACCGCAGCCCCGAGGGGCGACAGCTCTTCTTCGTGACCGGCGGGCTGCTGGCACAGGGCGACGGCGAGCGGTCCGGGCGGCTCGAATTTCGGCAGGTGCTGGGGGGGGAGGCCGTTCTGGCTGCCATCCACGACTTCTCGCCCCGGCTGCCGTGGTACGTCTACAACAGCACGCAGGCCCTGGCCCACCTCGTGGTGATGTGGGGCTTCCGGCAACACCTGGAGCGCCTCACGCAACGACAGTCCGAAACGCCCTCCGTTTCGTCCGCCCTCCACGGCCCCTCCTCGTAGGTCGCGCCTGCTCTGCCTCACGAACCCTGTTCCGCCCGATCCGGTCGGGCCGTTTTGCCCCTCGATGTCTACCTTTGCCGACGCGCCGTTTACCGAGGACCAGGAAGAGGCGTACGACCACGTCTACGATCGCCTCGCGCAGGGCGAGCGGTTTACGGGGCTGCGCGGATACGCAGGCACCGGGAAAACGTACCTCGTGAGCCGCCTCGTGGAGCAGCTCCTAGACGAGGACTGCACAGTGACCGTCTGCGCCCCGACCCACAAAGCAGTACAGGTGCTGAGCGACGAGCTCGGCGACGCCCCCGTGCAGATGCAGACGCTCCACTCCTTCCTGGGCCTCCGACTGCAGCCGAAACAGGACGGGGAGTATGAGCTGGTGGCGGAGGAGGAACGCAACTTCGCCGAGGGGGTCGTGATCGTCGACGAGGCGTCCATGATTGGCCGCGAAGAGTGGTCGCACATTCAGGATGCGCCCTTCTGGGTGCAGTGGCTCTTCGTGGGCGATCCGGCGCAGCTGCCCCCGGTGAACGAGGACCCGTCGCCCGCGCTCGACGTGCCGGGCCCCACCCTGGAAACCATCCACCGCCAGGCGGCCGACAATCCGATCCTCGAGCTCGCGACCAAGATCCGCACCGGGGCCGACGGCCGCTTCGGGAGCACCTTCGAGGACGGGAAGGGGGTGGCCGTCACGCGCAACCGGGAGGAATTTCTGGACAGCATCCTAAGGGCCTTCGACGCCGACGCGTTCGCGGAGGACGCGACCCACGCCCGTGTGCTCGCCTACCGCAACAAGACGGTGCGCCGCTACAACCGCGAGATCCGCGCCGAACGGTACGGGGCCGACGCGGATCGGTTCGTGGAGGGGGAGTGGCTGGTCGGCACCGAAACCTGGTACTACGATGGCGTGCAGCGGCTGACCAACAGCGAAGAGGTGCGCGTTAAGAAGGCCCAGGTGGAAACGTTCGAGGCCGACGACCAGAGCGAGTGGACCGTTTGGGAACTGAAGATCCGCACGCCGGGGCGCGGCCTCACGCGCACGATTCACGTGTTGCACGAGGAGGAGCGGGAGCGATACGAGAATGCGCTGGAACGCCGGCGCGGCAAGGCCGAGGACGACCCGTCCAAGTGGGACCGGTTTTTCGAACTCCGCGAGCGCTTCGCCCGCGTCGACTACGCGTACGCCACGACCGTGCACCGGGCGCAGGGCTCCACCTACGACACCGTGTTCGTGGACCACCGCGACCTGCGCGTGTGCCGGGGCGAGGAGCGGGGGGCCCTCCTCTACGTGGCCGTCACGCGTCCGTCCCGGCGGCTTGCACTGCTGGTGTGAAAAGCCAGAGGGGCCTCGGGCCCGGAACGATACGTCCTCACTCGGAACGCCGCTCCGCGGTGGCCTCCACCTCCGTCCAGACGCGGAGCAGGTTCGCCCCGAGGATCTGCTGAATCGCTGGGTCCGAGTAGCCGCGCCGGAGGAGCTCCGCGACGAGGGCCGGGTAGCCCGAGGCGTCCTGCAGGCCCTCCGGCAGCGCAAAGACGCCGTCAAAGTCGGAGCCAAGGCCCACGTGCTCGGTGCCCACGAGGCCCACGGCGTGGTCGATGTGGTCGGCCACGTCCTGCACGGTGCCGATCGGGTGCTCGCGGCGCGTCTGTTGTTCGTAAACGACCGCCTCGCGCGAGTCCTCCGCCCAGCCCATCGAGTCGATGTGCGCATTCATGGCGTCGCGGATGGGGGCGTCCCGGTCCCGATACGCGTTGCGGAGGAAGGAGGAGCCGAACGTGATCATCACGACGCCGCCGGTGTCGGCGATCCCTTCGATGAGTTCGTCACTCACGTTGCGTTCCCAGCCGGGCGTAAAGTGGCGGCAGGACGAGTGGGAGGCGATGACCGGCGCGTCGGACTGCTCGATGGCATCCAGGGCCGTCGCGTCGGTGACGTGGGAGACATCCACCATGATGCCGAGCCGGTTCATTTCCGCGATCACCTGCTCCCCGAACGGACTCAATCCATTCCACCGCGGCTCGGCGTCGTCGTAGGACGAATCCCCGAGTCGGTTGTGTGCGCCGTGCGTGAGGGTGATGTACCGGATGCCGCGGTCGTAGAAGTGCTCCACGTTGTCGAGTTCGCCGCCGAGGCCGGCGCCGTTTTCCATGCCCAGGGGGAGGGCCACGGCCTCCGTCGTGGCAATCTGCCGCACCTCGTTCGGCGAGGTCGCCAGTGCAAACTCGGTCGGGTGATCCGTCGCGATCTTCTCTACCAGGTCGATGAGCGCGTCGGCCCGGTTCGTCGCGGCGGCGGGGTTGCTCTGCAGGTACGGGGGAATGTAGATGGACATGAAGGGCGCGTCGAGGCCGCCGGCCCGGGCCCGCGGGTAGTCGACGTCGCCCCCCACCGTGGAGTCGGCCGGGTTTTCGTAGAAGTCATTCAGGCGGTAGGGCAGGTCGACGTGGCCGTCCACGAGGAGGGAGGCCTGGACGAGGCTGTCGGCCCGGGCCTCGATCGACGCGGCGGGCTGTGCCTGAGAGACCCCGCTCCCCATCAGAAGAAGCACGAAGGAGCCAACGATCAAAGAAGAGGTCGGGGCCGGCATAACGAAGACAGGGCGGTGGAGAGAGATCCTCCAAAGAGAGGGCGGGGGCAGGCCGAAGCGGGGGGTCACCTGCGCGGCGCAGGGGTGGGCAGGCGCTCGCGCAGGGTTTTCAGGTACGACGGGGTGTCGAGAAGCCGCGGGCCGTACCACGAGAACGGCTGGCCGTCCACGATCTCGACCGACGTGTCGGGGAGGGCCTCGCGGAGGTCGGCCGTGAAGGCGTCCTTTTCGTGGAAGGGAAAGGGCTCGCTGGAACAGAGGACGACGTCCAGGTCCTGCTCGGCAAGGTCGGCGATCGTCACGTCCGGGTACCGGGTCTGATCGCCGTAGGCGTTTTCGAGGCCGCCCCAGTGCATCACGTCGTGGATGAACGTATCATTCCCGATGGTCATGTAGGGGTCGCGCCAGATGAGATAGGCGGCGCGGAGGGACGTAAAATCGGGCAGGGACTCGAAGCGCGAAATAATCTTGCCGACCAGGGTGGAGGTTTGGTCGGACGTTTCCGTGAGCGTGCCCACCGTGCGGATCATTCCGAGGGCGTCCTCAACGGTCTTCACCTCCGTGACGAACACCGGCGCAATTTCATCGAGCGTCTCGACGTCCTCGGCCGTGTTCTCCTCGTGGTTGGCGAGAACGAGGTCCGGGTCCAGGTCGCGGACGGTGTCGAAGTCGACCTGCTTCGTGCCGCCGACGATGGCCTTTTCCGAGCGCCAGTGTTCGGGCCGCTCACAGAAGCGGGTGATGCCGACGACCTCGTCCGCCAGGTCCAGATGTGCCAGCAGTTCCGTCTGGCTGGGCACCAGGGAGAGGATCCGGCGGGGCCGGTGGTCGAGTGTGACGGTGTGGCCGCGGGCGTCGGTGGCGGTAGGCATTGGAAGACTGGACTATGAGAAGGCTGGATGCCGTAAAACGACGGCCTGAGCCGGGTTGATTCCTGCAGAGAAGAATCGTTTCGGGGGCTGGGGCGTGTGGTCGGCCCGCATCCTCCCTTTCAAATCGCACCCCCCATGTCCCTTCCCACCGAGCCCATCGGCAGCATTCCCCGCCCCGAAGAGGTCATCGAGGGCCTGAAGGCGTACCGACGGGGCGACCTGAGCCAAGAGGCCCTCAATCAGATTGCCGACCGGGCCCTGCGGGCCACCATCGGCGCGTTCGAGGACACCGGCTCGCCCGTCATCACGGATGGGGAGCAGGCCAAGCCCAGCTTTCTGACCTACCCGATTGAGGGGGCCGACAACGTCGAGCCCGGCGGGGTCGAGATTCCGTTCGAGGCGGGACACACCCGCACCCTGCCCCGCCTCACCGCAGGCCCCTTCCGCTACCAGACCTACGCGGCAGAGTACCTGGAGCGGGCCCAGGCCTACGCGAGTGTGCCGGTGAAGCAGAGCGTCATATCGGCCTCGGCGCTCAGTTTCCTCTACCCGGACGACGGCCTCGACGGGTACGCGCGCGCGGCGTTTCTGGAGGACCTGGTCGACGAGGTGGAGGCCGACATTCGCCGGTGCCTCGACGCCGGGGCGCACGCCGTCCAGATGGACTTTACGGAGGGCCGGCTCGCGGTGAAGCTCGATCCCTCGAAGGGATTGCTCCGCGAGTTTGTGGCGCTCAATAACCGCGTCCTCGACCGCTTCTCCGACGAGGCGCGCCAGCGAATCGGCGTGCACACCTGTCCGGGGGGCGACAAGGACTCCACCCACAGCGCCGACGTGGACTACGCGGAGCTTCTGCCCCTGCTTTTCGACCTAAACGTAGGCCGCTTCTACATGCAGTTCGCCAGCGAGGACGAGCCGGCGCGCGTGCTCGACGTTGTGCGCGAGCACAGCACGGACGACCAGACGATCTTCCTCGGCGTGACGGACGTGAACGATCCTCGTGTGGAGTCGCCCGAGGAGGTGCGCGACACGATTTTACGGGCGGCGGAGCACCTTTCGCCGGAGCGGCTCGGGACCACCGATGACTGTGGCTTTTCGCCGTTCGGGGACGACCGGTCCACGGCCCGACGCACCGCGTTCGACAAGATCGAGGCGCGGGTGGAGGGGACGAGGCGGGCACGGCAGACGCTCGGGCTTCCGGAATAGCTCATTCCGATTGCGCCAGCGCGTCGGGCAGGCGCTCGGGCAGGCCGCCGAAGCGGCCGTTGCTCATGAGGAGGGCCACGTCGCCGGGCTGCAGCGTGTCTGTAAGAGTGGGGAGCACGGCGTCGACGTCCTCGAACACCTCGGCGGGGACGCCGCGGTCGCGGATCGTGTGGGCCACGGCCGTCGGGTCGAGCATCGCGTCGGCGTCGTCGTTGTGGCGCACCGGCGGGGCCTTCAGAAACACGCGGTCGGCGGCGTCGAAGGCGGTCCCGTAGGCGGCCTCGAAGCGTGTGCGCCGGCTCGTGTTGGACCGGGGCTCGAAGATGGCGACGAGCCGCCGGTCCGGATGGGCCGCCCGGAGGGCCTCCACGGTGGCCGCCACGGCGGTGGGGTGGTGCGCAAAGTCGTCGACCACGAGCACGTCGTTGGGGCGGCCGCGCACCTGCTGGCGCCGCTTCATGCCCCCGAACGAGGCGAGCCCCGCCGCAATGGTGGAGGGGGACACGCCTTCTCGACGGGCGAGCAGGGCGGCCGCCAGCGCGTTTTGCACGTTGTGCCGCCCCGGGAGGGGGAGGCGTACCTCCTCACGGTGCCGGCCCATGCGCAGGGTGAACGACAGGCCGCTGCCCGTGGGCGTCAGGGCCTCGGCGCGAATGTCGTTTGAAGGGGCGAGCCCGTAGGTCCGGACCGGGGCCCGGGTGTGGTCGGCGAGGGCCCGCACGGCGGGGGCGTCGCCACAAAGGGCCAGTTGCCCGTCGCGGGGCAGGCGGCCGACGAACTCCTCGAAGGCCCCTCGATAGTCGTCCCGGTCGACAAAGATGTCCGCGTGGTCGAACTCCAGGGAGGTGACGATGGCCGACTGCGGGCGATAGTGCAAAAACTTGGGCTGCTTGTCGAAGTACGCACTGTCGTACTCGTCGCCCTCCACCACGAAGGGGGCATCCGAGCCCAGCGCGTAGCTCTGCTCCGTGTCCTCCATGACCCCGCCGACAAGAAACCCGGGGTCGACGCCGGCGTGCCGGAGCAGGTGCACGAGCAGGCCCGTGGTGGTGGTTTTCCCGTGCGTGCCGGCCACGACGAGGGGGCGCCGCTCCCGAAGGAAATGATGGGCGAGGGCCTCCGGAAACGACTGCTGCGGAAGGCGCTCCTCGCGGGCGTGCGCGGCCTCCGGGTGGGTCGGCGTGCAGGCGTTGCCGACGACCGTCAGGTCGGGAGGGGGCACGAGGTGCGACGTGGAATAGCCGTCGTGGACCGGAATGCCCCGCTCGGCGAGATGGGTGCTCATGGGCGGGTACACCCCGTCGTCGCTCCCCCGAACGTCGAGCCCGGCCTGGTGGAAGAGGCCGGCCAGGGCCCCCATGCCCGTCCCACAGATGCCAATGAGGTGGACCTCTTCGATCTGGGCGGGCGGCGGCACGTCGGGACGCGAAAACTGCCGGAGCGACGCGTCCGGCAGGTCGTCGATGGGACGAGGCATACGGCGCTACATCATGAACGGTCGGAGGGCTGTTCGTCCGTCGGGGACTCCGACGAGGACCGCCGCGCCATCTCGGCGGCCACCTGCGACTCCGTCTCGGCGGTGGTATCGGACTCCAGGACGGTCTCACTGGACGCCTCGGCCTCGGCGTTGGTGGGGGCCTCCAGCGCCTCGTCGGAGACCATTCCCAGCTCGCGGGCGCGCTTGAACCACTGCTTGCGGGCGAGGGCCTGCATGTCCTCCACGGAGTCGGCCTCGTCCACGATCTCGAGCCCGAGGAGCGTTTCGACCACGTCCTCCATCGTGACAACCCCCGCCACGCCGCCGTATTCGTCCACCACGAGCGCGATGTGCTCCAGGCGGTCGAGCAGGCGCTCCAGCAGGTCGGGCAGGGCCAGGGTCTCGTGCACCACCAGAATGTCACGAGAGATCTCCGAGAGGGAGACGTCGAACTCCTCCTGGGCGGCCCGGAGGAGCATCTCGTCCTTGAGCACGTAGCCGGTAATGTCGTCCGGGTCGTCGTCGTAGACCGGAATTCGGGAGAACCGAAACTCGTCGTGCTCCTCCACCACGTCGCCGATCGTCCTGTGCTCCGGCATCTGGAAGATGACGGTGCGGGGGGTCATCACGTCCTTCACCCGCAGGGAGTTGAAGCGGAAGAGGTTCCGCAGGATGCGGGACTCCTTTTCCTCAAAGACGCCCTCCTCCTCCCCGAGCTCGGCCATCGCCGTGAACTCCTCGCGGCTGAAGGCCGCCTCGTCCTCGTCCTGCGAGAGCAGGTACGTCAGTCCCTGCGACAGCTTCACGAGGGGCCACATCACGATGATCGTCGCCGTGAGGAGGCGAACGAGTGCCGGGGTGAGCGTTCTCCAGTAGACGGCCCCGAGGGTCTTCGGAATGATTTCCGAGAGAACGAGAATCAGAAGGGTGAGGACGCCCGCGACGATGCCGGTATAGGCCTCCCCAAAGACGACGGCCGCCTGCGCGCCCACGCCGGCCGCGCCCACGGTGTGGGCGATCGTGTTGAGGCTCAGGATGGCCGCCAGCGGGCGGTCGACGTTCTCCTTGAACTGGTGCAGCCGCTTGCCGACCGTGCTCCCCTCGCGCTCCAGTGCCGCCACGTACGAGGGCGTCACGCTCAGCAAGACGGCCTCCATCACGGAGCACAGGAAAGAGACCCCGATCGCCAGTGCAACGTAGAGGAGAAGTAATCCCATTCGCGATCAGCGGAGAGCTCAAGAACAGTCAGGGGGACAGGGCCGAACGGGGGAACCCATCCGGGCGCCC
>ERZ1034519.143-NODE-143-length-13181-cov-9.465107_pt1 | contig 13181 bp, 9 predicted proteins | sample MGYA00520655_ERZ1034519 | MGnify/ENA primary metagenome ERZ1034519 (study PRJEB33760, sample SAMEA4777702) | hypersaline lake metagenome | biome: hypersaline environment; feature: brines | place: Spain | collected 2012-08 | depth 0 m ...
TGACGGTTCATGGACCTGACGGTTCATGGACCTGACGGTTCATGGACCTGACGGTCCGCATGGCACTGCCCACAAATGGCACTGCCCACAAATGGCACTGCCCACAAATGGCACTGCCCGCAAAGCGAAAACCGCTTTGTGTACTCCGGTGAGAAGTCAACCTCTGCCGGAGCGAACGCTCCATTAAAGCGAACGCTCCATTAAGTTGCTTCGTTGACCCGTGAGAGGCGGGCTGACCCGCCAAGAATCTTCCGGCTTTGCCCCGGAGGGGTACTCTTCGGGCAGCCGGGAGAGAAGTCAAGTAGAGGTGTGGAGGCGGGGCGAGCCCGGGGCGGCAGACGAGCCATCCTGGGGAGCGCCGCGGCGCTCCGCCCGCTCCGCCAGCGCACGCAACTGCCCGGCAAACAGAGGGCGATGAAGCCGGCGCACCAGCGACCAGTAGAGCGTACCGGTCAGGCCCTTTGGCTCAAAGAAGACGGTTTGGGTTACTCGGGTGCGTGCCGCGTCCTGAGGGTGGGGGCGCACCTCATACTGCAGCCAGGCGCGGCCGGGGAGCTGCATCTCGGCACGGAGGCGCAGGAGGCGGTTGGCCTCACGGGCCTCCACACGCCAAAAGTCCACCGCGTCGCCCACGCGCATCCTCTGCGGGTCGCGCCGGCCGCGGCGGAAGCCCACCCCGCCCACCAGCTGGTCGATCCAGCCGCGCAGGCGCCACAGAGCGTCTCCGTAGAGCCACCCGGTGCGGCCGCCCAACTGCTCGATCACAGCAAAGACGGCCACGGGAGCCGCTGCCACCGCCCGGCTTCGCTCTTCGCGATAAAGGCCTTCGGTGAGCTCCAGGCGGGTGGTGGGGGCCTCGTCAGGGGCCGACGAGAGGGCGCTGTTCCAGACGGTGGGGATGGCGCCGGACTGCGCGTGCCGCAGGGCAAGCCGCACGGCCGCCTCGAACGCGATGGGCTCGATGTCGGGGAACAACGACTGCGCCTTCGTGGGATCGTCCACCACCACCTCATTATCGAGGCCCTCAATGAGGGGACGGGCGATGCGGTTGGAAATGGGCGTCACGAGGCCGACCCAGTGGGACGAGAGGCGCGGCGTGAGAAACGGCACGTTCACGACCCACCGACGCAGGCCCCGCACGGCCGAGTAGATTTCAAACATCTCCGCGTAGGTCAGCACGTCCGCCCCGCCAATCTCGACAATCTCTCCGGCGCTCCGCGGCTGGTCGAGGGCGGCCACGAGGTACTGCAGCACGTTGCGGATGGCGATGGGCTGGGTGGGCGTGCGTACCCAGCGGGGGCAGATCATAACGGGCACCCGCTCGGTAAGGTACCGCACCAGCTCGAAAGAGAGGCTGCCCGACCCCACAATCTGCGCCGCCCGAAACTCTGTGACTGGCACGGACCCTTCACGCAGCACGTGTCCCGTCTCGATGCGGCTCTGCAGGTGCTTCGATTGTCGTTCGCCCTTCGGACGCATCCCGCCCAGGTATACGATGCGTTCCACGCCTGCGTCCTCCGCGGCAGTGCGCACATGGGTGGCAGCGCGGCGGTCGCGCTCTTCAAATGCATCCTCGCCGGAGCCCAAGGAGTGGATGAGATAGTATACCGCATCCACGTCCTTCATGGCAGGAGGCACCGTCTCCGCCTCCAGGGCGTCCCCCACGGCGACCTCCACCTTATCGCTCCAGGGCTGCGCCTGCAGGCGGTCGGCACTCCGCACGAAGCAACGGACGGTGTACCCTTCGTCCAATAAGCAGGGCACCAGACGGCCGCCCACGTATCCGGTCGCCCCCGTCACCAGCACAGTCGACATGGTAGAAGACATAGATGCGAAAAGGTCATCTGTAGAGTGGCAAGACCGTGTACGGACATGTGCGGCGCTGGGTATGGGCGATGGGTGCACCCCTGCGCTCGGTCAGAGCCGTACGCCAAAACCGTGTGTACGCACATATAACAAGTCCGTGAACAAAATCTCTTACGGGGAGCGCGAGAAGAAATTCCCTGTGCCCCGGCCGGAGTAGGGCGCGGCCGGGGAGTGTCGAGAGAACGTTTCAAGAGAGCCTGGAAACTCCACGTGTTCTCTTGCCTTCCATAGGGGTGCATCTCAGGTCATCAATGACCTGGCCCCGTACACTTCTTTTTTCTTTTCAACACGAGACCCCGCACCCATGGCTGAACTCAACGAAACACAGACGTGGCCGGAGCTGGCCATCGCGCTCTACGACAAACTGACGGGCCGTGGCGCCCAGATCACCTACGAGTTTGAAGACTTCGACCTTTACGTGCCGAGCAAGGTTGGAGAGGACGCCAGCCGTGCCCACTGGAAGATGGACGGTACGCTGAAAATCCGCACCAAGGACTGATGGCCGTCATGCCTCCGCTGTCGTAACGGCGATTTCTGCAGGGAGGCTGCCTCTCGGTCACAGAGAGGCAGCGCCCTGCGGGTCCGTTTCTGAGCGTCTATTTTCCCCAAGGGGTTCGCGTTGCACGTTCACGCCGGTGGGGGCAGAACCCGTTGAGGGCAGAATCCGCCCGCCCCCGCCCTGATCGTGGTTTCCAGAGGGACCGGTTTGCCGATGCGGCAGATCACACAACTCTCAACTCGCACAACTCATGCCCCACACCACGGGTTGTTTTGATTTGTGCCTCGAGTTGCGAGTGGTCTCGACGGCCTCCCAATTGGTCTCGTCGTCGGTCCCCCCGACGGCGTTCGGGATACGTACACCCTCGTCGACCGGGTTTTTGTCGCATCGATTCTCGCGCTCACGATCCGACTCAACATCAAAATGAACTCTGAGGGCGTGCGGAGCCGTCCATTCGCCCTCTTTTCGTCGCGGGGCCCTTCGCCGGCCCCTTCGCTTCTGTCTTCTCGTGGACGCCTGTCGCCCCATGCCCCTTCCCCTCGAAGTTCTCGCCGACCTTCGCCTCGCTGTTGACGGAGAGGCCATCGACATTCGGGGCACGGGCGATCGGTTGGTTGTCGATCTGCCGAGCCTGCGGGCGGGGCGTCGTCTGTTGTCTTCCGGCCCGTTTGCCCAACACCAAGCCCGCCCCACAGCCCGCGTCCACGAGGCATTGGAGCTTTCGGGCATTACGGCCGAGGTGCGCCTGGAGGGGACCCGCATTGCACGCATCGGTGCCGGCGCGCAGCCGGGCCTTCTGGGGCGGCTCCTGCCGTTCCGGGGCGTGGAGGTGACGCCGGCCCCGCCCCTCCGAGCCGCCCTTCGCCGCCGCCCAGTCGTGACCCTGGCCCTCGTCGCGGCTCTGCTTGCCCTGCTCGGCTGGTGGCTGCTCCGCTCCTCCGATGCTTAACCGGTCGGGGGCGGTGCAGGGCGCCTGCTACGACCCGGGGCGCAGCCGGTCGCGCAGAAGGGGCCGGGAGAAGCTGAGAGGAACCGCTGAGAGGAACCGCTGAGAGGAACCGCTGGGGGGACGCACATCGTTCAATTCTCTCACTTCTGCCGACCAACGTCCGTAGGCGCATGAAACGCTCCCTCAAGATCGGGTCCGTTGCCGGGATTGGCATCTTCCTGCACTGGACCTTCCTGTTGCTCGTCGCCGCCATTTTCGCCTACTACTACGTCCAGAGCCAGAGCGTGGGCGCGGCGGTCTCCGGGATGGGGCTCATCCTGGCGGTCTTTCTGTGTGTCGTCCTGCACGAGCTGGGCCACGCCCTCACGGCGCGCCGCTTCGGAGTGCCTACGCGTAGCATCACGCTCTACCCCATCGGCGGCCTCGCACGCCTGGAGCGGATTCCCGCCGAGCCGATGAAGGAATTCTGGATCGCCATCGGTGGCCCGGCGGTCAATGTAGTGATTGCCGTCGGGCTGGCCCTGGTGCTGCTCGTTACGGGAGGCCCCTTTGCCCCGGACGCCCTGCAGGCCCCGGGCCGGCACCTGCTCGCCTCGCTCCTGTGGATCAACGTGGTGCTGGCGGGCTTCAACCTGCTGCCGGCGTTCCCAATGGACGGGGGGCGCGTGCTGCGGGCGCTGCTGGCCCTGCGTCAGGACTACGCGCAGGCCACCCAGACGGCCGCCAATGTGGGCCAGGCCATGGCGGTGCTCTTCGGCCTCTTCGGCCTGCTCTCCTTCAATCCCATCCTCCTGTTCATCGCCCTTTTTGTGTACGTGGGGGCACAGCAGGAGTCGCAGCAGGCGGTCTATCGCGCTTTTACGGAGGACACGCCGGTGCGGCAGGCCATGGTGACGCGCTTCGCTGCGCTTGCCCCGGACGATACGCTGGACGATGCGGTCGAGGCGCTCCTGGCGGGCACGGACCACGACTTCCCCGTGGTGCAAGACGGAAAGATTGTGGGCCTGCTCCGTCGTAAGCAGCTCATCGAGGCGCTCTCCGACCACGACCGAGCGACGGCCGTAGCGACGGTGGCCGACCAGGACTTTTTTACCACGGAGCCCGGTGCTCCGCTCGATCAGGTGTTCCGGGACATGAGTGAGCACAGCTGCTCCACAGTGCCAGTGCTGCAGGGGCGCCGCCTTCTGGGACTGCTGACGCTCGAGAACGTGGGCGAGCTGATTATGGTGTCCAGTGCTCTGCGGTCGCAGGGCCGTCGCTACGAGCAACGGTCGCGGCCTGTGCGGGGCCCTGTGCAAAGCTCGTCCGACGGTGCGGCCTCCCCTGGGTCTACACCGATGCCGTAAGCGGCCTTGCGTGAAGACTCGTTTGCGTGAAGACTCGTGGAGAGCGGCCGTGGACGCGCCGAGAATCACGCATTTCCGCAGAGCCGCTTATAGATTTGGGAGCGGCTGTGCCGTCTGGATTGCTGTGCGAGCGTCGGGCCGATGGCGACGGTACGCTGGCGACGGCACGCTGGCGACGGCACGCTGGCGACGGCACGTTGCGCATTCTTCTGGTCACCTCATACCCAGCATGGATCGACGAACCAAAATCGTATGCACCCTCGGCCCGTCCTCGACCGATCCCGAGACCATCCGCCAACTCGTGGCGGCCGGGATGGACGTGGCGCGGATGAACTTCTCGCACGGCACCCACGAAGAGCACGCCGAACGTGTGCGGCGCGTCCGCGAGGCTGCCCAGGCCGAGGGCACGACCGTGGCTATTTTGCAGGACCTGCAAGGCCCTAAGATTCGGGTCGGAGAGGTCCGCGACGGCTGCGTTTTGCTCCAGGAAGGGGAGGAGGTCACGGTGACGACGGGACCGCCGCAAGAGAGCACGGCGGAGCATCTCTTTATTGACTACGACTCGTTGGCCCAGGACGCCCGCGAAGATGAGCGTATTCTCATCGACGACGGCCTGCTGGAGCTGCGCGTGACGGCCGTCAACAAGGCGTCGCTGCGGGCGCGGGTGGTTGAGGGCGGGCCTCTGCGCTCGCGCAAGGGCGTGAACCTGCCCGACATTCACACCTCCACGCCTCCAATGACGCAAAAAGATCTGAACGATCTGGAGCTGGGGCTGGAGCTGGACGTGGACATTGTGGCGCTCTCTTTTGTGCAGCAGCGGTCGGATGTGGAGGCGCTCGTCCACCGCATTCACGAAGTGGGCTCCGACACCGGTGTGGTGGCCAAGATTGAAAAGCCGCAGGCCGTCCAAAACCTCGATGGCATTCTGGAGGCGGTCGACGGCATTATGGTGGCGCGGGGCGATCTCGGGATTGAGATGCCGATGGAAGAGGTGCCCGGCACCCAGAAGCGGCTGATCCGCAAAAGCATGGCGGCCTCCAAGCCGGTGATTACCGCCACGCAGATGCTGGAAAGCATGGTGGAGGACCCCCGCCCCACCCGGGCAGAGGCCAGCGACGTGGCCAATGCGGTGCTCGACGGCAGCGATGCAGTGATGCTCTCGGCCGAAACCGCGGTGGGCAAGCATCCGGTGCGAGTAGTGAAGGCGATGAACCAAATCATCCGGCAGGCCGAGGCCTACTGGTACGAACAGCGGCGGACGCTCACGATGGCGCCGGAGCAACTGGAGCGTGGCGACAGTGTGACGGACAGTGTCAGCTTTACGGCCTGTCGGCTGGCGGAGCAGGTGGGGGCGGAGGCTGTCTGTTGCCTGACCAACTCGGGCGCTACGGCGCGTGCCATCGCTCGCCACCGGCCCAGCATGCCCATTTATGCCTTCACGGACAACCACCGCGTCGTGGCTCAGCTGGGTGCGCTGTGGGGGACGCAGGCCTTCTACATCCCCTTTCAGCAAGATACGGACCAGGGCATTGCCCGGGTACACAGTGTGCTCCACGAGCACGAACTGGTGCCGTCCGGCAGCCGAGTGGTGATGACGGTCGGGATGCCGCTGCCGGCTCGGGGCCACACCAATACGGTGCGCGTGAGCACGATTCAGTAGAGCACGATTGAGTAGAGCACGGTGTAGCAGAGCGCAGTGCAGCAGCGGGGCTGCGCTGAGAGGCGGTGAGCGGGCGCGGCTGGATCCTGGGCGGGGCGCCTATCATTCTACCTTGCAGGTTTTGCTGCCCGTTGGTCTGGTGCTTGGTCGCTATGGGTCGTCCCGCATTCTCAGCTTCCGCATTCTCAGCGTGGTTTTCCGTCCCGCCCGTTGCCCTGGGCCTTGCTCTTGTGGTGGGCCTGGGGGTGCTGAGCGGGGGCTGCGGGCGCGGCTCGTTTGTGGGGCGCCAGTACGACGACTTTACGGCCTACTACAACACCTACCACAACGCCGAGGCGGCCTTTGAGAAGGGCCGGGCGTCTCTCGGCCGCGGGGAGGACCGGGTGGACCGGGCGCAGTACATCTCGGTGTTTGCGACGCCCCAGGCAGGGGCCGGGCAGAACGCCTTTGAGCAGACGATCCAGAAAAGCGCAGATGTGCTCCGCACCCATCCCAACTCGAAATGGGTCGACGATGCGCTCATGTTGATCGGGCGCGCCCGTTACTACCGCCAAAATTATGTGGGGGCGGCCCAAAAATTTCGGGAGGTGATTGCGCTGGACGGGGAGCGAGCCGCGGAGGCACGGTTTCGGCTGGCACGCACGCTGCTGGCTGCGGAGCGGTACCCGGAGGTCACGGAGGTCCTCCGTGCGGGCCTGGACCCCGCGACGGAGACGGGCCCGTGGGCGGCGCGCCTCCGGCTGGTCCAGGGCGAGTTGGCGGTGCGCCAAGAGCGCTGGGCCGATGCCGAGGCGGCCCTGGAACGCGGCCTGCAGGGCGACGTGCCGGACAGGATTGCGGCGCGGGCGGCGTTTTTGCTGGGGCAGGTGCGCGAAACCCAAGAGCAATATGCCGAGGCGCGGGCGGCCTACCGGCAGGTGGTCGATTCCGACCCGCGCTACCAGCTGGCTTTTGCGGCGCGGCTCGGCGCACACGCCATGCACGGACGGGCCGGGGCGCCCGGCGCTGCGCTCGATCGCCTGGAAGCCGTGGAGCGCGGCGACAATTCGGATGCGATGCGCGGGCAGATTGCACGCGTGCGGGCCCGGCTGTACCAGCTGCAGGGCCGCCCCGCCCAGGCCCGAGCGGTGCTCTGGGACGTGCTGCGCGGTGAGGATGCCCCGCAAGGAACGGTGCGCGGCCGCCTGCACTACACCCTGGCGACGCTCTACCGCGATGCGTACGAAGACTTTACAAATGCCGCGGCCCACTTCGATACGGCAGCGACGGCGCTGTCTCGCACGGGAAGAGGCGCTCGGGTTGGTGCTCCAGCCGAGGCCGCATGGCTCCCCGATGCCCCCTCCGACGCGACTGTGCAGGCCGACCGCTACCGCACCATCGCGGACCGCTCGCAGGCCGTTGCCCGGATGGACTCGCTCCTGCGCCTGGGGCAAATGTCCCCGTCTGCCTTTCGTGCCGAGATCGAAACGATCCGTGAGCGGCGCCGGGCGGCACAGGAGCGAGCGGCCGAGCGCCGCCGCGAGCAACAATTTCGTCGCGCGGCGGGGCAGCGCCCTGCCACCGCGCGGCGGGCGTCTCGGGCCCAGTCCCCGGCCGTCCAGACGCGGCAGTCCGACGCCGGATTCCTATTTCACCGCGACCCCACGCTCCTGCAGCAGGGCCGCCGCCAGTTCCGCCAAACGTGGGGGGAGCGCCCCCTGGTGGACAACTGGCGGCGTGTGAATGCCATCCAGGGTACGAGCATGGAGGCGGCAGTGCCCGAGCAGCCCCGCGAAACGGAGGCGGCCCCCGGCCGTGACGCTGCTGTGGGCGAGGCGGTCGTCGACCTGTCGGCGGTGCCCCGCGACTCGGCACGCCAGGCGGACATGAGGCAGGCGCGAGTGGCGGCCCAGTACGAACTGGCCGACGCGCTGTACCGCGCGGCTGGGCGCCCAGACTCGGCCGAAACGTGGTTTCGCCGCGTTCTGGAGACGGTCCGCGACACGTCGGTGGCTCGGCGGGCGCTTTACGGGCTGGCGCAGGCCCACCGCGCGCAGGGCGACTCGGCAGCGGCGCGTGCGGCGTACCGGCGCCTTTTGGAGCGCCATCCCGAAACGCCGTACGCCCGGCGAGCTCGAGAGCAACTGGGGCTGGAGATCGCCGACGCGCGAGGCGAGAGCCCCACGTCCCGCGCTGCCTCTCTCTATGGCCGGGCCTACCGTTCGTGGCAGGACGACGCACCGCGGGCGGCTCTGGAACAGTTCCTGGCCGTGGCCGAGGCCTACCCCGAAGCTGCCGTTGCCCCCCGTGCCCTTCTGGCCGCTGGGGTTGTGTACCACCGGGAGGTTCACCCTGACAGCAGCGCGGACCGCCCGGCGCGGCTTCGTCGGGTGGTCGACTCCCTGGCCCAAGACCCCGATCCGCCGTCCACCGGGGCCATGGAGGCCTCCCGCGAGGACGCCCCCGCCGCCGCGCGTCCTTCCCAACCCGTTCGCTCCCCGAACGGAGCCCCCGTCAAGCAAGCTGCCCTCCCCGATTCTACCCGTCCGCCTCCAGCCGTAGATACGACCGCGTCTCCATCCGAGAGCCCAAAGACAGCGAGCGTCTCCCGCGCCCCCTCGCCCGATTCCTCATCGGCCCCGACGGCCCGTACCGACACAGCCCGCACCGATACAGCCCGCACCGACACAGCCCGCACCGATACAGCCCGCACCGATACGGTTCAGGCAGACCCTCGCCGCACCGAGGCGCCTGTGCGCCCGCCCCAGCAGGTCCTCTTCGCCCACCTCGTGCAGCAGTACCCGGAGACCCCTGCGGCGACCCGCGCCCAACACCTCCTCGATTACCTCCGGCGCCAGAAGGCCGATACGACCGTTGCCAATACGACCGCCGTAGATTCTGCTGCCGCCAATTCTGCCGCCGCGGCCGACTCCCTCGCCCGCCCACGCCCGAATTCAACACCCCCGAATTCAAGACGGACCGCCCCGATCCCACTCCCCGACACGACCGCGGCCGACTCCACGACTGCTCCGTAGGCGGTACGTCCTCCGTCGGTCGCCCACTACCCTCGAACGTCGCAGTGTACCATGCCTGCCCCTACGTCTTCGTCCCCCTCCCAGGATCCCTCGCGCTCTCCGAGCGGCCGTCCGCACACCAAGGCCCTTTTGTGGTGGGTCAGCGGCGCTCTTGTACTCGCGGTGGGGGTTCACCTGGGCCTCCGGTGGCACCAGGCGCACGCCCCGGCTCGCATCGCGTACAGCACCTTCCTGGAGCAGGTGCGCGCGGGGGAGATTCGGCACGTTAAAGTGGCTGACGGCGTGGAGGTGCGCGGGACGTACACACAAGACGCCTTGCGTGCACGAAGAGAGGCGGCCGACGCGGAAGCGGACGTGCAGGCGCCCACCGCGCAGCATCCGCACGTGGTGGCGTCGAAGCCGGAAGCGCACGCGCTGATTCCTGTACTGCGTCGCCACAACCAGCTCGTGTCGGGCACGGAGGAGGCCGGGATTACATACACCGCCGTGCAGACTGGGGGCTGGCCCGAGGCGCTGTTTCGATGGGGGCTGCTGGGGGCGGCCCTCCTTGGCGCAGGCGCGGCAGGCCTGTGGATGATGGGGCGCACCTCGGGGCGCACCTCGGGGCGCCGCACGGGGCAGGTCCAGACCAACGCCCTTTTTGAAGATGCCCGCGGGGCGAATGTGACCTTTGACGACGTGGCGGGACTGGACGACGCGAAGGCCGAGGTAGAAGAGGTGGTCGACATTCTCCGGCGCCCCCACGCCGTGACCCAGCTGGGCGGTACGCTTCCCACAGGCGTGTTGCTGGTGGGGCCGCCGGGCACCGGCAAAACGCTGCTGGCGAAGGCCGTGGCGGGGGAAGCAGGCGTGCCCTTTTTCTCCATTTCCGGCTCCGAGTTCATGGAGTTGTTCGTGGGAATGGGGGCCAGCCGGGTCCGCGATCTGTTTGAGACGGCAAAAGAGCGTGCGCCCTGCATCATCTTTATCGACGAGATTGACGCGATCGGGCGTGCGCGGGGCGAGGCCGGAGCGGGAAGCGGAGCGGAGGAGCGGGCGAACACGCTCAACCAGCTTCTCGTCGAAATGGACGGGTTCGACTCAGACGCAGGCGTGATTCTCATGGCGGCTACGAACCGTCCCGATGTGTTGGATCCTGCGCTGCGCCGCCCCGGCCGGTTCGACCGTCAAGTGGTTGTCCCCACGCCCGATCGCCGCGCCCGCGCCGCCATTTTTCGCGTGCATGCAGAGTCGCTGCGCGTGGCCGATGGCATCGAGCTAGACGAACTGGCGCGACGGACGCCCGGGCTTGCGGGCGCTGAGATCGCAAATGTATGCAACGAGGCCGCCCTGCGCGCTGCTCGCACAGGCAAATCGGCCGTGCAGCCAGAGGACTTTGAGGAGGCCATCGATCGGGTCGTCGCGGGGCTTGAGCGCCAGAGTCGGCTGATCGCGCCCGAAGAACGAACGGTGATCGCCCACCACGAAGCCGGCCATGCCCTCACGGGATGGGTTCTTCCCGACACTGCCCCCGTGCTGAAGGTCTCCATCGTGCCGCGGGGAGCCGCCGCTCTCGGCCGCGCCCAAGTCGTGCCGCAGGAGCGCGACCTTTATTCGCGGGATGCACTCATGAGTCGCCTGGTCGTGACCCTGGGAGGGCGGGCGGCCGAGGCTGTCGCCCTGCAGCAGGTTACCACCAGTGCCGAGGACGACCTCGAGCGGGCCACGGAGCTGGCGTACGCCATGGTGACGCAGTACGGGATGAGTCGCCGAGTGGGGCCGCTCCGCCCCCACCCACCCCATCGGCCCCGCTCCGCGGCTCTCAAAGAAGCCATCGACGAAGAGGCGCAGGCATTGATAACCGAAGCCCAGGCGCGGGCCGAATCAATACTCCGCGAGAAGCAAACCCTTCTGTCTCGGGTCGCCGAGGCCCTCCTGGAGCAGGAAGTTCTGGACGCAAAGGCCCTCCGCGCCCTTCTGGGTCCTCCGCCGGAGCCACAGACGGCACAAGATGGAAGTTCTCCTGAATCCCAGCCTACACATACACAGACTGAAACCACGAAGAACAACGCCTCGTAGAGCCTTTCTGCAGCAAGAAAAAATACATTTGGACACAGCTCCCCCGAAAGGCGAGTTCTACTCGCTTTTTTCTTTGCCCTCTGCATCGAGAAAAATCGATCAACCAGTACAGACTGGTATATCGACAAAGGCGGAGCAACCCCCATGCTTGGTGCTGTCCGGTTCTATTCATGCACTCTTTGCCTGAGCCCTTGAATCTCATTTTCGGGGGCACGGGTATACAACGATTGTGTAGACGAGGGGTTGATGTTCTGCATCATCGATGTTCTACATTATTCAGGACTCGCCCTCGGCATTCCCCTTTACGAAACAGATCCACACCAACGTGCCGACAACGCAGCAACTGATTCGGAACGGCCGGAAGTCAGAAGAGGAGAAGAGTGATGCCCCGGCACTCGAGAACAGCCCGCAGCGCCGTGGGGTGTGCACACGGGTGTACACGACCACACCGAAGAAGCCGAACTCGGCGCTTCGGAAGGTGGCACGTGTGCGGCTTACCAACGGAAACGAAGTAACCGCGTACATTCCGGGAGAGGGGCACAACCTGCAGGAGCACTCCATTGTGCTGGTGCGAGGAGGGCGTGTGAAAGACCTTCCCGGCGTAAAGTACCACATCGTCCGTGGAGCGCTCGACACCGCCGGGGTGGAAGACCGCCGACAGGGCCGCTCCAAGTACGGCACGAAAAAGCCCCGCGAGTAAGCTGAGGGCCCTGCAGGCGTCCAGATGGGCGCCTTTCTGTTTGCTGTTTGATTTTTCCCGACGACAACTACGGATTCCCCATGGCACGAGACGAGGCGTCTGAGCAGCGCACTACCCAGCCCGACCCCATTTACCGGGACGACATGGTGTCCCGGTTCGTGAACGCCATCATGCGGGATGGCAAGAAGAGCATTGCCCGCCGGATCGTGTACGACACGCTCGACGTGATCGAGGAGCGCGCCGGCGAAGACGGGCTTGAGGTCTTTAAGAAGGCCGTCAACAACGCAGCCCCGCTGGTTGAGGTGCGAAGCCGTCGTGTGGGAGGGGCCACCTACCAGGTGCCCACGGAGGTGCGGCCCGAGCGTCGCATCACGCTTGCGTTTCGCTGGATCATCCAGTATGCCCGTGCCCGGAAGGAAAAAAGCATGGTGAACCGCCTGGCAAGCGAGCTGATTAACGCCGCCCGGGGAGAGGGCGGAGCCGTCAAGAAAAAGGACGACACCCATCGCATGGCCGAATCCAACAAGGCCTTCGCTCACTTCCAGTTTTAGTTCCTTTGCGGAGCCTGGAGAGCCGCCCCGTCGGCCCCGAGCGATCAAGCATTCAATCTGAGCACGCAACCCATGGCCACTCAAAAGAACGAAGCGTTCCCGCTGGAGCGGACCCGCAACATCGGCATCATGGCCCACATCGATGCCGGGAAGACCACCCTTACCGAACGCGTCCTTTTCTACACCGGACGGCTGCATCGGATGGGGGAGGTCCACGAAGGGGCCGCCACCATGGACTTCATGGAGCAGGAAAAGGAGCGCGGGATCACGATTACGTCCGCCGCCACCACCTGCTATTGGGACGACCACCGCGTCAACATCATTGACACGCCGGGTCACGTCGACTTTACGGTCGAGGTGGAGCGGTCGCTCCGTGTCCTGGACGGCGCCATCGCGTTGTTCTGTGCCGTGGGGGGCGTGGAGCCGCAGTCCGAGACAGTCTGGCGCCAGGCCGAAAAGTACGACATCCCGCGGGTTGGTTTCGTGAACAAGATGGACCGCACCGGGGCCGACTTTGAGAACGTCCTGGAGATGATGG
>ERZ1034519.147-NODE-147-length-13019-cov-14.661061_pt1 | contig 13019 bp, 8 predicted proteins | sample MGYA00520655_ERZ1034519 | MGnify/ENA primary metagenome ERZ1034519 (study PRJEB33760, sample SAMEA4777702) | hypersaline lake metagenome | biome: hypersaline environment; feature: brines | place: Spain | collected 2012-08 | depth 0 m ...
TACGCATTCCGGAGGGCGCCCAAACGCTAGGATGTCACTTTGTGTTACATAAAAGTGAAGACGAGGTGCGCGCACATCTATCGTAGACTTTTTCGCCCCTAATGTGCTGTTTTTAAGTGCACAAATTAAGCTAAGTGCTACTCTAGCAGGCCGTTACTCAAGGCGTTTATTCTTATGGCTTCGGAGCATCCTACCGAAAATAGTCAGACGACCGAAGGGGCCGCAGGTGTCGAGCAGGATCTGGGGGCCGTCCTGACCGGACAGAACACGCCCTCCTTCATCGCACGCCTGGGCCGCGAGGCGGAGACGGCCCTCGGGTCTATTCTCGACCTGGCGGGGCGACTGCGGGACGCTTCCTCCGACATCGACGCGGTGACGACGAAAATCCAGGGGCGTGGCGAAACCCTTCGAAGAACCTTTCGGTCTCTGAGGCACCTTGCGCGTCTGTCCGACGAGGACGGCGCCCCCGATTCCGAAGAGGTCGATGCCGTTGCCCTGGCCCAAGAATGCCTCGATGAACTCGATTCGGCCGCCCGCGGCACGGGACTCGAACTTGCCCTCGAGGCGCCGTCGTCCCCCGTCGAGATCACGACGAACGGGGCGACGCTGCGCCAGGCGCTGCGCCACCTTCTCGCAAATGCGATCACGTCCACCGCCCAGGGAGCGGTGACCCTTCGCGTCGACGAAGAGGACGCCGGGATCGCCTTTCGCGTCGAGAGCACCGGTACCGGGGGGGGCGGGGAGCCCGACGGGGATCTTTCGTCGCTGTTTGAGCCTTTTGGGCAGCGAGAGCCGGAACAGGGGGCATCGCCGAAAGGGCTCGGGCTCGGCCTGCCGCTCGCCAACGCCTTTTCCGATTATCTGGGGGGAGCCCTTGACGTTGAGAGCGGTCCCGAGGACAGACGGGGGGTTACGCTACGCGTGCCCCGTGACATTGTGGGGGCCACCCAGGAGGAAACCGACACGGGGGAGGACCGAGAAGCAGTTCGTCTGCTGGTTGTGGAGGACAACGACGTCACCCGCCGGCTGCTCCGCCGAATGCTCGAGGACGCCTACCAGGTCGACATGGCCGAGGAGGCCGGGGAGGCGATCCAGCAGGCCGAAGAGGAGGCCTACGACGTGTTCATTCTGGACGTGAACCTGAAAGACCGCCGCACCGGTGTAGAGGTGCTTCAGGCAGTGCGCAGGATGGAGGGGTACGGGTCCACCCCTGCGGTCGCCTGCACGGCGTACGCCCTGGACGACCACCGCGAGCATTTTCTCCGGGCCGGATTCGACGACGTCGTGGCGAAGCCGGTCACCAAGCGCGAAATTCTCGATGTCGTCGATCAGCGGCTCGAAGAGCCTACTTCGTCGGAGGTGGAGGCCCCGGAAATATCATTGTCGGGGATTGAACTCCCCCCAATCCCGACCACACTCATCGAGGTCGCAAGTCTCGCGTCCAGCCCCGAGTCCCCCGACGTGGAGGCGCTCACGGAGGCGTTGCAGAAGGACGCGGTGGTGTCGCAGTGGCTCATTCGCCACATCAACTCGGCGTACTACAGCATGCGGGAGTCCATCGATACCGTCGAGCGGGCCGTGCGGTACCTCGGCTTTCAGCCGGTGTGCAACCTCATCCTGACGAAAGTGATTGGGGAGAGCTTTTCCGGTGCCGAGGAGCCGGAAGGGGAGCAGGTCCAGCAGTACATCATGAAAACCAGTGTGCTGGCGGCCTACGTGGCCCGCGAGCTGTCGAAGGAGATCGGCTTCGAGGAGCCCGGCGTGGCCTATACCGGCGGCATTTTTGCCCAAATCGGCCGGCTGGCCCTGCTCGAAGACGAGGGCGAGACCTACGTCGACCTTTGGTTTGAGGAGCAGGACCGGTCGGCGTCCTTTCGGGGCCCGCCCCCGCAGGGGCAAGAGATTCTGCACTTCGAAGAGGACTACGTGCAGAACGGCCTTGCGGTGGGGAAGGCGTGCGGCGTCTCCGACAAATTGCAGGCTGTCCTCCGGGCCCACCACCGTCCCGCCCGGGCCCGTACGGCGTTCCGCCCGCTCGTCCCGCTCGTCGCGGTGGCCTTCAAGGTGGCCCACCACGCCGACGACCTCGAAGACGAGAATCCGTGGGACGGCGAGGAGGCCCTCGCCCGCGACCTTCAGGGGTTTCAGGTGACCCGTCACGTAGTCGAGGGGCAGCCCCTTTCCGAGCGGAAGCTGATCGCGCTGGTCGTGGACATCGTCGGGGATGCCATCGAGTTCGTCGACGAGGTTCTGGATGCGGCCTAGCCCCGCCTCCGGAGGCGTCTGTGCAGCCGCTTCTGATTGCCCGGCACGCCCCCACCTCCCTGCCTCAGGGGACAACGGGACGCACAGGCGATTAGGAGGAGGGCCCGGCAGTGGCGGACCGGCGGGCACTGAGCTGTAGCACCAGCCGTCGCGTGCTGGTGAGGAGGTCGGACTCGAGGATGACGTTGCGGGCCGGAAGGCCCAACGCGCCGAGGCGGGCCGTTACGTCGGTGCCGTTGCTGTGCTGGGTCGTCACGGCGAGCAGGTGCTCGGGGTCGATCTGGGCCTCGTCTACGAGCCAGCGCGTGATGCGGAGGGCCTGCGACGGGGCGGAGGGGTCGACGTGGAGGACGAGGTCGCGCACCTCTCCCATGCGGTCCCGACGGTCCTTCAGGGTAGCGGCGCTGCAGGAGCGAACGTCGAAGTGGGCAACCACCTTCTCGTCGTGCTCCAGGTAGCGGGCGAGGCCCTCCTGGGCCCGGGGCGTCTGCTCGACGACCAGGATGGGATGGCGGTCGGCACTGGGGCGCGGGGCGGGCGGGAACGTGTGGGCTACGGACTCCTCCAGCGCCACGTCGTAGAGAAAGTCCGCCACCTGGTCGGGGAAGGCCCCCTCGTCGGTGTTCCAGTCGGACTGAAACGGGTTCATGAGGCAGGTGCGGAGGAGGGTCAGCGACGCCCCGTTCTCCGCGGCCTCCTGCACCACGTCCGTGGGCAGCAGGTCCTCCAGGATGTGCGCGTAGCCGGCCACGTCGACCTCGGTGCGGGAGAGCAGGAAGGCGTACTGGTTGATGTCCTCCCGCCCGTCGACGGTCATCTGCTGCCAGATCCGGTTCGTGTAGTCGTTCAGGGAGGCGACGCTTTCGACGCCCGGGGCCGGGGCGATGACAAAGCAGAACGCGACCGTCTCCGGGTGGTGGAACGGGCGCAGGTTCAGCTCCCCCTCGGCGGCGGAAAAGCGCTCCGTCAGTGCCTCAAAGAGCTGCTGGTTGGCCCGGATGCAGTTTTCCATGAAGCGCCCGTGCCCGTCGGGCGTGAGGGGCACCATCGCCTGCGACAGGTAGCAGCTGACGGCCACGGCGCCGGGGCGGGAGCCCTCCAGCGTCCACTGCCCCAGGAAGCCGCCGAACCCGGACTGGTCCTCGTCGGCGAGGTACGGCGCCTTGTAGGCGATGGCGTCGCGGACGTGGTAGTCCCGGAAGAGAACGGCGCCCGCGGGGTAGGGCACGTAGCCGAACTTGTGGGGGTCGATCGTGATGGAGTCCGTCGCGGGGAGCGTCGCGAGGGCCTCCGCGTCGTCGGCGGGCAGGAGGCCGTCGGGGCCCACGAGGTCGTCGTCGAGCTGGGCGGGCGGGACGAAGTTCCCGTCCTCCGTCTTCGGGAGAAGGGAGGCAAAGAAGCCCCCGAAGGCGGCGTCGCAGTGGTGCCAGAACGTGAGGCCGGCGTCGCCGACCTCCTGGCGCACGGCCTCAATCTCGTGCAGCGGGTCGATGGCGCCCTCCTCCGTGGTGCCCACGATGGAGACGACCCCGAGCACCGGCTGCCGGTTCTCGATGCACGCGTGGAGCCGCTCGCGCAGCGCGTCGGTGTCGAGGCGGATGCGGTCGTCCACGGGAACGGTCTCCAGCGCGTCGGCCCCGAGGCCCACCACGTCCATGTTTTTCTGCCAGCAGTAGTGGGTCGCCTGCGAGATGAACACCTTCGGCAGGCGGGCCGGGTCGTCGGGAAATGCGCGGTTGTACTGGAGCAGAAACGAGGCGAGCCCGGCCCGCCGCACGCTGGGGAGCGCCTCTTGAAACGCCTGCGCCCGTGCCGGCGGCCCCTCCTGCAGGGTCGCCTTGATGCGCAGGTGCAGGTCGGTGATGGCGTCGATCGGGAGGTTGGAGAGGCGCCACGTAGACAGGGCGTCGAGGGCCGCGCGCTCGCCGGTGGCGGTCGTCACCTCCAGGTCGGCGAACGACGCGAACGCGTCGGTCTGGTGGGCGACGAGGCGGACGGCCAACGGGTAGAGCCGAATGTTGCGGGCGATCCAGAGCGTTTCCAGGTTTGCCACCGTCCCGCCGCTGCAGAGGTGCCCCCAGCTGTAGGCCGAGCGCCGCGCGTGGGCGTCACGGGGCAGCGTCTCGGGAAGAAACGTGGGGTAGCCCACCATCTCGGCAAGGGCCTTGAAGTAGGCCCGCTCCTCCCGCACCGTCTCCGGGGACACCTCCGCCACCACGTTGTTTTGGTTGTAGAGGAGCCCGGCAAAGTAGCCCACGAAGGCGGGCAGCGACGGGTCGCTCACGATGTGGGCCACCTGCCGCGGCGAGTAGAGCGGGGCTGCGCGCTTCAACTCCGCCAAAATTTTTGAAAGCTCGTCCCGAAGCCGGGCCGACATGTCGTCGAACGCCTCGGTCCGCTTGTCCCGCTCGTCGATCAGGCGGGGGTCCCGCGGGTGAAAGTTGCGGCGCCAGAAGACGTGGTCGCGGAGCACTTCGAGGAGCAGGCGCTCCAGCTCGTCGGCGTTCTCGCCCTTCGGGCCGAGAAAGGCGGCCTTGTGGAGCGCGTCGGAGGACGGGGGGGTGGACATGGTGGGCGGAAGCTGTTGGCGAGAAGCAGGAGTGAGCCCTACGGGACGGGGCGAGAATCTTTTCGGTGTGGCGGATTTTCACGGAGGGGGCGGGGGCTTGGCCGGCCCCTGGCCAACGAGATCGTGAATTCTTCGTCGCGGACGGGGGGGCACCCGTGCTGTGGAGCGGAACCCGGAGGGGGCTTGGGCGAATACCTGAAATCGACCGTGCCCTGTTCTATCCTGTGGCGTGCCGGCTGCCCAGTCGGCCTGCGTTCTGTCTGCCTCACCGACCCGGTCGCGCGCATGCCGACGACCCAAACCACCAAGATCAACCAGCTGCTGGACCCGGAGCACGTCCGCATCGGGCTGGCTGAGCCCTCGAAGACCGCGGTGATCGATGCGCTCGTCGACGTGCTCGCCGGCCACGGGGCCATCAGTCGCCTCGACGACGTGCGGGCGGCGATCTTTGCGCGGGAGGAGAAGATGTCGACCGGGGTGGGGAAGGGGCTCGGCCTCCCCCACGCCAAGACCCCGGCGGCCTCCAATACGGTCGCGGCCTTCGCGACCACCGACGAGCCGGTCGACTTCGGGGCGGTCGACGACGTGCCCGTGCAGATTCTCCTGCTGCTCGTGGGGCCGGAGGAGCACAAGTCGCAGCACGTCAAAATCCTGGGCCGCATCTCGCGGCTCGTAAGCCGGGAGCCGCTGCGGGAGCGCCTTCTGGACGCCGAGACGCCGGAGACGGTGATCAAAACCCTCCGCGAGGGGGAGGCCGCGCTCCGGAGCTGAGGCCGGGGGCGGCGCGCAGTAGAGGGCGGGGACCCACTTCTCTGATCTTCTTGAGCGATTCCTGTTGCCAGTGAGCACTTCGTTCCAAAACATCAAGGGCACCTTCGACATCCTGCCGGACGCCTACACCGACGACGGGGGGACGCGGGTGGCCGCCAGTGCCGAGTGGCGCCACGTGGAGGCCACGGTCCGCGACGTGATGCGTCGCCACAACTTCGAGGAGATCCGGACGCCCGTGCTGGAGCCCACCGAGCTGGTGGCGCGCGGGGTGGGCGAGTCGACCGACATCGTGCAGAAGGAGATGTTCGCCTTCGAGCGGAGCGACACGCAGTACGTCCTGCGGCCCGAAATTACGGCGCCGGTCGTGCGCTCCTTTCTCCAGCACCACCTCGACCAGCGCGGCGGGGTGCAGAAGTTGTTTTACATCGGCCCGTGCTTCCGCGCCGAGCAGCCGCAGAAGGGGCGCTACCGGCAGTTTCACCAGTTCGGCATCGAGGTCCTGGGCGCGGATCAGCCCCGGGCCGATGCCGAAACCATCGCCGTGCTGATGGCCGTGTGCGAGGCGCTCGGCCTGTCCGACCTGCGCCTCCGCCTCAACACGCTCGGGACGCCGGAGCGCCGCGAGGAGTACGTCGCCGCCCTGCAGGACTACCTGGCGCCGCACGCCGACGAGCTGTCGGAGACGAGCCGCCGTCGCCTGGAGCAAAACCCGCTGCGCATCCTCGATACGAAGGTGGAGCACGAGCAGGCGCTCCTGCGCGACGCGCCCACGCTCATCGACTTTGTCAGCGACGAAAGTCTCGCCCACTACGATGAGGTCAAGGGGCTGCTCGGCGATCTGGGCGTTGAGTACGACGAAGACCCTCATCTCGTGCGGGGACTGGATTACTACACCGAGACGACCTTCGAGCTCGAACACCCGGGCCTTGGGGCGCAGAGCGCACTCGCGGGTGGGGGGCGCTACGACCGGCTCGCGGAGGTGTTGGGCAGCGACGATCCGGTGCCCGCGGTCGGCTTCGCGGCGGGGATGGAGCGCCTTTTCCTCGCGCTCGACGCGGCGGAGGCGGACCGGCCCGGGGCGGCCACGCCCGATGTCTTCATCGCGGCCCTCGGCGACGAGGCGGAGGCGTGGTGCTTCCGCACGGCCCAGGAGCTGCGCGCGGGGGGGCTCCACGTGGCCCACGACCTCATGGGCCGGTCGCTCAAGGCGCAGATGAAGGAGGCCAACCGGCAGAACGCCCCGTACGCGATGATCATTGGGGGCAACGAGTTGGAGGCCGGGGCCGCGACCGTCAAAGAGATGGAGAGTGGGGAGCAGGAGGACGTTCCGTTTGACGACCTGGTCGAGTACCTCACCAGTCCCGCCGAATCCGCTTAGCGGGGATCCGCACTGGGGAATGTTTGCTGACTGTCGACAATTGTCTCTCGTCTCAATGCCGAAGAAGGTGTGGGTGCTTTTTCTCTTGTGCGTGGGGCTGGTACTAGGGTGTCGGTCCCGCGAGCAGGCCATGAATGGGGAGGGGACGTCCGTGCGGGCCATGACCTACAACATTGAGGACGTGCGCACCGCCGACCTGCGCCGGACCGACCACCCGCGCCTCCAGCGGGCGGCGGCGCGCATCCAGCACCTCGCCCCCGATGTGCTGCTCGTCAACGAGATGACCTACGACCAGCCGGGCGATCCCGGCTACCGGGCGGGCGACCCGGAAGGCCAAAACGCCCAGCGGTTCGTCCACCATTACCTCTCCACGCCGCAGGCCGACTCCCTCGACGGCCTCTCGTACCGGACGGTGATGCTCCCCGTCAATACGGGGCTGCACAGCGGGCTCGATCTCAACAACGACGGGCAGGTCGCGCCGGCCGTCCCGGAGATCCCCGGCGCGCCCGAGGACGGCAGCGTGCCCCCACAGACCGACGCGGGGCGCACCTACGGCAACGACGCGTGGGGCTTCGGCACCTTTCCCGGGCAGTACGGCATGGCCCTCCTCGTCCGTGACGATTTGACGGTGCTCCGCGACTCGATCCGCACGTTTCGGCTCCTGCCGTGGCACGAGAAGCCGAACGCGTCGGTGCCCCTCGACACCACCTCGTTTGAGCCCTGGTACAGCCCGGCAGAGTGGGCCGCGGTGCGCCTCTCGTCCAAAAGCCACTGGGACGTGCCGGTGCGACTGCCCAACGGAGAGGTCCTGCACGTGCTGGCGAGCCACCCCACGCCGCCCGGGTTCGACGGGGTGGCCCGACGCAACAATCACCGCAACCACGACGAGGTGCAGTTCTGGAGCGACTACCTGAACCAGGCCGCCTACGTCGAGGACGATTCGGGACGGGGGGGCGGCCTGCACGACGACGCCCCGTTCCTCGTCATGGGGGACCTGAACGCCGATCCGGACGACGCGTCGATCTTCCGGAACGCCATCCGGCACCTGATCGGCCACGAGCGCGTCGACGGGGGCGTGGTGCCCGAGGCCTCGCCGGCGCGGCAGGCGGACTATCCGGACCTCGACCCCGACGACACGTCGCGCTGGGGGGCCCGCATCGACTACGTGCTGCCGGCCGCCACCGTGGCCGTCGACGACGCCGGGGTGTGGCGGCCCGCCCCCGCCCGCGTCCCCGACGTGCCCGTGAGCGACCACTTTCCGGTCTGGGTGGACGTGCGCGTCGGCCCGTAGACCGCGCCCCCTCACCGTCACGACAATTCCCAATCCTCTTTTCGTTGCTTGTTATGGAGTGGAGACAGGACACCGTCCGCCTCGCCCCGAAGCCCCGCGGGTTTCACCTCGTCACCGATCAGATCCTGGAGCGTGGACCCCGCCTGGAGGACTTTCAGACGGGCCTCCTGCACGTCTTCATTCAGCACACCTCTGCCTCCCTCACGATCAACGAGAATGCCGCCCCGGCGGTGCGCGGCGACATGGAGCGTCACTTCAACGAGATGGTGCCCGAGAACCAGCCCTACTACCAGCACACCGTGGAGGGCCCCGACGACATGCCCGCCCACATCAAGGCGTCGCTGCTCGACACGAGCCTCTCCGTTCCCCTCCAGGATGGGCAGCCGGCCTTTGGCACCTGGCAGGGCATCTACCTGAACGAGCACCGCGACAACGGCGGCGCGCGCTCGGTAGTGGTGACGGCCTACGGGGAGACGGCGTAGTGCCGCAGAGGACGGGTCAAGCGACCGACTCGGCCCGTGGCGCGATTCGTTCGGTGAGGCGTCGGGCCCGGGCGTAGAGGTTGTGCACGTGGGTGTAGGTGAAGCGGGCGCTCCGGCCCAACAGGTGAAGATTGTTGAAGTGGTCCAGGTACGTCTTCAGGCGGTTGGCTTTGTCGTGGGCACCGACCTCCAGGATGGGGTACGCGAAGGGGAGGGCCCGGTGGTCGACCGCGACGACATCTCCGTCCCCCTCGATGAAGCCCTGGGTTGCCAGCAGGTCCACCGCGCTGTTCCGAAGGGTGTCGTCCGACTGCTCCCACGCCTCGGTGTGCGGGTGGCAGGGGCGTTCCAGGACGACGACGGTCTGGTCGTCGGGGGCCATGTGGGGGCTGCGGTTCTTCGGTTCGTAGAGGCGGGTGAACGGGACCGACCGTTCGGGAAAGTAGAGGGAGGCGTTTGCGGTAAGGCGGGGGCGGTCCAGCCCCAGCACCACGAGACGAAGGTGGCGAAACCGCATCGACTCGGCCACCGACCGCACCGCCTCGGGCGGCGGCGGGTCGAGCAGATGAAGCACGCGCGTCAGGGGCAGGGTGCTCACGATTGAGTCCACGCCGACGCGGGCATCGTCGTTGACCGTGACCTGACGGATCTCACGGTCGTCGTGCGACAGCCGGGTGATGCGGGCCCCGGTACGGATCCGGTCGCGGCCGATGGCGTCGGCGGTGGCCTCGGCGATCTGGCCGTAGCCGTGCTTGGGGTAGTAGAAGGAGCCGTCGAGGTGGCGCGCCTTCTGGGTTGGGCCGCCAAAGGCCTCAAGTAAAAACGTCTTGAGGTCGAGGCCCTCCAGGCGATCCCCCGCCACGCGGGGCGAGAGCGTGGTGGCGTCGGCGCCCCACAGCTTCTCGGTGTAGTTGAGCAGGAAGTGTCCGGCGAGGGTGGGGCCGTAGCTCTGCAGGGCCATCTCCTCGAAATGCTCGGCGTCCTCCGAGACGCGAGGAATGGACAGCTGCTCCCACGCGATTTGGGCGAGGAGGGAGGGCGAAAGTTTTTGCAGGAGGTCGTAAGGGGCAAGGGGAAAGTCGATGCGCCGCCCGCGCCAGCAGATTTGGCTGGGGGCGTCCACGCGGCGGAGGTCGTCGCCCAGGAGGGCCCGCACGTCGGCGGTCACCGCGTCGTTCTTGTCGTGGAAGCGGTGCGCGCCGGTGTCGTAGCGGAACGGGCCCATCTGGAGCGTCCGCGCGTTGCCGCCCACGGCGTCCGCGGCCTCGAAGAGGCGCACGTCGAGTCCCTGCTTCCGGGCGTAGAACCCGGTCGCGAGCCCGGCGGGGCCTGCCCCCAGTACGGTCAGAGGGGACTCCTGCGGGTCAGTGGTCGTAGACATAAACGGTCACCTTGGGCCACATGCGATTGACGTGCGGGTTGTGGTAGAACGTGCGGGTGTAGGCCGGGGCCTCGTCGAGCAGCGATGCGTAGGTGCCCACCACTAGTGTGCGTCCCGTCTCCGCCTCCCGCAGGCGGTGAACGTCGGACGAGTCTTCAATTGAGAAAAACCGGGCCCCCACCTGCTGGGTTCGGAGGTATGTGTTGACGAGCGGGACGGACGCGACGCGCGTCGGCCCGGAATCCGTCTGGGCCGTGGTCTCGACAAACGCCTTGGCCTGGGCGATGGCCGACGGGGTGCGGTGCTGGGCCACGAGCACGAGCGTGACCGCGGCGTAGGCCCCGGCGGCCGCCAGGATCCCCCCGCGGACGGGCCACGCGCGGGCCCGCCACAGGGCCGCTGCGCCCGCCGCCAGCACCGGGAGCAGCAGTGCCAAGAGGGGCAGCACGTGCCGGCTCTTGTGCACGACGTTCTGGAAGAAGAACATCCAGAGGGCATAGGGAACGGCCCCGGCCGCAATCATCCGGGCATATCGGCCGTGGAGGGCCCCGGACCGCCACAGCCGCCAGGTCCCGGCCCCACCGGTTGCCGCCACCCCTGCCCCCACGAAAGCCGTGCTCCAGTGACGCCCCGGCCACCAGCCCCCGAGTCCATCGGCCCACAAGCCCTGCACGGTCCCGGCGAGGCGGCGCCCGAGGTCCGACTCCGTCTGCACCGTGCCGCCGAAGTCCGTGAAGTGACCGGTGGTCTGGCCCCACGCCACGTCGATCAGGGTCCACAGGCCCGTGTCTAGGACCATCGGCACGAGCCATACCCCCACGCCGGCCCCCCCCGCCGCGATGAGACGGACCGGCCGATCGGAGCGCGCCAGCACGAGCAGCACCGGAATCACCACGAGGGGCAGGTACGAGAGCCGCAGCCCGGCCAGCAGCCCGGCCAGCAGCACGCCCACGAGCGCAGCCCGTCGCCGCCCCGGCCCGTCGCCGTTCCACGCCCGCATCAGCATTGCCAGCGTCGCCACGGCCCACGCCGTGCCCAGAAGGTCGGGCATGTAGCGATTGCCCATCAGCCACAGCAGAGGATTCAGGGCGACGACCCCGGCCAGCGCGGTTCCCTCTACGGAGCGCAGCGGCCGGCCCCACAGGCGCAGGAGCGCCCAGACGAGGCCGAGGGTGGCAAGCCCGCCGACCAGCGCAAAGCTGGTGCTAAACGACCCGGTGGGCAGGTAGAACAGCTCCGCCGCGGCCCAGAAGAGAGGATATCCCGGAAAGTGCGGCTGCAGCGCTGCGATGTCGTACTCGTCGGCCACGCTGAGGGCGAAGCGCAGGCTGTCCGGGTCCTCGATGTATGTGATCGTGGTGGCGAGGCGGCTGGCGATGCAGACCACGGCCAGCGCGCCCCACGCCACGCCGGGCGCCCTCCAGTACCGCCGGAGCATCCGGCGCCAGGGCGACGCATCGGCAGCGGTCACCGGCGAGGCTGTGTCGCGCGTGCTCACGAGGTCGAACGGACAAGTTGGGGAATCAGACACCGACGCCCCTCCCCCGCCGGGGCGGAAGAGGGGCGTTAGTCGTTATCTCATCAGTGTACTCGCCATGCGGTTCTCTCGTCGGTCTACCATGCGCTCACGTTCGCGTCCTCGAAGCTGTATGCGCCCTGGATCTCTTCCTTCACCTTGTCGAGATCACCCGAGTAGGTTGATGAATCCACTCCTTCACCGTACGGCGGATCGTTCCCAAGTTGATCGTGGATGGTCCGAAGCTGATCGTCGTTCAGCGTGCTGTTATCGTTGAACTGGAGGGCCCAGGCAAACGCCTTGGCCTCGCCCCAACTGTCCTCAAAGCCGCCGGGGCTGTCGAGTTTCTCTTTTGTGACCTCACCACTGACGTTCTCCAGGGCCGATTGCATTCCATTCACGTAGTGAATCACATTCACTGCCACTGTAGCCTCCCAGGCGTTGAGGGCCGTTCGGGCGTGTTTGGAGGGATCATTCCCGTTTGCGATGTCCTCTCGGCCCTGACGGAACGCCTCAAAGGCCCGCCGAGCAAAGTCGTTGGGGTTGCCGGTGCCCTCGGCCGCTGCCGCCCGCTCTGCGGTGTAGCCGGCCCAGATGTAGACGGCCTCGCTGGTGAGGTCGATGCCGCCGTCCCCGTCCACGTCCTGGAACGAGCCGACGAGTCCCTCCCCGCTGTTGTAGTCGAGGAACGCCGCGAAGTCGCGGGGCGCCCCGAAGTGGCCGAAGGCTTCGTTCCACTTGTCGGCCGGGTCCGACGCGACACTGCCGTCGTCGGCGAAGTCGTTCAGGATCTCCGCGCCTTCGTAGTAGCTGAGGGCGCCGGCCACCCCTTTTTCACTCAACTGGCTGAAGTCAACGCCGTTGGACGAAGTTTCTTGCGCCTGACTGAGGTAATAGCTGATCAACTGATCCGCGTTTCGGAGCTGGCCCTGCTGATCGGTGTCGGCGGCTTCCAGCCGGTCGCTTCGCAGGAGGTTTTCTGTGGAAATGGCGGCCGAGAGGTCCACCCCACCTCCAAGATCGCTGTACGTCGTCTGGTCGAAGGTCAGGCTTGATCCCGAGATGCGCCGGATCGAGCGGTCGCTGGACGGACCGGTGTAAATCTCCTGCAGTATGCTGGCGGACGGATCGTTTTCCAGCCGAATTCCGAGGCCCGCGGATTGTAGGTTGATGGCGACCTCGTCGGCGTAGCTGCTTGCGCTGGATGGGTCGGGATACATGCCCTGAATGGCGATGTCCTCATTGCCGGAATCTCCGCCGTTGTCGTCCATATTGCTCCCGGTGCTATCGCAGCCCGTGAGCACCAGCCCCACGGCAAGGAGGGGAAGCAAGAATGCGGTCGTGTAGCGAAAAAGGGAACGTTGCA
>ERZ1034519.149-NODE-149-length-12978-cov-5.422193_pt1 | contig 12978 bp, 3 predicted proteins | sample MGYA00520655_ERZ1034519 | MGnify/ENA primary metagenome ERZ1034519 (study PRJEB33760, sample SAMEA4777702) | hypersaline lake metagenome | biome: hypersaline environment; feature: brines | place: Spain | collected 2012-08 | depth 0 m ...
CCTTCGACTCAAGCCCGCCGATGTTGCTTTCTACGTCGCTCAACTGGTCTTCAAGCTCTTCGATGCTCTCCTCCAGATCGGCCAACTGCCCTTCCTTCTCCTCAATTTGCTGTTCGAGCGTATCCGCCTCACCGGCAGCCTCCCGCGCCTCAGCGAGGGCGGACTGCGCCTCCTCATAGTTCGTTTCGAGCTCCTTCTCGGTCATGTCCTCAAGCTCGGGGTAGCTCTCCTTCAGGCTTTCCACCTGCGCTCGCTTCTGGGCAAGCGTCGACTGGGCGCTGGCGGCGGCCGACTGCGCTTCATCAAGCGCCTCGCGGGCCTGGGTTTTCTCCTCCCGGAGAGACTCGATCTCCTCTTCGCTGGGCACGTCGCGCGTCTCCTCTGCCGGGGCGGGATGCTCCTCCGACCCGCACACCGGGCACGGCTCTCCCCCGGTGAGGCCCTCGGCGAGGACCGAGGCGTAGGCGTCTCGGCGCCGCTCTTCCAGGCCCGATAGCTGCCCCTTCACGTCCTCCAGCTTCTTCTCTCGGGCACTGCGCCTTTCTTTTTCCGCCTGGAGATCCGCTTCGGCCTCCTGGACCTCTTCCCTCTTTCTGCTTAGCTCCCCGGCCTTCTCCTTTAGCGTCTTTGCCTCCTCGAACTCCTTTTCAAGCAGCTCAATTTTTCCGGCGAGGTCCTCTTTTTCCTCCAGGTCCGCGCGCTTCTCCTCTAGCTCCGTTTCCAGGCCGCTCAACTTTTCCTCCTTTTCTTGGGCCAGACGGGCAGTTTCCTCCCTTTTTTCCCGCTCCTCAGCGAGGCTCTCTCTGGCGGTCTCCAGTTGCTCTACATCTTCTTCCAGGTCTTCCAGCCGCGCCCTTTCCCGCCTGAGCTCTTCTCGCCGCTCGTCGCGCTCCCGCTCTTCTCGTAGCTCCTCCTTTCGGGCCTGAAGCGCCTTCTCGGCCTCCTCGTGTGCCTGCTTCGCGGCCGAAGCCTCCTGGTCTGCCGCCTGCTTCTCTTCTCTGCGCGTCTTGAGATCGTCCATGACTGGGGCAACCTCCGCGGCCCTCCGCGCCTCTTCGAGCAGTTGCTTTCGGGTCTCGTGTGCCCCGCGCTTCTCCCGCAGATCCTCGACCGCCTGGCGGGCCGCCTCAAGCTCACCCAGAGCCTCTTGGTCCGACTTTGCCTGCTGGAGCTTCTCGCGGGCCGACTCGAGCTTGTCGGCAAGCCGCCCCTTTTCCTCCTGGGTCTCCTTTAATCTCGACTCGGTTTCGGTGAGCATCTCCCTAAGCTCCCCAGCGTCCTCGGCCTCGTGGCGACCCAACTCATCTTCCTTCCGCTGGCGGAGGTGCTGGACCTCTTCCTTCGCTTCGCTCTCCATCTCTTTCAAGGCGCTTTGCAGCCGCTCGTAGCGCCCGGTCTCGAAGAGCACCTTGAGGATCTCCTCCCGCTCCGTGGACCCCGCCGATAGAAACTTCCGGAACTTGCCCTGCGGCAGGACGACCACCTGCCGAAACTGCTCGTGCCCCAGCCCCAGAAGACGCCCGACGCGATTGTCTACGTCCCGCTTTCCTTCGGCAAGGGGCGCGCCGTCGGCGCTTTTCTCCTCCACGCTTGAGCGGTCGTAAAGGACGGCCTTCTCGCTTTTCTGGGTGGTTCCCTCTCCGCGTTTTTTGGCCAGGGTTTGCTGCGGGCGGCGCCGGACCCGGTAGCGATCCTCCCCGAGACAAAAGTCGAGCGTCACTTCCGTCGGTTCCTCCGGCGTCGCGAAGTCGCTCCGCATCTCATCTCCGTCCCGCTCGCTTCCAGAGGTTTCTCCGTAGAGCGCAAAGCAAATCGCGTCAAGCAGGGTGGACTTGCCAGATCCAGTCGCCCCGTGGACGAGGAAGAGCTGCTGGGCCTTCAGCTCCTCGAAATCGACGGTCTGCGAGCCGGTGTACGGTCCAAACTCGTTCAGTTCGAGACGCTCTGGGGTCATCGGCGTTCAAGATCAGGCAGAAAGAACATGACACGCGAAACCTGAAAAGGGAGAGCTACGCCTCTCGCTCCTCCTCCCGCAGCCGCTCGAAGGCCTCTTCCAATACCTCCCGGTGCCCATCTGAGAGCCCCTGCTCGCCGGTAACATGGGCAGCAAACTCCTCGAACACCTCTTGCTCACTTTGAGTCTGCAGATCGCCAGCCAGCCCACCTAAACTGCTCACTTCCACCCGGGTCGGGTGCTCGACATGCAAAGCATTCGGGTACGTCTCCCGAACCCGACTCATCGCGTCGACGACGGGGCCTTCGTCCTCGAGCGTCACCCAGATATAATCCTGCCTGTTTTCGTCGGGGTCGGGTCCGGCTTGAATCTCAGAGAGCGTTCCCTCGACGCGGCGCAGGTCCCGGTCCGGCTCCAGGGGAATCTGCTCGACGGTACAGTTTCCTTCCCCGTCCATTTCGACGAGGTTGACGGATTTGAAGTGGCCCGTTTCGTCGAAGGAGTACTTCATGAGGGATCCCGAGTATTCAATCCGGTCCTCCTCAACCGACTGGCGCCGGTGCAGGTGGCCGAGGGCGACGTAATCGAATCCGTCGAACCGGGAGGCGTGGACGGTTTCAGCCCCGCCCACAGCCAGTGGGCGCTCCGAATCGGCCAGCTCTCCGCCATTCGCAAAAACGTGGGCAACGGCCACAGATCGTTCTCCCCCTGGAAGCACGTCTTGGGCCGCTTCCACCTGCGCGGCGAGGACCTCGTTGTGGGTATTGATCTCTGGATCTTCGAAGACGTGCCGGGCCTGGGGCGGCTCCGCGTACGGAAGACCGGTGATGTGAACCGGGCCATGTTCGTCCTCAATGGTTACTGTGCTAGGCTCGGCCGTAGGCTTGCTGAATACATGCAAGCCCTGCCCACTTAAAATGCGCGATCCGAAGTCGAGCCGGTCGGGGCTATCGTGGTTGCCGGAAATAGCTACGACGGGCGTGTCCAGCTCGAGGACCAGCCGAGAGAGCGCGTCGTCCAGCAACTCGACGGCGTCGGACGGCGGCACTGAGCGGTCATATACGTCGCCCGCCATGAGAATGACATCGGGCGATTCCTTTTCGACAATCGTGCAGAGTTGGTCAAGTAGGCCCTGCTGCTCAGCGGTCAGATGCTCCCCGTGGAGGAGCTTTCCGAGATGCCAATCGGCGGTGTGGAGGAAACGCATGCAGCAGTCTGGTCAATTTCAGAAACCGATAGAGATGAGGCTGGGCCTTCCCACCTAAAAAGGTGGGGATCAATCCCCAATGCTAGTCAACCACGGACTTGGCGTGTCGTGGGTCGTCACAATCACCTCCCGCTTCGCCCGCGTGACCGACACGTACAGGAGCGACCGTTCCCGTTTTCGGATCTGCTCGCGCGTGGCCTCATCCTCTGCGCCCGCAAGGGCCTTATCAAGAGGAACCATGCCCTCCGTGACTCCGGCAATGATCACCCGCTCAAACTCAAGGCCTTTCGCCCTGTGCATCGTCGCCAGCCGCACGCCGGAGGCAGACCGGTCCTCTGCCCGATCCTTTTGAATGGTGTACGTGCTAAGATCCGCGGCGCGAAGAGCCCCGCTGTAGTTATCTAGAAGCGACTTCGTGCGGGCAATGATGCATGTATCGCGCAGCGGCTGCCCGTCGTTCTTTCTCTGCTGAAGATACTCTCCAATCGCTTCCGCCTCGTCTTGAAACGTATCGAAGGTCTCCACCCTTGGCTCTTCACCCTGCATCAGGGACTTGTAGACCTCTTGGTCGTCGGTCCCACCATCAAGGTCGTCGTATTCAGCTCCCTCAAGAAGGCCAACGGCCCACTGGCGATTCTCTTCGGTTGTGCGGTAGTTCACTCGAAGCTTTCGCCCACGGCCCACGATGTTGATGCCGCAGTGCTTCAGGACCACCTGCCGGTCGTAGATGCGCTGGTGAGCATCGCCCACGATAAAGATGTCGTTTTCCTGATCTCCCCCCGGAATCATCTGACGGATCAGCTTGAAAGCCTGCTTTCCCATGTCTTGTGCCTCATCGACCAGGATCGCCCGGTAGGGCAGGATGTCCCCTTCGTCTTCTAAAATTCGGCGCGCGTCGCGCAGGGCGCCGGGCCGCTCTCGAAGCTTGTGTTCGTTGAGAAGCGACTGGTACTCGTCAAAGACCGGCCAGACCTCTGCTCGCGCCGAGCGCTGCAGGGGCGTTCCCCGCCCGATGCGGCTCACGCGCATGTATCCCTTCTCAGACCGGATGCCGTTCGGCTGAATCACCTGCTCCCACTCGTTACGCAGAAACGTTCGGTCTCGGCCTTCTGGCGCCATCATCAGGGCCTTTTCCCAAAGGTCTTCAGCCTCGCCGCGGTAGTCGATCGTGTACTCGTAGTCTTGTTGGCCCAGGAAGCGGGAGATCCACGCGTCAAGGTTGACTACCTCAATCCGTTCCAGCACGCTAGGCGACCCAATCAGGCGAAGATTCTCTTTGATGTCGGCGGCCAGGTTACGCGTGAACGTGGTGAAGAGAAGCTGGTCGCTGGCCTCCGTGAAGAAGTTCTCGGCCAGCCAGACGGCCCGGTGCATCGCCACCACAGTTTTTCCTGTGCCCGCACCGCCGAGCACCCGGACCGGCCCGTTGGCATGCATGGTGACAAGCCGGCGCTGGGTCGGGTGGAGGAAGACGCGCCACTTTTCCAGAGGCGCCTCCAACATGCGCTCCATCTCCTCATCGTCCTCCACGACCGCGAATCGCCGCTGAGAGTTTGGCCGCTCCAGGGCCGCCTGGTAGTCGTCGGTATCGACATCCTCCTGCTGGCGGGAGTAGGCAAGCTCGTTATCGACTTCCCTCTGGGTGTACCCGGCCGCCAGGAGAAATAGTGCCTCGTACGCCTCCTCTGGAAGATACTGCTGGAGGTCGTCGAGTTGCTCCTCAGTTCGAATGCTCCGCACGAGGGGCATCAGTTCATTCGGCACGCCCAGACGGGTGAGCTCCCGGTCTCGGTGCTCAGCGAAGAGGTCTTCCCCTTCTTCCTCCATCGGGATCACTTGGAGGCTTCCCGTCTCTGGGTGAATCTGGACAATGCGATTCCGGGCCCACTGGTACGCGTCGTCGTGTTTGTCCACCCAGAGGAGCATGTAGACGTTGCCCTCGTCGGGAGCCATCACGATGCCCCGGTACGACTGGTCGACACGGACCGACCGGAGCTTCGGATCCTTGGCGCCCTCAATCGACTCATAGTTGATTCCCGGAAGGGTCGGGTCCTGCCGAAACTTCGTCATGAACCGACGCACCTTCTTCTGCTTGTTTTTTGGGACTTGGGAGAACGCCTCCAGAAACTGGTCCGAGACCGCGACTTTGACGTCAGGCATGTAAAAGGACTACTGGTTCTACAGGAGGGCTATTCTGTAGGAGTGCTATCTCTACGGAAGGGCTATCGGCTCTACGCGGGCAGGGAGGGGATCAGGTGGCTACGTCTCCTCAAGAAGCGTCTCGATTAGGCGCCCCGGATTCTCCTTGACGGCGCTGGCAGAATAGACGTCCCACCCACTTTCTTCGAAGGGATCCTGGTGAGGCTTCTGGTCGGGAAGCAAGACCGCTACCCCTGACCCGGGCCATCCGAGCTCGGCCGCGCCGACGATCCGCCCGTTTTGCCGAAGCTCGAAAGGCACGCTTGGGGCCGGAACGCCGGCCTCATGGAGCGCTCTCAAGATCTCCGTCACCGGCTCTGGAGAGTACTCAGCGTCCGAAAAGGTCTCCTCCCACTCTTCCTCGTCATGCCCGCCTGAAGCCCCCTCCTCAGGCACGTGGTCGCGGAGCGTTTCCGAGGCAGATGTCCCAATGAGCTCCTCATATCCTCGAAACGCCCCTTTATCGGCCGTGGCGGGATAGGCGCCCGGGATGAACTGGAAGAGGTTGTAGAGGCGCAAGAACCCGTTCCAGTTATCTTCGAAGTCGCCCCCTTGCTGCTCTTGGCGGTCATCAAGGTGCAGAGCAAGCGTAAGCCCGCGCCGCGCCTGATCGGTGTCCGTGCTCAAGGCCTGTACAGCAGGCTCAGAGATCGCGGCCCAGAGGGTCACCGGATCTCGGTCTGTGGGCCCCTCCTGTAGCCCCAGAAGCACGTCGCCGGTTTCTGCCTCTTCCTCCAGCAGAGAAGCAAGCGGGCCTGGGAGGCGGGCCTCCGCCGCAGAGAGCCACTCGCTGGGGACCGATTGCTGACGGGCAAAGAGAAGCCCCTGAGCGAGGGCAACGCGCTCGAAGAGGGCCTCGTCTTGCGTCTCCAGAAGCGCGATGAGCCACTCCAGGCTCCCCTGATCGATAAGTGCCTTGGCATGCATTGACTTCTCCTCCCCCATCGCCGCCAGCAGCTTCCTGTAGTCGCTAGAAGCAGGCTTCAAGAAGTTGCGGGCGCTCGCCCCCTCATCTGATACGTCGCGCCACGTAAGCGACCAGACGGCATACGTTCCGCTCGCCCGGAGGGCACGCCGCTGCGCGACGTCTCGTCCAATGCGATTCCGGTGGTACTGGAGCCCGTCGAGAAAAACTGCGATGGGCTGGACATTCGGTTCTCGGGGCCGGATCATAAAGTCGACCGAGCAGCGGCGCGGGACGCCATCATCGGGCCCCACCGTGACCTGCGGCTCGATATCGTAGACGTGGCCGGCAATTTCAAACTCGTAGCCTTGCTTCCCACCTACCGGCGATTTCTCCAGGCGTGAGGGCCCGGCGTCAACATTTCGCAGGCGCTCTATGAACCGGGCCTCCAGCTCGCTCTCCAAAACGCCGTGAACGGAGATGTCGCCGACTGTATCGATCTCGACCAGACCCTCCCGCCGCGCGACCAGGTCTTCCAGAAGCTCCTGAGCCACCGACCGAGAGGTGTGCGGCATGTCGTAGTGATTGCGGTAGGCGTACAGGCACTGGTAACAGCCGTCTTGCCCCTCCTCCTCGGTGCAGGAGCAGTTCTTTACGACCTCCAGGGCCTCGCTGAGGACATCTATCAGAATCTCCTTTTTGCGGAGGAGATCCGCCAGGTAGCCCGTCCCGCCCGGAACCGCGTCGTAGACGAGGAGGAACCGCCGGCGGGCGATCTCCTGATCGCCAGGACTGTCCTGAATGGCCGTCTGGAGGTGATCGACCGACCCGTCGAAATACTCTTCCAGTCCAAGCTCAAACGCAGCCTTGAAAGATTCGACCTTCTCCGGTGTCCCCGCGAAAGAGGTTTCCGGCAGAAGGATTCGGAGGGCCTCCGACTCGACCTCGCGGTACGGGAATAGAGATTCGGGGTCGGGCGCCGAACTGCTTTCCTGATGCGCCGAGCAGGACCGGGTATGCTCGATTGGGTCGCCCTCAATGCCAACACGCCCGCAGGCAGGACACGTCAAAAAGGCTTCTCCATTGATCTCTTGGCCACCGACCTCCATCAGGGGCTGCTCCCGCGGCCGCCCGAAGTTGATCTCCCGAAACGTCCCTTCTTGTATGAACTCAAACCCGAAGGGCAGGTCTTCGTCGTCGATTCGGTAGGCAGTCTCAGTTTCCTGGGTCTCAAAGCTGGCGAGGAAAGCGGTCTCGAAGAACTCTCGGTCGCGGCCGTCACTGGAGTCGTCGATGCGGCTCTTGCGGTCGGCAGTCGTGGCCCGCACCTCGTCGTGCTGAACAAGGGTGCGCTCCTGTCCCTGATCGCTCCAGGTGGGGCTTCCGCACCGTGGGCAAGAGTTTTTTGGGTCCTCGTCCTCCACGACCCGTTCCATGTGGGCACACCGGTCGCAGAGCCGCCACCGCTCAAGAACCTCTTCGCCGGAGAGGTCGATCTGGTCCACCGTCACGCGCCGCCCATTGGCGTAGAACGCGGCTCCCGGTGCCAACTCTCCGAGCGCTTGCGAGGCCGGTCGCACATACTCCTCGTCCCATACCTCTTGATCTCCCTCTTTGGGGCTCCGGTATAGAACCGAGCGAAGGGTCACGCCCGACTCGGGGAACGCGTAGTTTGGCAGAAGGCCCGCGTCGGTAAAGAAGTTGTAGGTGTTTGTCTCCCCGATGCGCTGGTAAATGTCCTGGAGGGCCGTCTTCTCCCGGCGCATCGCTTTAAGCTCCTCCTCCGTGTCGCCGGTTATCGGGCCGTCTTCGAGCTTACGGATTTCCCGGTACAGACGGCGGCTCCGCCGGTGTAGGTCCTCCCGGCGCTTTTTAATCTCTCCAAGCCGCTCCAGCACGCGGGTCTCGATTCCTCCTTCTTTCTCCAGTGCTCGCCGCAGGGCCTCAATGCGCTCCTCCCGGAGTACGTCCTCGAAGAGATCGACGAAGCCCGAAAACAGGTCCTCCCCGTGGGCGCCCACAAACGAGAGCCACGTGTGAGGGAAGACGTTTTCATCCTCCAAGCCACGCAGGACGGTGCTCAACCTCGGGGGGACCGCCTCGTCCGACACGCCCCCCGCAATCCAGCGGTCGAAGCAGTAGGCCACGTGCTGCCGGAGAAGCACCTCCACGGCCCCAAGAAAAACGCCAGGGGGCTCGATGTCTCCATCGATCATCTCCGTCGGGTCCTCAAAAAAGTAGAGGTCGTGGGGCCGCCCATTGGCAACGGTCACGTCGACCGCGTTTCCGGACCGGCGCCCTCCCCGCCCAATGCGCTGAACAAAGTTCGACGGGCTCGGCGGCACCGAGCAGAGAAATACGCTGGAGAGCTGCCCGACGTCGACGCCCAGCTCCAAGGTTGGCGTGCAGGAAAGGAGGTTCGGGTCCCAGGGCTTTCCTTTCTCTTCGGGGTCTCTCTGAAACGAAGCCTCTAGCCCTTCTCGCTGCTGGCGGCCGAGCAGGCCGGTATGCTCCCGCGCGACGATTCGCCGGAGGTCCCCTTGGCTGTAGAGGCGGCGGTAGTAGTTTCGCCCGGTTTCCTCCGGCTCATGCGTGCCGGTGCATTGGTACCGCAGGCAGGGCGTCTCCTCCCAGGCCTCTGCCGCAGGCCGGGCCACCGATGCGTTGTTGCCACACTGCCGGCACCGGACCTGCACCACCTCATCCGACACCAGAAGGGCATCCGGGCGGAGCCCCCACACGCCATGGCCTTTTCCTGTGGACCGTCGTTCGAGAAGCCCTGCCTCGACAAGCGTGCTGAGCGTCTGCTTATGCAGAGTACCGAGAATCCCTTCCAGCATCGGGTCACGCTCTCCGAAGCACTTCAGGGCCCACGCTTCCAGCCAGCTGTTTCCCTGCCTGGAGGAGGTCACGATCGGGTCGAATCGGTTCGTGCTCCGCTCAGAAATGAAGGCTGGCAGGCGGGAGGATTGTCCGTAGTTGGGCAGGTGGGGCTGCTTATTGAGGATGTAGTCGTTTCCGCCGTGTTCGACGTAGGTCCCCAGCTCCGGGTGGAAGACCGCCCCTTGATTTTTGAGGTGCTGCAGGAGCCCCGAGAGAAAACCCCGGATCTCTTTCTCCGTCACGTCTCGGAGATTGCCTAGGTTCTGGACGCGTGGAAGGAGGTCGCTGGTAGCTTCCTTCAGGCGATTAGGATCCGGCGTGGCAACCGACGAGCCGGTCTTTTCGAGGGTGCGCCCGATGCGGGCCCGAAACCCGTACTCGCTCCACACCTCCCATCCAAGCCGGCGGCTTACGTCTTGGGCAAGCGTGGTCCCCTCTGGAATTTGGCCCTGATTCTGAAGCGCCTCAAATTCCTGGAACCACTCCATGTCCGGCGCAATGAAGGCCGAGACGAACTCCTCGTCGGTCATCTGCTCTCGGTAATGGGCGGGGACTTGGCCCTGCAGGTCGCTCAGGGGCGCCGGGCCTTTCTCCTGCACGACCTTCTGAATCGCGCCGCGGAGATTGAAGCGGTACGTCCGCGACTCGAAGAACCCGGCCCGGTGGGCCGCGTCCTGCACCGAGTCGGAAAAGGTCAAGAGCTTCTTGTCGTCGTTATGGGACGAGGCGTAGAGCTGAGAGATGAGCACGCTCGTCAAGCTCGCCGCTCGCGAGCCTAAAATCGTGAGCCCCCCGCGCGTGCCGCAGAAGGGACAGTCGTTGCTCCCGACCTGCCGCCCGTCCTGCGTGGTCTTCCGGTTTTTCGGGCGGAAAACCTCCAAGAGCTTATCGCCCTGCCCGCAGGACTCGCAGGTCCCAGCACTGGAGTCACTAAACTGCAAGTCGTGCCCGCAGAGCTGGTGACGATATCCCTCCGCTTCGATCTCCTCGCCTGGGCCGACTGGGAACGCGAAGGAGAAGGTCGGCTCGTCGTTGAAATAGCGGCGGTAGATCTCTTTCAGGTCCGGCCGAAACCGGTTCTCGTTCTGGCGGTGAATGCCGATCCACCCCATTGCGCCACACTCCAGGCAGTGGGCCACCGGGAGGTGCGGCTCCCGGCTGGACTCCTCCGGCAGGTCGTCCCAGTAGGCAAGCTCCGGATCCACGTCTATGCTCGCTACCATCCGCCGCAGCTCGCGGAGCCACAGTTGACTGCGCATCTGCACAAAAGGAGCGGGCCCTCCTCCATCAACCTCCGCCTCCGAGCGGGCCCACGAGAGAAGTGCCAGAAAGCTATCAAGAGCCGCCCGGTGGTATTCTTCCGGCCCTGCCTCCGGCAGAAGGCCCCGCTCTACCAGCGCCTCAGCGGCCGCGTCGGCGGGTCGGGGCGAATCGCCCAGGACATCCAAGAGCTCTCGGAGAAAGACGTGGCCACGCAGCGCGTCGCCGAGCTGGACCCGGCCCTCCTCGGTGCTTACATCTACGGCCGCGTCGCCCCTAGGCCAGTCGCCTCCGAGCCAGTCGTCCCCAAACCACAGGGCCACCTGCGCTTCTATGTAGGTCTCTGGCGACACGTAAGCGTCGGGCCGCAGTTCATCAGTCTCACTTGGTCTGGGAATCTTTTTGCACGACACGTCCCGCAGGAAGCTGCGGGCTTCCTTCCGCTGCTCCCCGATGACCGCCCCCTCTTCGAACGGCTCCCCGAACACGCTTTCGGCGTAGTCCCGCAAAGCCCCAAAGTCCTCCGCGCCGCCGAGCGTGGCGGAGGTGCCGATGCAACAGAGGTCCCCCTCCTCCGCGCCGAGCCGGTCCTTGAGGCGGCGGATGAGACAAGCCAGGTCCGTGCCCTGCGCGCCGTCGAACGTATGGAGCTCGTCGACCACGAGGTACCGGAGCGTCTCCGGGTCGTTGTAACGCCAGAGCTTCGCGTCCGCCGGGCGGGTGAGCAGGTAGTCGAGCATCTTGTAGTTGGTGAGGAGCACGTCTGGCGGGCTGCGCCGGAGGGTCTGGCGGCTCGTGATGACGTGATCCTCTCCCATCCGGATCGCCGGATTTTCTTCCTCATCGCCCACGTAGAGCCCAGCGCGAACGCCCTCAAGGGCCTGGGTTTCGTGGACCGCTTCCGCGATCCGCCCGGCCTGGTCGTTGGCCAGAGCGTTCATTGGGTAGATCAGGATCGCCTTGATCCCCTCCTCTTCCTTTCTCTCGCGCACGTCATCGAGAATGGGCCACAGAAAGGCCTCCGTCTTGCCTGAGCCGGTGCCCGTGGCCACGAGGGTGGACTGCCGCTCCTCCCCACTCAACCGCTCGAAGGCTTGGGCCTGGTGGGCATACGGCGGAAACCCCAGGGGCACCTCCGGAAAATAATCCGGCCCGTGCCCGCTGTAGCGAAAGGGCAGGTCGACATTTACGTACGGCCCCTTGAAAACCGACCCGTCCTGCTCGAAGAACCGACCCAGCATCCCGTGGAAGTGGGGCGTCGTGGCCGGAAAGGTGGTGCGCAGGAAGTCTTCGACACCCGTTTGGAGCTGGGAGGTGAGAACGGAGGGGAGCATCCGCTATGTAACGTCGTGCAAGTAAGCAGAATCAGGACCTTTCAAGCGCGCTCTTTTACCTTCGGTCATTTGTTCGAAGCGGCCGTACAGGTGACGCAATGAACCTGAGCCATGAATAGTCACCTATTCAGTCGGAAGGCGGAAGCTTCGACGTTGACTGCACCTCTTCAAGGATGCGACCAATCCTACCGAGCAATACCGTAGCATTCTCACCAGTCTGAGTCCGGATTTTTTGATCCTCCAGCAACTCGGTTCGACGGGAATTGGTCTCCTCAATCTCAGCATCGTATATTTCCGCCTTGACCTCTTCGTATCGATTCCAGAACTGCCTCTCCACCTCAGCGGCCATGTCCCGGTATGTAGACCGAATCTCGTCTCGATTCTCTCGAAGTTGCTCTGCAATCTCTTCCTGCTGCTTATCTTCCTGGACCTGCGCGACGACATCCAGCACAGATCCAGCCACTCCGAGAATCCGCCCCACGTTCCCGATAAATTTCGCCCTCTTTACTGCCTCCCAAGGATCGAAATTGTATCCGAAGGTCTTGCCGACGCGGTATACTGCTTTGTGTGCTTGACTGCCCTTTGCACCTGTCGCCGACAGGAGCCCACCGGACGATGCCTCAGGGCCGGTAGCTAACTTCGAGAGCATCGATCCCACGTTCTTCGTGGCCTTGCTTGCCTTGTGAGCACGCTTCGCCCAAACGGACTCATCATCAATGTCTGGGATATTCTGAGAACTGGAGGTAGATGTGACTCCTTCGTTCTGAATGTTTGAGGGACCTGGCAACTCCTGGACATCGCCCTCGATCTTATCCTGTAGAGCTCCTTCCTGAAGCTCCTGCATCTCCTGTTTGAGACGCTGCATCTCTTCTTTCAACAGCTCATCGGTCCTCTCTGTTAGGGTTTGACATCGGTCTCGAAACTTACGCTCAGCCTCTTCCTGGAGAGCCCTTACTTCCTCCTCAGTCTGTTCGGGGACAAGGCTCTCAGCAACCTCGTCGCCGTACTCAACTATGTCCTGTTTCGTCTTCCGGAGCTCACCGCTCAACTGCCTGCGTAACCGATCTTCGGACTGATGGAGCAGTTGGCTACGCCGCTGAAGCAGTGCAATCGCCGCTCGCTCAGTCGAGTGGTCTGTGGAGCTCAGTTCTCGTGCATTCTCTACCACAGAACGAACCTGCAGGAATGGAGTGGTGATCTTTCCCTTAAACCCCCGCTGCCGTATGAAGGCATCTAA
>ERZ1034519.150-NODE-150-length-12977-cov-11.259557_pt1 | contig 12977 bp, 7 predicted proteins | sample MGYA00520655_ERZ1034519 | MGnify/ENA primary metagenome ERZ1034519 (study PRJEB33760, sample SAMEA4777702) | hypersaline lake metagenome | biome: hypersaline environment; feature: brines | place: Spain | collected 2012-08 | depth 0 m ...
CTCATGGCCGTGGCCGCCAGCATCCGACTGAACGGATCAGCACCCGTTTTCCGCTCGACCCACCCGGTCCCGGCCCACGAGATGCCTCACGGGCACAGCCCAGGATGTCCGGGGCACTGACTGCCTACTGGGGGAGTTCAGGGCGCCGCACGCGACGGGGCCGCTCGGAGATGGAGTGGAGAAAGGCGACGAGGGCGTCCGTTTCCGCCCTCGTCAAGTCGAGTTCTTTTAGAAGGGGAGAGGTCACCGGATAGTGGGGATCGTCCTCCATACCGGGCCGGGGCTCAGGGCGCGCCATGCCGTGCTCGTACATGTTGATGGCGTGCTCCAAGTCGTTGACGAGCCCGTTGTGAAACCACGGCCCGGTGTAGGCGACGTCCCGCAACGACGGCGTGCGGAATTTCCCCATGTCATCCGGATCGCCGGTCACGTTATACCGCCCGAGGTCTTCTCGCTTCCGTCCGTAGTAGTGAAGACCGAGGTTGTGGAATTTCTGGTCCGTAAAACGGCGGCCGTGATGACAGTTCATACAACGGGCCTTCGTCCGGAACAGGTGCAGGCCTCGCAGGGCCTCGTCCGAAAGCGCCTGCTCCTCTCCTTGAACGAACCGGTCGAAGTCGCTCTCCCGACTCACGATGGTCCGCTGGAACTGCGCGAGGGCCCGCCCGATGCGCCCGAGCGTGACCGACGAGTCCGCAAACGCCCGGGCAAACAGTGCATTGTAGCCCGGAATTGCCGCCAGCTTGCCGGGGAGCGCGTCCGGGTCCTGGTTCATCTCGATCGAATCCGAAACGGCGTGGATGTATTGGGCAGCCAGGCTGTCCTCGCGCCCGTCCCAGAAAAGCGGATCCATCGCCCAGATGTTAAGCAGACTGGGGACGTTGCGCTTGCCAGTTTGGTGGTCGTGCCCCACCGCCGTGGGCCGCGCGTTGGACCACCCCCGGGCCGGATCGTGACACGACGAACAGCTGATCTGGTTGGACGAGGAGAGGCGCGGGTCGAAAAAGAGCTTCTTCCCGAGGGTCGTCAGGCTCTCCAAGCTGTCGACGTTCCGGTACGGGGAGTCGGGAAGAGCCCCCAACGCCTTCCACTGGATGGAGTCCTCGACCGTGGGCTCGGGCCAGTCGGACGGATCGGAGGTGTACACCTTCCGAAGCGACTCGGGATCACTGAGATCGGGAGACGAACGGAAATCCCAGATCACAACCGCGATCAGGACCAGTAGCGTACCCCCCAGAAGTAGACCGTCGCGCATCAGTTGTACTTGTTCATCATCGATTGCCCGTGACTAGAAGGGAATGTCGTTCCGCGCCGGGACATCTGTGCCCGATCGGGTACGGCCGAAGCCCTCCGGTAGATAGTGGCCCATCAAGGAGCATCTTCGACCGTGTGCACCTGTACGAAAAAGCCCTTCTTGTCCGGATCGACGTAATACTTGCGCCCGTCGAACACAGCACTGGGAGGCGGCTCCTTGTCCCCCGTCCACCGAACCTCAACGTACTGTTTGAGGCTATCTAGACTCGTGACGCGAACAAGATGAGAGAACGCCGCCTCCTCTTCCTTTTTCCATTTATTGAAGACCTCCTGCGAGAAGCCCCTCATCGAATCCGCCGTGATGAGAACGTCTTGTTCCTGGTCATCGGCCGCGTCCAACGTCTGACGGGCTGAGTCAGCAGCAGCCTGGCTGCGTTCCTGTGACTCTTCAAGAGTATCGCCGCAGGCGAGCAGTAGGAGCGAGAGTACAGCCAGACAACAACGGCGTATTTTCATACAGGGAAATGTGGCTGTGTTGAGGACACTGATTGTGCGTCGTCGCTAATGGAAGAACTGCAGGGTCATCGAAATAGTGTTTCGGGTCTCTCCCGGCAGAAATTCGGGGATCCCCAGAACCACTCCGTCCTCGACGGCCATCCGGCGCCGGTACTCGACCAGCAACCCGACCGACAGCTTCTCAAACTGTTGCAGGAGCTGAACGCCTCCGCGGAGCCGCACAACACGAGCGGTGTGCCTGTAGTAATCCGGAGCGAGAACATACTTGGTGTACAGATTTCGGTTCTTCCGTGGTACGCGGGCGGACTGCGAAAGCGGCATCCGGTAGGACGCCCCGGGGATGAGGGTGTATCGCCGCGGGCCCGTCGTCCACGAGTACTGTGCCGACAGGCCCGGCGCCAGCCAGGCGTATTCGTAGTGATGGGAGGCGTTGCGGTCAGTGACGGATTGGCGGTTGTAGTCCAGGGTGGCCTGGAGCGTCAGGGGCTCCGCCTGAGAGTGGACAAACAGATCAAGGTTCTGACGCCATCCGGTACGGAAGTAATTCGCCCCCGCAAAGACCTCATTCCGGTCGTGCCCGTCCTTGTACTGGGTTTCGCTTCGCACCTGCAGGCGGTATCCCGGCTGGGAGACGGTCAGGAAAGCAGTCCCCCGCACGGTCTCTTCCCGATAGGTTCCCGGCGTCTCGCGGGTATCACTGACCGTCCGAATGAACTCGGATTTACTGCGTCCCCCGACCAGTTCCCCAGTAAATTGGACGTGGTTCCCGTCGACTGCGTACGTCACCCCCACCTCGGTTCGCGTCGTCGGCCGCTCGTAGGAGCCGAACCGCGCGAAATTGTAGCTCCCAAGCCCCGTCGTCGTGATGACATTGTATTCCCGCTCGCCGAAGCTGTCGTGCGCGCGGTTGTAGTTGCTAACGTCGCCGTTTTCTTCGGCGTCGCCGGTTCCGTAGTACAACGCCACGGTGTGGCCGCCTATGCGCCCCCCCACCTGTCCTTCTACAAACAGATTGTAGTAGTTGAGACTTGGACGGGGGTCGTTGTAGCGGGCTAGGCGTTCGACCTGATAGTCTGCCCCACCGGCCACGAGCAAATGATCGCCAAAAAATGTGGTCCCTCCGGTCAGGTTCACCTCATAGCGATCGTTGTCCCAGTCCCCCGGCTTGATGTTGGCGAAGTAGTACGGCCGACGGGAGACGTTGCGACCGAGCTTCCACCCAATTCCGTTTTGACGCTCCTTCCGGTACTGAAAGCGTCCCTCCAATCGGAGCCCTTTGTACGACGTAAGCCCGTACGACGTCAACGAGCCCACACGGGCAGACTCCGGGTCCTGATACGTGCGGAGCGGGCCCTGGGTGTTGGTCGCCTGTAGGACGCTGGCGCTGTAGGTAGTGTCGGCGAGTAACGACCGAATCGGCAGTTCAGCTCCGTGCCTCAGGGAAAGCCACGTGGACGTGGACACGTCCCCACGAATCCCGGACAGGTCCTGTGCTGCAGCGGGGGGGGCCGCTGCAGCACAGAAGAGCCCGAGGACGAGTGCTACGAGGAGGCTTAGCCGTTGGACAGGATCCATCATCGGTTCACGCGTGGGGCCCACCGGGACTCAAACGTATCGAGGGAAATCGCGCGCTCCCGTTTCGTCCGCAGACGCTGTCGTTGCGTACCGGTTGGGGTATTGGCCGTCTGGGGCGGCATCGCCCGTGGGGTCGCCTTCTCTAGAAAGGTGAAGTTCTCCTCGGAGTTGTTCGTATCTTCCAGGATGGACCGGTCTTCCTGGTCTTTGGAGAGCAGACGAATCACGGATTGCGAGGAGTAGAAGTCTCCCGGCACGAACGTGTAGCCCGCATCCAATCTATTCTGCAGCTTCCGCGGAATCTGATCGTCGGTGGGGGCGGGCTGTGTCTCGACGGCGTCCACAATCCAGTCGGTCGGGATCTGTGGGTACAGGGTCGTATTTTCGGTAACGTCCCGCTCCGTCGGCTCGGCGTACGCCTCGAAGTCACTGGCGGGCGTATCGGTGCGGAAGAGGGCGTAGGCATCTCGCCCAAGCGGATCGAGAATGAAGTCGTCCCCAAAGATGAAGATGCTGCGCAGATTCGGCACGTTGGGGTTGTCGAGGTCCGAGGGCTGCGGGTCATCGATTTGGTCGGCCAGGTACACCTCGTAATCGGCCCCGCTGAGATCCACCGTCAGGCTCGGATCACCGGCCGAAACCGTGTCCCCCTCTGCGTTGACGTAGGGCTGCTTGTGATTGAGCGCGTTCTGTGCAATGACCACGCTCTCTCCTGGGGGCAACACATCAGGCGTTCCATCTTCCGGAATTTGGTAGATGTACTTGGCGTAGAGGAAGTCCTCGTTGGCGTTGACGCTGTCCGGCATGCCAACCGACTGATTCCAGTCGAACTGCCCGTCTTCGGTCAAGTACTGGCTGTTTTCACCGTCCGGGGTCCTATTGCCGTGCACGCCCATCACGTACAGCCCGTCCAGGTTGATGTCGCGGTTGGAGTTGTTGTAGATCGAAAGATACTGATCACGGAAGCCGGCCCCCTCGATGATGTCAGAACCGGCGTAGTATATCTGCTTGATGACCAAGTCGCCCAGGCGGCCTGCCGTGAGTTCCACCGTGAGGGGCTCGGTATTTTGGTTAATTCGCACGTCGCTGACGGTGCCATTGAACGACAGCTCGTCTTTGTCGGGATAGTTGCCGGTCAACTCGAAGACCGTTTGGCGATCGAGCGTGAGCACGGCGGAAACGTTATAGTCTCCCGCCGGCACGTCTTGGAAGGACGCTTGTCCCTCCTCGGTCACCTCCGCCTCGAAGGTTTCCTGCGAACTGATGTTGGTCAGGGTCACCCGGGTCCCGGCGGCCGCTGCGCTGTCGTAGCCCTCGCTGAAGGCCAGATTGACGGTGATGTCGACCGGTTCTACCCCGGACGGATTGGAATCACAGCCCGCGAAGACGGCCCCGGTGATCAGGAGACACAGGTACAGAAGGGGGGTACGAAGCAGTGCGTTCATCGTGGTCTACGTGTTGTCTCGGTTACAGAGTAAGGCGGAGTTCCATCCCCACGTAGGGCGGTTGGTTGAGCCGCTCTTTTGGACGCCCATTCTTCCACACGCGGGGACGTAGATTGAGAACATTGTTTGCAAAGAAAGAGAGTCGTACAGCCTTGCCAATGTCTTTGCTAATATTGGCGTGGAGATTGAAGTAGGCAAAAGGGGGGTAGTGTCGGAAGGTGCCTTCCGAGGGGGCCCGGTCCAGCACGTCGAAGCGCGCATCGTCCACCTCCCCTTCCGGAATCGGGACGATTTCCGCTTCGTCATTGACGTAGGCGACGGCCCGATTTGAATTGTCGAGCGTCCGCTCGTAGTCGTACAGAAACGCCTCGGTGCGGAGCGTCAGCAGCAGTCCGAGATCCGAAATGTGATGCGTGGAGGTTAACGTGCCCTGGAGCCGCCCGCTTTTTTGCTTGGTATTCGGGTAGACGCCGTACCGAATCTCATTTTCCGGCTTCGTCACCGGATCGGTGGCGTTAAAGCTGTTGGACCGGTTGTAGTAGTCGCTCTGGTTGTAGGAGAGATTCAGGGAAAAGGAGGTCTGAATCACCTCAATCTTGGGCGTGGAGGCGGTCAGCTCCACGCCCCAATTGCGGGTGTAGAGGGCATTGGTGACGTAGCCCTGTGGATAGACGACCCGCTCGGTATCGCCGGTGTCGACGAACTCGGGCGCTCCATCCGCCCCCTGTCCCTGCATCTCATACACCGGCAGGTTTATGTGCTCCGGCCTCCGCTGCACGGTAATGCCGTTATCGGTGACGTTGCGGTACGCCGTTGTGCTGATCGTCGTCCCCTGAGCCGACCATTCCAGCCCAGCCTCCAGGCGTCGCGAGCGCATCGGCTGCACGTTATCGGTCACGTCCCGCTCGACGTGGGTGTACGCGAGGTACACACTTTCGCCCACGTCTCCGGTGTAGCTGTTGAGGAGGGCGTAGTCGCGATAGTCGGCGCCGGGGTAGAGATGGATCAGGCCCGGGGATTTCACCTGCAGGCCGTAGGCCCCGGTCAGGGAGAGATGATCGGTCAGGTAAAACCGCGTGTTGATTCGCGGAGAGAGGGTCTCGTACCCGTGCTGACTATCGCCGCGAAGACCGATGGTGCTCACAAGTTTGTGGCCCCCAATCGTCCCCGAGACGGTACTCTCGACGTACGCCCCGCCCTGTACGAGAGCCGGGCGTCTCGCCTCGAACGAGGTCGACCGGCTGGAGGATATGTTTCGGGGAACGGGACGACGGGGATTGATGAGGCGTCCTGCCCCGTAGTTTGCGTCGAAGCTGACGTCGCCCCCGTAGGCGAGGTTTAGATCCCAGTCCCCGACCCGGACGGCGCGATTCAGCTTCAGGCGCGCACTCAACGAAACCGGCTCCCCCAAAATCTTCCGTTTTCCACGGTAATTGGGCGGGATGAAGAAGCCTTCGTTGACCCCTTCCTGTTTCGTATCATTGCCGGGCTGCACCCCGGGATTCACGTACTCGTTCAGCAGGGATTTGCTGCGCGCCCAGCTGCCCGACGCCGACAGTGTCATCTCGTCGTAGAGTACATTCTCGGCCGCCAAACGGAGGCGGTTCGAAAAAGAGACCCGTTGGTCTCGGTAGAAGACGCGCTTCCGGGTGTCGAAGTCGGGGTCAATTTTAAAGCCGTCCACGTTCGTTCGGTACGACAGGGACAGGGTGTTGCGGATGTCCCGATCAGAACCGTAGTAGGAGGTCCACAGTAGCGACGAAGAGACCCGGTTGAAAGTCTTGATCTGATCTCGTGGGTCGTCGTTGCTGCGCAGATAGTCGAGGCTGGCGTTGAGGATGTGACGGGGACTGATCTGAAAGCCCTTGTTCACACCGAGGTTGAACTCGCCGCCCGACCGGCGCAGGTGTGCGTTCCACGGAGACTGGCCCGCCGTCGTCTCGATGAAAACGCCCCCCTCAAGAATATCCCCGTGCTCGGCCGAGGCAACCCCCCGGACAACTTCGACCTCTTCGATGTTGCCGACCGGAATTTCGCGAAGGTCGAAGCCGCCGCCGGGTGTATCGCCGGTCTCGTACTCCCGATCCCCAAATCGACCGCCTTCCAACGACCGGAAGGGCACTCTCGGGTTCTCGACCGGATTGAGCCCCTGCATATTCGCGTTGTTGTTGATCTCCCGACCGTTCATGAAGATGCCGACCCCGAACGCGTTGTTGCGGCTGTAGGGGCCGGAGGCATCGGTGCGGAAGTTGATCGTCTGAGCCCCTTGCAGGCTGGGGTTGGTGATCGATTGCCCCGGGATGAGCTGCAACAAACCCGCAAGGGTAAACGCTTGGGACTGCTCGACGGCGGCACGATCAATGATGTAGGTCGAGTTCGAGACGCTTTCCCGTGCCCGCTCGGCCGTCACCGTCACCTCGTCCATGTATAGGTCGAGGGCGGGAAGCCGGACGTCGTGCCGCAGGCGACTGGAATCCTCTGGAACTTGCAGCGTCGCCCGGTGAGTGCGCTTGCCCACGTAGCGCACCTCTACGTCAATCCGGGTCGGCAGGCCGTTCCGCGGTACGCGAAGCTCGTAGTAGCCAGTGGTATCGGTGAGGGCAACGTGATTCTCCTGGACACGCACGGTGGCGTTGAGTAGCGGAGCCCCGTCTGCATTCGAAACGACCCCGTGGAGGATGAGCTCATCGGTGTCCTGACCAAGAACAGCCCCCGAGGACAGAACCACAGTGAGAAGCATCGCAAGGAGGGGCAAGCGCATCGGGAGGAGCTGAGCGCGGGGTTGCTTCTTATTTAGACTTATTACAAACAATCTGGGACTATTGTACAGAGGACGACGGCGGCCTCGCAAACGAAGAGTCTCAGAAGAGCCGCAAAGATTCCAAGAAGGGCGTGGGGAGGGAACTGCCATCGCTGTTCGCCTCCCCACCACGCTGAAAGAATATGCTTCGCGGGGTGTCCGGGGGCTCTTTCCATCACGAGCCGGGCGTGCCTGCGGACGAGACCGTTCCCAACAAGACGTTCGAACGGAGAAGACCTGTTTCTCTCCGGAACTGGTTGAGAAGGGCGACTTCGTTTTCCGCACTCCCTGTTGTCAATCGGCCCTGTTGTCAATCGCGCCTGCTCCCCAACGACCGTTGCCTGTACGGCCAACCGCGTACCGCGCGCAGCAACGCGGAGCGACCCGCCGCTCCCCCGACCCGCACGACGACGGGGCGTCTCGTTCGGGCCGGCCGATTTTCGAATGCCCCTCCGGCAGGGGCCTCGACCGGGCCGGAGCGCGTTCGGGGAACAACTTTTGCTTTTCTGAAAGGAAAGAACCCGTCCTTCTTTTAGAACTCGCACTGCTTCCGGCGCCCCCAGCGGGTCGGCAGGCCAGCGTTCGCATCGTCCGACAGAGCTCTTTCTTACGCGCCCTCCCACACGCTCCAGTATGGAGTCAGACGAGCCCTTCTCCGCTCCGTTTTCTCGTTCCTCGTTCTCGGAGCCTGCCGGCTGGGGTCCAGGCACGAACGCGCCCGCGGCGGTCTACGCCGATCCGGGGGCCGACGTGGATCCCGAGCGCTCCTTTGGCCGCGTCCTAGACCTCGCCACCCGTCTCTTCGAGGCCCCGATGGGGATCGGCACCCTCCACGCAAACGGGCAGCCGCGGGTCGTGGCCGCCGACGGGCTTCGCGATGCAGGCCTCCAGGACGAGGGCGACGGGATCAAGGCGCGCCTCTGCACGCGGGCCCTGCGGTCGCCGGGGGCGACGGTCGTTACGAACGCCACGGACGACGACCGGCTCGCCGATCACCCATGGGTCGCGGGGGATCCCGGGATTCGCTTTTACGCCGGCACCCCGTTGGTGGGCCCGCAGGGCCACCGGATTGGATCGTTGTGCGTCCTGGACACCGAGGCCCAATCTCCGCCGCCCGCGGACGTCGACCGGCTTGAGGGCCTCGCCGAGATGATCGTCAACGAGTTGGAGCTGCACCGCCAGGCCGACGCGTGGGACCGGGCCCGGCAGCAGTACGAGGCCATCTTCAACCATACCTATCAGTTCACCGGCCTGCTAACGCCCGACGGCATTCTCGTTGAAGCCAACGACACGGCCCTCGAGTTTGGCGGGCTGGAGCGGGAGGAGGTCGTCGGAACGCCGTTCTGGGACACGCACTGGTGGCAGACGGGCCCAGAGACGCAGCAGAAACTCCGGGCCGCCGTCGAACAGGCGGCCGAGGGCGAGTTTGTGCGGTACGAGGCGGACGTCCAGGGGGCCGACGAGACGCGGACGATCGACTTCTCGATCCGGCCGGTTACCGACGGGGACGGGTCGGTTACGATGCTGATTCCCGAGGGCCGCGACATTACCGACCGCAAGAGGCAGGAGCGCCAACTCCGGAAGGAAAAGCGGAAGACCGAGGAGGCCCTCCAGGCCCGCGACGCCCTGCTCGGGTCCATCACCGAAAACATCTCGGAAGGCATCTACCGCTCGACGCCCGACGACGGCCTCGTCTACGCCAACGAGGCCCTCGCCGACATGCTCGGGTACCGGAGCGTGGATGCCCTCCTGGAGGCGGATCCGGTCCACTTTTACGCCGATCCCGACCAGCGGGCGCAGGTCATTCAGCAGTCGAACCGCAATGACGGCATCACCGGGGTCGAAGTGGAATTTCGGCGCACGGACGGGACGACCTTCACGGGCCTGCTGAGCGCCACGACCGTTCGGGGGCCCGACGGGGCGGTGCAGTACTACGACGGGGCCGTGACCGAGATCACCGAGCAGAAACGGCAAGAGCAGCAGCTCCGGCAAAGCCGAGAACGGTGGCGGCGTCTCGTCGAGAAACTCCAGGATGGGCTCCACATCGCCGTGGACGGAGACATTCGCTACATCAACCCGGCCGGGGCCGAGATTCTGGGCGCGGACGCTCCGGACGACGTGATTGGGCACTCCCTCTGGGATTTCGTTGCCTTGGAGCAGGCCCAGCAGGAGATCTTCGAGGACCGTCTCCGCAAGATCTATCGGGAGCGCACGTCGACCGCCCCACAGGAGATGGAAATCACCGGCCTGAACGGGGAGCGCCGCGTTATCGAAAGCTACACGGTCCCCATTAAGTTCAACGGGGAGAGGGCCGGCCAGACGATTTTTCGGGACATCACGGAGCAGAAAGAGATGGAGCAGGCGCTCCGCGAGCGGGAGGCGCGGCTCCGCTCGATCACCGAGAACGTCTCGGACGGCATCTACCGGTCCACCCCCAACGAGGGCCTCGTCTACGCCAACCGGGCCTTCGCCGACATCTTCGGGTACGAGAGCGTCGAGGCGATTCTACAGATCGACCCCATCGAATTGTACGCAAACCCCGACGCCCGAAGCGAGAACCGGCGCATCACGAAAGAACAGGACCACATCGACGCCGCGGAGGCGGAATTTAGGCGCAAGGACGGGTCAACGTTCACCGGCCTCGTCAGCGCCACCACAGTCCGCGACGAGAACGACGAGGTCATATACTACGACGGGGCCATCACCGACATCACCGAACAGAAAGAACAGGCCCGGACGCTGCGGGACCGGCAGCAGAAACTGGAGTCGCTGTACACGGCCACGCGCCACCTCTTGAGGGCCGAAACCCCCGATGCGGTCGCGACCCGCATCCAGGACGTACTCCAGGACGTGTTCGACTATCCCCTGGCGGGCGTCGACTTCGCGGAGGACGGCCGGCTCGTCCCGGTCGAAGGCGCGATCGCGTCCCCCGGTCAGATGCCAACGATCCAGTCGCTCTCGGCTGGGGGGGACAGCATCGGCGCCCGGGCATACCGGTCCGGAGAGACCGTGGTGGTGCAGAACGTAGAGGCCCTCGACAACGACGTGGCGTACGGCGGGCTGCGCTCGGTGGCCTGCGCCCCCATGGGCACGCACGGGGTCGTGCTCATGGGACAGACGTCACACGACGCGTTTGACGCGTTCAACCTGCGCCTGGTCGAGGTGCTGGTGACCTACGCCGCCGTGGTGCTCGACCGCCTGGGCCGGGAGCAAAAGCTGCGTGAGGCAAAGGAGACCGCCGAGCAGGTCAACGAAATGAAGTCGGCCTTCCTGGCCAACATGAGCCACGAGATCCGCACGCCCCTGACCTCGATCATCGGATTCGCGGAGGCGATCGGGGACGAGGTGAGCGGAGGGGACCCCACCGTGTCCCGATTTGCGGGCCTCATTGAGAAGGGGGGACGGCGCCTGCTCGAGACGCTCGACGCGGTGTTGAACCTGTCGAAGCTGGAGGCCGAGGAGATGGAGCTCGCCCTTGCCCCGCTCAACGTGGCCGAGCAGGCTGCGGACACGGGGGCCCTCTTCGAACAGCAGGCCGAAAAGGCCGGCATCGATCTGCGGGTGGACGTGCCCTCGGGTCCCCTCTGGGCGCGGGCCGACGAGGGGGCGCTGCGCATCGTGCTGCGCAATCTGGTGTCGAACGCGGTCAAGTACACCGGCGACGGGGGACGGGTCTGGATCCGGGCCCGGAGGGCCGAGGACCAGGCGGTCTTGGAGGTGGAGGACACCGGACAGGGGATGGATCCGGCGGCGGTTTCGACCCTCTTCGAAGCGTTCAAGCAGGCCTCGGAGGGCAAGGGGCGGGAGTACGAAGGAACGGGCCTGGGACTGGCCGTCACCAAACAGGCCGTCGACCAGATGGAGGGCACGATCGACGTCGACACCGAGAAAGGGGTGGGCAGCCGCTTTGTCGTACGCCTGCCCCGGCCGGCACCGGACGAAACGGACGCGTAGGGGAGGGTGCGCGCCGCCGCCCCGGACTGCACTCGTTCCTACTCAAAGCGGACGACGAGATGGACGTGCTCCTCCGCCCAGTCCGCGTGACGCTGCGTCTGGAGGGCGATCACGACCGCATTCCCGTAGGCCAGCACGCGATCAAAGAAGTACTCGACGGTGGAGGGGACGGCCCGCTCCGCGTCGTCGTCGGGCGTGTCGACGTGCGAGTGCGTAAAGAGGGCGTCCGCGGCGTCGAAGTAGAGCAGCGCCGACTCTTCGGCCGCGTGGTCGAAGGCCTTGCGCAGGGCGTTCTGGGTCTGCATGCGCTGCTCGTTCAGCAGGGACGGCACCCGGAACTGGTGCAGGTTGGCGGTGGTGTGGCGGGTGAGGGCCGCAAGGGCCTGCTGGCGCGTCTCCCGCGTGCCGCCGTGGAAGAGAATGCGGGCCGTAGACGGCTCGTCCTCGCCACTGTGGAGGGCCTGGAGGGCCCGGTCAAACGCGTCCGTCCCGTACCGGACGGGCGAAGCAGCACCGGTGTCGGGCGTCGAGTCGGGATCGGCCATGGCACGCCGGACGATGGGTGAAGAAAACGGGCCGCTTGTAGATCGGGAGCCGCACACTTGTTCCGTGCTCAAAGCGTACGCCGCTGGGGGAAAGAGGCACGGAATGCCCCTGCTGCACTCCCCCGCTCCCGCGCCCTCACACTCCCCCGCCTACACTACCCCGTGCTCTGCATGGCGGCGGCGACGCCGTTGATGCTCAGGAAGATGGCCTCGCGGAGGGCCTCCTGTTCGGCGTCGTCCGTGCTGGCCCGATACCGCTTCAGAAGTTCGATCTGAATCAGATTGAGCACGTCGGTGTACGGGTTCCGGAGCTCGATCGACTTCTTGAGGACCGGATTGCCGTCGAACAGGGCCGCCTGGTCGGTAATTTCGAGAATGGCGGACTCCGCCCGCTCGTAGTCGTCCACGATGGGGGCGTGAAACGACGTCTCCACGTCGGCGAGGGCGTCGTACCGCTCGGCGATGGGAAGACGCGCGCGGGCCATCTCGCGCTGGGCGCTGTCGAGGACGGTCCGAAAGAAGGGCCAGTTCTCGTACAGATCCCGGAGCGTGTCGCGGGCGTCGGGCTCGTTCTCTAGGAGGGTAGCGAGGCCCTGGCCGGTGCCGTACCAGCCCGGCGCGATGTAGCGCGTCTGCGTCCACGCGAACACCCACGGGATGGCGCGCAGGTTCTCGAACTCGACCTGCTCCCCTGCCGAGGCCCGGGAGACGGGCCGCGAGGCGATGGGCAGGCGGCTGATGTGTTCGATGGGCGTGGCCGCGGTGTACCACTGCCACCCCTCCGGGTCGTCGATGAATTCGCGGTAGGCGGACATGCCCTCCTCGGCGAGGCGGTCCATAAGGGCGACCACGTCGGATTCCATCGACACCTTGTCGGCCAGCAGGGGG